>Ga0078972_1000498_pt1 | contig 163473 bp, 145 predicted proteins | sample YelNatPaOPGAMG01_FD_67568 | JGI IMG/M metagenome (GOLD analysis project Ga0078972, IMG submission 67568) | Hot spring thermophilic microbial communities from Obsidian Pool, Yellowstone National Park, USA - OP-RAMG-01 (SPADES assembly) (version 2) | ecosystem: Environmental > Aquatic > Thermal...
CACCACGCACGGCAAGTACTGCTGAAAGTGGGGCGGCTGCGCCAGCAACTGAAGGAGTGGGCAGACGGCCTTCGGCTGTTGCCGACGCCTGCCTAGCGCCAAGCTTACGGACGGATTATAGAGCTACTTTTTGCTGGACCAAGGGCCCACTGCGTCTCAATGCGGCACGAACAGCGGCACGCCCCGCACGAAATCCATCGATTTGGCTAACACCCGCCCGAAGATCGTCCACCCGAACCGCTCGTGGCACCTCAGCCGGCCGATTTCCGCGTGCGGTCGTCCGCTAACGACGGATTACGGGCATTGTGGATGGTACTACACAGAAGCCTGTGGAAATGTTGTACCATATAAGGGGTTAAATTGCTGATAATTCGGGCGTTCCTTCCAAAAAAAGTTGTTGCAGCCCCAGTTGTCAGATATGCTATTCTGGATCGCCGCCAACGTACCTTTTGGGCGAGTGATCGTCGTTTTCGACTGGTTCTCTCCGGCTGCTGGATCCGGACGAGAAGTTAAGGTATCTCCATTTCCACAGGTTGTGGGAATCGTGTGGAAAAGTACCGTCTAGCTGCGCCTCGTGCAGAACGTCCGCCGGGAGCGGGCCGAAGGAAACGATCAGGACGATGAACATATGGGAACTCATCAAGCACAAGCTTGAGTCTGAACTTAGCCCGGAGAGTTTTCAGAACTGGTTTAGCCGGACGTGGCTGCTGGATTCCGAGGGCACGCATATACGGGTCGGCGTACCGAGCGAAGCCGTAAAGGTCTACCTCGAAAGCGAGTTCAACGGGAAAGTTCTCCAGGCAGCACAGAACCTCCGGCTCCCGGTTGAGAGCATCTCCTACGAGGTGTCCAGAACGCCGGTGTCTTCAGCCGCGCTCCCGACGGCGGCAGCCGAACCCGAGTTCCGGCTGAATCCCAAGTACACCTTTGAGGATTTTGTGGTGGGAGCGTGCAACCAGTTTGCGCATGCGGCTGCAAAAGCGGTGGTGGAGCAGCCTGCGGGGGAGTACAACCCGCTGTATATCTACGGCGGCACTGGATTGGGCAAGACCCACCTGATGCACGCGATCGGACGCGGCTTGCTGGACAAGTGCCCGGCTCTGCGCCTGGTCTACACGACCGCTGAGCGTTTCATGAACGAGATGATCGCGTGTCTGAAGCAGAACCGTATGCCGCAGTTCCACGCGAAGTATCGCAGCGCTGATGTGCTCCTTGTGGACGATGTTCAGTTCCTGAGCGGTAAAGACGCCACGCAAGATGAATTTTTCTACACATTTAATGAGTTGTATGAGAGCCAGCGCCAGATCGTACTGACCAGCGATGCGCCGCCGAATCAGATGCAAGGCCTGGTGGAGCGCTTGCGCTCGCGTTTCTCCTCGGGCTTGACCGTGGATATACAGGCTCCGGATCTTGAAACCAAAATGGCCATTCTGGAGAAGAAGGCCGAGGCCGAAGGCATCAAGCTCCCAGACGAGGTTAACTTTTATTTAGCCACCAAGACGAAGACGAACATTCGGGAGCTGACTGGAGCTCTGATGAAGCTCTCCATGCAGTCTCACGTCAGCGGGCAGCCGATCACACTCGCTATGGCCGAGAACGCGCTGAAGCACCTGGCGCCCAACGGCGAGAGGAGAGTGACGATCGAGGCGATTATCAAGGCTGTATCGGCTGACTTTGGTTTGACTCCGGCGCAACTGAAGCAGAAGACGAACGAGCGCCGTATTACCCGCCCGCGCCAGGTTGCGATGTTTCTGGCCAAGCAACTCACACGAGCATCTTTGCCGGAGATTGGGCGTGCTCTGGGCAATAAGCATCACACAACGGTCCTGCACTCGATCGACGTCATAGAAGCCTTGTGTCAAAGCGATCAGGAATTCAACAAGCGCGTTCACGCTCTAATGGACTCATTACAGTGAGCTTAGACCCATTCTCAACAGGGTGTACCAAACGGCGGCTGTGGAACCCTTGTGGACCGCCTCAAACCGCCGGGAGATCCACTCCGCTCAACTGGTTTTTCCTCATGCCGGTGTGGCAACAAGGAGCCGAATTTTGTATAATTTAGAGAGAAACCCACAGATCCACAGCCCCTACGAATGGTGTTCCTTTATCTGGTATGTTATAGAGCGGTCGAACGAGCGTCACAACGGAGATCGATCCGATGGAATTCACAGTAACGAAAAGTGATCTGGTGCGGGAGCTGGGCCTTTCGCAGGGTGTGGTGGAAAAGCGGACAACCATCCCCATTCTGTCCAATGTCCTGATTGAAGCTGTGGGGGACCGCATCCAGTTGACGGCGACGGATCTTGAGCTGGGGATCCGGTGCTCATGCCCTGCGCGTGTCAGCCGTGAGGGAGCCGGCACGATCCCGGTACGGCGTTTGCTGGATTATGTGCGGCTGCTGCCCGACGGCGATATAGGGATCAAATTTCAGGAGAATAATTGGGCGCACCTGGCGTGCGGGCGCTCGCGGACGCGCATAGCAGGTATGTCCCGCGAGAGCTATCCCGAGTTGCCTGAGATGCCGGAGCCGATGGCGGAGATTCCGGCCGCCGTTCTCGCATCGATGATTGCAAGGACGGTTTTTGCAATCTCGTCGGAGGAGTCGCGGTTTACGCTGAGTGGGGCCTTGATGCAGTTGAGGCTCAACACGGTTCTGATGGTCTCCACGGATGGGCACAGGCTGGCGCACGTCGAAAGTTGCACGGAGCTGCCGGGAGTGAGCGGGCCTTACAAGGCGCTGCTGCCGCGGAAGGCAATGGGCGAGATCCAGAAACTGGCTCAGGACGCGGGGCCCGATGCCATGGTGAAGTTCGCCGGCGATGAGAACCACCTGTTCTTCCAATTCGGCGACAGACTGTTGATAAGCCGGAAGCTGACCGGTACTTTTCCGGATTATGAACGTGTTCTGCCAAAAGATCAGAAGCACATAATTACGCTAAAGCGCGAAGACATCCGTGGGGCGGTGGAGCGCGTAGGACAGTTCGCGGATGAGCGGTCGCGGGCCATACGGATGAACCTGAGGCCGGGTGAGGTTTCAGTGTACTCATCGGTATCCGACACCGGAGAGAGCGAGGAGAGCGTATCGGCCGACTACGACGGCGCCGCCATTGAGATCAGCTTTAATGCGCAATATCTGCTGGATTTTCTGAGGGTGGTCGCACACGAAGAGGTTCAGTTCTGCTTCAAGGATCCGCACAGCGCGGCCGAGGTCCGGCCGGCCGGCGCGAGTGACGGTTTCGCCTACCGGTATATCGTTATGCCGATGCGGGTTTGATCACCCGGCAAGCGAGCATTTAGGAGTTGCATGGCAAGCAAGGATTTCGAAACGCTTCCCCTGGCAGAGCAAGAGAACGCCGAGGTTCCGGCGCCCGAAGTGTATGATTCCTCAAGCATTAAAGTGCTTGAAGGGCTGGAGGCCGTGCGCAAACGGCCGGCCATGTACATCGGGTCCACGGGCGAGGCGGGTCTGCACCACCTGGTCTACGAGGTTGTAGACAACTCGGTAGACGAGGCGCTGGCGGGATACTGCACCGAAATCCGGGTCACTATTCACAGTGACAACTCGGTGACCGTAATGGACAACGGGCGCGGCATTCCGGTGGATATCAAGCCGGAGTACGGCGTCTCGGCGGCCGAGATCGTAATGACGAAGCTGCATGCCGGCGGAAAGTTCGACACCAACAGCTACAAAGTGTCGGGCGGGCTGCACGGCGTGGGTGTGAGCTGCGTTAACGCGCTTTCTGAGACGCTCGAACTCGAGATCTGGCGCGACGGCTATACGTGGACGCAGGAGTACGAACGCGGCGTACCGAAGGGCCCGCTGGAGCAGAAGGGCAAGGCAGGCCGGAAGACGGGCACCAAAGTGACGTTCAAGCCCGACTCGACCATCATGACCGCGACCGAGTTCAGCTACGATACGCTCGCGCAGCGTTTGCGGGAGTTGGCGTTCCTGAACAAGGGGCTCAAGATTGTCCTGACGGACGAACGCGGCGAGACCCCCAAAGAGCACGAGTTTTTCTACTCCGGCGGCATCGCCGAGTTTATCAAGCACCTGAACCGCGGCAAGAACGTTCTGCACGAAAAGCCAATCTATTTCGAGGGCTCGCGCGAGTTGCCCGGCGGAGGCGTGCTGACGATGGAAATCGCTTTCCAGTACAACGACACCTATAGCGAGAACATCTTCAGCTTTGCCAACAACATCAATACCGTTGACGGCGGGTCGCACCTGAGCGGCTTCCGCAGCGCGCTGACGCGAACCATCAACTACTGCGGCCAGCAGGCTGGCTTGTTCAAGGATGTGAAGGAGAACCTGACGGGCGACGACGTCCGCGAGGGGCTGACCGCCGTGGTCAGCGTTAAGCTGCCGCAACCGCAGTTTGAAGGCCAGACCAAGGGCAAGCTGAACAGCGATATCGGCGGCTTTGTCGTGCAGTTTGTAAACGACAAGCTAAGCGAGTACTTCGACAAAACGCCGGCGGTAATGAAGCGGATCGTCGGTAAAGCCATCGAGGCGGCGCGCGCCCGCGAAGCCGCCCGCCGGGCGCGCGACCTAACGCGCCGTAAAGGCGCGCTCGATTCCGGCGGCCTCCCCGGAAAGCTGGCCGATTGCCAGGAAAAGGATCCGGAACGGTGCGAGTTGTTCCTTGTGGAGGGCGAATCGGCCGGGGGCACGGCCAAGATGGGCCGCGACCGGAAGTACCAGGCCATTCTGCCGCTCAAGGGCAAGATTCTCAACGTGGAGAAGGCCCGGCCGGAGAAGATGCTGACGCACGAGGAGATCCGCGCTATGATTACGGCCCTCGGCACCGGCATCCGCACGGACTTCGACGCCACGCGCCTGCGTTACGGCAAGATAATCATCATGACCGATGCGGACGTCGACGGTTCGCACATCCGGACGCTGCTGCTTACGTTCTTCTACCGCCAGATGCAGGAGCTGATCAGCCGCGGCCACGTGTACGTGGCCCAGCCGCCGCTGTACCGTATCCGGAAAGGCAAGCGCGACATATACATCAAGGACGAGAAGGAATTTCTGCGGGAAATCCTGCGCCGCGCTACCGAAAACGTGGTCGTGGAAACCGCCGGCGCGCGCCTGGAGGGCGCGGAGCTGCGCGAATTCCTGAACCGGCTGGACGAGTACCAGCACCACTTCCGCCGCGTCGAGCGCAAGCTTCGCGACCCGCGCATTGTCGAGATAATCGCCCGTCCCGAGCTGCGTATCGACACTAAGGCCGACCTGGGCGACCGCGCCAACGTGCAGCAGGTGGCGGACGCCCTTGAGGCTATCGGGCTGAAGCCCGAGCTGCGCCACGACGAAGAGCACTCGGCCTGGATTATCTCTTATCGTGACGTGACGCACGCCGAGCGCCTGATCGACACCGAACTGGCTTCGCTGCCCGAATACAAGAGACTGCGCGCTGTTGCGAAGCAGATCGGCCCGCATAACCACCCGCCCTTTACCGTGGTGAAGAATGGAACGCGCGAGGTGCGGCAGGACTGGCGCGACCTGCTTGAATTCGTAAAAGCGGAAGGCATGCGCGATGCCCAGGTGCAGCGCTACAAGGGCCTTGGCGAGATGAACGCCGAGCAACTCTGGGAAACCACGATGAACGCCGAAAAGCGCACGCTCTTGCAGGTGCGGTCGGAGGACGCCGTCGAAGCCGACGAGATCTTCACAACACTCATGGGTGAGGACGTCGAGAACCGTCGCAAGTTCATTGAGGAAAACGCGCTGGACGTGCGTAACCTGGACGTTTAGCCCGTCGCAAAAGGCAACCGTCCTATTTCATACCGCAACGTCCGAAATTATCGGGACTGCGCAGTGCGATGCGCAGTCCCACGGTCCCACCCGGCATTGAAAATCACATCACCCATTTAAGGTCCCTACAAACGCCCACCGTGCGGTTGTGCTCTCCGGTTCCCAAGTGCTGGAAACGCCGGTAGTTGGCGTTCGGTTAATTTTCATTAAAACCGTGGAGCCTGGCCGGGGAACTGCTGAGAATTGAAAGGGTCGGTGTGGCTTGTGACCGCACCTGTCCTAGCCTCCGGCCTGGTTCGGAAAGGAGAACGTGTCTACCGGCAGGCTCCACCCAATCGGCCTCACACCGCCGTAAGCTTTCCCGTTCCGCCCCGCATTCCCGGAGCCGCCGAGCCCTCCCGAGATTTTTCCGACGCCGGGAAACCTTGCCGGGGCGAAACGTGAAACGCCGAGCCGGCGTGCCGGTGAGGAGAAACGACCCATGTTCATCACCACCAGAAAGATGAAGTACCAGCGCGAGGCGGACCAGGAATGGACCGACCGCATGTGCAGCCAGCCCGGCTGCGAGCGTATTCCATCGTGCATTCAATGTGGTACGTGCTCCGGCACATGTCCCCTGTCCATCTACATGGACTACACACCGCGGCGAATCATTCAACTTGTGCGCGAGGGCTTCCGCGACGAGGCGCTCTCGTGCCAGACCATCTGGCTGTGCGCTTCCTGTTACTCCTGTGCGGTGCTGTGCCCGCAGCAGATCAAGATAACGGACCTGATGTACAGCCTGAAGCGGCAGGCTATCCGCGAGAAGAAGTACCCGGCGCGTTTCCCGGCCCCGGTCTTAGGGCAGGAGTTTTTCAAGATGGTCCGGCAGCGCGGGCGTTCGAGTGAAACCTGGCTGATACTTCGGCTGGCTTTGAAGTCTAATCCGCTCATCCTGCTCACGATGGCGCGCACCGGCTGGGACCTGTTCAGGACCGGCCGCCTGTCCCTCAAGATGGAGCGCATCAAGAACACCGGCCAGCTTAAACGGCTGCTCCAGCCTGCGGATGGCAGAAAACAGGGGGTCGCATGACGTCATATCAATACTTCCCCGGTTGTTCGCTGAAGGCTACCGGCGCGGCATATGAAGAGAGCATGCACGAGCTGTTCCGCGTGCTCGGCATCGGGCTCGAGGAGCTGGAAGACTGGAACTGCTGCGGGGCAACGTCCTACATGGCCATAGATGAAGGCTCCGCATTCGTGCTCTCCGCGCGCGACCTGTCGATAGCGGGGCAGAAGTCAACGGATCTGCTGGCGCCGTGCAGCGCCTGCTATCTGGTGCTGCGCAAGACACAGGATTACGCGCAGCACTATCCGGAAATTCGCGCGAGAATTGCCAGGTCGCTCGAGCAGGCGGGCCTTCCGCCGCTGGGCGCGGTGAAGGTGCGGCACCCGCTGGAGGTGCTCTACAACGATATCGGCCTGGCCAGGATCAGATCCCTCGTGAAGCGCAAGTGGGTTGGAGGACGGATGGCGTGCTATTACGGCTGCCAGATTGTTCGTCCCTATGGCGAGGTGGACAAGGCGCACGACCCGACGCGCATGGACGAGCTGATGCAGGCCGCCGGCGTGCCCACGGTCCCGTACTCGCTGAAGACCAAGTGCTGCGGCGGCGCGCTCACCGGAACGGTTCACGATGTGGGCGTGCGTTTGAACTACATTCTGCTCAAGGAAGCCATTCGCGCCGGCGCGGACTGCATCGTAACCGTCTGCCCGTTGTGCCAGTTCAACCTGGACGCCTGCCAGGAGGAGCTGCGGAAGGAGACGGGCGAGGACATCGACGTGCCCATTATCTACTTCACGCAGGTGCTCGGCTGGGTGCTGGGCGGCAATCCAAAGAAGCTCGGCCTGAAGCGCTCTATAGCCGGCCAGCGCCGCATCAGGCGCTGGTTCGCGGAGCAGCAGGAGGTGGAACAGTATGTCTAGCACGAACGGCGGAGCCGTCCGCATTGGAGTCTACGTCTGCCATTGCGGCCACAATATCGGCGCTGTGGTGGACTGCAAAGCGGTGGCGGAATATGCCGGGGGCCTGGCGAACGTCGCGGTGTCGCGAGACTACAAGTACATGTGCTCGGATCCCGGGCAGGAGCTGATAGCGAACGATATCCGCGAGCAGGGGCTGAACCGGGTGGTGGTGGCTTCGTGCTCGCCGCACCTGCACGAACACACTTTCCGGGTGGCGACGGCCAATGGCGGACTGAACGAGTTTTACATGCAGATGGTGAACATCCGGGAGCACGACTCCTGGGTTCACACCGACAGGCAGGCGGCCACGCAGAAAGCGAAGGACCTGGTGCGGGCGGCCGTCAGGCGCGTCGCCCGCCACAGCGCGCTCGAGAAGGGGCGCGTGGAGATCAACCCGGCGGTGATGGTCGTCGGCGGCGGCATCGCCGGCATTCACGCCGCGCTGACGCTGGCGAACGCCGGCAAGCACGTATACCTCGTCGAGCGCCAGCCCACCATCGGCGGGCACATGGCGCTGTTCGACAAGACGTTTCCGACGCTGGACTGCGCGGCCTGCATCCTTACGCCGAAGATGTCGCAGGTGAAGGCGCACCCGAACATCACCCTGTGGTCGTACTCGGAGGTGACGGAAGTAAAAGGGTACATCGGGAACTACAAAGTCCGGGTTAACCGCAAGACGCGGTACATCCACGAGGATCTCTGCGCAGGCTGCCAGGAGTGCATCGAGGCCTGCGTGTTCAAGCAGGCAAAGGTGCCGGACGAGTTCAACCAAAAGCTGGGCAAGCGCAAGCCGATCTACATGCCTTTTCCGCAGGCTGTGCCGCAGGTGCCTTTGATCGATCCCGAGACGTGCATCCAGTTCAAGTCGGGAAAGTGCAAGAAAACGTGCATGGAGGCGTGCGGCGAACGGCACGCCATCGACTTTTCGCTACAGGACAGGACGGAAGAGGTGGAGGTGGGCAGCATCATCGTCGCCACCGGCTTCAAGCCGTTCGACGCGAGTACGCTGCCTTATTACGGCTACGGCAGGTACCCGAACGTGTACACCTCACTCGAGGTGGAGCGGCTGGTGAACGCATCGGGGCCGACATCGGGCGAAGTGGTGCTACGGGACGGCCGCGAGCCGAAGACCATCGGCGTCATCCATTGCGTGGGCTCGCGCGACGAGCACACGAACCGCTGGTGCTCGCGCGTATGCTGCATGTACTCCTTGAAGCTGGCGCATCTGCTGAAGGAACACACGGGCGCGGAGATATTCAATTTCTACATCGACATGCGCACGCCCGGCAAGGGTTTCGAGGAGTTCTATCACCGGCTGCTCGACGAGGGCGTGCACTTCATCCGCGGGCGTGTGGCCGAAGTGACGGATTGGGCGCTGGACCCCAGCGAGGAAGGCAAGCTCGTGCTCCGCGTGGAAGACACGCTGCTCGGGCTGGTGCGCCGCATACCGGTGGACATGGTGGTGCTCTCGGTGGGTCTGGAGCCGCACGAGGACGCCCAGGACGTGCGCCGCATGTTCAACATGACCTGCTCCACCGAGGGCTTCTTCCTGGAGCGGCACCCGAAGCTGGCGCCCGTGTCGACCTTCACCGACGGCGTCTTCCTGGCGGGCTGCTGCCAGGGGCCTAAAGACATTCCCGACACGGTGGCCCAGGCGGGCGCCGCGGCGGCGGAGTGCCTGGCGCTGATAGATGCCGGATACGTGGAGCAGCAGCCGAACACGGCCTACGTACTCGAGGATGTGTGCTCGGGCTGCCAGACGTGCGTGCCGCTGTGCCCTTACGGCGCAATCACGTTCGACCACGAGCGGCACAAGGCCGCGGTGAACCCCGTGCAGTGCAAGGGCTGCGGGACGTGCGTGGCCGCGTGCCCGTCCGGTTCGTTGCAGCAGCACCTGTTCGAGGACGTCGAAATCTTTGAGGAGATCCAAGGAGTGCTCGCCAATGTCTGAGAGGCTCACGAATACACAGGGCGGCTTCGAGCCGCGCATCGTGGCGTTCTTTTGCAACTGGTGTACGTACCTGGCGGCCGATCTGGCCGGCACCTCCCGCATGAAGTACGCACCGAACGCGCGCGTTGTGCGCGTGATGTGCTCGGGCCGCATCGACCCGCAGTTCGTAGTGGAAGCCTTCGCCCGAGGCGCCGACGGCGTGCTTATCGGCGGCTGCCACCCGAACGACTGCCATTACCAGGAAGGCAACTACAAATGCCTGCGCCGGTACCAACTGCTCAAACGCGTGGTGAAAGAGATGGGCATCGAAGATGAGCGCTTCCGCCTGGAATGGATCTCGGCCGCCGAAGCCGACCGCTTGAGAGCCGTAATGGACGACATGGTGGCGAAGCTCAAACAGCTCGGACCGCTCAACTGGAAGGCGCCGGCCGAAGAGGAGGTGACGGCATGAAGCCGAAGGTGGCGTTCTACTGGACAGCCGCGTGCGGCGGATGCGAAGAAGCCGTAGTGGACCTGGGCGAGGCGATTCTTGACGTGGCCGCGGCGGTGGACATAGTGCTATGGCCGGTGGCGCTCGATTTCAAAAAGAAGGACGTTGAGGCCATGGCCGACAAGTCCATCGCCGCGGTGTTCATCAACGGAGCGATTCGAAACACGGAACAGGAGGAGATGGCGCACCTGCTGCGCAGAAAGGCGCAGGTGGTGATAGCGTTCGGCTCGTGCGCGCAATTAGGCGGCATCCCGGGCCTGGCGAACGTGGCCGACCGCGACTCGATTTTCCAGACCGTCTACAGCGGCGCCCCCAGCACGGCGAACCCGCAGGGAACGGTTCCCGCGCGCGTGCACCAGTCGAACGGGCACACTGTGACGCTGCCGGGCTTCTGGAACACCGTGCGAAAGCTCAACGACGTCATAGAGGTCGATTACTACATTCCCGGCTGCCCGCCGGCCCCGGAACTGCTGGCGAACGCCGTGAACGCGCTGCTCGAGGGCAAGCTGCCCGGGAAGGGCGCGGTGCTGGCGCCGGACAAAGCGCAGTGCGAGGACTGCCCGCGGCGCGACAGCAAGCCGGACAAGCTGGCCATCACGGAATTCAAGCGGCCGCTGGAAGTGATCATCGATCCCGAGAAGTGCATTCTGGCGCAGGGCGTCATTTGCCTCGGTCCGGCGACCCGCTCGGGATGCGGCCACCGCTGCATCGAGGGCAATATGCCGTGTACGGGCTGCTTCGGCCCTACCACGCGCGTGCGCGACTACGGAGCCAAGGCGCTCTCGGGCGTGGCGTCGCTGGTGGCATCGAACGACGAGAGCGAGATCGAGCAGATACTCGCGCGCATCCCAGACCCGGTGGGCACGTTCTGGCGCTACAGTCTGCCCGCTTCGGCGCTTGTGAGAAGGAGGGTTAACAATGGCTGAGACGGCCATCCGCCGGAAGATCACTATAGACCCCGTTACGCGGCTGGAAGGCCACGGCAAGATCGAGATCTTCATCGACGACGCGGGGCAGGTGGAACAAGCGTATTTCCAGGTGCCCGAGTTGCGCGGTTTCGAGCGGTTCGCGCAGGGGCGTCCGGCCGAGGACATGCCTCAGATCACCTCGCGCATCTGCGGCGTCTGCCCGACGGCGCACCACATGGCTGCGACTAAGGCGCTGGACGCGCTGTACAAAGTGACGCCTACGCCGGCTGCGCGGAAGATCCGCGAGCTGGTTTATTCCACCTTTATGGCCGAGGACCATACGCTGCACTTTTACTTTCTCGGCGGGCCGGATTTCGTCGTTGGCCCGAAGGCGCCCGCCGCCGAACGCAACGTGCTTGGCGTCGTCGCGAAGGTGGGCGTAGAGACCGGCAAGGCGGTCATCGGCATGCGGCGCAAGCTGCGCGAACTGACAGCGCTCGCCGCCGGGAAGGCGGTTCACCCGGTGTTCGGGCTGCCCGGAGGCGTCTCCAAACGGCTCACGAGGGACGACCAGGCGAAGTTTCAGGCGGTGGCCGCCGAGGCCGTCGAGTTCGCAAGGTGCACGCTCGACATCTTCGACAAGATAGTGCTCGAGAACAGTGACTACGTCGAGCTGATAACGTCGGACGCGTTCACCCACAGCACGTACTACATGGGCATGGTGGACGAGCAGAACCGTCTGAATTTTTACGACGGGCAGCTGCGCATTGTCGGCCCCGACGGAAAGCAGTACGCGAAGTTCGAGCCGGCGAAATACCTCGATTACGTGTCCGAGCACGTCGAGCCGTGGACCTACATGAAATTCTGCTACCTCAAGCCGCTCGGCTGGAAGGGATTGCAGGACGGCGCGGGGAGTGGGGTCTACGCGGTGGCGCCGATGGCGCGGCTGAACGTGATCGACGGCTTCACGACGCCGCTGGCGCAGGCCGCGTATGAGAAATACATCGCGACGCTCGGCAAGCCGGTACACCACACGCTGGCGAATCACTGGGCGCGGGTCATCGAGCTGGCCTACGCGGCCGAGCGCATGAAGCAACTGGCGGACGATCCCGAGATCACCGACCCCGGCATTCGCGCGATTCCGAAGGAAACGCCAACGGAAGGTATTGGCGTGGTGGAGGCGCCGCGCGGCACGCTGTTCCATCACTACGTAACCGACGAGCGGGGCGTGATAACCAGAGCCAACCTCATCGTGGCGACGCAGAACAACGCGGCGCGCATTGCGATGAGCGTGGACAAGGCGGCCAAAGGACTTATCTCCGGCAAGGAGGTGGACGAAGGCCTGCTGAACATGGTTGAGATGGCGTTCCGGGCGTACGACCCGTGCCTCGGGTGCGCGACACACTCGCTGCCGGGCGCGATGCCGCTGCTTGTGACGGTCCGCAACGGGAGGACGGGCGAGGAGGTCTCGACTTTGCGGCGCGATGTAAACGGGTCGGTGCACAGGAGCTGAGCTGCCGCGGGGCGGGCCTGTCGCGGCGGGGAGCGAATCCGCGCCGTTCAAAGGCCTGTCCCCACAGACCTGGTTACGGGATGGAGCCCATGAGTCACGACAGGCAGCCGAGCGGCGATCCGCCGCTGCCGGACAACACAAGCCCCGGTTGCCCGCGCGTACGAGTACTGTGCCTCGGAAACGACTTGCTTGGCGATGATGCCCTGGGACTGATCGCCGGCCGTGAGATCCGGCGACTTCGGCCGGATGTCGAGGTGCTCGCCAGCTCGGCATCCGGCCTCCATCTTTTGGACCAGATTGTCGATTGCGACCGCCTCATCGTGATCGACAGCATCCAGTCGGGCCGCGCCGAGCCCGGCGCCATTTATGTTCTGGACGAGGCCGATATTCCCCGCTCGCGCGGAGATTCGCCGCACGCCGCCGGACTGTTCGACGCGCTCTCGCTCGCGCGCAGGCTGGGTTTGGGGGCTCCTTCGGAAGTGAACGTCATTGCGGTGGAAGCCGCCGACAACCGTACTATCGGCGGCTCTATGGACCCGCGTGTGTCCGGCGCGATCGGCCGGGTTATCGAGCTGGCGCTGCCTTTCCTTGAATCTCGTTGACGAGCCGGTCCGCGTGGTACACGTTCCGGAAGGCTTCGAGAATTCCCGCGGAGTGAACTGCGACGGCGCGCGCCTGGTCCTCGGTGTAAATGTAATCGAGCACCAGGGACTGGATGTTGCCGTCGAAGATCAACCCCACTATCTCGCCGTTCCGGTTGATCACCGGAGACCCGGAGTTGCCTCCGATTATGTCGGCCGTGCTGACGAAGTTGAACGGCGTGTCCGCTTTGAGGCGGCTGCGAGCGTTGATCCAGCTCGCAGGCAGTTCGAAAGGCGGTTTGGAGGCGTGAATCCGCGCGTGCTCGAAGGCGCCGCCTATGGTGGTCGCCCAGGGAATGTGCTTGCCTTCTTCCGTATAGCCTTTTACGGTGCCGAAAGCGAGGCGGAGCGTGAAGGTCGCATCCGGATACTGTGACGTGCCGTAGACGGCGAAGCGGGCGTTGGCGATTTTCGCATACGCCTGCCGCATCGGCTCCGCCACCTGGCTGTCATAGGCCTCACGGAGTTTCCGCGCCTCGGGATCGATCTCCCGCGCGAGGACGATCATCGGATCCGTGGACGACTGGATGGCCTGCTCGCCCCCCTCGTAGAGCTTCTTGCGATAAGCGACGTCAATGAGCTGCGTGCCGTTGACCAGTTCGGCCGCGCGCGAGGCGGGCGAGTGGTTGCCCAGCACCTGGCGGACGGTCGGATCGTCATAGCCGAGTATTTCGGCCATCATTGTGAGCGAGTCGGCCAGCATCGCGGTTTCGAGATCGCGGTAAATCGGAGCGGTGGAGAAAAGCTCCTGTTCGAGGGACGGCAGGGCCGAGTCGGTATAGCCGCGCAGCCGCTCGGCGTTCGGCTTCCGGCGCTCCGCAGCCGCACGTACGAGTACGCGTGCGATGCCGAACAGGCTGCTGTTGAACGCGTTGGCGTTCTCTATCAGGCGGTGGCGGTAGAACATGGGCTGCCATGCCCTGAGCGCGCCCTCAACCTGATCCCAGGCGTCGCCGTACTTGGCTCTGAGATCAGGATTTGCCGCAACGGCATCGCGCAGCTTTCTCTCCTCGGCGAGCTTCTCGGCCATTATTGACGGTGTCATCAAGCCGCCCTGGCGGCCGATGTACGCCTTGCGCGAGTTCTGGTAACCGAACAGAACGTCGGATGCGCGGCGGGCGTTCTCGATGCTGCGCTCGCTGTAGTTCATGGCGGTGATCTCGCGCCGGCGGATCAGGTTCAGCGCGTAAGGATTGACCAGCCCACGAATGAACGCGAGTTCGGCCATGGTGTCGAGCCGGCTGGTCCGGCCCGGATTGCCGGGCACGAACACCAGTTCGTTTTCGGCGGCGCCGTTCGGGCTCCACTTGAACCAGTCCGTGATCTTCGCCGGCTTGCCGTTCTCGTAGGCGCGGAAGAGCGCTATATCGAGATCGTAGCGGGGATACTCGAAATTATCCACGTCGCCGCCGAAGAAGGCGATCTTCTCCTCGGGCGCGAACACCAGGCGCACGTCGGTGTACTTCCTGTAGCGGTACAGGTTGTACCGCCCCCCGTTGTAGAGCGTCACGACGTCGCTGCGCAGCCCGGTCTGGTCGAAGGATTCTTTTTCTATGGTGTTCATTTCGGCGCGGCGGGCGCGGTCGGCCTCGGCCGGGGTCATGCCGGGCTTCACGGCTGCGTTGACGCGCGCGGTGACGTCCTCGATCGACATCAGGACGTTGATCTCGCTGTCGGGGCAGGCGACCTCTTCGGCATACGTCTTGGCCATGAAGCCGTCGGCGACGTAGTCTTTCTGACTGGTGCTGATCTTCTGCAAGCAGTCTCGCCCGACGTGATGGTTGGTCATGATGAGCCCCTCGGGCGAGATGAACGAGCCCGAGCCGCCGCTGTTGAACCTCACGGAGGACCGCTGTACATGCTCCAGCCACGCTTTTGTCGGGGTGAAGTTGTAGCGCTGCTGGAGGATTCCTACGGGTGGGTCATTGAAAAGCCACATTCCTTCGTCGGCGTGCGCGGTAACGGCGCCGGCCAGAACAAAACCCGCGATTACGGGCAGTGAATAGCGAGAGAGTCGCATAAGTACATTATGCCCGTATGGATTGGAGGAGTGTTTCACGCGGGGCCGAACGCGGCTAGAATAGATGCAGACGGCCGCGCTGGGGACGGCCTGTTTCGGCCAGCAGGGGCAAGGGATGACCACCGGGGCTTCCGTTCACACTCCGAAATGCAACCCGCCGGATTCCCGAGCCGATTGCCTTTCTGCAAGGCGTTTACTGCATCGCAAGCGGTGTGCGGCCGCTCTTGAACCCGGGGTGCGTTTCAGGCCGCCACTCAGAACCACAGCGAGGAGCATTCGCGTATGGAGATCGAGAAGCAGCGGGATAGGATTGCCGGGGCACAGCGCTGGGCGGCGCTTGCGGGCGGCGGCGTGGCTCTCATCTGGGGGCTCAGACGCCGCGGAATCCTCGGCTGGCCCGTCGCGCTTGCCGGAGCCCGGCTTGCCTTGATGGGCGTTACCGGCGAGCGCGGCAACCTTACGGAATACATCGGCGTGAGTCTCCCCATGGAGAAGGGTCTGCCGTACGGCCGCGGCGTCAAGATCCGCCGTTCGGTGACGATCAACCGTCCCGCCGAACAGTTGTACCGTTATTGGCGCAGCTTCGAGAACCTGCCGCGGCTGATGGAGCACCTGGAATCCGTTACTCCCACCGACGCCACGCACTCGCACTGGGTCGCGATAGGCCCGCGCGGGCGGCGGATGGAGTGGGATGCCGAGATTACCGCCGAGCGTGAGAACGAGATGATCGGCTGGCGTTCCACCGGAGGCGCGGCCGATCACGCCGGGTCGGTGCGGTTCGAACGCGCACCGGGAAACCGCGGCACCATCGTGCGCGTGCAAGTGCAGTACAACCCGCCCGGCGGCCGTCTGGGAGCGCACATAGCGGAGATGTTCGGTGTGGGGGTGGAGCAGATGCTGCGCGAGTCGCTCACCCGCTTCAAGCAGCTCATGGAGGCGGGCGAGATTCCCACCACCGAGGGGCAAACCTCGGGCCGGCGTTCGCGGATGAGGGAAGCGTTCCGGGAGAAAGCCCGGGCCGCCGGCAGGCGCGACGCAGTGGAGGAAGGCTCGGAGGAGTCGTTCCCGGCCAGCGATGCGCCCTCGTGGATGTCCGGTGGAGGAGGTGGCATATGAAAGCCGTAGTCTGGAACGGCAAAGAGGATATCCGGGTGGAGACGGTTCCCGATCCCGGCCTGCTGAGCCCTAAAGACGTCGTCGTGCGCGTCACGCTGACCGCGATTTGCGGGTCGGACCTGCACCTTTACGACGGCTACATGCCGACGATGGAGCAGGGCGACATACTCGGCCACGAGTTCATGGGTGAGGTGGTGGAGGTCGGCAGCGACGTCAGAAAGCTGAAGAAGGGCGACCGGGTAGTGGTGCCGTTCACCATTTGCTGCGGGGAGTGCTTCTTCTGCAAGCGCGGCCTGTGGTCGCAGTGCGACAACAGCAACCCCAACGGCTGGATGCTCGAAAAGGTGATCGGCTACAGCGCCGCCGGCCTGTTCGGCTACTCGCACATGTACGGAGGGTACGCGGGCGGCCAGGCGGAGTACGTACGCGTGCCTTTCGCCGACGTCGGCCCGATGAAAATCTCGGACGGCGCCGGGCAGCTCACTGACGAGCAGGTGTTGTTTCTGTCCGACATCTTTCCAACCGGATTCCAGGCCGCCGAGAACTGCAATATCCAGCAGGGCGACACTGTGGCGGTGTGGGGCTGCGGCCCGATCGGGCAGTTCGCCATGTCGAGCGCGCGCATGCTCGGCGCCGAGAAGATCATCGGCATCGACCGTTTTCCGGAACGCCTCAGGCTGGCGCGGGAGCACGCCGACGCCATCGCTATCAACTACGAGGAATCGCCGGACGTAGTGGAGGAGATCAAGGAGATCACCGGCGGAATGGGGCCCGACGCGTGCATTGACGCCGTAGGCATGGAAGCGCACGGCCATTCCGCCGAGGCGGTTTACGACAAGGTAAAGCAGACCGTACGCCTTTCTATCGACCGGCCCACCGTGCTCCGCCAGGCCATCCAGGCGTGCCGGAAGGGTGGGACGGTTTCGATACCGGGTGTTTACGCCGGGCTGATCGACAAGATGCCGATGGGTGCGGCGTTCGGGAAGGGACTTACGTTCAGAATGGGCCAGACAAACATGCTGCGGTATATGCGGCCGCTGCTGGACCGCATCGTAAACGCGGAAATTGACCCGAGCTTCATCATCACGCACAGATTCCCGCTGTCCGACGCCCCCTATGCGTACCGCATTTTCCGCGACAAACACGACGAGTGCATCAAGTGCGTACTTGATCCCACAGACGGAGGTTACAGGGGAGGCCAACGGAATGTCGTCTGAAGAACAGAAGAAGAATCAACAGCCACAGAAGAAAAACGACCTGCGGGACCGCATGGACCGGCCCGAGCCCCGCTCGGACATCACCGAGGGGGACGAGGACACTATCGAAGAGTCCCTGCGCCAGCACGAAAGACGCGAGGAGGAGCAGAAGAAGCGCGCCGCATAGCGACCTGAAGATGGGTGCAGCGGCGCGCCCGTCCCCAGCATCCACGAACGGAGGCCGGCTATGAGCGAAAAAGGGAAGATTCCGTCCGAACGCAGCAAGGGGGGAACGCGCAGAACCCAGACGCAGCAGCGGCTGCGGCCCGAGCGGCGGTTGGACGAAATGGAAGACGAGCACGAGCAGGTGGAGGAGTCCATCCGCGAGCAGGAAAGGAAACCAAACCGCCCATGAGGAATCCCTTCGCGCGCAGAGAGAACAGCCGGGGCTTGCCGGCGCTGGTGGGCGCCGGCGTCGGGATGGCGCTCGGGGCTATGGTAGTGGGCCTGCGGCAGCGGAGCCGTCTGCGCGGGCAGGTGGCTGTCGTAATGGGCGCCTCGCGCGGGCTCGGGCTGCTGATCGCCCGCGAGTTCGCCCGCCGCGGCTGCCGCCTGGCGATCTGCGCGCGCAACGCGGAGGAACTGGAACGTGCGCGCCTGAGCCTGGAGCAGCGCGGAGCGGAGGTGGCCGCCCGCGCGTGCGACGTGACCGAACGCGGCCAGGTTGAGAGCTTTATCAGTTTTGTGCGGTCGCGCTTCGGCCGCATCGATATCCTGTGCAACGTCGCCGGCATAATTCAGGTGGGGCCCGTCGAGAGCATGACCGTCGAGGATTTCGAGAGCGCGATGAAAGTCATGTTTTGGGGCATGCTGTATCCCACGCTCGAGGTGCTGCCGGAGATGATGGAGCGGCGCGGGGGGCGCATCGTGAACATCACCTCCATTGGTGGAAAGGTGAGCATGCCGCACCTGCTGCCCTACGCCTGCGCGAAGTTCGCGGCTGTGGCGCTGTCGGAGGGCCTGCACGCGGAGCTCCGGCGTTTCGGCGTCAAAGTAGTGACCATAGTTCCCGGGCTGATGCGGACCGGCTCATTTGTGAACGCGTATTTCAAGGGGCGGCAGGAGAAGGAAATGGCGTGGTTCGCGCTCGCGGCGAGCCTGCCGGGCGTGTCGATGAGCGCCCGGCGCGCGGCAAGGCAGATTGTCTCGGCAGCGGCGAGCGGGCGGTCTATACGGGTGCTGTCGGCGCCGGCGAAAGTGCTGGCGCTTTTCCACGGCATGTTCCCGGGGCTCACGACGGAGCTGCTGGGATTGGCGAACTCGCTGCTGCCGGGCGCCGGGGGCGGTTCCCGCGAGAACGCGAGCGGCATGGAGGTGAGCCGCAGGCCCGGCGCCGTGGTCGGGCGTGCGCTGCGGCTGATGACGGCCGTGCCGTCGAAGCGGCTGCACCAGTATCCCGGGCCGAAAGCGGCGTGAGGTGGGGGCCTTTCCGGGCTGCCGCCGGGCTTCCGCCCGGCGCCGGAACTACACGTACACCCGCGCCACCCGCGTGCGGATGCCGCACAGCAGGTCGTAGGAGATCGTTCCCGCCATACGCGCCAACTGCTGCGCGTTAATTGAAAGATCGCCTTCCTGCCCGAGCAGGGTGACGGGCGTGCCGGCCGTCAGTGCCGGAATGTCGGTGGCATCGATGGTGGTCAAGTCCATCGAAATCGCGCCGACTATCGGTGCGAACTGCCCGCAGGCGATCACGTGCCCGCGCGCCGAAAGCCGGTGCGACAGCCCGTCCGCGTAGCCGACCGCAAGCACCGCGATGCGGCTCGGGCGCGTGGGCCGGAACATCGCGCCGTAGCCCACCGGGGCGCCGGCCGGAATTTCCTTGACGGCAAGCACACGCGCTTTCCAGGTGAGCGCTGGTTCCACCAGAAGCTGCGGATGCGGCGCGTCGCCCCGGCCGGGCGACACATACCCGTAGAGCGCGTGCCCGGGGCGCACCATGTTGTACCAGGAGTCGCGGCGCCCAAAGGCGATCGGGTTGGTGCTGGCGGCGTGGAAATACTCCGGCGCTATACCCGCCTGCGCGAGCGCGTTCTTTGCGCGCGTGAACTCGGCGACCTGATGATCGGTCTGCGTGCTGGTGAAATCGGCGGACGATGCGAAGTGCGTCATCAGGCCCTCGAGTTCGAGCCACCCGGCAGCGCGTATCGCCGCGGCGATTTCGGCGGCCTCGGAGCGCGTGCCCAGGCGCCCCATGCCGCTGTCCAGTTTCAGGTGATAGCGCAGCCGCTGCCCCCGCGAGCGTGCGTAATCGTTCAATTCGGCGAGTTCATCGAGCGAGTGCACCACCGGCGTCAGATTGTAATCCACGAGCGCCGGACGGCTGAACGGGAAGCAGTCCGCCATCACCAGAATGCGGGCGCCGATGCCGGCGTCGCGCAGCGTGACGGCTTCCTCCACTGAACTGACGGCGAGCCACTCCGCTCCCTCTCCGGTCAGAACTCGCGAGACTTCGACGGCGCCGTGTCCGTAAGCGTCTGCTTTGACAACACAGACGACCTCGGTACGCGGGCCCACCAGCCTGCGCACTGCATGAAAGTTCGACGCCAGGCGCGATCGCGAAATCTCAACCCAGGAACGGTGCGGAAGGGCTTCCATACTTCAATCTCAACGCTGAACCAGTTCCAGCAGGAGCTTTTCGTACTCCGCAGTCACCGAATTCCAATCATAACGCTCCCGCACCCGGGCCACAGCCCGCGCGCGGTAGTGGTCGCGTTCCGGCTCGGGCATCGCAAGCGCGGCGCGCATGGCTTCGGCCAGGTTATCGTGCCGGAACGCGAGCCCCGCGCCTCCGGCGACCTCGGCATTCTCGGGTGTGTCGAGGTACAGCACCAGCGCGCCGCGGCCCATAGCCTCGATGAGCGCCGGGTGTGTGCCTCCCACCTCTGTGGCGTGAACGTAAGCGAACGAATGGGATTGGAGCTCGTGATAGCCGCGGCCGTAGATCGCGCCGGGGATGAGAATTCGCGGGTCGGCCGTGGCGCGGACGCGCGCGATGTACTCCTGAGCATACGGCGCATCGCCGATAAGGGCGAGGCGCATATCCGTCCGCACCTGCTCGAACGCTTCGCGCACCAGCAGGGCGTTATTTTCCGGTTCGAAGCGGCTCACGTAAAGGAAATAGCGCCGCGGCTCCAGGCCGAGCGCCCGCAGCGTTTCCGTCGTGTCTACGGCGCCCGTTTCCGCGCCGTAGGGTATGGTGGTGGTCTGTTTGCCGTAGCGCTCCAGGTAATACCGCGCTATGTGCTGCGCATCGCTCACCACCGCCGTCGGCAAAAACGTGCTCATGCGTTCGGAGAGCGCGTACCAGGCCTTCGCCAGACGGTTCCATTTGCGGCGGTGCCGCTCCAGGCCATCCACGTTCAGCGCCACCGGCACACCCGCAGCGCGCGGCAGGGCCGTGAAAACGGCGTTCGCCGCGTTGCAGTACAGCGCCGCGTCGGGGCGGTGCATGAGCAGGTGCAGCGTGGAAAGAAATGTGTGGACCGGCGTGTCGAAATACTTGTGGCGTATCGTCGGCTCGTATTTCAGGCGCACGCCGCGATACTCGGATCCGCCGCGCTCGCGGGTGTATACGGTTACGGAGTGGCCGCGTGCGACGAGGCGCGTTGCCAGTTCCTCGGCAAACGTTTCGAATCCGCCGTAGCGTGCGGGAATTCCGCGGGTGCCGAGTATTGCCAGCCGCACTCAGTACTCAAACTGCTGGGCCGAAGCGGCAGCGGTTGCGGGCGTCTTCTCGTGACGGTGCGCCGCGGCGGCCGCGCCTTTCGGCAGAGGTTGGCTAACCGGCTGGTACCGGAACCAGGTGGCCAGGTACTCGTCGCTCGCGCGGCGCCGCTGCATGATCTCGCGCCGCTTCGCGAACAGCCGGCGCCAGTTCTTCGCCAGGAACCAGAAAGCTCTCAACGAAGTGCGTTCCCGGACTATGCAGCAGCCCACCACCACGATATCCCGCATGGTGATTGGCAGCCAGTTGCGGCGGAAGACACCGGGCGTCATGTTCTTGATGCGCATTATGAACCGGTTCTTCACCGAATGCATGTTGATCACCGGGGGCAGCGCACGGCGGTTGCCGGGCAGGACGGTCCGGACGTGGTATGCCCGCGCGTGCGGTGTGTACAGGCACCGCCACCCCATCAACTGCGCGCGCCAGGCCACGTCGGCGTCCTCCCGGTACACGAAAAAATCCGGATCGAAAAACTCGCCGGACATGGAGATGTCCTCGATCATCGATCGCCGGTAAAGCGCCGCGGCCGCGGTCGCCCCAAACACGTATTCGTAGTTAAGATAGTGCCCGTTGTCGTGTTCCTGGCTGCCGCGATCGAGGTGGCGCAGCATCGGATTGAAATAGATGCCGGTGGAGTCCACCACGGGGTGCGGCGGAAGCGTGAAATCTGCGCCCATGGTGAGCAGCTTGCCGCACACGGTGCCGACCTTGAGGTCAATCCTGCCCGCCTGAAGCAGCGCCTCGACGAATGACGGCGTAAGCAGCATATCCGGGTTCAGCGTGAGAACCCATTCCCCATGCGCCAGCTTGATAGCCTGGTTCTGCGCGGCCGCGAACCCGATATTCTCGTCGTTGTAGACGACCGTGCACGTACCCTCGAAACCCTGGAGCACCTCGCGGGTGCCATCGGTGGACGCGTTATCTACAATTATTATTTCGGTATGAGGGTGGCTCTGGGACAGAACCGATTCGAGACACCTCGCAATGAAACGGCAACTGTTGTAGGTGACGATCGTGATCGAAACGAGCTCAGATTTGGCCATTGATTAAGTCGCGTGAAACCGGAACCGTAGTCTGCGCCGCCCCATAAAATCCGAAAGCTGGAAAACCACCGGCGCTCCGCTCCGCACTCCACAAGTACCGGCCGGCGAGCTTTAGCACACTCACCGCTCCGGCCGCCGGACCGGCGGCCCCGGAATCTGCACATGCGGCAACTGCGCGGAGCAAAACGCCAAGCATCACCGCCCCTGAGATTGCCCGTACCGCCGCGGGGCGAAAATGCCTGGCCGAGTACCATAGCAGCGTACCATACCAATAGGTCCAGCGGCTTGCGGTACTGAGTTTCCGCGCCGAGTAACCGCCGGTGTGCACCGCTACGGCTGATGGGACGTAGCAAACCCTGTATCCCGTTTCAGCCGCGCGCTTGCAGAAATCCACATCTTCGAACCACAAAGGAAAAAACGTCTCGTCGAAACCGCCCAGCGCTCGCCATGCATCCCGGCGCAGCATGATAAATGCCCCCGCCGGTTGTTCGACCTCCGCGGGTTGCTCGGCGTTAAACCCTGCGCACCGGTATCGGGTGTTGACGGGGTTCCCGGGCCAGAGCCGGTTCAGGCCGAGTGCTTCGAATGCGAGTGTTACGGGCGCAGGCAGGCGCCGCACCATGAAACCGGCCTGAATACGGCCGTCTTGGCCGATCAGCCGCCCGCCGGCGGCGGCGACTCCCGGCTGCTGGCATGCCTGTGCCAGCATCTCGAGCCCTCCGCGAACCACGGTATCGGGATTCAGCAGCAAAACCAAATCCCGCCGCACCAGTTCGATGCCCTGATTCGCAGCCGCGGCGAAACCCCTGTTCCATGGATTGGCGACAACCCGTACGCCCGGCCGGGAAGCGGCCTCGGCAACGGTGCCGTCGGTCGACGCGTTGTCGATAACGACGACCTCGGGCGCGCCTGCGGCGGCGAGCGAGTCGAGGCAGCGGCCGATGTCGGCCTGCGAATTGTAGGTTACGACTACAACCCCGTATGTCTTCATGCCCACAGGGGCGCGGTTACGCCCGCCAGGGACATTGCCGCGCTGTCCAGGATACTCCGGGCCTCTCGTCAACAGGAATGAAGCGCGGGCGGGTTGCTAAAATACTAGCATCCTTTCCGGCCGCGTGTAAAACGCTTTTTAACCAAGAACCATAAATTGTACATGCCATCCCGCCATGGATTGAGCTTCACCTCTCCAAGCCGGGATGAGTACTGCACAGGTATCTCTTCGAAGCGGATACGCGCCTTGTGCTTCAGCGCTTCAACCTTGATTTCCTCCGAAAAGGCCATTCCGTCCGCTTCCAGACTCATATAAGGCAGAATGGCCCGGCGGAATACCCACATTCCCGACTGCGAATCCCTGACCCAGCGGAAGTACAGGATAGACATTGCCAGCGAGAGCATCAGGTTACCCATCTTATGTTTGAAGCTCATGGCGCGGCTGTCCCGGACGGGGAAACGCGAGGCGTTGAGAAAATCGGCATTCAGGTGCAGGAGCGCTTCAATCAGGTATGAGATCGCATCCACTGGATAGCTGTGGTCGCCGTCGAGGGTTACGATGATGTCGCCCGTGGCGTGTCTGAACCCGCGGCGGTAACTGCGCCCGTATCCGCGGACGTCTTCGCGGATGACCTCCGCGCCGAAGGATTGCGCCACCAGGGACGTGCGGTCGGTGGAGCCGTTGTCTACGACTATGACCTGGTCCACGAAGGAGGGCATGCGCCGCATCACCTGCTCGATGCCCTGCTCCTCGTTAAGGCACGGAATTACGACCGTGATTTTCAAATCTTTATACATGCTAATCGCGGCGCAGCGCGGGGCTTCCCCCGGGCTCGGCTATGATGGTAGCTGCCATGAAACTCGCTGCCGTTCTATTATGCGGCTTTTCTGCGGCAGGCTCGTTGACGGCTGCCGATAATGCGAAGCTGGCTGAGACCAAGACCGTCTACCTGTTGCCGATGTCGCACGGGCTGGATCAGTACCTGGCCAGCCGTCTGGCGCGCAGCGGAATCTTCCGGGTTGTCACGGAGCCCGCCAGGGCCGATGCAATCATCACGGACCAGTTGGGCCCGGCGTTCGAGCACAAAATGGGAGAACTGTTTCCCGCGCCGAAACCCGCCGGAATCGTGAAGGGAAGCGAGGAAAGCGGTCCGGAGGAAGGCGAAGCGGCTTCGCGGAAGCTGCCCGATGCGCCGCCTGTGTCGTCGTTTTCACGCGCGAAGGGAACGCTGTTCATCGTATCGCACGGCACCGGTACCGTGCTGTGGTCGGTTTACGAAAGGCCGAAGAGCAACGCGCCGAAGGACCTTGACAGGCTGGCCCGGCGAATCGCAGAGCGCCTGGAGCGGGATCTCAAACAGCAGAAGCCGCGCGAGTAGCTGCGGCCGCGCCGCGCTTTGCCGCGATGGCATTCCGGTAGCTTTCCGCCAGGCGGCGCGTCACCTGCGCCGCGTCCCAGTTTGCCTCCACCTCGCGGCGCGCGCGTTGCGCCATTGCGGCCGCACGCTCCGGGTCGTTCAGAACCGCAAGCACCCGTTCCGCGAAGCCTTCGGCGTCATCGGCGAGGAAGCAAAGTTCTCCGTCCGTCCTGGCGATGCCTTCGGCGCCCAGGCGCGTGGAAACGGCCGGAATGCCGCACGCAAACGCCTCGAGCAGCTTCACACGGACGCCGGAGCCGGTGAGTATAGGACAGATAAAGGCGGCGTACCTGGAGAATGGCTCGCGAATGTCCTCGACGAAGCCGCGCATCTCGACACACTCATCATGGGGGAGAAGATGCCGCGGCGGGGGGGCGCTGCCTGCTATGATCAGCCGCGCATCCGGCCGCTTCTGGCGCACGCGCGGGAGAACGCTGCCTATAAACCATTCCAGGGCAGCCTTGTTCGGCGGATGGCGGAAGCTGCCGACGAAAAGTATGGTGCCCGGCTCGCGCCCGGCGGAGCGGAACGTGTATCGCGGCACGTCGATGGCGGCGCGAACGCCTGTTTCCATTCGATTCGCCAGATGCGGCAGGAAGCCGAGCAGGTATCGGCGGTTTTCCAGGCTGCACATCTGTATGCGGTCAAAAGCGGGCAGTGCGCGCAGCTCGTACCGGAGCGCGCGCAGGTACTCGTATGCAGCTTTTATGCCGGAGATGTCTCTCACGACTGATTGGAAGTACACGTCGTGTTCAAATAACGCTTCGACGATGTTGCGGAACCCGTGCGCGTATTGCGCCAGAGCGGTATAGTCCAACTGGACCACATCGATGTGCCGCGTGAGAATCTGCCGGTGAATGAGCCAGGCGAGATCGGGACTGGAGAACTCGCGCACGGCGTAGGGCGTCATCGACGCCGGACAGTGGGGCGGGCGCGCTGTGCGCACGAGAAACTCGGCCGATGCGCACAGGCGTGCAATCTGGTCATGGGCCGCCCTCTGCTCGGGAGACTCGAGCATGCAGATGAGGTGAACCTCGCACGTGCGCGCCAGTTCGCGCAACGCGGCATCCATGAACACCGCTCCGCCGTGCACCGGAGGCGCGATGGGATACGGCGAAACGAACAAGACGCGCGGGCGTTCGGGAACCGCATCCGCCGCCGCTTGGAAGCGGTCGCGGAAGTAGCCGCCGAGGGGACGGCGCAGCGCTTCGTTGTCGTCTATGACCGCCAGCGAGCGGGCGCGCCAGCGCGAGGCGATCGCCCGCGGCAGTGCGGCGAACGCGCGGCAGAGCGCCGCCGCGGACGGGCGGTGCGGCGCATCGCCGAAGATGCAGCTCAGACCTGCGCCCGCCATCGCGAAAAAGAAATGAGATGCGAGCTTCCGCCAGTCATGCACGTTTTTCCAGGCGAACAGGACAAAGTTCTTCTTGTAGATCGAATCGATGTACTCGGGCGAGAAGTGTTTGCCGATGGTGCCGCGATGCTCGTGCCACACGCGGCTCTTTGGCTGGTACATCACCTTCCAGCCTCGCTTCCAGGCCATGAAGCCTATATCCGTGTCTTCCAGGTAAAAAGGTCTCAGAAGCCCGTCGAAGCCGCCGAGTTCGAGGAAGCGGCGGCGGTCGAACGCTGTGGATCCTCCTCCGCCGTAGAAACAGGGGTAAAGGTCTGTAATGGCATCGTCGATTCTGTGGCCGACCCGCAGCGTGCCATCGCGCCAGTGGGCCTCGGAAAGGCCCGTCTCCTCTCGCCGGCGTGCGGGATCGGTGAAGAAGATCTGGCAGGCAACGGCGAAAACGTCGTCGTCGCGAAAGCCTTCGAGCAGCGGCTGGAGGAAGTCAGGGGCGACGCGCATGTCGCTGTTTAACAGGACGACAATGTCGTTCGAAGCGGCGCGAAAACCTTCGTTGGAACCGCCGCCGAAACCGAGATTGCGGTCCAGCGCGAGAAGCCTCACTTGCGGGAAATGCTCGCGGATGAATGCCGCGCTGCCGTCGGTGGAGCCGTTGTCGACGAGGATGATTTCGTTCGTGGGATTGCCGGCCAGTGCTCTGATTACGGAAGGCAAATACTTCTCCAACAGGTCGCGCCCGTTCCAGTTGGGGATTACGATGCTGGCGGAATCGATCGAGCGCGGCGTCCTGAGGGGCTTGCGGCGGCGCCCTGCGAGGAGCCACACAAGGTCGGTTGCGGCGAGCGCTATCGCTGCGGCAAACAGGACAAATGGAACGAGCAGCAGCGGCGGAATACGTTTCAGGAACCGGAGGATCGGGCGCATCTCAGTACTGCGACAGGTCGGGGCCGAGGTTGACCTTGCGTCCGAGTTTCAGCCAACGCGATTCCCGCGCCATGTCGAGCAGGTGACGCAGGCGGTCCACATCCGCCTGAAGCTCGGCAATTCGACCGCCGAGCACTCGCGTGCATTCCGTGAGTTCGGCTTGAACGCGCAGCGCCCAGGCGGTGCGCTCATGTTCTACTTCCTGAAGGTGAACGACGCGCGCCTGCGCGGCGTGCAACTCGTTTTGGAGCCGGAGCGCCCAGGCGTTGCTGGCCTCAAGCTCAGCCTTCTGGGTTCGGAACATCTCGACGAGATTCTGTTTCTCCATGCCAAGCTGAGCGATCTCGTCGCGGAGCTTTTCGCGCTCCGTCTCCAGTATGGCGATGTGCCGCTCGCGTTCCCCCAGAACGTTGGCCGTAGCGGGAAGATAGACCTGTGCCGGGACCTCCGGCAACGGCGCCGCCGAACAGACCGCGAGGAAGAAATGGGCGTCCTCGGGCGAGCCGCGGCGCGCGGCGGCGTCGGCCAGCTCGACAGTGGGCGTACCTTCGCAAGGCTGGAAGCAGATGCCGGCAACGTGGTTCTGAAGAAAGAGCGCGACATTGGGATACAGGCGGCGGAGCTCGGCGGCGAACTCGGCGAAGTCGAATTCGTGGACGTGGAACGGGTTCGGTCCGGTTGTGCGGCGCGACTCGGCGTAGTAGTCGCGGTTGGGCGTCGAGATGATGAGCAGTCCCGAAGGGGAGAGTACGCGCCGCGTTTCGGCGAGGAACTCCTGCCAGCAGGAGATGTGTTCGATGACCTCGAACGAGACTATGACGTCAGCCGAAGCGGGCGCGAGCGGCAGCGCGGCGCAGGACGCGCGGAGAAAGAGGACGTTTGAAGCGTTGGAGTGCGCGCGCGCGTAGGCTATCGCCTCGGGTGCAACGTCAAGCGCAATGACCTGCGCCGCGACGGCAGCCAGGCGCGATGCGCCGTATCCGGTTCCGCAGCCTGCATCGACGACGCGTTTGCCCGCCGCAAAGCGGGCGGCGAAGATGTAGCGTGCAACGTGCTCGTTCCAGAGGTCGGCGTCGACCTCGCCGGGCACCACGCGCTCGCCTGTAAATTCAGCCAACCTTGTTCTCCAGCTCTGCTCCGGCAGGCATCGCCAGCCGGGCGTTCAACTCGATACGGCAGGGCAGGTGCATGAATCCGTAGATCTGGTCGCCGGCGTGGCCCATCTGGAGCGTTACAGCGTTATCGATCCAGTCACACATTGTATAGACATGATGGCTGCCGTCGGCTATTGCGGGCGAGAACGAGAAGAAACCTGGGTAAAGCTGGGGCAGGCTGATGTGAAAATCCACGGTATAGATGTCGCCCGCGGCCATGGGCGGCAGGTGAAAACCCTCGCGGGAAGTGTTTGTGCCCGCGAAGTCCATTCCAAGGTGGTTGCGGAGCATGAACCCGACGTTCGGCGCGGCAAGGGTATCTTTTGCCCTTACGCTGATACGGACGACAACCTCGGAGCCCGGCTCGAGGAGCTGGATCGGAGTGCCATTGGGATCGAGGACGGCAATGCCGATGACCTCGGCGCGCCCATCGCCGTGGCGGTGGTCGATGTTCGGAATGCCTTCGGCGATTTCGGGCGGGGTGATGCGTGCAGCGCCGGCGCGAGGGGCTGGCTTGGCGGCGGTGATGTACGCGGAATCTTTGGCGGTCATAGCAGCGAGATACTTGGCGACCACGGCATCGGTCCTACCTAGCTCCTGAATGCGGCCCTTGTCGAGCCACATGGTCCGGTTGCCCACGGCCTTCACATCGCCGATGGCATGGGAGACGAAAATGATGGTGATTCCCTGGGCCCGCAGCTCGTGAACCTTGCGCATGCAGCGCTGCCGGAAGTAGATGTCGCCCACGGAAAGGGCTTCGTCGACAAGGAGAATGTCGGGATCGACGTGGATGGCGACGGCGAAGGCAAGGCGAACGATCATGCCGCTGGAGTAGGTTTTTACCGGCTGGCGGATGAAATCGCCGATTTCGGCAAACTGCTCAATGGCCCGGTATTTCAGGTCCATTTCGCGCGATGAAAAGCCGAGGATGGCTCCATTGAGATAAACGTTATCGCGGCCGGTGAATTCGGGATTGAAGCCCGAGCCGAGTTCGAGAAGGGCTGAGACGCGTCCGGTGACCTTGACGGAGCCTTGGGTAGGCCGGAGAATGCCCGCAAGTATTTGAAGAAGAGTGCTCTTACCGGCGCCGTTCTCGCCGATCACGCAAAACGTCTCGCCGCGGGGTATGTCGAAAGTGATCTCGCGGAGAGCCCAAAAGTCGCGATGGAACCTGGCGCGATTGAAGGTGACGAGCTCCTTGAGACGGTCACCGGGCGAGTTGTAGATGGCGTAGCTCTTGGAAACGCCTTTGAATTCGACGGCCTTCACCGTTGCAATGACGAATCTAGCGAACAGGGGAGAGGTGCGTCAAATGGCAGGAATTAGAATGGGCGGCCGCCAGCCCCTGCCGACGCGAACTATGAGTGCTGTCCGCGATACTGGCTGACGTCGCCTTTCCTGCGGTGCAATTTGCCGCGGCGCGCTCGCCGTTCAGGGTCGAGCAGGCGCCAAAGGCCGCAGCCAGTCAGCAAGGAAGCGGGTAGCCGCCCATGGACTGTGGACGTTCTATAGGACTTCCTCCTGTTCAGCAGTTCCGACCTCCAGAACTCGGAGGCCGCGACTGGCCTCGCCGATGGAGGCCTGGAAGCACCGCAAACCTAAGAGCTTCCGCATCTAATATGCACCCAACAGGGAGATCTGTCAATACCGCTGGTTAACAATAGTTAACAAAGTGACAACGCGAGGCGGCGGGGCACGTTGACAAGTGCTCGATCTGATCTTTAGGCTAGTGATGAGAACGCATTAGTGGACTGGCCGGTGTAGCTCAGTGGTTAGAGCGTGGGTCTCATAATCCCAAGGTCGCTGGTTCAAATCCAGCCGCCGGCACCACCCTTCATACCGCCTGCGGAGTTTGCTTGCCGTCCATGATAAGGGAGTAGATGCGGTCAAGATCTTCGGGGGAATAGAATTCTATCTCCAGCCGTCCTCTTGCATCGGGGCGTCCGACTATTCGAACGCGGGTTCCGAGGACTCGTTCGAGGTCCTGAAGTGCGGCGCGTACATTAGGGTCGGAAGCGGGATCTTCCGCTGGTTTTGGTTCGCGGCTGGCCGTCATCTTCTGGACAAGTCGCTCGACTTGGCGGACAGAGAGCCCTTGCGAGCAGGCCTTCTCGGCTATTTGGCGCTGGTGCTCGATATCAGGGAGTGCGAGAATGGCGCGGGCGTGGCCGGCAGACAACCGATGTTCGGCCACCAGTTGCTGGATGTCGGAGGGGAGCTTGAGCAGGCGCAAGGTGTTCGTGATAGTCGTGCGGTCCTTTCCGGTGCGCCTGGCGAGTTCCTCATGGCTGAGGTGGAGTTCGCGCGTGAGGCGATCGAAAGCATGGGCCACCTCCATAGGGTTGAGGTCCTCCCGCTGGATGTTCTCGACAAGGGTGACCTCAAGGAGGCGATCGTCGGAGATCTGCTGGACGACAACGGGCACTTCGGCGAGGCCGGCGAGTTTGGCCGCTCGCCAGCGGCGCTCCCCGGCGACGAGCTGGTAACGGTCATCAACCTTGCGAACGACCAACGGCTGGATAATGCCGTTGGCGGCAATGGAGTCAGCAAGCTCCTGGAGCCTGTTGGCGCTGAACACCGAGCGCGGCTGGAGCGGGTTTGGGTCTATGAGGGCAATGGGAACGGTGGTAAGGGTGTCGGGTGCGGCAGAGTGTTCAGGCGCAGCATCCTGTTTGGGTGTCGTGCGGCTTGTCAGCAGCGCCCCGAGGCCCTTACCGAGCGCCTTGCGCGGATGGTCTGGAGTTCTGGTCATGGGACAGGATCTCCTTGGCGAGTTTGATATAGCTCTCAGCGCCGCGGGAGCGCACGTCGTAAAGCAGGATGGGTTTGCCGTAGCTGGGTGCCTCAGCCAGGCGGATACTGCGCGGAATTATGGTCTCGAAGACCTCGCCGGCGAAGAACTCGCGCAGGTCGGCCGCCACCTGCCTGGAGAGGTTGGTGCGATCGTCGTACATAGTCAGGAGGATGCCCTGAAGCTTAAGATCGTGACCTAGGCCGTCGCGCACGCGGTCGATGGTGTCCATCAACTCGGAAACGCCTTCAAGCGCGAAGAACTCGCACTGAATGGGAACGAGCACCGAATCTGCGGCGACGAGGGCGTTAAGGGTGAGGAGATCGAGGGCAGGCGGGCAGTCGATCAGAATGAAATCGAAGCGGTCGCGAACCGTGGCGAGGCGTTCGGCAAGGCGATGTTCACGGCGTTCAACATCGACGAGCTCGATGTTGGCACCGACGAGATTCTTGTCTGCTGGAAGGACTTCGAGTCCTTCCAGGGCGGTCGGGGCGAAGGCGGAGGTGATGTCTCCGTCCGTGAGGAGCACGTCGTAGGTGGTAAGCCGCCCGGGGGCCTTGTCCACTCCGAGGCCGGTAGTGGTGTTGCCCTGGGGATCTGCATCAACGACGAGGACGTGAAGGTCATTGGCGGCCAGAGAGGCGCCAAGATTGATGGCAGTCGTGGTTTTCCCAACGCCGCCTTTCTGGTTGGCGATGGCGATGATTTTTCCCAAGCAGCGACTCCGAAATGAAGAAAACATGCTACCACGACAAGGGGGCCGGATTAAGAGGTGGATGTTTCACGTGAAACGCCGTCGAATTAAGGTTTCACGTGGAACGGCTCAGCAGCGGTGTCCGATCAGCAGAACGCGACGTCTTCCCCACGGCAGAGGTTCGGCCGGCTCCCATTCGAAATTCTTGTCGGCACCAGCGGCTGCGGCGTCATCAGCCCCGATCAGCAGCGCTACGCCGTGCGCGGCGACGCGGACCACATCCTGCCAGCGAACGGCTCGCGAGACCACCCAGTTGAAGTCCCCCGCCAGAGCTTCGGCCCTGCTGGCCGCAACATGAACGTTCGGCAGCGCCCGCGTTGCCTCGCGTAGAAAGACCGACTTCCTGACATGCGATTCGGCGAGCGTAATCTCCGCATCAGGCCGCCGTATCGCGAGGGGAACCCCGGGGAAGCCGGCTCCGGAGCCAACATCCAAGATCCTGAGCGGACCTGATGGGAGCCTGTCTGCCAGGAAGAGCGACTCGCAGTAGTGCCGCTCCACTGCGTCGGCGACAGCTTCGATGCGCGTCAGATTCAAGATGCGGTTCCAGCGCAGCAGCAGTTTGTAATGAGCAAACAGTAATTCAGCCTCGGCCTGCAAGACGGTTCCGACCGGGGCGTACGCCCGATCAAGGGTGGCCCGGAACTCGACAAAATCACGCATCGGCGGTGCCTCGCGATCGAATCGACAGATAGGTGTCGAGGATTGCGACCGCAGCAGGCGTCACGCCAGGAATCCGGCCGGCTTGACCGAGCGTACGTGGCCGCACGCGCGCCAGCTTGTCACGGATTTCGCGCGAGATGCCCGGAATGCCAGCAAAATCGAAGCCTTCGGGAATCAACTTTTGCTCCGCCGCGGCAAGACGGGCAACATGGCGGTCTTGCTGAGCCAGATACCCGGCATACTTGACCTCGGTTTCAACACTCGTCAGCAGACCGCGGACAGGAGTCTCTCCTAAAATGGATTCGATCCAACCGTTGAGCGCCTCCAGCCGCGCTTCCGGCCGCCGCAACCACTCGACAAGCAGCGGGTGGTCATCACCGGCCAAGTCGAGCGACGGCAACTGCTTTGTATCCGCGCGGGTGCACTCTAAAGCGGCAGCGAGGCGGTTCTTCTGAGCCATTTTGACTCGATACAACCGCCACCGCTCATCTGTCACCAACCCTGCCTGGCGTCCGAGCGGCGTCAGGCGCTCGTCCGCGTTGTCGATCCGCAACCGAAGGCGAAACTCCGCGCGCGACGTAAACATTCGGTATGGCTCGTCCGCGCCCTTTGTGACGAGGTCATCGATCAAAATCCCCGTGTATCCGTCAGCACGGCCGACGACGAGAGCATCTGATCCCGAAAGTTTGAGCGCCGCATTCAAGCCGGCGATGAGGCCCTGGCACGCTGCCTCTTCGTATCCCGAGGTGCCGTTGATCTGTCCTGCCAAGTACAGCCCGCCAATGGAGCGGACCTCGAGCGTGTGGTCCAGTTCGCGCGAATCGATGGCATCGTACTCGATGGCATAACCCGGGCGCATCATCTCCGCGCGCTCCAACCCGGGGATCGAGGCGACCGCAGCCTGCTGCACTTCTATCGGCATGCTGGTCGACATCCCGTTGATGTATACCTCGTAGGTGTCGAAACCCTCGGGCTCGAGGAAGATCTGATGCCGGGGCTTGTCCGGAAACTTCACCATCTTGTCCTCGATGGAGGGGCAGTAGCGCGGCCCGATACCCTGGATCCGACCGCTGTAGAGCGGCGACCGGTCGATCGCTCCCATCAAAATGCTGCGTGTCTTTTCATTAGTGTAGGCGACGTAACAATCTATCTGCGGCCGGTCGTCGATTTTCTCAGTGAGGAACGAGAACGGTGTGGGCTCGGGGTCGCCCGTCTGGCGCTCGAATTTAGACCAGTCAATCGTCCGCCCGTCGAGGCGCGCCGGAGTGCCGGTCTTAAGGCGTTTCCAGCCGAGGCCGAGACTCCGGAGTTGCGCGCCCAGCAGGTCGGCCGAGGGCTCGCCGTTGCGGCCGCAGGTATACGTGTGCTCGCCTACGTGCGCCAGCCCATTAAGAAATGTGCCGCTCGCGACGACCACCGCGCCCGCAAGCAGTGTGCGGCCATCGCGCAACCGGACGCCGCTGACGCGCCGAGGCGCTTCCTCAATAAGCAACTCCACAGCCTCGGCTTGGACGAGACGCAGGTTGCGCTCTCTCTCGAGCGTCAGGCGCATGAGCGTGCGGTAAACTTTGCGGTCGCACTGGGCGCGAGGCGACCACACTGCCGGTCCGCGGCTTGTGTTAAGCAATCTGAACTGAATGCCTGCGGCATCGGCGATCTCGCCCATGATGCCTCCCAACGCGTCTATCTCACGCACCAGGTGGCCCTTAGCAATACCACCGATAGAGGGGTTGCAGGACATCTGCGCTATCAGGTCGAGGTTCATTGTTACAAGCGCAGTGTTGGCGCCCAGCCGCGCGCATGCACGCGCTGCCTCGCAGCCTGCATGCCCGCCGCCGATCACCACTATGTCGTACCTGCTGCCTTGCAGATCCGGTTGCATTGACCCCTGCATTTTCCTTTATTCTAAAGATCTTACCGCAGAGGCAGAAAGGTATTATTAATGGCGCTTATACCGGAGGCAACAGAATGCGCGTTCTGATTATAGGTGGAGGCGGCCGCGAGCATGCCATCGCGTGGCGGCTCGCGAAATCGACGTCCGTAAAAGAGCTTGTCGCCGTGCCCGGCAACCCGGGGATCGCGCGGGTCGGCCGCTGCATTCAGGCGCCAACTGCCGATCCCTCCGCTCTCGCCGAGCTTGCCGCCTCTCTGGCGGTAGATCTGACCGTGGTTGGCCCGGAGGCGCCGCTTGTAGCGGGCGCGGTAGATGCGTTCCGTGCCCGCGGACTCGCCATCGTCGGTCCCACAGCCGCAGCCGCGCAACTCGAGGGCAGCAAAGTTTTCGCCAAGGAATTCATGGAGCGCGCCGGCATTCCGACTGCCGGCTTTGCGCGCGTCGAAAACGAGACCGAGGCGATAGACGCCATTGACCGTTTCGGCTGCCCCGTGGTGCTGAAGGCCGACGGACTGGCAGCCGGCAAGGGCGTAATTATCGCGATCGACCGCGCCGAAGCCGTCTCCACCGCGCGGCGCCTGTTGGCAGGCGAGATTGTAGGAGCGGCCGGCAATCGTCTTGTGGTGGAGGAATTTCTGACCGGTGAGGAAGTCAGCTTCATTGTGGTTACGGACGGCGCCGGAATCGCTGTGCTCGAGCCCACGCAGGATCACAAAGCTGTGGGCGACGGCGACACCGGCCCGAACACGGGTGGCATGGGCGCTTATTGCGATTCGCGCATTCTCACCGGCGAACAGCGGCGCTCAATTCTCGACACCATCGTTAACCCCGTGCTGGACCACATGCGCTTCGAGGGCAACCCGTTCACCGGTTTCCTCTATGTCGGCCTGATGATGACAGCCGCGGGACCAAAGGTGCTCGAATTCAACGTTCGCATGGGAGATCCGGAAACGCAGGCCATTATGCATCGCATGAGCGGCGATTTCGGAGAAGTGCTCGCCGCGGCCGCCCGCGGCAGCCTCGAAGACGCGCGGCTCGACTGGAACGGCGATCCCTCGGTTTGCGTAGTGATGTCTTCGGCGGGGTACCCGGGAGAGTACAGAACCGGCGTGCCGATTCACGGTCTCGAGGAAGCCGAGAACACCGGCGCGACGGTGTTCCACGCCGGCACGCGGCAGGGCGCCGGCGGAATTGAGACCGCCGGCGGGCGCGTTCTGGGCGTGACGGCTTCGGGCCGCACGCTTGGAGACGCCATCAAGAATGCATATGCCGGAGTGGCGCGCATCTCGTTTGATGGCGCCTACTACCGGCACGACATAGGCAGCAAAGGATTGGCGCGCTGGCGGTAGTGGAGCACGGGCGCGTTACAATGGGGCTGTCCGGGGACGTAGCTCAGTTAGGATAGAGCGGCCGCCTCCTAAGCGGCAGGTCGGCAGTTCGAATCTGCCCGTCCCTACCACTCAAACCCGCCGAATGGCCAGGCCCACTGGCGCCGATCCCACCGGAATCATTGTAAAAAGCGGCGCGTATTTGTTGCGTCTGGCGGCGACAGCGGCCAGCCGGATCACCGCGATGTCGCCCGAGGCGCGGTTCAGCACCAGCGCATACTGCTGGTCCGGCGTAATGCCGATGCAACCGGGCTCGCGGCCTACCTGGGCCACCGCGATCACCCGCCGCGTCTCGATGTCGACGATGCTCACTTCGCTTGACGCGGAATTGGCCACGAGCAGGAAGCCCGACGCCACGCCCTCCGCCATTGCACCAGGTGAGCGGCCAGCCAGAATCGTTTCAGCAACCTCTGTGTTGTATGGGTACACGAACACCACCGCGTCCATGCCCTCACCGGTGATGAAGAGCTGTCCTCCGTCCGCCTTCATGCACATGTTGTCGGGGCGGACGGCGATGGGAAGGTTAACGACGGTACGGCCGGTGGCGACGTCAGCGATCAGGATGCTTCGAGAGGCTATGTCGCCGGCGAGAATCATCCGGCTGTCGGAGCGGAAGAGAACGCCGCCGAGCGTGCGGCCTTGCGCCACGATCCTTCGCGAGCCGGTGATCAGATCGAGGATTGCCATCGATCCGGCGTCCCCAAACACGGAGGCGGCCCAGCGGCCGTCACGTGAGAGGTCGAAACCGGCGGGCTCGGCGGGCAAAGGAATGCCGGCCGCGGGTTTCAACGAATCCAGCGGCACGCGCACGAGTTGCCGCGGGTGCGAGCAGCCGACCCAGATGTTCTCTGCCGCCGGGTCCAGCCGCATGGATACCGTAGTGTGGGCTACGCGCGCCCTGCGCGAAACCTTGAGCGCGCGGACATCGATTTCGTGCAACTCGCCCGAGGCGGGTGTGAGGGCATAAACGAACGGCCGGTAAGGGCTCGCCAGCACCGCCGTGGGCTCGTCAGGCAGGCGAATATGGCGCGCCAGCGCGAATGCGGTCAGGTCTACCGCCGCAACCGCCCTGCCTTGCTCGTTGGCGACGAACGCGTATCCAGGGAAGCCGCTGCCTTTGCGGCGGCCGCAACCGGCAAGCGCGAACGCCGAAGCGAGCAACTGCCTTCTGGTCATACCCAAAAGAGTATTGTAACGAGCGAGCCGTCACGCGTGCGGAAGCGTGCGGACACACAACATAGCAAAACGCAAAGCCCGGCCGTGAGATGGCCGCCGGCCTGTCTCCCCCGCCTGAAAAAAGTATCCTTAATTACAGAGAGGGGGTGAGATGAGCTTCTCCGTCACGCGCAAATGCCCGTCCTGCGGCACGCTGAACCGCATTCCAGCGCGGCATCTGGCCGATACCGGACGCTGCGGTTCCTGCCGCGCCATCCTCGCTCCGGTTGACGAGCCGATCGCTGTTGACCAGGCGGCGTTCGATGACATAATCCGCGAGGCGCGCGTGCCCGTGTTCGTGGACTTCTGGGCTGGCTGGTGCGGGCCATGCCACATGGCCGCGCCGGAAGTGGCCGCGCTGGCGCGGGAGATGGCGGGCAAAGCGCTCATCCTCAAAGTGGATACCGAGGCGCACCCCGAACTTGCCGAGCGCTACCGAATCCAGAGCCTGCCGGCATTCCTCGTCTTCCGGGATGGCCGGATCGTGCTGGAGCGGATGGGCGCCGTGCCGCGCGCCGAGATGCGCCGCTGGCTGGACCAGGTCATGGCCGCATAGCGTTCTCCAAGCGGTGAAGGTCCGCGAGGCCGGTTCACCGGACCCCTGTAACCGCCGCCTTGCGGGCTATTGAGCGGAGACGCAAAATGGAAGCACGGGGGCTGGCGCCCGTGGTTGGGGGACACCATCGGGCTGGGACCATCCGCACTCAGCGTTCGCGATCAGCTTGCATTACCTCTTCCCCCAGTTGCCGATGTCCCCTGGCTTGCGTGGTCTGTGTGCGGCAACGCCGGCCGTACTGGGCTACAGTTCTTACGCGGGACTGCGCACTGCGCCCTGTGTGCGGCGCGCGAGGACGAAGTTTGCGTCAGTTCACTCTGAGGGGGAGTCATGAGAGAGGTTCGCTACAAACCGCCGCCTGAGACCGCTGTCAAGCCGGCAACTCCGGCGCGGGTCTACGTATTGCCCGAGCCATGGGTGATATCGGCCGCCCGCAAAGCCGGTGCGCTGCTCGGGGAGATGGCCGGGAACGCGGCACGTCCGTACGGCGCGGCAGCCGTCCTGGGATTTGCGCGCCGCCATCCTTTCGCGATGTTTGCCGCGGCGTCAGCCGGGTTCTTGTTCGGGCGCGTCATATTGCGCATGGCGGATGTTCTGAGCGAAAGGTGATCCGTGCCGCTTTCCAAAGACGAGCGGCATCACAGCCGTCCGGCTCCGGATGCGATCAAAAGCTGTGGAGAATGTGGGCTGACGTGGACCGCGGGCCGGTTGTCGCAAGCTGCAAATACCGCAAGCTCCGGCGCCGGCATCGCGCGCCCGAGGCTGCGCAGACGCTCGGGGAGGATGCTCGATGGTTGAGGAGACAGACGCGCTGAGACGGCTTATCGCCGAGCGGCGCGAAGATCTTGAAGTGAATATCCGGGATTTTCAATCACTGGTGCGCACTACTACGTGGACATCGTTGTTCGCCCTGGTTGCCGCGTTCGGAGGCGGACTCGTGCTGTCGCTGACAACGCGAAGAGGACGGCCGGGCCCGCAGTAGGATCCCTGCGCAGACGCACGCCGGCGCGCGATCCGTTCCCCGCCTGGCCAGATCAGTGCGCGGCCCGGCTTCATGCTGCGGCGCGCGCCGCGAGCGCCGGAGGGCACCGCGCGATGGCGGGCGCACTCCGCACAGTGGCCGGCCCCGCCGCTGCGGTCAGACCGGAACCACCTCGGTTTCGGGCTCGCGTGTGCGGCCCTCGAGATAGAGCGAGTAGAGCTTGCCGTACGTCGCGCTGGTGCGCAGAAGCTGATCGTGCGTGCCGATAGCTTCGATGGCGCCCTCGTTAAGCACAACGATGAGATCGGCGTTGAGGATGGTGGACAGGCGGTGCGCGACGATGAACGCGGTGCGTCCCTTGCTGACGCGGTCGGTGGCAGCCTGAATAAGGCGTTCGTTCTCGGTGTCGAGTTGGCTGGTGGCCTCGTCCATGACGAGGATTTTAGGATCACGCAGCACGGCGCGCGCAATGCCGATGCGCTGGCGCTCGCCGCCCGACAGCTTGATTCCGCGCTCGCCCACGATGGTTTCGTAACCGTTCCCGGTGCGTGCGATGAACTCGTCCGCCTGTGCTATGGCTGCGGCGGCGGCGATCTCCTCCCGCGAAGCGCCGGGGCGCCCGTACTCGATGTTCTCGGCAATGCTGCGTGAGAACAGGCCCACTTCCTGCGGCACGATGGCGATCTGCTCGCGCAGGCTGCGCTGGGTGACGTCGCGGATATTGATGCCGTCAATAAGGATGGCGCCCGCGTCGGGGTCGAACATGCGCACCAGCATGTTGATGAGGGTCGTCTTGCCGCTGCCGCTGCGGCCCACCAGCGCGACAGTCAGCCCGGCTGGCACGTGCAGGCTGACGCCCTTGAGCGCCCAGTCCTGTGCGCCCGGATAGCGGAACCATACGTTACGGAAGTCGACGCCGGTGCGCATGGGGGGAAGCGTCTTCGCGCCCGGCGCGTCCGCGACGGCGGGCTTTTCGTCGATTACCGCGAACAGCCGTTCGGCGCGCGCCACGCTGCGCCGGAGCTGCGGCAGGATGATCGACAACTGAGCCACAGGGTTATAGGCCATCTCGGCGAGCGAAACCAGCAGGACGAAATCGCCCACCGTCCGGCGGCCGGAAAGAACCAGCGTTCCGGCGATGATGATCACAGCGACGCGGCCCAGAGTGGCGATCGCGTTCTGAAGGTTCTCAACCATTAGCCACTGGCGGTCGCCGCGGAACTGCACCTCGCGCGCGCGCCGCTGCAACTCGTCCTGGCGGAGCAGTTCCCGGCGTTCCTGCGCGAAGCGCTTCACGGTTATCACATTTGCGGCCACGTCGTAGCGCTCCTTGGAAACTTCTTCGAAGCGCTCGCAGCCCTGCTGTTCGATCTCGTAGATGCGCGCGGTCATTCGGCGCACGGACAGCAGGTAAACAGGCGCGGGCAGGATGACGGCCAAAGCAACCCAGGGGCTCAGCGAAACCAACGATATCATTACTGCCGCGATGGTGAGCAGCGGCGGCACGAGGCTCTGGCCGCAGATGTCGAACAGAATCGAGAAAACGGCCGAACAGCCGGCGTCGATGCGCCCGATGAGCTGTCCGCTGTTGGCTTCGTGGTGATAGAGCGCATGCAGCCGGAGGTAGTTGCCGAAGGCCTGGAAGCGGATCTCGTCTTCGATTTCGCTCGCGGTCTTGAACAGTCTGTACTGGTAGAGGGATTTGACGGCGCGCGTAAGCAGCATCGCGGCGAGAATCCCGCCGGCGGCTCCGAGCAAAAAAGGAACAGCCTGGCCCGCGGGTGATTTCATGTAGTTCACAAACCCGTCAATGAGTTTCCGGGTGATAAATGGAACGGCAAGATCCAGGCCGGATGAGGCGGTTATGAGTCCGATGAGAAGGGCGGTGGTGCGCTTGCGCCGGCCAAAATAGGAAATGGCTCTTAAGGCGGCGCCGCCCCCCAATGACAAACCTTTCATGAAATACCGCTAATTATCTAACGACTTATAGAAAGTCATTCTAACAGCCGCGGGAACTGTAAGTAGGTGAGCATACCTGCCAACACCAGTCACTCACAGCGTCTTGCGAGCATTTCGGATGAACGCTGCAAAGCCGCACGGAGGCGCTCAAGCGCGCGCGGCGGTGCCCAGGAGACCATCAGGATCCTCTTTGGGCATCACGCTTTGATATGCTCGACGCTGGATGTTCAGCCGGTACTATCGAAAGGTAAAACTGCTTTTCGGGTTGTCCGATGCGGTTCTCACCGCGGTTGCATTCGAAGCTGCATACCAAAGCCGCGTCTGGCTGCCATTCGAGCGCAACTTCTACCTGGATGGCGCCGTAAAGCTGCTCCTGCTCGGCTTCTCGGTGCTGGCGTGGGTGGCGCTCGGGCTGTGGTTGAACCTCTATGAGAAGCTTGACGCGGGCGACCCGCGAACGGTCCTGCGCGACGGTTTGCGGCAGACGCTCTACGGCACCATAGCGCTGGTGGTTTTCGTCTACGGGTTGCGGCTGGAGACTCCACTCAGCCGTTCGTTCGTCGCTTTGTTCGCGGCCTTTTCCTGGGCGCTGATCTGTGCAGTCCGTCTGTGCGCCGGAAACCTGGTGGGCGTCATCAGGCGCGAGTTCGGGGCGCCGCACTACGTGATGGTGGTTGGAACGGGCGAACGGGCACGCCGCGTGGGGAGAGTCATCGAAAGCTCGGCCCGGCACGGCATACGGCTGGTGGGATTTTTCGCGGAGGACTCGGGCGAAGCGCCGCCGTCGGTGCGCCTGAGCCGCGACTATCCCGTCTATCCGCTGGGACAGCTCCTGAAACTTGCCAGAACGCAGGTCATAGACGATCTTCTGTTCGCGGTGGAGAGCAAGGATTTGTCGAGCATCGAGGACGTCCTGGTTCTGTGTGACGAGGAGGGCATCCGCACGCGAATGATGGTGGACCTTTTCCCGCACGTCAACAGCGACGTCTATCTCGACCGCCTCGGCAGCATTCAATTGCTGACGTTCGCGGCGGCTCCGCATGACGAGATAACGCTTTTCGTGAAGCGCATCACGGATGTGGCCGTCTCGGCGGTGGCCCTGGTGCTGCTGGCTCCGCTCATGGCATTGACCGCAATTCTTATAAAGCTGAGTTCGCCCGGACCGGTGATCTTCCGGCAGGTGCGGTGCGGGCTGAACGGGCGCCGGTTCACGTGCTACAAATTCCGCTCGATGTGCGAGAACGCCGAGGAGCTGCGCGCAGGCCTGGAGCACCTGAACCAAAAGAAGGGCGCGTTCAAGATCCCGGGCGACCCGCGCATTACGCCTCTTGGACGCTGGCTGCGTAAGTTTTCCATCGATGAGCTGCCGCAGTTCTGGAACGTGCTGAGAGGCGACATGTCGCTGGTAGGACCGCGCCCGGCGGTGCCTTCCGAAGTGGATGGCTACAAACCATGGCAGCGCCGCAGGCTGCGCATGCGGCCCGGGCTCACGTGCCTGTGGGCGCTCGAGGGACGCGACTGCGTCGATTTCGAGCGCTGGATGAAACTGGACATGGAGTACATCGACGGCTGGTCGCTGGCCCTGGACTGGAGGATTCTGATCAGAACCGTTCCCAATGTACTGACGGGAAAGGGGGCATACTGAAGTCTTTATGGAACTTGTACCCACTCAGGAAGACGTCGTCCGCCTGCTGCGTGAAACCGGAGCGTTGCGGGCGGGCCACTTTGAGATGCCGAACGGGTTGCACACGAACGAGTATTTGCAAGTGGCGCTCGCGATGCGGTACTACCAGCACGCCAAGGTGCTCAGCGTGGGGCTGAGCCGCCTGTTGCGCGCCAACACGGAGATTCGGGCCGCCATTCCGGAGCTGTCGGTAGTGGCGCCGGCGACAGGGGGCCTCCCGGTGGCCTACGGGGTATGCGAAGCGCTGCGCGCGCACCAGGTCTACTGGTCGGAGGAGAACCCGGAGGACGGGAAGATGCGCTTCCGCCAGTTTCTGGAGCAGGTCCAGGGAGAGAAGGTGCTGCTGGTGGACGACATCCTGCGGACCGGCAAGAAATTGACGGAGCTGAAGGCGTTGGTGGAAGCGAACGGCGGGGAGGTGATGGGGCTGGGGATTATCGCATACCAGCCGAATCCGACGACGCCGTCGTTCGACCCGCTGCCGTTGTACTACCTGGCGAAGATCGACGCCGTGTACAGCGATGCCGCGAACTGCGAGCAGTGCAAGCGCGGCGAGCCGCTTACGAAGGTCTGGGTCTAGGCAGGCGGCCGGGGCGGCCTCCGCGCGGGGGAGCCCGCAAAGTTTGTGTACCCGGGCGGTTCAGGGGCCGCCCGCGTGCGGAGCACGCATGAGCGTGCGCCGGTCCAGCGCAGGGTGTTCCTGACCGCGGCCCGGAGCGCGCTCTCTTCCGCGGACGGTCCGGCTAGACCGTCAACTGGAATTCCTGGCCTATGCGGCGCAGCGCGACGCGCTTCGAGTCGCTCGCAGCGGCGTCATAGAACCGCTGTATCGGCTCCAAGAACGGCTCGCGCCCGAGCGCGAACGTCTGGTGGTGTACGGGCAGCATGAACTCCGCGCCCGCATCGTTTCCCATCCGCCAGGCCTGCTCCGGCGTGCAGTGGTAATGGATCCACGGATTGTACGCCCCGATCGGCATAATGGCCAGGTGATACGGCCTGGAAGACTTCAGCAACCGGAACAGCGGTGTATCGGCCGTGTCACCCGCAAACAGAATGCGGTAGCGCCCGCTCTCGATGACGTAGCCGTTGTACCCGCGGTAGTTGTCCGTGCGCATGCGAGCGCCCCAGTGGTTCACGCGGAAAGCGCGCACTGTGGCATCGCCCAGGCGGACGGTTTCGTCCCAGTGAAGTTCGTGAACGCGGCGATACCGCTGTGCGCGAAACAGATCGCTCGTGCGCAAAGGGGCGATCACGTCGGTGTGTTTGCTCTCGAGCCTGCGCAGCGAGGGCAGGTCGAAGTGGTCCATGTGAGCGTGCGAGAGCAGGATCGCATCGATGTGCGGCAATTCGCGGATGGCCAGCGCCGGCGCCACCAGGCGCTTGATGCCCAGGGTCACCGGACCGACGGAGATGCCGGCGCGGTCGCTGAACTGGGGGTCGGTGAGAAAGGTGAATCCGTCCGCCTTCACCAGGACGGTGGCGTGCCCGAGCCACGCCGCGTGCAGCCCGCGGTCCGGCCACGGGCGTGGGTCGGGGATTGCCGCAGGCGTGAGTATGTGGCGCCTCATTTCATTGAAGTATCTGTTCCAGAACCCGGCTGAGGCAGCGCGCGCCGGGGCGGGGCAGCGGCGCCCGGGCGGCAAGATTCCCGCGTACGATCCAACTGCGCCTCGGAAAGCCCGTGCGAACTTGGGAGCGCGGCCCTTCGACGGGAGCCGCCGGGTCTGGCAGTCTTCTGCTTTTATCGTAGCAGGCGATTCCGATGAGATTCTTTTCACCTTATAGGCACCTAATTATGAGGAAATGCGCCTGTTCACTGCGGTTCTGCTCGCGGCCGCCGTTGCATCGGCCGGCTCGCGGCCGGACAAACTGGAGTACGTGGGAGGGACCACCGGTCTGCCCAGGACCGAAGGCGTGGCCGACCTTACGGGCACGAAGTATTTCGTGTTCCGGTCGCATGAGGGCGAGCTGAAGATCCGGTATGCAAGCGTAAACCTTCTCGAGTACGGGCAGCAGGTGAACCGGCGGTTCGCGATGGCCATTATCATCTCGCCGCTGCTGCTGCTCAGCAAGAAGCGCCAGCACTTTCTGACCGTTGGATACGAGGATGCCGCAGGCGAGCAGCAGGCCGCCGTGTTCAAAGTGGACAAGCGGAGCATCAGGCCGGTGCTGGCGGCGCTCGAAGCGCGCACGGGACGCAAGGTGGAGTTCCAGGACATCGAAGCCCGAAAGGCGGGAGGCTTATGACGGCGTTTGCGATAGCCGCGCTTCTGGCAGCTTCACAAAGTGCCGCCGCCCAGAGCGCCGCGGTTCAAGACGGCGCCGGTGCGATAGAGGCCGCGAACCTGCGGCAGCTCGTGCAGGTTAAACGCATCTATGTGGACCGGCTCGGCGGAGGCGAAACGGCGGCGCAGATTCGCGACATGATCATCGCGAGCCTGCACGGAGCGCAGATGTTCGTCATAACCGAGAATCCCGACCGCGCCGACGCCGTGCTGCGCGGCTCGGCCGAGGATCTGGTGTTCACGGATGCGCTGTCTTCGAGCGAAGGCATCAGCGTCCGCGCCGGCGCGGCCGCGAGCGACGGAGCCCGCACATATTCCCAGCGGAGCAGCCGTTCGGCGAGCGTCTCGGCGGGCGACCAGGAAAGCATCAAGATCGCCGAGCGCAAGCACGAAGCGACGGCGTCGGTGCGGCTGGTGAATAAGGACGGAGACGTGATCTGGTCCGCCACGGAAGAGAGCCAGGGGGGAAAGTTCCGGGGGGCAAGCGCCGACGTAGCCGAAAAGATCGCCCGCAAGCTTATTTCGGAATACGAGAGGGCGAAACGGATGATCAGCCCCCGCCCGTAGCGCTCTTCCGGTCAAGGTACCGCTCACGGCTCCTCAGGACAGCCTGCCAAGCATCCGGGGGACCGCCCCAGCCCTGCATACTGGTGCGCTTACCCTCGAGTTCCTTGTAGATGGCGAAGAAATGCTCCAGTTCGCGGCGCACATGCATCGCGATCTGGTCCAGCGAGTGTACAGACCGGTAGCGCGGGCTGCGTTCGGGAACGGCGAGGATTTTCTGGTCCAACTGGTCCTGGTCGAGCATGTTCAGCACGCCGATGGGACGCGCCTCTATGAGGCAGCCCGGGAAACTGGGTGTTTCGACGAGGGCTATGATGTCGAGCGGGTCGCCATCGTCGGCGATTGTTCCGGGAATGAAGCCGTAGTCGCCGGGGTAGAACATCGGCGAGTAAAGCGGGCGGTCGAGACGGAAGACGGCGAGCGCGCCGTCGTACTCGTACTTATTGTTTGAGTTCTTCGGGATTTCAACAATCATCCGGACGAGTTCAGGGATGTCCGGCCCAGGTTCCAGATCGTACAAGCCCCCCATGCGCCCAGAGTATCAGAACGCTCCCCCGGTCTTAAGGAGAACTTTCGCGCGATGCAGCCGTACCGGCGGCGCAGCAACGCGGCAGCGCCCACGGGCGGCAGGCGTTTTAAGCGCGGAGCGTAAACCGCACTGAACGCTTTCAGCCGGTTTGCGGCGATGCAGACGTGCCCCGGATCATCTTGCGGGATTATCGGGGGAGGCCGGAGGGGCCGCCCCCGAAGGCCAAACTTACGCCCGTACGGGCTTGTCGACAATCTTGAACTTCTGCTCGTCGAAGTACAGCACCTTGTTCTGCCGGTACGCCTGCACCGCCATGGTGATAAGAACCTGGGCGCGCGCGGCCGTTTCTACGTCGAGCGTGGGCTTCTGGCGCGTGCGGATGCAGCTCAGGAAGTTGCGGATATGGTCCGTCATGACGTCCTGCTGCTCGATTGGAATGCGCACCTCGTCGAGGCCGAACTTCGCCTTATATTCTTCATCCTTGCCGACGCGCCGGCGCTCGGGGCGCAGCAGGATGTGGTCGGTTGGGGCCTCGAACATTCCGTGCTCAACCATGATGATGGTGCCGTTGCGGCCGCGGATGAGTCCCGGGATGTGGTGCGAATTGGTCATCGAGGAAGTCAGGATCACGGAGTGGCCCTGTGAGTACTCGGCCATGAGGTGGAACGTATCGGGGACCTCGCGCTTCTCCTCGAATGCCGGCCCGCCGTAGATGCCGCCGCTTGCGGTGACGCGGTGTGGATACTGCGGCTCCGGCCAGCAAATGTTCATCGGCGCGGCGACATGGAAAAAGAGGTCAGTGGCGACGCCGCCGGAGTAGTCCCAGTACTTGCGGAACCGGAAGAAGCGGTCGGGGTCCCAGGGGCGGTTCGGCGCGGGGCCCAGCCAGGTTTTCCAGTCGATGTAGTTCTCGCCCTTGCCGTTGGGTCCCGCGCCCTCGTCGATGGGCCAGTTCCACTCGCCTTCGGTGGAATTGCGATGATAAGAGCCCTGGCTCATCACCATCGGTCCGATAGCGCCGCTTGCGATGACCTCCTTTGCTTTCCACCACTGCTTGCCGGAGGTGGTTTGCGAGCCCACCTGCAACACGCGTTTGGTCTGACGCACGGTGTCGATGAGCTGCTTCGTCTCCTCGAGGGTGTGGCACATCGGCTTCTCGAGGTAGACGTCCTTTCCGTTCCTTAGGGCGGCCAGGGCGATGGCGGCGTGCCAGTGGTCGGGGGTGGCCACGATGACCGCGTCCACGTCCTTGTTGTTGACCACCTCGCGCCAGTCGAGGGTGGTCTTGATCTCGACGCCTTCGCCGGCGAAGAACCTTTTCAGATCTTCCACGCGCTTGCGGTAGACATCGCACGCCTGCACGATCTGGCAGGTGTTGTCCTCCTTGTTCACGCGGTGATACGTCTTGATGACCTCGGTGCCGCGGCCGCCGGCGCCGATCACGGCGATGTTGATACGGTCATTGGCGCCGATGACACGGCTCTGGGGTCTCGCGAATGCGCGCGCTGCTATGCCGGCGCCCGCAGCCCCGACGATAAATCTCCTGCGATCGAATTCCTTATTGGCCATGGTTCTATTCCGTTTCGCCTGCGGCGGGGCGGATGCAGCGCCCGCACTGGTTCACGTTGATTGTACTGCCGCGGAGAGTATTGCCGGGGCGGCCCTTTGGCGAAGCGGGCAGGGCCGTGGATTTGCCGGCCCGGCGAAGTTATGACACCGCTTCGCCGCGGGCGGCGGTATCGCCGCTGAAGCCTTTGCGCGGAGAGGTGAGCCGGCGCCCGGGCCACTCCAGGCGCATGTCTTCGCAGACCTCGTCGAGCATATCAATGGTGGCCTGCTTCGTTTCCATGGCGAAAGCCGTGAGCAGCAGGTTATCGCAGAGCGCATTGATCACACGGGGAATTCCCTGCGAGCGGAAGTGAATCTCCGCGACCAGTTCCGGGGGGAAGACGGTCTGTTCCGGCATACCGGCTTTTGCGAGGCGGTTGGAAATGTACTCGGCGGTTTCAAAATCCTGGAACGGCCGGAGCGCGCAGCGGAGCGCGACACGCTGCTTCAACTGGCGAAGGCTGGGCGCATCGAGCTTGCGGTCGAACTCGGGCTGGCCGGCGAGCACGATCTGGAGCAGCTTTCCATGCCGGTTTTCCAGGTTGCCGAGCAATCGTATCTCTTCGAGCACGTCCCATTCGAGGTTATGCGCCTCGTCTATTATCAGCGCCGTGGTGCGGCCTTCGTTGACGTTCTGGATCAGGAGCTGGTTTAGCGCAATCAGCACCTCTGTCTTCGACGTGCGCGCACACTGCAATTCGAGATCGTAGGCGATCATCTCGAAAAACTGATCTACGGTCAGCCGGGAGTTGAACAGAAAAGCGAAATCTATGCGGTGGGCCGCCAGGAAATCCTGCAAGCATTCAAGCATGGTGGTCTTGCCGGTGCCGACCTCGCCTGTCAAGACCACAAAGCCTTTCCGGCTTTGCACGCCGTACATGAGGTTGGCGAGCGCCTCCTCGTGGTGGCGGCTGCGGTAGAGGAATGCCGGATCCGGCGTCAGGTTAAACGGATTCTCTCTGAAACCGAAGAAAGCGTTGTACATTTGCGGCTGCCTGCCGTCCAGCCCGGCTGATCTCAGTCTATCATGCACCCCTGGCCGGGCTGCCTTCGTAGTCTCGCAACATATCGATTAACTCGAACAGGAACCGGCGGTCTTCGCCATCCAAGGCGAACAGGTCGACGTTTGCGGTAACCGTGACCGTGCCGCCGCCGCGCAGCGTGACGCTGCGGGACAACTGGGGAACCGCGGCGGGTGTCTCCGCCTGCTGCGACGCGCCGCGAGGGCGCCGGAACGCCGGGGACGGCGTAGTCCTGCGCCCGCGCAGAAGGGGGGACATCGGAATTGCGGCGTACGCCGCCGCCTGCAAGAAGAAAGAGAGCGCTTTCTTATGGGTAACACCCGAAAGGCCGTACTGGCGTACGGCGTCGTCCAACTGCCGGGGCGACGTGCGGGCCAGGTCGAGCGCGACAAGCGGGGCGTACTTTTTTTCGAGAACCCCGCGGAGGAGCGCCCGGCGCTGGTCGCGGCGCGATACCAGTTCGCGCATGGCGGCGGTGGGGCAGTCCGCCTCATCCACCAGGCCGAGGAACCGGAAAGCGTTGAGCAATTGGCCCTGTATCGCGCCGGAATACGAGGGCCAGAGCGAGCGGTCCAGTTGACTGGGCAGCCCGCGTTCGAAGCCTTCGATGGCTGTGAGGAACGTCTTGAAAGGGACGTAAGGGACGGCTGTTTTCATCAATACCGTCTCGTATACTACATGTAATACCGTTTCAGGACAATCCCGGACGTATTTTGTATCTGGTATCGAATCTCCTTAAAATCGGCCAAGTGGGGTACGTAAGGCCGGCCGGGTTGCGTGGACCGGAATTGGTACCACCATATATTGGGCTAAGGCGCCAACGGATACATTATGCATGGTTTCGGGCGCTTTACTTTTGTCCCAAACGAGACTAGGATGGGGGGCAATCCCCCGAGATCTGCCGCAAACAATCAGGAGCGCGCGTTTGCTGAAACTCAAACGGATCGAATTGCAGGGCTTCAAGTCCTTCGCCGACCGCACCGAACTGCGTTTTCACGGCTCGGGGATCGCCGCCATCGTCGGGCCGAACGGCTGCGGGAAGTCGAATGTCGCCGACGCTATCAGTTGGGTGCTGGGCGAGCAGTCGGCGAAATCGCTTCGGGGCGCCCGGATGGAGGACGTGATCTTCGCGGGCACGCGGGAGCGCAAAGCGCTGGGTTTGGCCTCGGTCAGCATGACCCTGGTGGACCCGGGCGCTAGTGGCATCCAGAGGTTGAACGGCAAGGCGAACGGACACGCCAACGGGCGCGCGAACGGTCACGGCGGCATGGCCGCCGGAGAATCCGCGCAGGCTTCAGAAGAGCGTGAGGTCACCATCACGCGGCGGCTGTTCCGTTCCGGCGAAAGCGAGTATCTGATCGACGGCCGCGCGGCGAGGCTGCGCGACATTCAGGACATTTTTATGGGTACGGGTCTGGGGCCGGAGAGCTACTCGATTATCGAGCAGGGCCGCATAGGGCAGCTTCTCAGCTCCCGCCCGCAGGACCGGCGATCGGTCATCGAAGAAGCGGCAGGCATTTCGAAGTTCAAAGCGCGGCGGCGGCTCGCGGAGGCGAGGCTCGAAGGCGCGAAGCACAATCTGGAGCGCGTATTCGACATTCTGGAGGAAGTCGGCAGGCAGGCGAACTCGCTCAAGCGGCAGGCGGCGAAGGCCCGGCGCTACGACGAAATAAAGAACGAGCTGGACACGCAGCTCCGGCGGCTGCTCGCCAGCAAGTTCCGGATGCTTGAGCGGGACGCGGCGAAGATCGCGCTGGACCTGAACGTCGCGAAGAATGAGTTCGAATCGCTGTCCGCGGAAACCGCAACGGCGGAACAGCAGTATGCCGGAGCTCGCGAGGCCAGCTACTCCACCGAAGCGCGGCTCACGGAAGTGCGCAAGCAGCTCGCCGAACTCAACCTGCAACTCGAGCGGGCGCGCGGGCGGCTGGAGGCCCAGGGCAAGCAGGCCGGGGCCATCGAGCAGCGGCTCGCGCGAGGCGAAAACGAAGCGCAAGCCATCGAGGCGCAGGCGGCGAAACTCGCGGAAGAGCGCGAGGCGCACGTGCGCAATGTGGCTGGGCAGGACGCGGAATTCGCGGAAGTCACCCGGTTGTTGCAGGCGAAGGAGAACGAGCGGTCGGGGATACAGTCCAAACTGAGCGAGCGCGAGCGCGCCATTGAGAGCGCGCGCCAGGGGGTGCTGAGGCTGCTCGGCGAGGCGTCCACGCTGCGCAACCAACTGGCGCAGATCGAGACGTATCTGGAGTCGCTTGGCCGCGACGCCGAGAAGGCGCGAAAGGAAGAGCAGACGGCGAAGTCCGACCTCGAGTGGCTTAACGCCTCGAAGGCCGAGCTGGATGCGAAACGGGCGGCGCGGCAGCAACAGTTGCAGGCGGTGGCCGGCGAGCGCCGCAGCCTGGAGGAACAGCGCGCGCAGCGGAAAACGGAGCTGGCGGGCGCGCGTGGAGAATTCGAAAAAGGCCGCGGCGAGGTTTCGCGCCTGAAGGCCCGGCGCGATTCGCTGGCCGAGATCCTGTCGCATCGCAGCTACACCACCGAGGCCGTAAAGAAGCTGTTCACGGCCATCGAGAAGGGCCAGGCCGAAGGATTGAAGCCGGCCGGTGTGCTCGCCGACTTCGTGGAAGTGGAACCGGAGTACGAGAAAGCCGCTGAAGAGTTCTTGCACGACGAACTCGAGTACATCGTGGTTGGGGACTGGAAGGAGGCCGAGGCGGGCATCGAGATGATGCGGAGCCGTCTTGAGGGCCGCGCCACGTTCGTTGTGCACGGCGAGGGGGGTGCGCCGGTGAGTGCCGAGGGCGCCGGAGCGCCCGCGCGCCCCGAGGGAGTCGTCGCGAAGCTGACCGACGTGGTGCGCCTGACGAACGGTTTCACCAACTCGCCGCTCGACTGCGTGCCGCGCCTGTCGCGCTGCTACATAGCCGACGGCCGGGAGAGCGCGCAGCGGCTCGCAGCAGCCTATCCCGATTCGTTTTTCCTCGCGCCGGACGGCGTCTGGTATCACGGCCACGCCGTCAGCGGCGGCAAGAAGCCGTCGAGCGGACCCCTGGCGCTCAAGCGCGAACTGCGCGAACTCAAGGCGCAGGTGGAAACGCGCGAGCGCGAACTGGCCGCAACGGCAGCGCGGATCGAAAGTCTCGAGAAGGCAATCGCCGGGCTCGATCAGGAAATCGAGCGGCTGCGGCAGGTGCAGCAGACTGAAGAGAAGGAAGCCGTCGCGCTCGATCACGAAGCACGGAAGCTGGTTGAGGAGATGCAGCGCGCCGACTCGCGTCTGTCGGTGGCGCGGCTGGAGCTGGAACGCCTGGAGCGCGAAAAGGAGCGCTCGCTCGCGCAGCGGGACCGCAGCCGGGCGGCGGCCGAAGAGAAGGACCGGATCCGCACCGCGCAGGAGCAGGCGCTCAATGCGGCGCGCGAGCAATCCGATGCGCTGAAGACCGAGGCGGCGAAGATAGCCGAGGAACACTCGGCGCTGCGGGTTCGCATGGCCGGCCTCGAAGAGAGGCGCCGTGCGGAGCGGTCTGCGATGGCGCGGCTGGAGCAGCAGTTGAATGCCGCCAGGGCGCGCGCGGCGGAGATCGCCCGCGAGCTGGAGCAGCAGGCGGCGGAACGCACACGGCTGCTGAACGACAACATCGCGCTCGAGAAACGGGTGGGAGAACTGGACGGCGCGCGCGCAGCCGCCGAGACCGAGTGCGAGAAACTTGCCGCCGAAGAGACCGCGCTTCGCGAAAAAGTCGCGGCGCTCGAGGAGAGCCGCAAGCGGCTGCACGCCGCGGTGCAGGAAGCGCAGGAGAAGCGATCGCAGATCGAGGTCGAGCTGGTGAAGCGGCAGGCGGAGCTGAAGTTTCTCGACGAGACCAGCCGGAAGGAACTGAATCTCGGCGTCGAGCAGCTCTGTGAAGAGGACGAGGTGGCGCTGGACGGCGAGGCACTCGACGAATGCGAGGCGCGCTGCCAGGAGTTGCGGCGGAAGATCGAAGCGCTCGGGCCGGTGAACCCGGACGCGCTCCAGGAGTACCAGGAAGCACAGCAGCGGCACGACTTCCTCCAGGCGCAGCGGCAGGACCTGCTCGATTCCATCCGCGACACCGAGAAGGCCATCCACGAGATCGACCTCGAAACGCGCAAGCGTTTCAGCGAGGCGTTCGAGGCGGTAAACGCGAACTTCCGCGAGGTATTCGCGACGCTGTTCGGCGGCGGCACGGGCGAGATGCGGCTCACCGACGAGCAGAACATCGGCGAATCGGGCATCGACATTGTGGCGTCGCCTCCGGGCAAGCGGCTGCAAAACGTGCTGCTGCTTTCGGGCGGCGAGAAGGCCCTGACGGCGCTGGCGCTTCTGATGGCGATTTTCAAGTATCAGCCGAGCCCGTTCTGCATAATGGACGAGGTCGACGCCCCGCTCGACGAACCGAACATCCAGCGGATGATGCGCCTGATCTCGCAAATGTCGGAGCACACGCAGTTCATCATCATCACGCACGCGCGGCGCACGATGGAGGTGGCGCAGGTGCTTTACGGCGTGACGATGCCGGAGCCGGGCATATCGAAGCTGGTGTCTGTGAAGTTCAACCCCCTGATGCTGCCGCCTCCGGCGGAGAATGCGGTGGCGCTGGCCAGAGCATAAGCGGCGCGGGACATCTCTTCCGGCTTAAGGCGCGCTCGCGGCCATCCGGAATGGCGTTGAGCGAAGCGCGCCCACCGCTCCCGCCGGCTGCGGCTCGCGCAGGCAACCCCCCTAGGGAGCTTTCAGGATCCGGATGTTCGCCGGGAGCCTGAACAGGCCGGGGTCCAGCTCCTGGTTCACCCGCACCGATTCGGCGTACATTTGCAGAACGCGAACTCCATCGCGCAGCCGCTCCATGTCGAACGGCCACTGCACGCCCCCGCCCACGTCGCGGTACTTGGTGTAGATGGTGACTTCTTCGTGCCGCTCGCGCGTCTTCGGATCGCGGTGATAGTAGATCTGCCTCGCCGGCAGATGCGTCGAACGGTTGAGCCAGACCGTTACGACGCGGTTTTCCGAGTCGGTTATGTTCACGCTCTCGACGGGCAGATTGTCGATGATGGAGGTCTCGCCGGCCTCGAAGATCATGCCGGGCTCGTGCAGGCGCATGCGCAGGATGTAAAAGAAGTTGTGCAGCGTGCTTTCCGTCCAGCGGTCCACGCGGTCCTGCGCAATCGGGCGCGCGCCGCGGAAGGTTATTTCCCAGCCCTTGCCGTCTCCGGGGAACAGTATCGCGCCGTCGCGCTCCTCCTTCCCGAACGACTCACGCTCGCGCGCGCCCACCCGGCCCGGCTCGGCCTTGTCTGCATATTCCGTGTAGATGACCGCTTGCGAGAGGCCCGAAAGCTCCTCGCGGTAGAACGAGTACGCACGGCCGGTTTCCACGCGATTCCGCACGGACAGAAACGCGTCGCCGCCGAGTGCCGCCAGAGCCTGGCCGATCAGCTCCTTCCCGCGCTCCTGTCTCGTCTGCCCAAACGCCGCGACCCCGGCCAGCAAGAAAACGAATGCCGCCCGCATGACTCTCATTTAACCTCACCGGCGGCTTTGGCCTCACCCGGTTTGGGGATCGTGAGGTCGATTTTGCTGAGAGGAAGCCCGAGCGCGGTCAGCGGCATGCCGAATTCCAGCGGGTTGCCCACCGCCACGATCGTCAGGTCTTCCGGTTTCAGGTGCTCCTTGGCCACGCGCAGGATGTCCGCCTTTGTAACCGCGGCGACGGCTTTCTGATATTCGAAGATGAAGCCGGGCGGGTAGCCGTAGTACTCGTAGCGCACGATGCGCGAAAGCGTCTTGACGGGGGTATCGAAGGCGAAGACGAAACCATTGAGCACGGTATCCTTCGCGATCTTAAGTTCCTCGTCGGTGACCGGCTGAGTGCGAATGCGCTCGATTTCCTCGCGGATCACGCGGAGTGCATCCACTGTGCTGGCCGACTTTGTACTTCCTGAGATCTGAAACAGCCCCGGATGGCCGTAATCCACACCCCATGACGCGCTGATGTCGTAAGCGTAGCCCAGTTGCGTACGCACCCGTTTAAACAGGCGGCTGGAGAAACCGCCGCCGAGAATGTCGGCCATAATCTCGAGCGCCGCGGTGTCCTTATCCTTGAGCACGCCGCCGATGTGTCCGATGCTAAGGAAAGCCTGGTTCACATCCTCCTTAGCGGCGAGATAAACGCCCGGGGCGGCCTTGCTGCGGCAGGGAGGGAACGGCGGCACGTCCGGCTGGTTGTACTTCCATCCGCCGAAGAGCTTTTCGAGCTTCGCGCGCATTTCGGGCGCCGAGAAATCGCCGTACACGGCGAGCATGATGTTCCGCGGGAAGAAGTAGCGGCGGTAGAAGTTAACCAGGTCCTCGCGCTTTATGCTGGCCAGGTCGGCCAGCTCGATCCGGCGTCCGTAAGGGTTGTCGCGCCCGTAGACGATGCTGGCGTACTCGCGTTCGGCGATGGAGCCGGCGTCGTCGTTGCGGCGAAGTATGGAGCTGCTCATCTGAAGCTTCGCCAGCGACAGCTTGTCCTCGCGGAAGGCGGGATCGGTGATGACGTCATGAAACACGGAGAGGACCTCGTCCGTGTTCTCCTTCAACGCGGAGAACGATACCTGGCCGCTGGTCTCGCCGATTGAGCTTTCAACCGAGGCCGCTATGTTCTCGAGCTGCTCGTCGATCTGATCGCCGGTCTTCGCGCTGGTGCCGCCCGCGCGCATTTGCGCGCCGGTCAAGCCGGCCAGTCCGGCTTTGCCCGGCGGATCGAAAAGATTGCCGGTGCGCACGAGCGCGGTACCGCTCACGACAGGCAATTCGTGGTTCTCGAGCAGGTATACGCGCATTCCGTTCGACAGTGTGAACCTGGTCACGTCCGGAATTTGAATCGCCTTCAGCGGCGGATATTTCAACTGCCGCGGGGTGGTTGGCAGCGCCGCCGGCGCGGCTGTCCTCGCCGGAGCGCCGGCCGGGGCCTTTGCGGGAGGACGGGCCGGGGCAATGGCCGCGATAAGGATGGGCAGAAATATCGTCTTCTTCTTCATTGCTGGGCTCCGTTCGGTTCCGCATCGGAATCGGCCGGCTGCGGCGCTTCCGGCGGCGGGACGGTGAACGCCACCGTGCGTGTGTTCCGGGTGAAATACTTGCGCGCGACACGCTGAACATCATCGGCGGTGACGGCATCGATCTGCTTCAGGCCGGTGAACAGCTTCCGCCAGTCGCCGTAGTTGGCCTGGTACCAGGTAAGTTCGGTTGCGAGCCCGCTGTTGCTGGCGAGTTCGCTGATGACTGAGGCGCGCACCTTCGTCTTAACGCGCTCGAGAGTGGCGTCGTCAACCTTTTCGTTCTTGAGGCGGTCGATTATGGCGTAGGTGGCCTTTTCGAGTTCGGCGAGCGTGTGGCCGCGGTTCGGCACGAGGAAGAACAGGAACAGGTTCTCGTGCTTTCCGCCGGGGAACGAGGTCGCGGATGAAGCCATCAGCGCCATGCGCTTGTCGCGCACGAGTTCTTTGTACAGCATGCCGGTGCGCCCGCTGGCGAGAATGCCGCCGAGTACGTCGAAGACGGGATCGTCCGGATCGGTTTGCTTGGGACGCTTGTACGCAATGGCCATAAAGGGCTGCGAGGGAGTCTCGACGGCTACGCGCTTCTCGCCCCACTGGGGCGGCTCGGTCTCCTCTTCACGCAACGGAAGCGGCGCGTTGCGAAGGCGGCCGAAGTAGCGCTCTGCGAGACGCTTCGCCAGGGCGGGATCGATATCGCCGACGATAGCTATGGTCATGTTGCGAGGGACGTAGTACTTGTTGAAGAACGCGCGCGCGTCCTCAACGCGAAGCCGTTCTATGTCGGATGCCCATCCGGCGGTGGGTTCCCGGTACGGGCTCGAGGCGAAAGCCGTGGCGAGCAGCGCCTCCACAAGCTTGCCCTGCGGGCTGGACTCCACGCGCATGCGCCTTTCCTCGCGCACTACGTCGCGCTCCTTATAGAACTCGCGGAAGACCGGATGCAGGAAGCGCTCCGATTCCAGCATGAACCACAGCTCCACCCGGTTAGAGGGAAGGCTGTAGAAGTAGTTCGTGGCGTCCTCGCCGGTAGAGGCATTGAGTCCATTGCCGCCGTTCTCCTCGATGATGCGCGGATACTCGTTCTCGACGACAAAGGAGTCCGCCTTCTCGGACGCCGAGGTCAGGGCGGCTTCGAGCGTCTTGACGAGCGCGGGATCCGGCTTGGGCGTGTTTCGCTCCGCCTGGAGCTTGTCGTAGGCCGATTCGACGGCGGCGAGCGCCTGCCTTTCGGCCGCCCAGTTCTTTGTGCCGATGTAGGGCGTTCCCTTGAACGCCATGTGTTCGAACATGTGCGCCAGGCCCGTGCGCCCTTGCGGGTCGTCGGCCGAGCCGGCGTCAACGTAGGTGTGGAATGAGACGACGGGCGCGTCGTGCCTTTCGACGACGATAAAATGGAGCCCGTTCGCGAGGGTGAATTCGGTGACCCTTTTTTCGAAATCGCTGAGGTTCTGCGCCGGGGCGCATAGAGCCGCGGCGGCTAGCAGTATGAGAAATCGCATCCGTAGTTGACCTAATCGTTCGACGCAGCGCGCCCCCGGGCGGGTGCGCCGTTCTGATTTGCAGCAGCCGCGCGGGTCTCGCCGTACTTGTGTGTCGAGTAAACGTAAAACCGGGCCTGGGAGTCGCGGTACGCGCCGGGCCGCAGGCCGGCCTTCTTCGAGAGTTCTTCAAGCAACTGTTCGCGGTTCCAACCCATCTCGGCGGCTATTTCCGGAAGGAACGTGGACGTGTGGCCGTCAAGCTGGAGAATAACGCCCTGCCCGGGCTTAACTTCCCTCCAGGAGGAGACTCTGCGCACCGGCGTCAGCACAGAGACGTCCAGCGTGACGGGGCCCTCCGAGACCTGAAGCGGCGGAAATCGCGGGTCTTGCGTGGCCGCGGCGAGCGCACGGTCGGCGGCGGCCTCATAGAGGGGCATCCGCGGGACAAACTCTCCGACGCAGCCGCGCAACTCACCCTTCTTTTTGATGGTGACGAACACGGCGGCAGGTTGTTTCAGCTCATCTGTGAGTTCGGCATCCGGCACGGGAACGATGCTCTTTTTGCCGGTGGCGAGGTAGTTATCTAGGGTTGCGCGGGCGCTGGCGAGCAGGCGCTTTGCGGACTCGGGCCCGATCCCGTAGGCGGAATAGGGATAGAATGCCAGCGCGCCGTAGCTCACCGCGGTGCGCCAGTCGTGCGTCATCTCGCCCGAGTTCGCGTAAGCGAGCGGCGTTACGAAGACGTCTTCTTTCCACCGCGCCAGCGCCGCCATGAGCAGCCTGATGGGGTTGCGGCCGCAGGTGGTGTCGCCCGTGCGCGCGAGATAACCATCGAAGCGCCTCGGGTCCATCGTGCCGATCTCCTCGACAAGGTCGAGAAAGCGTTCGCGCAGGCGGGCGCCGAGGCTGGCGTCGTTGTTAAAGGGCGTATAGCCGTATGCGGCGCCGTAGTGGGTGAAGTCGGACGAGGCGACAATGACGTCGCCGGCCTTGAGCCGCGCCGCGAGCTTGCCCGCGGCGGACGAAAGCTGCGCGTCCGTCATATCGCCGACATAGAGGGGAATGACCTTGGCTTTCGGCGCCGCGCGCTGGACAAAGGGGAGCTGGTTTTCCAGCGAGTGGTCGCAGACTGTGCTTTCCTGGACGCGCCCGAAGCCTAGCGAACGGATGGCCGGGTTGTCCACCTCGATACGTCCCAGTGGGCTTTCATAGGCGTCAAGAACCGGCGCCAGAACCCCCTGCGCCTGAACCTGGTGGCTGAACCCGAGCAGTATCACGTCGCCGCGAACATCCCCGAGCCGGCTGAAGGCTGTGGCCGCGACGGGGCCGCAGTATTCAATGCCGGCATGCGGCGCCACGATGGCCAGCACGCCCGGCCGGACGGGAACATTCCGGAGGTGCCTGCCGGCGGCATCGAAGGAGCGGTCGAGGACGCCCGCCAGCGTGGCCGCATCGGCGGGGAACCACTGTGTTTGGACGGGAACCTTGTGGACCTGGGCGAAAGCCAGGGAGGCGAACAGGAACTGAACTACCGCGCGAACCACTCTGACGTTTATGATTGCACGGGAGCGGGCCCGCTTGCGGCAGGCGCCCGTTTGAGAGCTGAAATAGCCCGGAACACGGAGCGCCGGACGTCCGCGTCCGTGTCGCGGATCATGGCGGCGAGTTGGGTCAGGAAGCCGGCATCGCCGCTGGCTCCCATTACCCACGCCGCAGTGGAGCGAAACCGCGGATCGGCGGAGGCGGCGGCCCGGCGCAAGGCTTCGATGGCCTCAGGATCGGCCAGTTTCACCAGCTCCAGAACTCCGTTGCCGAAGACGCGGTTATTTGGGTCTTTCATTGCCTGCCGCATCACCGCGCGCGCTTCCGGCGTCTTGACGTCCCAGAGCGCTTCCACAGCGTTGGCGCGCACGCGGGCATCGTCCTCGCCGAGGAGGGCCTCGGCGGTCCTGGGATTCCGCGTGGCGCGGATAAGCATGAGCGCCGCCTTCGACCGCAGGCGCTGGTTCTCATGCCTTAGCAGGTTTATCAGGACGGGAGTGAGGCGGGCGGCATCGGAGATCTTATCAAGCACCTGAAGAGCCCGCTCGGCGACAGCCAGGTTGCCGCCCTCCCTGCCGAGGCACTCAAGAAGGCGGAATACCAGCTTTTTCTCGAGTTGCTGGCCGAGTTCGAGCGCGAGGCGGCATACGGCGACCTCCTGGTCCAGTGTGGCAATTGCGGGGTCGCAAGGGGGAAGCAGTCCTCGCCCCATCAGCAGCGTGAGGACGTAGTGCCGGGCCGCCCAGTCCTCTTCCTCGAGCAGGGCCTGCACGGCGGGACCGAAGAACGCGCGCGCATTGGTCTTGACCATGGCCCGGAGAGCGGCCCTGGAGTCCTCCGGATGCGATCGCATGTCTTTGAGAAGACGGCGGATGTGCTCGGCTGAAGCGTCTGGGAGTTGTGGTGTCGCCCCTGTGCTCACGAGAGGTTATCGGCTGGCCGGGCGCCGGGCATTAGGCGCCCGCGCGCGATGTCCAGAAGTGAAACCATCGCCGGCGCCGAGGGCGGGGCGGCAGTCCGGGGAGGGGTTCCCCGTTGAGCGCGCAGGTAGGATTTTTAATGAAAAGCGCCTCGGCCCACTGGCGGCCGTAGGTTTCGGCGACATGTTTGAACGCAACGTCGAGGCGCGGAGGGCGGTCGTCGATGTCGTGCGCGTCGGAGGCCACGATGTGCACCATGCCGGCGTACATCAACTCCCTGGTGAATCGCCGCACGTCGCGCCCGAAGCGGCCGAGGAACGACTGGGCCGTCACCTGCATCAGCACGCCGGAGCGCACCCACTCCTCCATCTGTTCGAGCCGGGAGTGCAGCAGATGATTGCGCTCGGGGTGGGTGATTATGGGTGTGATGCCCGCCTCGAGAAAGCGGCTGAAGACCTCGCCTGCCGCTTGCGGAATCAACACGTCGGGAAACTCGACGAGCAGGAACCGCTTGTGGTCGATGGTATAGCGGTCCGGATGCTTCAGGGCGTCTTGAATGTTCTCGAAATAGAAGTGAAAGTCGCAGCCGTAGTGAAGGCGGACAGCGCCGCCGCAGGCGCGGGCCAACTCGCCGATCTTTGCCTCCACTGCCGCCGGGTCGAAGGCAAACTCGAGATTGCAGTGGGGCGATGCCACCAGATCGGTGGTCCCGGCCGAGGCGGCAATTGAAACCATGCTGACGGCTTCGTCAAGAGAGCGGGCGCCGTCATCCAGGCCTGGAAGGACGTGGGTGTGGAGATCGACCATGTGCAGCCGCAGACCGCCGGACCGCGAAGCGTCCGGCAGCCTGCGCTAGATGAACATTTCGTCGTCCTGGGTAGCGCGCTCGACGGAGGTGCGCCGTGCGCCGAAGATCGCTGCGAACATAGTCCGCACGCCCGCGGTGACGCCTGCAATCTGCCTCAGGGGCTTGACGACACCGTGCTGGAGCAGAGCGGTGGTCTCCTGAAACCGGCCGACCGTATCATCGATGACCATCTCGATCCGGTCCATCTGCGTGCGCGTCCGCGTGGCGGCCTCGGACATCAACTCATCCACCCTCCCCAGTTGGGTGCGAGTGAGATCCAGGATTTCGTTTCCCTTAGCCGCGTATTCACGCGCATAACCGCGGACCTCGCCGAGAACGGTCTGCGCGAGTTCGAGCGTCTGCGATGCCGAGAAGGCCAGGGGTTCCACCTTGCGCGTGAGCATGGTGACCTGCTGCTTCATGGAACGCGAGGCGAAGAACATCGCGACGAGCAGTCCGGTCTGGACAAGGATCGCGACGGCCGCGACTATGACGGCCGCCTGCATGGCCAGCAGCAGGTTGGCATCCACGCCGACCGATTGCAGAATTAGCGCCGCTTGAGTCATGTGGGCAAGCCGGGGGACTACACCTCGGGTTCGCTCGTTGCCGGCCGGTTCGATATCGCGTCGCGATAGGCCTGCTTGCCGGCCTCGACCGCGGCATTCAGGTTATCCCGCTGGCGATTCACGACGGCACGGCCCCGCTCCGCCAGATCGCTTGCCTGCTCGCGAAGCTCGCTCGAACGGCGGCGCAGGTACTCGCGGCCTTCGTCCGCCTTCACCCGGATGTAATCGCGGGTCTCTTCCCCAGCGCGCGGAGCGAAAAGAACGCCGATCGCGATTCCGAGCCCGAATCCGAAGGCAAAATACGAGAATCTGCTGCTCTCTTCAGCCATAGTCCTCCCTCCTGTCGTAGATACTAGCATACATATGCCTCGAAAACTGCCGGAACCGCTGGATGCTCCGGCGCTGCTCGAATATGCGCTCCGGCTGTTGGCGCGCCGGTCGTATTCGCTGGCCGAACTGCGTGAAAAGCTCGCAGCCAGGGCACGGAACAGAGAGGATGCAGCCGGTGTCATCGCCCGTCTGAAGGAGTACGGCTATGTAAACGACCGGAGGCTGGCCGAGGCTTTTGCTTCCTCCCGGCTGGCGAACGAGGGATCCGGCAAAGCGCGCGTGGTGCGCGATTTGCTGAAAAGGCGCGTGGCGAGGGAGGTTGCCGAGCGCGCCGCCTCCGAAGCGTACCGGGACACCGATGAAGCGGCTCTCATCGAATCCTATCTGCACCGTAAGTATCGTTCAAAACAGCTTGAGTCGTTTCTGAGCGATCCCAGGAACCTTGCTTCGGCTTACAGGCGGCTGCGGGCGGCGGGATTTACGGCGGCAAATTCGATTCGGGTGCTGAAGCGGTTCGCGCGCGAAGCCGAGGCGCTCGAAGGGATGGAGGAGGAGCCGGGCGATGCGCTGTGAAGAAAAATCGACCAGCGGCGTTTTATTTCTTCCTCAGAACGGAGATGATATCGTCGGCCGTTATGGCGCCGGCTAGCCTGCCCTCCTCATCCACGACGGGAAGCGTGAGCAGGTTGTACTTGTCAAACAGCTCGGTCACGCGGTTCTGTTTCTCATCGACGGTCACCTGGATCGGGGCGCCGGAGGCAAGATCGCGCACGGGAACTCCGGGCGCCGCGATGAACAGCCGCGCGACCGGCACGGAGGCGACCAGTCGGCCTTCGGAGTCGACGATAAAAATCGTATTCAGGCTTTCCAGCAGCTCTTCATTTCCCTTGAGCGCCTCGATGGCGTCCGCCGCGACAGCGCTCTCGTGAAGCGCGACGTACTCGGTGGTCATCATGCCGCCCGCGGTGTCCTCCTCGAACTCGAGGAGCTCCTCCACGTCGGCCTTGGGCTCCACCTCCATCTCTTCGAGGATCTCTTCGGAGGTCTCCTCTTCGAGTTCCGCCAGCACGTCGGCGGCCTCATCGGGGGCCATCTCCTCGACAATGTCCGCCGCCTTCTCGGCCTCGAGGGACTCGAGGATGCTGGCCTGCAATTTCGGATCGACTTCCGACAACGCCTCGGCTGCCACCTCGCTGTCGATGGTCTCGAAGATAGCGCCGCGCTCTTCAGGACTGAGTTCTTCGACGATGTCCGCAAGATCGGCAGGGTGCAGGGTCTCAAGCCGCTGATGGGAGATGTTCAGCCTGAGCCTCCGCTGCGGATCGGGCTCGATGATGTTGCAGAACTCCCAGCGTATGGTGCTGTGCGGCAGCGGCTGCTGAAGCCTACGGATCCAGAGCCTGGGGACGACGCCCTGAAGCAGGCGCCTCAACATACTGCGCATCCCGATATTGACCTCGGTTATACGCAGGAATTCGAACCCGGCTTCGCGGCGCACCTCGAAAGTGACGTCGTTGACGCGGACCACCTTGCGGCCGTTGACGTCGATGATCTGCTGGTCGAGCAGGTCGCGCGCGATGCGCAGCGTGTACTCGTCCTCGGAGAACGGAGTGAGCATCTCGTCACGGAGGCGCAGGCCGCGAAGAGAGATTTCCTCCACCTGGTCATAGCGGACGGTGAGCCAGGTCCAGCCGCCGCCTACGAGGAAGCGGTCGACGCGGGCGGGTTCGATAAGTGGAACCAGAGCCGCGTCTTCGATGCGGCCGATACGCCGGCCGCGGCGGTCGTAGACCTTGAGGCCGCAGAGCTCGGTGAAATACAGAATGTCCGGCATCGAAAGACGTCCCATTTTCCTGCGCGCATCTGTGAGCGCGCCAGGGAAACCTTTCGCGGCCCGCCCGGGTGGGCGGGCGAGTGTGGACAACACCCCGGTTTTGTGCGCTCTACATTGGGTCGCGAACCACTCTAACTATGGCGCATCCTGGAGAACGCCGCAACCTGAACGGTAATTACGGCGGCTCCGGTCAGCCCAGTTTCTCACGGAGAAGCCGGTTTGCCAGTGCGGGGTTCGCCTGCCCGCGCGTCGCTTTCATGACCTGGCCTACCAGGAATCCGAGCACGGCCGTTTTTCCGCCCTTGTATTGTTCCACCTGCTTGGGATTGGCGGCCAGCACCTGGTCCACAATCTTCGCGATGGCGTCCTCGTCGCTGATCTGCCTCAGGCCCTCGCGTTCCACGATGGCGGGGGCGGATTCCCCCGTCGCGGCCATCTTCGCGAAAACATCCTTGGCCTGCTTGCCCGAGATCTCGCCTCTGCCGATGAGCGCAATAAGTTCGCCAAGGTACTCGGCTGACACGGGGGCGCCCGAAATATCGCGCCCGGTATCTTTGAGCGCCGCGGCGAGGTCGCCCATCACCCAGTTCGCCGCCGCGCGGGGGTCGCCTGAAGTCTCCGCAACCCGCTCAAAATACTCGGCCAGCTCGCGCGAGGCGGTCAGAACCTGGGCGTCGTAGTCCCGGAGTCCGAGGACTTCCATGAAACGCCGGCGCTTTGCCGCGGGCAGTTCGGGCATCCCGGCCCGGATGCGGTCGCGCCAGCCGCCGCTGATGGCGAGGGGCAGCAGATCGGGTTCGGGGAAGTAGCGGTAATCGTGCGCGGCCTCCTTCGAACGCATGCCCATGGTTATGCCGGCGTCCGGGTCGAAAAGGCGCGTCTCCTGCTCCACCTTGCCGCCGTTCTCGATCACCGCAACCTGGCGGACAATCTCGTAATCGAGCGCCTGCTTGAGGAAGCGGAACGAGTTGAGGTTCTTTATCTCGGCCTTGGTGCCGAACTGCTGCCGGCCGCGCGGGCGCACAGAGACGTTGGCGTCGCAGCGGAGTTGGCCCTTCTCCATGTCGCAGGCGGAGACGGAGATGTACTGCATCAGCAGCTTCAACTCGGTGAGGAACGCATAGGCCTCGTCCGAGCTGCGCATATCCGGTTCGGTGACGATCTCGATCAGGGGTGTGCCGGAGCGGTTGAGGTCGACATAAGTGTAGCGGTCCGAATCGCGAAATCCCTCGTGTATGCTCTTGCCCGCATCGTCCTCGAGGTGGACGCGTGTGATCCCGATCCGCCGCGGGGCCTCGGGGCCGCCTATCTCGACCCAGCCGGACTCGGCCAGGGGCAGCTCGTACTGGCTGATCTGATAGCCCTTCGGCAGGTCCGGATAGAAGTAGTTCTTTCGGGCGAAGCGGGAATAGGGGCGGACGTCGCAGTTCAGCGCCATTGCGGCCTTAATAGCCATTTCGACGGCGCTGCGGTTGAGCACCGGAAGCGCTCCGGGCAAGCCCAGGCACACGGGGCAGACATTGGTGTTCGGCGGAGCTCCGAACCCGGCAGGGCAGGCGCAAAAGATCTTCGTGTTAGTGGCGAGCTGGACGTGCACCTCCAGACCGATAACCGGCTCATAACGGCCGAGCACTCGGGCAGGCAGCGCGGTCAGGGCAGCGGACATTGTTTTTTCATTATATGTGGCGGCGCCGCGCGGGCTGCCGGCGCAATAATGTCGGCATGGTCGCGCGCTTGCCGATGCTGGGGATCTTATCTGCCGCTCTGGCCGCGCCGCAAGCGGTGCGGGTCTACTCCGAGTTCCAGCGCGTCGACCCCTCGGGAGCGGTTGCAGCCGTGGACCGCGCGGAGCGGCCGCGCGAAATCCTCTCGCCGGCGCTTGCGCGCGGGGCTTGGGCGTCGTTCATTATCGTCGTCAGGACTCCCGAAGATAAGCCGTACTGGTTGTTTATAGGGCAGAATCCCGAGCATTTTGTGAAGGTTGAGTTGTACCGGCCGGTGTTCGAGCAGCATGGAGACACGTGGCTTCCGGACGCGCTCGAACCGGTGGCGCTCGACGACGCCGGCCGCGTGGCGCCACTGGCGGAACAGGCGCCGGGCCGCCCGGCGATAGTGCTGTGGATGGACATCTGGGTGCCCGCGAACGCTCCGGTCCGCCGGGCGAGACTGGAGGTGCAGGTTAAATCCGGCGAGGAGTGGACAATCTACCCGATGGAGCTGCGCATTCAGGAGGCCGTAATTCCACCGGCGAGGGCCGGCGCCGGGCGGCTTGCCGCGGTGGATGCTCCAGCCAGCGACACGGCAGGGGAAGTGTTCCGCGCATACGCATGCGGAACGCCCATCAAAGGCAGCGCAGTGGAGGGCCCGTTGACGATTCGAAGCATGATCCGGCGGAATGCGCTTCAGGATTTTGCGCTGGCGCGCTCGCTCGAGAGCCGGATGGGGAAAGAAGCTCTCCTTGCCGAGGTCCTGGGCGCCGGTTTTGCGAACGCAGCGGCCTTCTGCGCAGCGAAAGCGTCGCCGGAGCCCGGGCGCGGCGCCGAGTGGTACCTGCCCATCCGCGACCGGCTATACCGTCTGGCATCCGTGCGCTGAGGGCGGGCCTGATTTCACCAGACCGGCACAGCCAACGCCGGTGCGGGGAGCGAGCCGCTGTCTTGGCGCCGCGCCTCGCATGCTACATTGATAACAGCCACACAGCATTGCGTCGAGGACGCCTCCGGAGAGATGGCCGAGTGGTTGAAGGCGCACGCTTGGAAAGCGTGTATACGGGAAACCGTATCGAGGGTTCGAATCCCTCTCTCTCCGCCATTCCAGCAGGCTCTACGGCTCTACGCCAACAGGCTCTACGCCAACAACGGGGGCAGACCCCGATCCCAAGAATCTCTAAGAACATAGCACCTTGACCCGCATGCGGCGGTTGCCGAGCAGTTTTTCCGTCTTCCGGCGCCATGCGGCCGCCGCCCGCCGCGAGCCGCGGGATTTCAGTGCCATTCCCAATCGATGAATCCGGGTTTCACGTCCACCATGGCGTTGACTATCAGCTCCACGAGCCCGCCATACAAAATGCGGTGTTTTTCCCACAATTGGTAGTAGGCCAGCATATCGCGGAACTGCCCCTTGCAGTTGCTGCAAGGTGCGCAAAGATACTTGTTGGTCGAAGGCTCGAGGCAGTCGCCGAACGCATTCAGGATCTGTTGCAGCTTCTTCCGTCCGGACACGTGGAACCGCCAGTCCGGGAAGTTATTGCCGCTCATGATGGCGAATCCGCTTCCCCCGCCGCAGCAGTAGTTGTCGACTCCGTGAGGTTCCATTTCGCGGAAACGCGGGCAAATCTTATGCAGAATCTCGCGCTGGGGATTCACGACGCCCATCAGGCGGACCAGGTTGCACGGGTCGTGCAGGGTCACCGGAAAATCATTCCGGGTGGGGTCGAGCTTGATGCGTCCTTCCATTACGATGTCGCGAAGCAGGGTTATAGAACTCTCCCGCGGGATGTTCAGATCGCCCAGCAGGATCCGGTCCGCGATGACTGAGAGCGCTTTGTGCGCGTGCCCGCACTCCGCCAGGACGATTTTCTTTACCCGCAGCTTGCGGGCGGCTTCCGCGTGCTTCAACGCGACGCGGGCGAATTGCGCGTCGTCGTACCAAAGTCCGTAGTTGATCGAATCGTAGCCGGCAATCTCGGAAGAGAGCGTCCATTTGATGCCCGCGGCGTTGAGGATCAGAGCGAAAGCTCCCGGGTTCTCGGGCCAGGCGAGTATCTCGCCCGCGTTGTGGATCAGCAACACGTCGGCGCCTTCCACATCCCAGGGTGTGTGTACTTCGACGCCGGTCTTCTCGCTGATATCTTCGTCGATGAACTCGATGTTGTCCTTGACGACCTCCGCGTTCATGCCCGTCGAGGAACCGACTTTCAATTGCAGCATCGACCCGTTGTCGTGTATTTCCTTCGCCGCGATCCCCATCTCCTGGCTGAAGAGCTTGCGAAGTTCGTGGGCCACCAGGCCGTTGTCGGCTCCGATGGGACAGGTCTGAGCGCATCTCCGGCAGAGGTTGCACCGGTATGAGAGTTCGGCCAGCCGGGCCACCATAGGCCAGTTCAGGTTTACGCGCCCGTGTTCCAGGGCGGAGATCAGACCGCCGTGCTTGACGTACTGGAAATACAGACGCCGCAGGACTTCAGAGCGGAATGTCGGACGGTACAGCTCGTTGCGGCCGCTGGCTTCGTAAATATGGCACGCGTCCGAACAGGTCTGGCACCTGGCGCAGTGTTCCATCGTAAGCAGGAGCGGCTGGAGAAACGTCCAGTTATTCTCGAGCGAGAAGAGCTTCTCGAGACCGGAGAGGAATTTCGCAACCAACTGGTCTTCCTCGCCCTTTGTCTTAGGCCGCGGGACATTCAGAACGCAGGTGTTGTCGAGCCCGCACTCGTATTTCTCCCGGATTTGTTCGCTCAGAACCGTCCAGTTGTGGTCTTTGGAGGGATCTTCGAGGGGAGCGGGCAGAGGCATGAGATCCGCGTTATCCAGGTGAACGAGCGGGGCGCGGTCGTTGTGGGACATGTCGGAGAGCTTCACTTTGCGGCTCCTTTCCCGGATGGCGCGAAAGGACTTGCGGCGGCGATGTCGGCCCAGGTCTTGATGCCGTCCGCCCCGATATGTTGCGCAGCCCATGTGGGCCGGAATGTTAGGTATTCGGCAAATCGCCTCTGGATTTCGGCGCTCTTGCCGGCCGGCAGATCGTCCCAGCGGATGTGGTGATACGTGAAATACTTCGCTACAAAATGCGACATGTGCGTGAAGGGTATATAAGCCGCGAGCAGAGCCGCGAGCACGAGCCCAGGCGCGAGCACGCCCGGCACGGCGACTGTGGCGTCGAACGTCAACATGCCCCGGAGCAGGGCGGCCGCACCGGGAGCGCCCGGCCTTCGCATGAGGTACCCGCCGGCCAGCAGCACGAGCGTGACTATGAAGAATGCCAGGTTGAAAAGATCCGCGGGAGCGGTGTAGTTCTTCAGGTCCGGGTGGGTGAGGCGGCGGTGCAGGAGGGCCGCGGCGCCGAGGATGGCCATGGCAGCGCCGCACATGCCCGCCGCGGTATACAAGGCATGCAGCGCTCCGCCCGCGGCTCCGGCCATCAGCCCGGGGGCGGCCAGCGACCCCAGCACCGCCGCAAGCAGCAGGACGGCCGCTCCCGCCAGCAGGTATAAACCGAAATGAAACAGAAAGGAGCGGTACCACAGCTTGCGATTGAACTCCCACAATCCTTTCAGGAAGAGCATCTCCGGGATCATTGCTTTCAGTTCGCCGCTCAGGCTGAAGTGGGGTTCTCGCGTCCACCAGTCTGCGGTTTCGAAGTACGATCCCCCGTGCCGGACGCGGCCCGGCTCTTCATGCGGCACCGGATACAACTCCCAGCGCAAGTGGCCGGGCAGCCGGGAGTAGCGCACGGCGCGGGCGGTGCTTCCAGCAAGAAACGTGAAGAGCCCCAGATAGATCACTACGTACAAGAACGCGGTCACATTACACCTCCTGAGCTCCGGTTGCGGCCGGCCGCGGGATGCCGGCCAGGAGCCTGCGGATAGTGGCAAGCAGTTCGTCCCGGTCGACGGGCTTCTCGAAGTAGGCCGCCGGTGGACGCACCTGTTTGCGAGTCTCGATGAAGTGCTTGAAGTCGCGTGAAATCCCAGTGATGATCACCACGGGGATGTTTGCGGTAGAGCTGTTCTCCTGAAGACTGCGAAACAGGCGCACGCCCGATTCCTCGGGCATGGTGATGTCGAGAGTTATAAGGTCGGGCCGTTCCGTCAAGGCTTTTTGAAGACCTTCATGACCGTTCGCCGCGGTCGCCACCGAAAATCCGTGGTCTTCCAGCAAAGCGGTGAGGTAGGCCACCAGATCGGGCTCATCGTCTACAACGAGGATTTTCTTTTTCAAGATGCCCTCCGCGTTTGAGGCCGGCACCCGAGCTCGGGCGCGAAGACGATAGATCGGGTGCTGCGCTTGCGAGCCGGGCCGCCGGGCATGCCGCTCTCCGGCTCGCGGGTTTTGTACCGGCAGCGCATCCGGTTTCGAGTTCGGCAGACGCACACTTGCCGGCAACGAGGCTCTCTACTGTCTGGCTGGCAAGGATCCGGGTGATATCGGCATTGAGCCTCCGCCAAAGGCCAATCGCCTCGCAGCGGGAGGAGCGGCCGCAGTAGTTTGGATCCACCGCGCAATCGATGATGCAAATGGGGCCGTCCACCGCCTCGGCGATGTCCAGCACGGTGATTTCGGCCGCCGGCCGTCCCAGCAGGAAACCTCCCTTGTTTCCCCACACACTTCGCAGCAGGGACGCATTCCGCAAAGGTATAGCCAACTGAGAGAGATAGACTCTGGACAAGCCCTGGCGGGCCGCGACTTCCCTCAGCGGCACCGCCTTCCCCGGCGAGCCGTGAGCGGCGATATCGGCCATGAGCCGGACGGCGTAGCGGACTCTGGTGCTGAGAGTCATGGGTGCGGTCTTAGCTGACCGAGTCTATCATTTCGCTAATAATAGACCACACCCGCAAGGCGCTGTCAAAGGAAATCGAACGTCCCGGATGGAATTCACGCCGGCTTCGCGCAGAATAAGCGCTTTCAGCGCCGGCTGGTTGAGCCGGTTGAAGGCTTTCGGCGCTGGAGCGCTGTCGTTGCCGGCCGCGAGGAGGTTCGCAAGGTTAGGTGAGCTGCTGATTGAGTTCGCCCAGCAACGAGCGGATCGTGGCCAGAACCTCGTTGCGATCTATCGGCTTTTCGAAGTAGCCCTCCGGCGGCCTGAGGTGTTTCCGTGTCTCGATGAACCGCTTGAATTCAGAGGAGATGCCAGTGATGATCACCACCGGGATGCCGGCCATCTCGGGATCCTCCCGAAGCTCGCGGAACAACCGTACCCCGGACTCGTTGGGCATGGTGATATCGAGTGTTATCAGATCGGGATGCTCAGCGCTCGCTTTGGCGAACCCTTCTTTTCCGTCCGCCGCCGAACTCACCTCATAACCGTTGTCCGCGAGAAAGGCGCTCAAATATGCGACCACATCGGGTTCGTCGTCGACTACAAGAATCTTCTTGCGACGAGAAATCACGCGTCTCCTAGTTCTGTTTCAGCGCGTTCAGGGCATTCCGAAGCGCCTGCTGGTTGGCTCCGGAAAGTGCGCGTTCAATCTCCTCGCGCAAATCGCCGGGCTGTTCTTCTTCCGTTTCCGCCGCTGCGATTCCCAGCATCCGGCGGACGGCGCTGACGTAGGTCGCCGGCCGGACCGGCTTCTCCAGGTAGACTCCCGGCCCCGACATTGTCATCTCCTCGAAGTCCGCGCGTCCGAGGTCGTCGCGTGCGTGGCCCGTGACGGTGAGCACGGGAATCTTCGACAGATTGGGATCCTTTCGCATTTCACGAAACAGTTTTATCCCGGAATGCCTGGGCATGACGAGATCCAGCGAAATGAGATCGGGAGGATGGCGGCGCGCCTTTTCAAGAGCGTCCAGCCCGTCCGCCGCCGTTTCTACCGTGAAGCCCGCATCCTCCAGTGCGGCCTTCAGATAATTCCGCACGTCTTCCTCATCGTCCACCACCAGGATGTGTTTCCCCGTTTCCGCCATTTGTCACCTCCCCTTCCCGTTTCGCCTGCCCGATGGCCGCCAGCGCTTCCAGCCGCTTGCGCGGGAGCCGGATTCGGAACAGCGATCCCTTGTCTGGCCTGGACTGAACCTCGATTCGGCCTCCGTGTTCCTGAACTATTTTGCGAGTGGTCAGGAGGCCCAACCCGGTGCCCTTGCCGCCCTTTGTGGTGAAGAAGGTCGTAAAGACCTTCTCTTTGACGTCGTAATCCATGCCGCAGCCGTTGTCGGCCACTTCGAAAATCAGGTCGCCTCCTTCATCGCGCGCCCGCAGAACGACTCTACCGCCGGGGGCTTCCCGGAGCGTTGCGGCGTCGATGCCGTTGGAGACGAGATTGGTGAGACATGTTTCCATGCCGATCGGGTCGAGCGGGGCCGGTGCGACCGGTTCGTCATCTTCCGCGACAAGTTCCACTCCCTGTTGCCGGGCCGCCGTGCGATACAACTCCACGATATCCCGGATGAGAGACTTGGGATCCGTGAGTTTCATTTCCGGAAGCCGTCCCTTGGCAAAGCTCAAAAAGTCTTTCACCAGGGTGGTGGTCTTTTCGAAGTTCCGGTGCAGAACGCCCCAGCCGGTCGCGATGCGTTCGGCGTCGGCGCGCCGGAGGCCGCTATCCACCATATAGAGGCCGCCTTCGAGGCCCATAAGCAGGTTCTTAATAGTGTGCGCCAAACCGGCGACGGTCTGTCCCACCGCTCCCAGGCGCTCCGCCTCGAGCTTTTCCTGCTCCAGTTGCTTGATCTCACGCAGATCCTGCAAGAATGCCGCGCGGCCGAGGCACTTGCCGCGCCATTCCAGTGCGATGGCCGTCAGCCTGACCGGTACGGAGGCGCCGCGGGCCGTCTTCACTTCGCTCTCCTCCAGGTCCAGCGCGTGTGTGAAGGGCTCGTAAAACGCGGCCGGCAGCATGCTGCGCAGCACTTTCCCGCTCGGCAACCGCCGGCTGCTCCACTCGAACAGGGCCAGCGCGGCCGGATTCATGATCTTCACCCGGTCTTCGCAATCGACCGCCACCACCGGTGTTGTCGCGTTCCGAATCAAACTTTCGTAATAATGTTGTGCCTCCTGCAACTTGGCCTGGAGGTTGCGCACCTCAGTGATGTCGACGGCAGTCTCGATGATGTAGGGGGTTTCGCCCTCCCGAAGCAGCGGGGAGGCGGTTACGATGTAGTGCGCGGGCGATCCGTCGCGGCGGATGCCCGTCTGTTCGGAGACGTGCTCTGCCGAATCCTGAAAAGTCAGCGCAGCCGGACAGTTCGCGCAGGGCGCATTGCGGCGCTTGTAGACCTGATAACAATACTCGCCGTTGTCGCCGAAGGCTTCCCTGAGCTTTTCGTTGGCGCGGATGAGCCGGTAATCTCTATCGATAATCGAGGCGAAACACGGGACGTTCTCGAAGAACAGCTCGTACTCGCGTTGCCAGCGGCGGTTTTCTGTGAGGTCCACGGCCATCTCGACCACGTACCTGACACTGCCGCCGCCTTCCCGCAGGGGTGCAAAGTTGACCCGAAAAAGGCACGGGCGGCCGTTGCGATCCACGCCGGATTCCTCGGCCGAGCGCGGCTGGCCGTCGTCGAAGACAGCCTGAGCTCCGCACGTTCGGCACCTCTGCGTTTTTCCCTTGCACGTTTCAAAGCAGCGCTTGCCGGCCCACTCCCCGAAATAGTCTCGAAAGGTGCGGTTGGCGGCGACAATCCGGTAATCCCGGTCGATGACCGCCACACTGAGCGGCGCCAGGTCGAACAGTTCAGGACTCAGAAGCGCGCGCACTTCGCCGTTACTGGCGTCCATGCAAAATCCTTTTCAACAGCAGGGCTGGAATTGCCGCCCGGCCGCGCGGACAATCCAATCTCCCGAACATAAACAATCTACACCCTGATGCAATCTCAGGTATCGCGGCGGGACCACGGCTCCGCACTTGAACGGCGGGCCTGCCTGTTCTCGAGCAGGGCGCTTCCGGTTGTGCGGCACGATTTCACAGCCGCTTGCGCGATTCGCCTCGCGCCTTCCGGCTTCGGCTTGGGACTCATGCCAGGCTTGCTTCCATGCGCGCCGCGATCCGCAACCGGGGCTGGGCTCCGGCGGGCGCTGGAAAGGGGAGCAGCCGTTGTAGTGCCGCGATGCGCGCGTGGTGGTTCCGGAAGCCTCATCGAAGGCCGGCGGGCAGTCTCTCAGCACACGATTGAGCATCAGCTCGTACCGGGCCTGGAAGCGCTCCATCAAGACCCCGAGGAGAAGCCAGTTCATTGTGAGATCCAGCACACATTACGCGCGCAGCATCCGCTCGCGCAACTGCACAGCGACCATGCGACAGCCGGCCGTAAACACCGGCCGCGCCGGCGGCTCACTAGGCCTTAGAGTACTTAGCAATCGCGTTCTTTACGATCCTGTGGTGCACCTGAACTACTTCGAATGAGTTGTTGTACTCGCCCAGTTCTCCGCCCTCGAACTCCGTGGACATCCAGCCCTTGAATCCGCCCTTGATCAGGACTTCGGTGATCTTGTCGAACGGAACGGCCGGAATGGCGCCGTCCTCAGCCCAATGAAACTTGCCGTGAACATGCATGACCCACGGCATCACATCAGCCAGCCGCTCGTAATCGGCTGCGGGTATGCGCTGTGGACCGCGTCCGCCGGGACGTCCTTCAGGGCGCATGCCGCCGGCCGGGCCTCGTCCGCCGCGCTCCTTCCTCCTGTCTTCGAACATGTTGGTATCGGGATTGAAGCCGAGGTACTCGGAGTTGATCCGCTTGACGGTCTCGATCATCGTCCCCTCGGGATTCATCAGATTGCTGCCCTGGGTGATCTCGACAGCCAGCTTCAGTCGCATCTTCTCGGCCACGGGTGCGAGCCTCTCCAGCAGCGGATCGCAACCCGGCGTCTGGATGCGGCAGATGGGAAATCCGAGCCGCTTTGCGGTTTGCATCTGAAGGAGGTGAAAGTCGAAGCGGTCGTCGAGGTCCACAACGATGGCCGCCTCAGAATACGCGCCATATTGCGTCGGCGTGACTTCCCACCTCGCGCACGCGCTCTTGAACGCGCGTTCAAACTCTCGGGAGAGCCCCGGCCAGCAGCGGTGATGCATTGGCCCGACTATCTCGACGCCCTTGTCGCCAGTCATCGATGCGAGCTGCATGCAGTCTTCGAAGGACCAATCGTGGTTGAGGTACTCGAGTTGCAGGCTGAACAACGACATGCCGACTTTGAATGAATTTGCCATATGTTCCCCCGTTCGCATCAGAGGCAGAGGTAGTCCATTTGGTCCGAAAGTCTCAGGCGCACTTTTGCGCCGTTGCTGGCCGTGCCCTTGAAATACGTGTTGGCGTATTCGAAGCGCACCTCCACTTCGTGCTCTCCGGGAGAGATTGGCCCCGGCACGAAGAGCGTGGCCCAGTCGAACACCCACCATTGCATGCCGATGAGGTCTTTCAGCCCGCCAGGCTTGTAGGCAGTGTTGTTGTAAACGAAGACGATGGTTTCCGGGTCGATGGCTCTGCTGTCAAGAGATAGCGAGAGGTTGTGGACCGTGTAGATAGGAATGCCCCTGTAGCCGGTGGGTTTGATCTGAACAGACCACCCGATCTGCTTGTTCAGTTTGGCGACCTTGATGCCTTCTTCGGGGTTGATCAGGCTGGTCAACCGATGTTGCCCGCCCGTGGGCGCCCCGGCGAGAGCGCTGGCATCACCGCCTCGCGATGCCCGCCCTTTCAGCCACTCGACCGGGCTTCGCGCCGGGACCCGTTGCTCGCCGGGTGCGGATTTGGCCGGCGACTTCGCCACGGCGCCCTTCAACGCACCGCCGGCGGCAACGGTTGAGCCGGCGACACGCATCAAAGCCCTGCGACTCATCGGCTCTGGGGGATTGTTCAGTTCAGACATGGTCACGTCCTTTCTGTGGAGGGAAGGGAAACCGGAGATGGATGGGAAGGCGGCTGACGCATACAGCGGAGTTCACACCCGGAACCCTAACCGCCGGGCGCTGACCGGAATCAGGGGCGTGGGGGTGTTTTTGCCACCCTGGTCCATTCGTGTGAAGTGTACACCTTTGCCGTGACGCTGAGATGGTGATGCCAGCAAACGGGCGATCCGAGGCGTGCTGGAGGCTGTTGTCATCGCGTTCCTGGTGTTCAACACCATCGTCATGCTGTGGGTGGAGTCGTGGCCCTATCAAACAGCCCCGAACGCGTACTACATTCCACCCTGGGCGTTTTACGGCATTCAGATCGCATTCAAGAGGCTGCTGCCGCTTCTGATCGGTTGGGACATTGCTCAACGCTCAGACGGCCGTGAGGTGGCGTCGGGAGTGGCTCTGAATACGCTGATGGCGGCGTTCACCATCACGGACATTCTGGCGCCGGGCAGCTTTGTGTCCCGGCATACAGGCCCCTACCCGTATGCTGAGAACTCTGTTCTCACGTTCTGTATCGAGGCCGTTTGCGCGACGGCAGGAGCCGTGCTTTGCAGGATCATGGGCCGGCGCGGCGTACGGCAGGATCCGGACTCGCCGGCGCCCGCCGCATAACGCTGATTCTCCTCAGGCCGACGCCTACTGCGCCGGTATCGCAGATTCCGATGTGAACGGCGATGCCGGAAGTCCCTCGGAGTTGAAAAGGTTGACGACCGGCGCGTTCTCCCAGCCGTAGCGGACGCGCACCGGCTGCGACACCTGTGAGCTGGAGACAACGACTGTGTTGCCGTCAATGCGAGCTTCGGCGGGAACATAGCTGCCGCCGGCGCCGGCGATCTCGAACCCCTGGAGTGCGCCGCCCTTCGCCGATATTCCGTTCGCGGCGTGGTCGAACCAGACGCGCATGGCGCCGGCTTCGGGCACGGCCTGGCGGAAGATCGGACCGGAATACTCCACCTTTTCCCCGTATGCCAGCGCGCGGGCGGCCAGAGCGAGCCGCGCGCCGACGGTCTGCTTGTCGGCGGGGTGGACGTTGTCGGGGTCGCCGATGTCGATCGTTACGGCCATCGCCGTATTGGCCACGGACAGTGTCCGGCGCTGCGCTTCGCGGATGACAGGCCATACTTCGGTGTCGTTGGATTTGAAGCTGGAGATCTGCACGAAGAGGAACGGGAAGTCGCCCTGCCGCCACTGCGAGCGCCAGTCGGCGATCATGGCCGGGAACTCTTTCACATACAAGGGTGCGAAGGAACGGCGGCTGTTCGATTCGCCCTGGTACCAGATGACGCCCTTGATGGGATAATCCACCACGGGTGCGACCATTCCGTAGAACAGCGCGGCGGGTTTCCAGGACGCCGGGTCGGGGTGCCACGGGAACTGCGGAAGCGGCTTGCCGGCTTCGCGCGCGGCCCGGAAGGCGCGCCGTTCCATCTCCTGGATTTCATGCATGTCGCCCTGGTTCCGCATCATCTCGGCGCGGGTAGCGAAGAGGGGCATCAGGCCCGCGTCGGAGGCAATTGCCTCGAGGCTCATCCACGCTTCGACCGGCGTGCCGCCCCAACTGGCATCGATGAGGCCGATGGGCACCTTCTCGCGTTCATTCAGTTCGCGCCCGAAAAAGTAGGCCACGGCGGAGAAGTCCTTCGCGGTTTCGGGAGAACAGACTTTCCAGGATGTTTCGGCATCGCGGAGCGGCCAGTCGGCTGCCTTCTGCGGGATATAGAGCAGCCGGATTTGCGGGTGGTTTGCCGCGGCGATCTCCTCCGCTCCATTTCTGACGGGCGCGCCGGGGAAGCCTTTGAGAGGCATCTCCATATTCGACTGGCCGGAGGCGAACCAGACGTCGCCTATCAGAACGTCGTCCAGAACGATCTGGTTCGTTCCCGCAACGGTTAACTGATAAGGCCCGCCGGCGGGCTGCGGCGGAAGGTAGACGCTCCACTTTCCCAGGTCGTTGCTCACCGCGGAACGTGTGATCCCGTTCAGCGACACGGATACTTTCTCGCCGGGAGCCGACCATCCCCATATATGGATCGGGCGCTCGCGTTGGAGCACCATGTGGCTGCTGAGAATGCCGGGCAGCCGGACCTCACAGTTCGCGGCATGCGGCAGCAAGCCGAGCGCGAGCGCGATAGCGAAGAAATGTGAAGCGTTCTTTCGGGCCATGGGTACATTGTGATGCAAACGGGCGCGCCGCGTTAAGACGCGGGGGGTGCGAGCGCACTCCTGCACGGCAGGGGCGGAGAGAGTACGAAAGAACCCCTAAGGAAGGCGCTCATCTGGTCCGTTTGGACCGTTTGTGCTGGGGTTCGCGATGGGCTTTGCGGAGAATTCCACTCCGGGCGTGCGGCATCAGCGCACTACGGGCAGCCTGTGTTCCGCACGCGCGGTGGATATGAGCCTTCCATCAATGAACAGTTGTGCGGTCGTCGACCTGGCTGCGGTGTAGGGCGCGAACGGGATCTGCACAAAACCTCCGAATGTAGCCAGCTCCGGATGGTGTGTGGCGTCGATGATGAACTCGGAACCGGCCGGCGCGCTCCCGGTGACATGCAGGCGGGCATTTGCCCTGGCGGCATCGCCCGCCGGCGGCCCCTCATTGGGCTCGGGCATTGACTCCAGAACGCCAGTCAACGCCGGATCGAGCCGCGAAGCGGGGACGGCGTCTCCAGGGAACCTCCAGTACGGGCAGGTGATATCGCTAAGGGTGCAAGCTGTGAAGTCCATCGGCATGATCTCGGTCCCTTCGCCGAACCGGAATGTCCTGGTTTCGCGGGCGGGGACTGTGACAAAAGCTTCAAAAGTACCCTGCGCCGGGTCGAACTCTATATATGAACCTCCGGCTTCATTTACGGCGGCTACTGTAAACTTCGCAGCTCCGGGCTTGATAGTAAAGCGCGCCGAAAATGTAGTTGCCACGAAAGCCGGAGAAAAAGAGGCCGTCCAAGACGTGGGTGTAGGATACAGGAACGCGATACTGCCGGTCCAGTTCAGGATATTGTTCCCGGCGCTTATCGGCACTTCCGCGATATTACTCTGCCATGCGTCGGCATGATCGACCGCCTGCGTGTCGGGGGCGGTGCGATTCGAGCGAATAAACATGCGGTTCGTTACGGGCTGATCAGGTATCGTCGCATTAACTTGGTACACACCTATCATTCCGGGGGCGACACCGGCCCACAAGACCTGGGCCGGGCGGTCGCCGATAAAGACTCGAGGCGGCTCATCGAGGCCGGCGACAGCCGACGGAGGCTCGCCGGTCGGGGCGGGCCCGAGCCCCGTCGCATAAAAGGTGAGAGTGACCCCGGGCCGTATCGCATCAACCAATTGAGAATCGGTATCAAAAAGCAGTGCCCGGCTGCTGCCGCCCGAAAACACGCCAAACACCCCCGGAGCTGTCCGGAGGAGGCGCGTCCAGTAAGGAGCGCTCACTACATCCGCCACTTTGACTCTGAGTTCGATGCCTTCCAAACCGGAACATTCCGATGGAAGCTGTGCGTTGATTTGCACCGGCGACACATAGTACAGCGGCAGTTCGAACCCGGATGCCGCGCCCGCACACCTTGCGGTCACAGTGGTGCTCCCGAGCCTGCGCGGAAGCGGTATTACGTTTGCGACATCGATGGAGCCCCCCAGGCCGGTTCCAAAAATGCTGATGACTGTGCCCGGGGCCAGCGGCGCATCGAAAGAGGCCCCATTGGTGACGGCTGCGATGGCCGGCGCCGGGAGAGCGCCGCCGCCCGAGGACTGGTATGCTCCGATGTCGTAGTTGCCGGAAGGGCGTGGTATGCCGTCGAAGTCGACGGTGACCTCTGGAACGTCCAGTCCCGCGCGCATCGCCGGACTCCCGTGATTCAGCCGGAAGTCGTACGGAGCCGCGGCGGCATTTACGAATAATGGATCCCCCACCACGTTGCTGCCGAACGAACATCCGGCAGCGTCGCCGATGGCGCCGCCGTATACGATATTGTGGTCAATCGAACAGCGGGTCATATTCAGATCGTAAGTTTTTACGGCCAAAGCGTCTGCCGGCTGGTAGAAGATGTTATTCCGGATCGTAACATCCGAGTTCTTGCCCCATAGCATGATATGGCCGCCGTTGTTCCGCATCACAAACGCAAACGTATTATTGGCGATCACGCCGGAGAAGCCGTTTGCGGTCTGGACGCCCCAGCCGGTGATCGGCGCATAGAACACGTTATTGAAGACACTGTGGTTCTGCCCGTAGAGATATAGGGCATGATCGTGGGAAAACGCGTCTCCTCCGATTCGCCCGACATCGTGGAACATGTTCCGCTCGAACTTCCAGTCGTGATTGCCGTCGCCAACGAAGACCCCGGCTATGCCCCAGAGGGTCGCCGTGACGCGGTTCCCGATGTTCTCGAACCTGTTCCCTCGAACGGCGATGTGGTGCGACTGTGACCCGTTCGCCGAATAAATCCCGGCCCAGTAGCCGCGCCTTATAACAAAATCTTCGATGGCGACGTAAGAGGATGTTTCCAGAAGGAAGGCAGCGTCGCATCCCGGACTGGCGTCCGATACGTATTCGCAATCAAGGACCGCGCCCCACTTGTGTTCGGCCCTGATGGTCAGGTACAAGCCTGGACTTCCGTTTTTTTGGCGGATGCGGGTCTGTGGATAACACGGCCCTTCCGCGTCCCCACCCAAGTGAGTCATTGTCCCATGCCCGTATGTGCCGTCCCGGACGATAATGGTGTCGCCGGGCATGGAAACATCAACCGCTTTCTGTATCCACCGGAACGGCAGATCTATAGTGCCGGGGTTGCCGTCGGATCCGGTTGTCGAAACGTAATATGTGGCTGCATGTCCGGCCATCGCTGAAACAAGACCGGCCAGCAGGGATGCTATCGTTGCCCGCACGTGTGACCTCACGTTTTCGGCGTTCTTCGTTTCACTGAACGCGAGCATGCCGTGGGGAGGCGTGCCCTGCTTTCACGCGGTGATGGCGGCCAAGGCGCGGGGAACAGAGGCCACCACCTCTCCATTCACCACAGTGATTACAAGATCGAGATCGTCGATTCGGTTGAGGATGAACTCAAGGTCGTGCAGTTGATTGCTTCTTCTCAGGTATGCCGCGCTCTTGCCCCCGAGGCAGGCGGATGGAGGAGCACCGCGCCAGCGCTCGACGATCTCGGCCGTTTCATGGTTGAGCGCGCGATAGCCCTCGGCGATCAAGCCTGCGGCTACCCAGGCGCAGCACATCTGGTCCTCCTCGCGGAACTCATTGCGGCTGCCGGCGCCGATAACGGCGATCTTCGGGTAAACTTCTGCGAGGTGCCGGGCGAGGCGGCCGTAGTTCCGGAAACACGCCAGATACACCTTGTTGGGTGCGGCCAAATTGATCAGCCGCGTTCCCGAGGTGGAGAGCAGGATCAACGGCCGCTGGATGTCGGTCCGCCGTTCCAATTCGGCGGGACTGTTATTCATGTGGAAGCCTTGGGGCATATCTCCGCCGAGTTCGCCGGCGAGCAGCGGATTACTCAAGCTGCGTGCCAGGCGGAACGCATCTTCCAGTGTTGAAACGGGGAAGCACCTGCGCCCCGCCGCAACGGCGGTCACCGCGGTGGTTGTTGCGCGAATGACGTCAACGGCGACCACCGCGTAACCGTCCCGGTACCTTTGCACGCTCTCGGGCAGATAGTCGATCGCTACCGTGCAAGTCATCTGTCTACTCCGCGGCGCCTGCGCTTGCGCCGGAGGCGAGCGCAGGACGGAGATTGGCCTTTCCGAAAGCGTCGGAGTGCAGGCCGCGGCGGTAGATCTCGACGCGAAGCAACTCCTCAAGCCGGACGTTGCAGAGGTGGACCTCCCGGCCGAAGTGATCGAGCAGTGCGAACTGACTCGGTTTGGTGGGCGCCTCGTACATAACGGTTTCAAGTCCGAATGCATGCGCAAGGCGATCGGTGAAGACAGGATTGAATCTGCCTTCGTCGTCGAACAGTCCGACGCCCCTGGCGCTTTCTCTGGCCTCGATCACCACCTGTAGCGCACCGGCATCCAGCCAGCGGCGGCCCTGGTCGATTAGCTGCGTTAAGGCATCCCCGGTGAACGCACCGGTGTGTTTCTTGCCCAACTCGAACTGCACATCGAGACGGCGTTCCCGGGCCATTTTCACCACTGCCGCCGGCTGCAAGGGCATGTCGGTGAAACCTTCGCCGCACTCGATGCGGGTCACGCCGATGTCGGCGCACAAGTCCAGGTACTCCGGAAGGTGCCGCTGTGCTACGGCGACCTCAAATGGCCCTCCGCCCGTAACCGTCGGCACGCCGTATCGCCTGGCGGCGGCGATCTTCCGGCGTGTGGCTCTTTCGTCGGCGATCATCCAGCACGCCATGGAGATCTTCAGAATCGACATGAGATGACAACTCTGGTCGAGGTGTCCTTCGAGCGTGACCGGGTCGTACCCGGGATCGAACGGGCTTGTCAGCGGCCGAAGATCGGGGACGCCGATCTGTTTTAGATAGTCGCTTGTGTGCATGGTGATGTTCTCCTGGGCGGAATCGTGAGTGAGGCCGTGCGGTATGTGAGGTGTAAGAGCCGGCTGAGAGTGCTATGAGAGCTTGATCGCGAAAGCGATGTACTGGCTTCCGGTCGAGCGCAACAGCGGCAGGCCGCGATCCGCCAGCCGTTGGAGTGCTCCGTGCATCTTGACGCCGAAAGAGGCGGTAGTCAGGTTGCAACCTGCGATTGAAAATGGGCCGAAGCCGACCGTGGTAGATTCAATTCTCATCAGGCCGGCGCGCCGGAGGCGGGCATCCAGGAAACGGGCGGAGTGGAAACGAGGAACGGGCCCGGCCGGCGGGGCCAGCAATCCGAGCCTCCGGAGTCCCGAGCCGGCCAGATGGCGCACGGCCCCTAGCGGGTCGATTAACCGGTTGAGTCGGATTGCGTTATCGGACGTTACGATAACGTGGCCTCCCGGCCGAAGCACCCTTGCGAATTCCTGCAACGGCTGGTCCAACGACGTAAACCAGGGCAGCACGCCCAACGCCACGATGAGATCGAAACAACCTTCCGGAAAAGGCAGTCTGCGCGCATCCGCGACCCCCAGTGTGACGCGGTCCTCTACTTTGGATGCTGCGGCGGCCTCTCGCGCGAGTTCTATCATGGCGCTGGAAAAATCGATCGCCTGTACCCGGTGGCCGAGTTGCGCGATAGCTGCCGCCAGAAGGCCGGCGCCGCAGCCTATTTCGAGCACATGCGATTCCGGGTGCAGCCCCGCCGCACGGACGTAATGCAGCGCTGCATCAGCCCGCGCGCGGTAAACTGCCGCTTGGACATCGTCGCGTTCGTAGATGCTTTTCCAATACGAGCATCTCGACCCGAAATACCGGGCAACGTGCTTCGCCTGCGGGAGAACGTGCTGCGCAGGCTGCGCTTTCGAGTCATGGCCGTGCCGGTGCGCGCGCCAGGATATGCGCCGCAGGAGAGCCGCGGCTGACCCGCGCGCCAGCGCCGCAATCCGCAGGGCCGCGCTGCGTAAATCGGCAAGCATTACGGCAGCGGCCGGCAGAGGATCACGCAAAGAGATGACAGCCGGTTCCTGGATCCCGCGAAAGGAGCGGACCCATTCACCAATGCCCAATTTCCCATCGAGGTAATACCGGAAGCTGGAAGCAAGGTCGGCATCTTCGACTATCCACTTGCGCCCGTACAGGGGCCGCGATTGGGGCACCTGCTGCTCTGTCAGGTCCAGATACAGCGCACGTGCGGCATCCATGTCGTTCTCCCCGGCGAACAGGCGGAAGGTGCTGCCGATCCTCGGGTTGACATCCAGAACTTTGTACAGCCCGTCGCGCGCGTCGTACCGGTAACCGATATCGAGAATGCCGCGATAGCCGACATACTTCATGAAGCGCAAGGTTGATTCGGCAACCGCCTCGTTGGGCAGGCAGATACCCAGGCACGTCGCCCCGGTGTACACGGGAGATTGCCGCAATTTCTTGCCGGTGGCGCCGAAGAGGCACTCGGAATAGCGGTTGAAATAACCGTTGAACATCCAGACTGCGTCATCTTCGCCCGGGATGTATTCCTGAAGTATCAGGTTCGGCTCTTCCGGATCCTGCATCGCGTCGTACTTAGCAAGCGCATCCGCCCGCGAGTAAGCCACCTGCATCTTGGCGGCTCCTCTCATCCTCCGCCGGCCGTAGTCAAGAGCCTTAATCATGATAGGGAACGCCGCGCCGTCCAGGAAGGCCGCGGCATCGGCCCGGCAGCGCGGATACACAGTCTCGGGCGCCGGGATGCCGCAACTCTTAGCAAGACAAAACATCGACGCTTTGTTCGCCAGGCTCCTGGCGACCCCGGGAGGCTGCTCGGGAAACAAGTAATTGGAGCGCAGCGCCTCAGCGTTATCGGCGACAAACAGCGCGGCGGCATCAGTTGTTGGAATGAGAATGGGGCGGCTGGACATGCCCTTGGCCGCCTCTTGCAGGAGTGCGATTACCTGCTCCGGGGGCGTGGTTTCGATGTCCCACGGGAGGCGTTTGCGGCAATAACGCGAGAACGCCGCAGGGCTCCAGGCGTTCGGTTCGACCGCATAGACGGCGACTCCGAGCCTCCCCAGGCTTCTGGTGAGGCAGAGGCCGCCATGCCGGACGGCTCGCAGGAGAACGACGGGAGCATCACTCTTCATGGCTCAGAACCTGTAGTCAAGCAGGCGCAATGGGCTAATCCCTGGTGCGGCCGCGCCCGGCGACGGCAGCCCGCGGTTCATTAACGGCCGGGCGCCGATAGGCTCCGGCATCGAAACCTGCCTGCCCGGGGCGCGGTTCACCATCGAAATCGCTTGCGGCGGCGGGTACGGGAATGCCGGCCCCGATAGCCGGACTCCCCGGCCGGAGGTGAAAATCGTACGGCGCGCGCACGGCGTTCTCGAAGCGGGGATCGCCGTTTGAGTTTGCGGCCACCTTGCACCCGGTTCCGTCCGTCACGGTCACCGCTCCGTGTATCAGATTGTGATCGATGACGCAGGCGCTCGATTTGAAGTCCCAGATGTGGACAGCCGTTTGGACCGCTGCGTAGAAGATGTTGTTGCGGATCGTCACAGCGCCGTTTTCTCCCCAGAGGGTCAACTGTCCACGCTGGCTGCTCATAGGAAACGCGAATGTGTTGTTGGCGATCAAACCCGAGAAGCCGCTCGCAGTCTGGATGCCCCAACCACTGATCGGCGCATAAAATATGTTGTTCACGATTGTTGTACCCGACGAGTGAAGGTAAAGCCCGTGGTCGTGAGCCTGCATGTGTCTGGGGCCGGTTCTGCCGATGTGGTGGAACACGTTTCCGTCGAATGTCAGGTTGTAGTGGCCCTCGCCGGCGTACACGCCATCCATTCCGAGTTGCGAATCCGTGTAATGTCTGGCTACGTTCCGGATCTCGTTGCCCTTGAACATGAGGTCGTGCGCGGCGGGGATGGAGTTCATGAGAATCGAGATAGCCGCGGCACCCTCGAATACCAGACCCTCGATGCGCCAATATGCCGCTCCCGTGTCGAAATTCAGATGGCCGGCACAGATGTCCCGGCAATCGAGAATTGCGCGCCCCTTGTGCTCCGCCCTAACGGTGATCCAGGCATCCGGGAGCCCGGCCGTGCGGATAGTGACCGCGTATCCCGTGCCCGACGAGTCACCCATTACATAGACGCCGTCGCGCAGAACGATTGTGTCTCCGGGCGCGGCTGCGCCTGCCGCTCGCGCGAGCGTGCGAAAAGGCCTGGCCGAAGTGCCGGGTGCGGCATCCGATCCTGTGGGCGCCACATAGTGAGTCGCCGCGCCGGTTATACCGAAACAGGCCGCCAGATAAAAGGTCCAAATCTTTCGCATGCCATGCGCCTGATCGCAGCTGTTCACCCGCGTGCGGGTATCCGACTAACCCCACTCCCCGCACCAGCGCCGGGCGGCTTAGGAATTAATTTCCAATTGCGTATGCAAGAGTTACAACGAGGTGGCTCCCGGTGTTTCTATAGCCGGGCGCCGCAAATATCAAATGCCAACCCGCGTGGGTTGCATTAACCCCCGCTGAGTGTAGTGCGACCCCCGTCAATCGCAGTAGCTACCCCCGTCGGCGGGTAGCTGATGAGGTGCATAAACCCACATTTGTGGAACACGGCAACTTGCTTCTCACTGTAATACACTGCTCCCGCGCCGGTGAGTCCGCAAAGTCCGAGTCCTTTGCAATTAACGGCTTAGCTGACTTTCACCCCGGCAACTGAATTGCTTGGTGTTCGCCCCGGGTGGCCGGCCACCTCCTCTTGAAAACGTCCCATCCCCCGCCGGCATCCCGAGTTGACCTTCTGTGCCAGACCGCATGGGACCCTTCGGCTGGCGAGCTGTATCGGAACCGATACACATCTGGCATGTGTAGCCTGCGAAACAGCCGCAGTCTTGCCGTACCACATCGCCGAGGCGCCCGACGCACGGGTGAGTCCATTTAGGAAAGGGAGTTAATGATGAAGTTCGGTCAATATGCCACGCGAATATACGCGACCCTCTCCCATCCAGGGGGCCGCAGAGCTCTTGGCCTTGCGGCGGCCGTTCTTATGCTGCCCGCATTCGCGCAGGCCGCGACATACTATCTGTCGCCCACCGGGAGCGACGCCAACCCAGGCACTTACACCCAGCCGTTTCGCACCGTAGCAAAGGGCGTTCAAGCGGCGAAACCCGGCGACACCCTGATTCTCAAAGACGGAACCTATCCCGACGAGGGGGGCAACACGGGCTGGCTCGTCTGGATCAGCAAGGCCGGCACCGCCAGCAGCTGGATAACGATGAAGGCCGAGCATAAATGGGGGGCTATTCTCGATTGTCAAAAGCAGTGCTCCGGTTACCTCTATTTCGACTCCGGCGCGGCGTACTGGCGCATCGAGGACCTGGTCGTGCAAAACACGCTGGCGAACGCGATTCATATGAACTCCACACCGGCTGCGCACGACCTTATCTTCAAAGGCAACCTGATAAGAAACGTCGGGGGCTACTACACGAGTTCGCAGATCGGCATTTGCGGCGTGTACGCAGGCCCGGGCCAGTATAACCTTGTCTTCGACGGCAATGTCTTCCACGACATCGGGCGGACCGGCCCGGCGGACATGATGGCTCACGACCACGGGTTATATCTACACTCCTCGAATACGACGATCATTAACAACCTCTTCTATTCGCTTGCTGCCGGTTGGGGCGTCCAGACGGCGTCCGGATTTTCCGGCGTTATCGAAAACAACACGTTCGCGTTCCCGATGAGCACGCAAGTCGGCCAGCTAATGCTATGGGACACAAACGGGGATGTTATGATCCGTAATAACATTTTTTATGAGCCCGCGAGCACGGCTATAACCACTTATGCATTCAGTCCCAAGTCCTGCACGATCGATCACAACATAATCTTCGGCCCCAGCACGGTTATCAGCGGCTCCGGTTGCAGTGTGAGCAGCAATTACTTTATCGATCCGAAGCTCAGCAACGCCGCCTCGTACGACTTCAGCCTCACCGCCGGCAGCCCGGCTATCGATAAGGGTGTTACGCTTTCGGGCGTGACATCGGATTTCGACGGAACGCCGCGGCCGCAGGGCGCAGCTTACGATATCGGAGCCTACGAGTACATTTCAGGTTCCACATCGGCTGCCCCGCCGGCGCCGCCCGTCATCTCCAACGTAACGGCGTCCTCTGTCTCAACTAACTCCGCGACGATCACGTGGACTACCGACATGCCTGCCGATTCCCAGGTGGACTACGGCACCAGCACCGGTTACGGATCCAGCACACCCCTCGACTCGACGCTGGTTCTACAGCACAGTGTTGCAATGAGCAATCTGACACCCGGAACGACCTACCACTATCGCGCCGGCTCGCGCGACTCCGACGGCCAGTTGACACTCTCGGGCGACTACACCTTTACGACCGCACAACTGCCCCCGCCTCCACCGGCCTTTGCGTTCTCGCTTGCGGCATCGCCGGCATCGGTTTCGCTGGCAGCCGGACAGAGCGCCAGCGCCCGTGTTACGGCGACGCTCACTTCCGGCTCGGCTCAACCGGTCTCTTTCAACGTGGCGGGCCTCCCGGCGGGCGTTACGGCGGCTTTCTCGCCGGCCTCCTGCCTTGCGACGTGCACGACCACATTGACGTTTTCCGCGCAGAGTTCGGCCCCGGCTGCGACGGCGAATCTTGCCATCAGCGCCGCCGGCGGCGGCGCTGCCGCCAGCACGAGCATATCTTTGACGGTTGCCGCGGCCGCCTCGACGCCAACAGCCACGCCCGACAGCAGCGCCGCGGCGCAGTGGTTAATGGATGAAGGCGCCGGGGCCATCGTGCATGACAGTTCCGGACATGGAAATACCGGGGCGGTTGCCGGGTCGCCCGTCTGGGCGACAGGCACGTTCGGCACCGCTCTTGCGCTGACCGGGTCCAACTACGTGTCCGTTCCGGAGAGCGCCTCACTCGAATTCTCGACCCAATTCACGGTGTCGTTCTGGATCAACGCGACCAACGTTCCTTATGTCGACGAACGCATTATTTCGAAGAATTACGACTGGGACGTCAAGCTCAACGGAAGCCGCAACAATTTGCAGCTCAGCGCCGGCGGAGCATACGCCATGATGAACTACTCGTTGCCAATGGGAACCTGGCAGCACGTGGTGTTCACCTTCTCTTACGGAACTGTGAAAGGCTATGTGAACGGCATCCAGCAGACCTTCGCTTACAACACATTCGGCTGGAACAAACGCTACCTGCCTTCATACCGCTACGGGCTGTATATAGGTACGGATCCGAGCAGAACCATGTCGGCCAAGGGCCTGATCGACGATGTGCGGCTATACAACCGCGCATTGAGCCCCGCCGAGGTCATGTCGCTGTACTCGCAGACGAAGCACTAGCCTGCCCGCCTCCAGGGTCTGCCGGCAGCGGCAGGCCCTGGGGCAAGGAACGGTACGGCACCGCCGCCCTGAGCGGTGTGCATTTCAACAGCATTTTCAGCCCGGCAAAAAGCATGGAGTTCTTCGGATACAGCGGAATCCTGGGCAGCATCCAGGGATTCGCGCCATCCACGGACCCCATATACATCGTCACTGCGGAATCGTAACATCTTGCAGCGATGGCAGGCGCAAGAGCGCCAATGCTGGTTGCGCATCCGAATGGATAGCAGAAATGGCGGCATCGCCGTCCGGTGTGCTCCGAAATCGTTCTTGCGCTGTGGCCGAGTTCCCACTCGATTTCCCGCTCCGTCAAACCTGATACCGCCGTGTGCGATACTCCGTGGCTCTCGAAACTGATCAAGTCGCTCCGGCTGAGCCTTTCGACCTCGGCCCAGGTAATTGGCGCAGGCGCCCCGATATCGTTCGGCGCCAGATCGTGCTCGCGCGCGGCTACCTCAACCAACTCCATAATTAAGGGGACATAACTGCCGGGCGCCGTTCTGCGCCATAAATGCTCCATTGCCCGCCAAAGTGCCGGTTTCGAGCCGGGGCGGGATAGATCGATTGTTCCGGATTTCAACTCTATTTTCCGCGCGGGAAGCAGCGGCTCGATCGCACGCAGCCACTGAAACGGCATTGGGATTCCCGTATCGATGTAACCCGTCGGCAAGTAGAATGTCCCCGGCCAACCTTTCTCCATCATCGCCCCGGCAAGGGCGCGTACATTCTCGCCCACGCCGTCGTCCACCGTGATGGCGAACAGCCCGCGTGTCGGCCTGCCGCGCTTCTGTCTTTCGACGATTTCGTCCAGGCTCACAGCGCGATACCGGTGAAGCGCATTGACAAATGCCATAAAGCGCTCCGGGGGGATCTCGTGGAAAGCCAGAATGAATCCGCCGGCCATCGGCCGTGTGATGTGCAGAATAAAATCGACGCCCATGCCGCTGCTCCGCAAACTTGCCCGGCAGTTAACGGCCCTGCCGTCCGGTTCAAGCCCCCTACACCCGCTCAGGCGGCCGCGCACGCCGCTCCGCGGAACCCGCGGCGCGTTGCCTGAGCAAACAGGCATTCGAGTTTGCCGGCGATGATGGCGATGTTGAACTCCTCGATCACCCTTTCGCGGCCGGCTTTGCCGAGAGTTTCGCCGAGGCGCGGGACCGCCGCTACGGCCTGTATGGCGTCTGCCAGGGCAATTGCATTTTCCGGCGGCACCAGCAGGCCCGCTCCCGGAATGACAAGTTCGGGAACCCCTCCGGTTCGAGTCGCAATTACGGGGACGCCGAAGCTCATCGCTTCCATAAGCGCGACGGGAATCCCTTCGTGGCGGCCGCCTCCCATATCCACGCTCGCCAGCACGACCGCCGAGACCGCGCCGCCTTCATAGAAGCGAATGAGGTCCTCATGTCTGACCCGGCCGAGAAAGCGAATTGATTCTTCCGCGCCCAGACTGCTCGCAAGCCTGCGCAACCGGTTCTCGAGCGGCCCTCCTCCGGCAAGCCACAGCTCACCCCTGACGCCCCGGGCGCGCAGCGCCGCCCACGCCTCTATAAGATATCGGTGCCCTTTTACTTCCAGCAGGTCGGCCGGACAGAGTACAACCGGGACTGTTGGCCTCCTGCGTTCGATGTCTGAAGGAATTGCGACCCCCATGTGGATAATGTGCATGGCGGGACCCGGCTCCAGGCCGAGCCGGAGCGCCATCTTCAGACCGCTCTCGGATATAAAACGGACAAACGCCGCGCTCCTTGCCTTCAGTGCAAGTAAGTTGTCGCCGACGATGTCCGACCGGTGCGCGGTGAGGCTCCACGGAATGCCGGAGATACCGCTTGCTATCAGGGCGAGCGTCGCCGTTGTGCCGGCCCAGTGGCAATGGATATGGTCCGCCCCGGCTCTACTGGCGAAATCCGCCAGCCAGAACGCCTTTGGTACTACCGCCAGATTCTTGAGGACCACCGCCGGGTTTCTGCTCCGGCGGAGAGGCGCAATGGCGGCGGCGGCTCTCGCGCCCGCACATGCGCTCAGCCGCAGCGAAGCTGCGAGCACGGCCGCGGACAACAGGCTTTCACGACGTGCCATTGGAAGAAGATCCGCGCCCTGAATCATTCCCTTCTTCGGCGAGCGCGGAACAATTATCACTTCGTGTCCACGCCTGATAAGTTCGCGGACCTCGGCAATTATAAACGCCTCGCCTGGACCATACGGCAGATTGCCGGTTATGTAAATGATTCTCATAAGTGTGTCCGCGCCACTTACGTCCGGGCGGCGAGTTCCAATCTGGCCCGCTGGTCAACGCCGGGCTCCCGAAACAACGCGGAGTATAAGGCGGCATAGCCCTCGACCATTTGCGCCTGATCGAATTCCAGACTGGCGCGTTGCTGGGCGGACCTTCCCATCGAAGCGCGCAGCCCTTCAAAGCTGAGCAGGCGCGAAATCGCGTCACTAAGCGCCTGACGATCGCCCCGCGGGACAAGAATCCCCTGCGCGCCATCCTGGACGAGTTCGGGTACGCCTCCGACAGATGTCGCCACCACGGGCAGCCCGGCCGCCATTGCCTCCATCACGCACAGCGGGGTTCCCTCCCAGTCGGAACTGAGCGCGAACACGTCGCTACCGGCCAGGCATTCCCGAATGTCGCCGCGCTGGCCCAGCAGGTGCACGCGAGCCTCAATGTTCAAGGCTCGGCTCTCGCTCAGCAATTGCTCCCGCAGAAAGCCCGCGCCTACAAAGACGAGGTGGCTGCGCGGAACGTTAACCCCGGCGAAAGCTCTCAGCAGCAGCAGCGGATTCTTTTGCGTTTCCAACCGTCCGACACACGTTACTATGAGCGCTTCCTCGTCGAAGCCCTCCGACCTCCGCCAACGTGCCCGGACGCCGGGGTCGCTTCGGAAAAGGCCGACAGAAATGCCGTTCCGAATCACGGGGACCGAGCGCAGGCCGTAGAGACGCTCCAGACTCAGCGCTACCTGCCGCCCAACTGCAACCGGAACAACCGAGCGGCGGAACATAATCCGCTCGAGCGCCCGCCCGATTCTGTCCGCCTCACGCTCGGCCACGTTATGCACGGTATGCACCCACACGGGAGTCCGATGCCGGAAAACGGCTGGAGCCGTGTAATACATAACGTGTAGATGTGTATGCACGGCATCCGGCCGGAATGCCGACAGCGCCCGATCCACACGAAAGAACATCCGCGGGTCGAAACCCGGGCGCTTGTCCAGGTGCCAGAGAGGAATTCCAGCCTCCCGCAATGATCGCTCGATCTTGTTGTCCTTTCGGGCATACAGGCTCACTACTCCCGTTTCGAACCGGGACGCCAGACCCAGCAGCAGGTAGGCCGCGATATTCTCCGCGCCGGCCAATCCCAGCGTAGGCAGAATGTGAAGAACGCGAGGCTTTCCTGAACTCAGGCTGCTCACAACTGTTCCACCCTCTTCTCCCCGCAAATCAGATACACCAGGCACCGGTGTCTTTCCGCACGCAAAATGTCGAACCGGTTGCGGAAGATCTCAATCTGCCCGGGCCGGATTCCGAAATACCTCGCGTCTGTGGTCCGCCTGCTTCTGTAGATGCACGCGCGGCGAAGCCACATCAGCGCACAGCCCCCGCGGTAGTTTTCGACGAAAGCGAACCTGCCGCCCGGAACCAGAACACGGTTGAACTCATCTAACAATCCCGGCAAGTCCGCAATGCAGTACAGGACGCTTTTGCCGAAAATCGCATCGCAGAATTTCTCTTCCAGCGCTTTCAGCGTGCCGTCTGTAATGATGTAATGTACACGGCCGGAGACGTTCCACTTAGTGATCTCCCTTTCGACACTTGCCGAACGGGTGATATCCACCATCGTTACTTCGGCCCCCATCAGGGCCAGCAAACAACTCATCCGCCCGTCACCGCCGCCGAATTCGAGAACGCGCTTGCCCTGTAGAGAACCCAAAAACCGCAGCGCCTCGCAGGTCGGCCGCGCCCAGAGCCAGGTCCGCCAGTTTACAAAGTACTTACAGTCGACCTCCCGGCCATCCGGCAGCCTGAGGGCTTCCACGGTTCAGTTCTCCGCGTCGGGAATACCCGGCGCGCTGCGGAGCCTTTGCGCCTGCCTGACGCCGGAGCGCAGCGCCGGCGCCCTGTTCACAGATAGGTTCGCGTGTACCGCAAAAAGCGAGAATAAAAGCCACGTCGGCTTGCTGTACTCCCACGTGAGCGCAAAAACGCCTGCTGCCCAGGTCAAAAGCAGCACGGCCCAGAACCACCTCTCAAGGCGCTCCATCCGGAGTACAGCAGCGGACATGCACGTCAGAAGGCCCGCAAATATCCAGGCGCCCGCCAGCCCCAGCTCCACCAGCACCGACAAATATGAGTTGTGCGCCACATAGTCGATGTTCAGCAACTGAAAAGTGGCAGGGCCGAAAGCGCCCGAACCCACGCCCAGAAAAGGATGCTCGCGGAATACGCTCATACCCGCGCTCCAGATATCCACGCGGTGGCTGAGGGTTCCCTGAGTAAGCTCGGATCTAATCGTGAGCAGGCGATCCCATGTGGCGGCCGGGACTACGCTGGCGCTAACTGCGGCAACCCCCGCCAGGGCGGCCAGCGACACGATTCTCTGGCGCCGGGGCAAATTCGAGAACGCGGGGATGAACATGCCGGAGGCGATAATGAGAGCGATAAATGCTCCCCGCGAGCCAGTCAACACAACGGCGACCGTACAGACGATCACTTGCACCCAGCACGCCCATGCCACAACGCCGCGCCGGCCCCGGCTCAGGAGATACAGCGTCATCGGAATGCTCAATGCGAGCAGCAGCCCGAGCTCGTTTGAATCGAACCCCTTCGCGGCATATCTCCCTTCGCCGAAGCCTTCGCTGCGCCATCTTTCGGAACTCATAGATGTTTGAGCAGTGCTCAGTCCCAGAGCGGCATTGCGGATCGTGCTGGTCGCGGAGATTACCGTTCCGAAGCAGTAACTGTAAAGCAGAGCAGTCCAGCGCCGCGCCGTTGGCGCCAACTCCCATATCAGCCAGCTCATGATGAGAAGCTGGAGATAAGTCCCTATGCGCACCAGGGTGCGATCAGGAGCTACGCTCCAGATTATGCTCAGCGCGCTCCACCCGACAAAAGCACTTATCCAAAAATGGTAATGCGAGAGCCTTCTTACGCGTCCTGTCGCCGCGAGCCGCATCAGTGCGGCGCCTACGGTCAGTAAGCCGAGCCAGCGGCCGATCACGAGACCGGCAAGGAGCGGCACCTGCTCGGCCCATGGAATCGAGAAAACGAACGCGCAGAGGCATGCGAACGCCACGCTGTCGAGAGTCAGGCGGGCGCTGACCGGCACATCCGCCCGCAAATGTGCCAGGCTGGTCTTAGCGGCCAAATATGTCGCCATTGTTGGTTGCCTGTATCAGCCTAGTCGACCGCGGCGGCGAGCCGGCACTCGCCCCCGGAAGCGCGCGCGCGGTTGGTCCGGAGTTTACGGTCCAGCTTGACTAGATATCCTGCGCTGCCCGCCGCCAGCACGACGGCCCCGGCGATCGCCGAGTCGGCGGCTCCATATATGCCGTATTGAGGCACCAGGAAAGCGCAGGCCGTCAACGTAACTAATCCGCTCAGGATCTGGAGAAACACCTGCGAGTTCAGCTCGCCGGCAGCCGTAAGAACATAACCTTCACCCACCGAAACATAACTGGCCAATCCCAGCATCATCAACCGGACAAGCAGCCCCGCGTGCTCGGCATATTCCGGGCGGAAGAGGACACGAAGAATCCACCCACCCATGGCGGCAGCCGCACAGATTCCGGCGCATCCCAAAAGAGCGCCCAAACAGGCGAGATGGAGAGCGAGTCTGCGATATTGCTCGCGGTTGTTTTGCGCGCAGGCTCTTGCAACCGGCGTGAAAGCCGCTTGGGCGAACGCGGAGATCACCAGCGTTCCCGCGCTGATCAGGCTGGCGAGCGCGGAATAGATGCCCAGGTCCCGTGTGCCGGCGTGAGCTTCGATGAAGTATCGCGGAATGTTGGCGGTTAAAGCGGCAATCGACGTAATCAGCCCTAGTGGAACCGCCGATCTCAGCAAGCGCAGCATCGCTGCATACTCGCGTGCCGGACGGGCGGCCGCCCGCTCGCTTTTGGGGCTTTCAGCAAAACCCCGCCGCGAGTCGTACAGCACCAGGACGAGCAGGCGTCCCAGCGTCAGCCCCGCCACAGCATGAACCAGGTTGCCTGTCCCGTACATCACCAAAAATAACAGCAGCAGCGAAAGGGGGCCTTTGATCATCAAAGATTTCGAGATTAGGTCCATTCTGTCGAACTTCTGCATCCGGCCGTAGTAAGTATCGCTTGTCCATTCGAACGCCTGAGTTAGCCCGAGCAACAGTACGATGGAGCGGCCATACCAGGATGACTGGAGCGAAGTACTGATTCCCAGGAGCACAAAGAGCGCGGCGCCGAGTGTCAGGGCGCGGAACCGTAAGTATTGTCCGAAGGAGTACTTGCCCTTCACGTCCGACGCGACAAGCGCACGGAGTTGAAGGTTTGCGAATACTAATATCGGGGCCGAAACCGCAATACCGAGCGCGTACTCGCCGACCTTCGCGGGGCTGCCCAGTTTGGCTATCAGCGGAATGATTCCCCACTGGCACGCGGAATAAACCGCATTGCCGGCCAACACCCACGTAAAACTGTTCCTCAGTGACTTATCCATTTTTGACATTTAAGCAGCCCGGACGGATTTCAGTTCAAAACTATATAACTCGTAAACTCCACCGGGCAGTTCCCGTTCCAGGTTCCGACGAGTACTTTGTTGGGCGCCGATTTTCCGAACTCGGCGCTCCACGCCGAATCTTCGAGTTCAGAGCCGAATTTCGGATCGAGGCGAATCCGGGCCGTATCGTCTCGAGAAACGTCCGGGTGCAGGTGAAAGAAGATCTTGATTGTATGAAATGCCCGGGCTTCGATGCGGTCGGTCACCTCAAGCCGGTCCGGCGTGAGCCGCAGCGCCCGGCGGTGGACGACCGGATCGGGCAGGCGGCGGTACCCGTCATGACTTGCCTCGGCGAAACTGCACTGGCCGGACTGTTCCCATCGGACGCCGAACGGACGCGCGCGGCGCGCGCAGCGGAAACTCCCCCATACCTCCGACTGGTCGCGGCCGTCAATCTCGACGGTGTTGTGGGCGGCTGTCGACCGCTCATGAGTCCGCCTGGGACCTGCTTGATAAGTGGATGTTCCCGAATTGACGATGAGACGCCTTCCGCGGTGGGATAGCTCGAAGCTCAGAGTGTCGCTGTGCGCGTGGCCGGGCTGGTAATCGGGGCCGATAGGCGCGGCGTCGAACAGGCAAACCGTGTTCGGAGCTTCCAGCCTCAGATAGCCGGAGCACGGAGCGGCATGCCGTGCGTGTATGCCGAGCCGGGATGCGTAGTGCTCGAGGTCGCAAGGAGGAGGCGCGCACCCGAATGCGGCATCGTTGAAAAAAGCGATCTCTCCGTCCGGGTGACACATCGTATTGAGCCAGCCGAGCATGCGGCTCGCCGTTTCGCGCCAGACCTCGATGCAGTGAACCGGAATGCGGTCCGGATACACTCGGGATAAATTAATAAGATCCAGAAGGTGTTCGAGGACGATGCTGTGATACATCGGGCTCCGCTCAAAATGAGCGCCGTCCGGCAAAACCTGCTCGGGGATCTGTCTGTCCAGAATCCGCAGGCCCGCCGCCAGCCAGTCGTCGGCTTCGGCGCCGGCAAAGAAGGATCCGGCGTAAATCAAGGCTCTCGCATTGGCAATCAGATGATTTGCCAGGATGTGATATTCGATGTGCCTTCGCAAGTAACGCACCTGGCACGCGAGCGAGTTCTCACATTCCGCATTCCCACCCTCGCGTAGAAGCCACCTAATCCAGTTCGCAATTCGAAGCGATGTGGGGTATGGTTCCCAGCCGGCGCCCGCGCCGGGTGCGTTCTCACGGATCCATCTGTGTGCGAGTTCGCAATCCGGTTCATCAAAGTAGTGCAGGTTGTATAGCCACAGCTTCGGCAGCCGCGGATCGTTCCAGCTATCTGGTCCGGCCTCGACATTCAGAAAGCGGAAGCGGAAGGGTCCCGTGCGGCATTTCCGATTCGTCGCTGGCGGCTCCAGACATCCCGCGGGCATGCGAAGCGGCGGCGCAGGCCCCAGCGGCGGCATCCGAGGGATCCGTGCGCGGGCGCGCCCGTAAATCTGGCACAGCTTCAAGTGCCGGGCGGTCTCGAAGTACCGTGTGAGCACCATGCGCGCACGACCCGGTTGCGGAAGAAAACTCATTGCGGGAATCTTCATGAGTAAAGCGGGCGGGCGCCCACTCGCGGTTCAGTTGCTAGCAGAGCCGGCCCCTTCGCGTCTGCGTCCCCTGGACATGTGCCGGCACACTTACCTGGCGCGGGCAGGCTTCCGCCCTTTCTCTTACATGCACTCAGGGTGCACACAACCCCATCGGCCGCCCTTCGCTGGTTGCTCGGCCGTATGCGAGCCTCTCTAAGTATGCACAGCCATCATCGGCAAACACGGGCGCAATGTCAAGAGAGTTCTACAGCAACGGCGTTGGCCCACATCTCATGCGTCCATTCTCTATCGCGAAGAAAAACAAACGTGTTGCGCGCATAAGAGCGTCTCGTAAAGTACTTAACTTCTCTCTCCCGCGCGATTTCTACAGCAGTAATTTTCGACCTGTTTCAGCGGCAGCTCTCATCAGCCGTGCTGGGACTCGAAACCGCGGGTCCCGCGGTGCGGTCCGCCGCGAAAACAGCGCGTTCGGATGTGTACTTTAGGAACGCTGTCCGGAGGACGTTCCCGCCGGCCCTGTCAACCTCGTCGGATCAGCGGTTCAGTCCAACCCTCCGCAGGATAGCCGCCAGACGGGCGTCGGGCTTCAGTTGGTCGTATGCGGGATCGACGCGCACGTTTATAATCCGTGCACAGCGCGCATCGCATGCTCTCGTCAGGTGCGCCAGTGCGCCTTCGCAATCGCCGAGCGCGAGCGCGACGGTGGCCAGGTCCGCAGGTGATATCCGCACCCGCCGCTCCGGAACGGCAATCTCCGCAAGGAGAGCTTCGGCCGCTTCCGTTCCGTGTGCACGAGCGGTGCACCGTGCTATCAGCGCGGTAGTGGACGGATCCCTGCCATCCAGCGCGGCCCCGGCTTCATAGGCTGCCAGCGCCGCGTCGAAATGGCAGCGCTGCTCCTCAGCCATACCGATGTACAGGTGCGCGAGATGCAGTGCGGGATCGAGGCGCAGGGCTTTGTCGAACTGGCTCAGCGCAAGGTCGTATTCCCGTCTGAAGTAGTGAATCCGGCCCGTGTGCGCGGCGATTATGGCTGACAGCGGATCCAGTTCCCCGGCCCGGCGCATGTGGTGCAGCGCCTGATCGAGCCGGCATTGCGGTGCGAGGCAGTACATCGCATACCAATGCCGGACCGTCGCGTCCGCGGGCTCCGCCTCTATGCCACGCTCAAAAAGGCGCTCGGCTTCCTCCCAGTTCCATTTGTATGCCGCCTCGACGAACGCGAGGGCCGCCCAGGCCCCGCCGATCGTACGGTCCTGTTCGAGCGCCCGCTCAGCCATTTCGGCCGCGGTTTTCCAATGCTCCGCCGCCGGTTCGATGCAGCGCCATCCGAGCAGCGCGCGCGCCTGCGCCAGGCCGGCGTACGCAAGCGCGTACCCCGGCGCGCGTGCGACCGCCTGCTCGAAACAGGCCACCGCGCGCAGAAGATCGTCGGCTTTTCGCCGGTTCCACCAGTAGCGCCCCTCGAGGAAACGCTCTACCGCGCCGCTTCCGGACGAGGGCGCGGCCGGGGACGGCGCCGCCGCGGACTCCAGCAGGTGAAGTTGCAGAGCCGTGGCGATGCACATCGAAATGTCCCGCTGTGCTTCGAACGTGTCCGTCACGTCGCGATCGTATATCTCCGACCACAACTGGTATCCGTCGGCGACGCTTACCAATTGAGCCGTTACCCGGAGCCTGGTTCCGAATCGCCCCACGCTGCCTTCGAGAACCGAACCGGCATTCAGACGCGCGCCGATCTCGCGTACGTCTGCGGCAGCGCCTTTGTACAGCATCGCCGACGTTCGCGAGATAACGCGGAGATTCTCGACGCGGCTGAGCGTGTTCAGCAGCGCTTCCGTAATCCCGTTGCAGAGATGCGCCTGGTCCCCGCCGGGGCTCACATCCACGAACGGGAGCACCGCCATTGCGTTCAGCGGGGGGCGTGCAGCCGCTGTCTGTTGCGCCGGCAAGGCCGGCAAAGCCTGCGCCGCAATCCGCGCTGCGGATGTGTTCCATGTGAACTCCGGAGTGTAGCCGCGCTTTTGGATCGTTATCCTGACCGCATCCCGGCTGCCCTCCGCTTCATAGTACTCGCGCAGCTTGGCTCTTAGCCGCCCGGCCTCAACCCGCACGATCGGATCGAAGTGCGGGTCGAAGTCCACCGGCTTGTCAAACACATTAACCGCTATGGTGTGTTCTTTGAGTTCGCGGCCCCGGCCGGCCAGCACCTCTTCCACCGCGAACCGGAGAAAGCGCTTCATCCGCTCCGAACGCAAAAAAGGGCGGCTCTCTACCACCTTGTCGAGGTGGCTGCGGATCAGCTCCGGTGGCACGACACCGCCCGGATGCACTTCCTCGGATGACGAGGTGTTCGGAGCGCCCATATCCGTTCGTCTCAAAGCAGCGTCCACATGTAACGTTACATTGAGACGTCCTCACGCCCGATATTACCACAAGTGCTTTCGGCAAGCCGTGGCCGTAACACATTGATTCTTAGGCGACTCTACGCTTTGGTCCCCGGGGGCTCAGTTCTCCTTGCAGTAAGATACTTGGCGCATAAGTGTTTACTACTCATAATGAAATCAACGTAATTCAGGTGAACGGGCGCCCGTGACCCCGCCGTGAAAAGGAGAGATGCCGTGACCAGGGAGGAGTATGGGCGAGCTTACGAAACCGGCTGCCGGCGAACGATTAGGTTCCTGGTTTCAAGGGGTTTACCAAGCGCCGAGGCATGCGAAGCAGCGCAGGCGGCCTGGGCCCGCGGCTGGGAAAAGCGTCACCAGATTCGCTCGGAGGACAGCACAATCAGTTGGATAAACGCGATAGCGCTAAACATCTACCGGACCAGCCTCCGGACGGGCTGTCTCAATGAAGAATTTCAGGACCGGCCTGTGCCTCCCAAGGCGAGCCTTATCCATATCGATGCGGAGATGATACTCAACGAGTGCCGTCCCGCCGAGCGGGACCTGCTGGAGAAGCACTATTTGCTGGGCTACAGAATACAGGAACTAGCCCGCAAAGAAGGTTGTCCCGCCAGCACCATCCGTGTACGGCTGATGCGTGCCCGCCGGCGCATCCGCCAGCATATGGATTGCAAGGGCCGGCGGGCCAGCTTCCAATTCGCGAAAGCGGCGTGAAACGATTTCGCCGAAGCGGGCTTCTTCTGGTTAGAGAGATATCGCCCGGCTTCAATACCGGCGTGAACCGGGAGGGCTGAGATGCTGCGAAGCGCTAACGGGATTTTGGGACATTCACTCCATGGGGCCGACGGCAGGCTGGGTAAGTTGCATGATATTGCGTTCGACGACGAGACCTGGACGGTGCGGTATATCATCGTCGACACCGGCGGATGGCTCACCGGAAGACAAGTGTTGATTTCTCCGGTGGCTTTCGGCCGTCCGGACTGGCAGAAAAAGCAGATACCGGTTTCCCTCACGAAACAGCAGGTCGAGAACAGCCCTCCGATCAGCGCGGACGAGACTGTGGCGCGCAAGATGGAGGCCGCACTTCAGGAGTACTACGGCTGGCCGGCCTACTGGGCCTATCCCCCGGCCGGAACCGGGGCGTACGCGCCGATTCCAAGGCGCCCTGGGACCGCACGCGGTGCAGCGCACGTGTTTGAAGTGGAGAAAGAGACGCACCTGCGCAGCGTACGCGAGGTTGCCGGCTACAGCATCGAAGCCGAAGGTGGCTTCATAGGCCATGTGGAGGACTTCATAATCGACGACGACGCCTGGGCAATCCGCTACCTGGAGGTGAACACGCGGACCTGGCTGATGGGGCGCAAGGTGCTGGTTGCGCCAACCTGGATTCGAAAAGTGAGTTGGCTGGACCGCAAGGTGTGCGTGAGCCTTTCGAAAGAGGCTATACGGAACGCGCCGACATACGACCCCTCGCAGCCCATCACCCGCGAATACGAGGAACGGCTGCACGCGTATTACGAAAAACCCGTTTACTGGTGACCGGCAAGGCATTCCGGCGGATCGGGGAGAGCGCCGCGGGCCGGAGACACAGAGGGCCGCCCGCCGATGGCAGGCGGCCCTTTCGTTCTCCAAGCCGGTCCGGCCGCTACATCATCGCCGACGGCGGCGCGGGCTCGTCCGGACTGCCCGCGTTCTTCAGCGGCGTGCGGATCATCAAGTAGCCCAGCGCTGCGAGCGCAATCAGCGCCGAGAAGTACGGCGGCGCCTTCATAATTTCCGGCAGCGGGTACTCGAAGAACTGGAATGTCGCCCGTACAAGCCCCGCCAGCGCCTCGCCCGCGATCAGGCCCGATGCGGTCAGAACTCCCGCATTTTCGACCCGCGCGCGCTGTGCATCGTTCAGCCCCCGGCGGTCGCGCAGCCGGTCGGTCACCCAGCGGAACATGCCGCCTACGAAGATCGCGAATGTTGTTTCGAGCGGCAGGTACATGCCCACGGCAAACAGCATTGGGCTGCGCACCTGCACCAGGATCAGCGCCAAGCCCATCATCACGCCAACGACGACCAGCGGCCACGCCATCGCGCCGCCCACGATGCCCTTTGCCAGCATGGCCATGAGTCCCGCCTGCGGAGCCGGAAGGGCCCGGTCGCCGAAACCTATGCCCCCCGAGCGGATATTGCCGACGTGCAGCACCAGCAGCGGGAAGTACAGCGCCAGGCTGGCGACTATGATGCCGAGAAAGTCCCCCATCTGCATCTTCTTCGGCGTGCCGCCCAGGATGTGCCCGACCTTGAGGTCCTGAAGCATCTCGCCGGCTACCGCGGATGACACGCAGACAACGGCTGCAACGCCGAGCACCGCCGCGATTCCGCTCATCCCCGATACGCCGATAGCCACCATCAGCAGCGCGGCGATTATCAGCGTCGAAAGCGTCAGGCCCGAGATGGGGTTGTTCGAAGAGCCGATGAGTCCGACAAGGTTGCCCGAGACTGCGGCAAAGAAAAACCCGAGCACGATCATCACGACCGCTGCCACGGCGCCGCCCGGAAGTGTGCCGGAGAAGTAGGCGTACAACACGATCATCGCGAACAGCGTGACTGCAAGGCCGGCGAAGACCGTCTTCGCACTGAGGTCGCGATCGACGCGGCTCTCGGCTTCGGCGTGCTTGCCGGACTTCTTGAGGTCGGAAATCGCGCGCGCCAGTCCTGCGCCCAGGTTTTTCCGCATGCGGAACAGCGTATAGGCCGCGCCGACGAGCATTCCTCCGACCGCGATCGGCCTGACGATGTACAGCCAGACCGCCGGCGCAAGCGCCTCTTCTCCAGTTCCTGGCGGCAGTGTCGCACGGAGCTGCGGACCCAGGAAATAGATCAGCAATGGAACCAGCAAACCCCAAGCCAGGACGCCGCCCGCGAAGTTCAGGGCCGCGAGGGTCGGCCCGATAATGTACCCCACGCCCAGGTACGCAGGGCTCACGGCGGGCGCCGACACGCTGGTCACCCCGCCGGCAGCCACGGTCTGGGATTCGGCGCGCGTGCCGAGCCGGACCATGCTGCCCGCCGCGCTGCCGACGTTAACTATGAACTCCTTGGTCGCCGTGAACAGCCTCAGCTCGCCAAGGAAATAGATCACCGCGCCAATGCCCATGTTGGTGAACAGCAGCTTCGCGGCCGCACTGCCCTGCTGGCCGGCCTTGTGTATCTCGGAAGCGGCCACCGACTCGGGGAATGGCAGGTCCGGATCGTTAACCATCACGCGCCTCAGCAGGGTGACGAACAGAATGCCCAGCGTGCCGCCGACAAGCATCAGGACCGTGGATTTCCAGTACGCCCCGGCCGAGTCGAAATTGCTCCAGGCGCCCGACATCAGAAATGCCGGGATCGTGAAGATAGCGCCTGCGGCAACGGATTCGCCGATCGATCCGACCGTTCGGGAAATGTTCTCCTCAAGAACCGACCCGCGGAACAACCGCAGGACAGCCATCGCAATCACGGCAGCGGGATACGTCGCGGCGATGGTCATCCCGGCGCGCAGGCCGAGGTAGGCATTGGCGGCCCCGAGGATCACGGTGAGCACCAGGCCGAGCACGACGGCCCGGAACGTGAACTCGCTCATCTTCGTGTGTTCGGGAACGTACGGACGGTGTTTCGTCTCGATCATGAAGGCTTCCTTGCGCAGAACATCATAGCGTGTTTTCTCCGCTATCGTGAACAAAACGGAGAAAATGCGGCCCATGCCGTCAACCGCCACGGCCCCGTACACCACCCGGACGTGGCAGGCGCAGGGTCGGCCCGGCGAGACCTAAAGTGATTTGACGGCTCCCGGCCGCTCGGGGTTGCCCCGGGGCCGTATCACAGCATGCAAGCGCCGCTGTGCCGGTTGAGTTCAGGAGTGAACGCCCGGTAGCGGCCGCGGCCGGGGCCCGCACAAGCGGCGCCCGGACGTGCCGGTGGCGCCGGGCGCAGCCGGGCGGCGCCGCTTCGGATCCGATACCCGAGAAATGTTCGCGCGAGGCGAAAGTGGTGCTAGCATATTGCGAATTGCCATGAACAACGACACGGCCGGCCGCTTCCCGGTACGGGTCTGGCTCATCTCATTTCTGGGCTGGACATTCGATTTCTATGACCTCATCCTGATCAGCTTCCTGCTGATCCCCATCGGAATCGACCTCCACTTCACAGCGCCCGAAGAGGCAGTCATCCTCGGGATGGCCCTGGGCGCCTCCGGAGCCGGCGGCATTCTGTTCGGCTATCTGTCGGACCGCTACGGGCGCAAACGCATAATGACGTGGACAATCGGCCTGTACTCGCTCGGCACTGCTCTGTGCGCCCTTTCGTGGGGGCTGTGGAGCCTGGTCGTGTTCCGCCTGATCACGGGTCTGGGTGTGGGCGGCGAATGGGCCGTGGGTCACGCGCTGTTGCAGGAAGCCTCGCCCGGGCGCATGCGCGGGCGCGCGGCTGCGTTCCTCCAGGCGGGCGAACCTTTTGGCGTGGGACTGGCCGCCGTTGTCGGGCTCCTCGTGACGCCCATGATCGGCTGGCGGTGGGTGTTTGCGCTGTCGTCGGCATCGGCGGTGGTTGCCTTTATCGCGCGGCGGCACCTCCCCGAATCGAAGCTCTGGACCAGGCAGAAGGAAGAGCAACTGTCTCCAACGGCCGCTCTGCGGTGGATGGCTCAGAAAGGCTTCATCGCGCCGCTCGTGAAAGGCTGGCTGCTGGGCGTTTTCAAGCTCGGCACCTACTGGACCTGTTACGTGTGGCTGCCCAGGTTCCTCCAGGACCAGTTCAACCAGCCGGTGGGGCGGTCGGCGATCTGGATACTTACGGCGCAGTCCGGGCAACTGCTCGGGATGCTGGTGTTCGGCTGGGCGGCGGACCGCTACGGAAGGCGGCAGGCGTACACGACGTACTCGCTGGTGACTGCCGGGGCTATCTACCTCCTGGCGTTCCACTGGCATTCGCTGCTGCCCCAGCCGGGCCTGTTCTGGACGGTGATGTTCGCCATGGGCGTGGGCTCCGGCTGCACGGCGGGCTTCGGCGCGTTGCTGGCTGAACTCTTCCCCACGCAGGTACGCAACTTCGCCATGGGCACATCCTATAACTGTGCGCGCGGCGTGCAGTTCCTGGCGCCCATGGTGGTGGGCTTCTTCGTGGCGCAGTTTGGAGTGCGCGGAGGCCTGTCGGTGCCGATGGTGCTGGCGCTGGCCACCGCCTCGTGGGTTTGGGCGCTGCCTGAGACGCGCCGCCGCGACCTGGCGCAAATACCTTCGACGCGTTCCCGCAGCCCGGTTCACGTCTGAACGGCGGAAGGCATTTCGCCTCGGTGCGCTCCCCTGCTTACTTGCGCAACTTGCCGCATCTTACGCGCATACGGCGCGCGGCAGCCCTTCTGTGCCCGGGCAACGCGCCGAGGCCGGCTCCGGTTGTCCTCGTTTTCAATCCGGTTCGTACACAAGATACGAGGAGTTCTCAAATACGGGCGTGCGTCCCTGAAGCCGGTGCTCCGGATGCAGCACGACGTAATCGATACCCCAGCTTCTGTAAGCGGGCAGGCGCCAGGGTTTGAACCTGCCCGCTCCGGTGCGGTTCCAGCGCAGCCACCATTCATGCGCAAAGTGCGGAAGGAAGTTCGCCTGGCCGCCGCCCTTCCAGTCGACGTAGATGGCCCGCCCGGCGCGCGCGCGAAAAACGCCCGGCTCGACGTTCTTGCCGGCGTCGGCGAACAGAAACACGGCCTGTGGCGGCGTCGACGTGCGCGCCCATTCGGCGAGCGCCTCCATGTCCGGGGCAATCGCAGCGCTCCGCGCGGGCACTCCGCCCCACGCGGGGATCAGCACGAACGGCAGCAGCATCGCGGCGCACAGTGCCGCGGGCGACCACCGGAATCGCTTTGCATCGCTCCACGCGGCAACGGCCGCAAGCGCCGCCAGCCCTGCCACAACCGCCAGCCGCACCGGCGATTCGATAACGGCGAGCAGGCTCGCGTCCATCGGAATGGCGTAGACGAGCGTCAGCCATAGCGCGCCCTCCCACCAGCATCCTCGAGCCGCGGCCATCAGGCCGGCGGCAGCGGCCAGCAGCGCGGCCATTATCGTAACGAAAGCCAGCGCGCGCGCTGGCTGGAGCTGTGGCGCGGCCACCCATTTCATGCGTTCCAGCAAAACATACGACGCAGGCGCCGACAGGATGCCGAGCAGCGGCAAACCGATCAGGAAAAACTTGAGATCCTGCGGCGCGCGCTTCCGTACGCGTGTGTACGCCGCCATCGCTGCTACCCAAAGAAAGGCGTACTGCGGCATCCACCCGGCAGCCCACGTCGAAACCCAGTTGTAGGAGGCGCGCAGCCGCTGTATGCGCTCCAGTTCCGCGCTGATGCGTCCGAAGAACGGTTGCGGCTCGGCGGCGGGCGGCTGAAGGCGCGACAGCACCAGCATCATCGCCGCAGCCGCCGCGAGCGGCGCCAGACCGAGTATTCTCCGGCTCATAACGCGCGGCTTCGACGGCCACAACGAAAGTGCGAAGTACACCGCCCAGAACCCCGCCACCGATGGAGGATGGTACAGGAATGCGAGCGAGGCGGCGATTCCCGCTCCGAGGTCGCGTCCGTGCGCCGCCAGGCCGATCGCCAGCAACAGCAGCGGCAGCGCAAAGCCGCGCGGCACCGGCTCGTACTCGATGGCGAGCACGGTCGGGCCCGCGATAGTCGCGCCAAGCGCGAGAGCGGCGGAGATGAGCATCGCCATGCCGTCCGTCAGGCCCAGCGCCGCCGCCACAAGCCAGACGCCGAGCAGGCCCAGGGCGCGAAAGGCCGCCTGCTGCAAGACCAGGGCGGTCTCGAGATCCATCCCCGCGCGGTGCAGCGCGAGCGTGACCTCGTCATAAACCGTGAACGACACGTGCGGGTGCTCTGCGACCATGTCGCGCGCGAGCACGGAGGGGTCGTTCAGCCGTTCCAGGATGGGAACGTAGATTTGCGTGTCGGAGTTGAGGTAGGTGTGGCCCGGGAAAACGACGAAAGTCAACAGCGTGAGCAGCGCGATGCCGGCGGTAATGCGGGCCGCGCGCAGCGCTACCTTGCGGGCGTCTTTTCCAGTTGCTGTTTCGCCCACAGCCGCCGTGGATTCAGCTCGAGTGATTTCGCAATCTCCTTGCGCGCTTCCGCGTTCCGCCCCGCCTTCCGCAGGGCGATGCCCTTCCACAGCCGCGCGTCGGCGGAATTGGGATCAAGCTCGATGGCCTTGTTGAAATCGGCCAGCGCTTTGTCGACGCCGCCGCCGAAGGCAGCCGGAAGATAGTAGTTGCCAACTCCCCGGCCCAGCCAGGCCTCCGCGGACTTGGGATCGAGTTCGATAGCCTTGTCAATCGACTCGCGCGCGCACTTGCCGTACTTGAACGCCAGCAGCACCTGCGCCGGGATAACCTGCCCGCATAGCGTGCCCAGGAGGCGGTGATTTTCCGAGACGGCGGGCGCGAGCTTAACGGCGCGCTCCGCGGCAGCGATTCCTCTCTCCGCCGCCGCGCGCGCGGCAGCTTTGTCGCGCTGTTCGAGCGCCACCTCGGCAACATACGATTCGGCCTGCGCGTAGCGATACTGCGCCGTTGCATCCGCGGGTTGCTTCGCCGCGGCGCCGGCCAGGTGCGCCGCGATGCGTTCGAGCGCCGCGCGGTCCTGCCGGTCGCGCGCCTCTCGGAGAGCGTCGGCCCCGAACGCCATTCCCGCCGCCAGCAAAATCACCGCAGCCGTGTTGCGCATGACTATCCACCAATTCTAGCAGCGGTTTCCGCCGTCCCCAGCCGCGCGACGCTTCGCTGCACGAACAAGTAGAAAGCGCCCAGACAGCACAGCAGGATTCCATTGACGGCCAGCGTGAAGGGCGCCGTCAGATGAGGCACCACCGCGCCGGTGGCCAGGCTGCCCATAGGCATCCCGCCGCGGAAAGCGACGTTGTAAACGCTCATCACGCGGCCGCGCATGGCATCGGCCGTGATCTCCTGCACGACGGATGCAACCAGAGAAAACACGCCTACCAGGCACGCTCCCGATGCGAACAGAAACAGGAGGCTCAGGGCCAGAACCTTCGACAGCGCGAAACCGATTGTCGTTCCGCCGAGCGCCACAAGGCAGATCAGCGCCGCGCGGCCTTTCTTCGCCCTGTACGCAAGTCCTGCAACTGCCAGCGCCCCGGCGATGGAACCGGCGCCGAACGTGGATAGCATCAGCGTATAGGTGTTCGGGCCCTGATGGAACACGTTCGCTGCGAACACCGGGAGGAAAACGACGATCGGCACTCCGAGAAGCGTCATCAGGAACGCCAGGATGATGAGGGCTCCCATTCCTTCCCTGGCTTTCACGAAGCTCAGCCCCTGGCGCATGGAGGCCATCAGGGTGTCGCTTGATTTGCCCGGCACGAACCGCACGTTTACCATGAGCAGCGTTGCGATAACCGCGATGAACGACGCTCCGTTGAGCCCGAAGCACCACGAGGCGCCGAGCTTCGCGAGCGCCAGTCCGCCGAGCACCGGGCCAATTACGCGCGCCAGGTTGAACTGTATGGAGTTGAGCGCGATGGCGTTGGCGAGATCCTCGGTCCGCACCAGGCTGGGTATGAGCGCCTGGTAAGCCGGTCCGCCGAACGCCTGCGCGAATCCCGTAACGAACGACAACGCCAAAATGTGCCACACCTGGACCACGTTCAGCGCGGCGAGCGTTGCCAGGACAAAGGCGCAGCTCATCTGCACGAACTGGGAGAAGAGCAGCAGGTGGCGCCGGTCGCGGCGGTCCGCAACGGCGCCGCCTATCAGTGAAAACAGAAATATCGGGATCTCCGCAAGAAACGCGTCCAAACCCAGCAGGAAGGCCGATTTAGACAACTCGAAAACCAGCCACGCCTGCGCGAGCTTCTGCATCCAGGTGCCGATGCTCGAGGTGCAGGCGCCCATCCACATCAGCCTGAAGTCGCGGTATCGGAAAGCCGTGAAAACGCGTGCGAGCAAATTTCATTCTAGCGGTAGGCCGGGCCGGCGGCTTTTGTGGTGCGGAGGCCGCACGGGGCAGGTAAGGGAATTTCGCGATACGCGGCGGCCCCGTGGCTTTCCGTAACGCGCCTTGCGCGCCGGACGCGCCCTACAGCCCGGGTTCCATCGGCATTGCGAGCGGCGGCTGTTTCAGGAAATCCAAACCGGACATTTCGGCCACCGCTTCGCGGATCGCATCTTCCCTGCTCGGCTCAACGGTAATTACGAACGGCAGGTCCGATTTGTCCTCCGCCGGCGCTTGCAGCACCGCCTCGATACTGATGTTCTTTTTCGCGAGTATGCCGGCAAGCGTCGCGATGATACCCGGGCGGTCCTCCACGCGGAACCGCAGGTAGTAAGGCGATTTCAGGTTGGTTATGGAAATCGGCTCGTACTCGCCCAGGCGCTGGTGCGCGAAGGGCGACACCCGCTCCGGGCTGCCCCGCCGGATCTCGCGCGCCACTCGCATCAAATCGCTCACGACGGCCACGCCGGTCGGCAGCGAGCCCGCGCCGCGCCCGTAGTAAAAGGTGTCCTGACCGTAGCGGCCCTTTACCCAGACGGCGTTGTACGAGCTCTTCACGCCGGCAAGGATCGTGCCGAGCGGGATCAGCGACGGCCTTACCGCCAGGATCAACCCGTGCCGCGTCTGCCGCGCTGAACAGATGAGCCGGATGGTGTGCTTGAGCAGGCGCGCGTACTCGAAATCCGTCTGGCTGATATTGCGGATGCCTTCGGTGTATATGTCCGACGGCGTGATTTTCTCGCCGAACGCGAGTGCCGCCAGGATTGCCAGCTTGTAGCGCGCGTCGATGCCGTCTACGTCGGCGCTGGGATCAGCTTCGGCATAGCCCAACCGCTGCGCTTCGGCGAGTACGGTCTCCAGCTTCTCGCCGCGCCGCTCCATCTCGGTGAGGATGTAGTTGCAGGTTCCGTTGAGGATTCCGTACAGCGTGACGATCTGGTCGCCGGCGATACCCTCACGGAGGACATCCTGAATGGGAATGCCGCCGGCAACCGCGGCCTCCATCGCCAGATTCACTTTGGATGCGATGGCGCGTTCCCACAACTCGGCGCCGCACAGCGCCATAAGGTCCTTGTTGGCTGTGACGACGGACTTACGCGCGGCAAAGGCGGCATTGATGATGTCGGAGGCGACGCTGGTGCCGCCCACGAGTTCGGCAACGATGTGGACGTCGGGACGCGCCACGGCTTCGCGCCAATCCGTCGTGCGAAATACCGGCCCCAGTCCCTCCGGCAGAGTCTTGCTGTGGACGGTGCGGCTGCAAACGGTGGTGACGCGGAGGCGGAATCCCAGCTTCAGGTCCAACTGCTCGGCATTGCCGGCGAGGACGGTAAGCGCACCCATGCCGACGTTGCCGAGCCCGACAACCGCGACGTTCACCTGCTTCATTCCGCCATGATAACGAACCGGGCGAGGGCCCGGGCCGGCCGGCGGCGGTCAGTCGCGGCGTCTGCCTGCGCCCGCGATCCAGAAGCCCAAGGCAAAAGCTATACCAACCATCAGCAGCGGGCGGTCGCGCAGCCAGGTGCGCCAGTCGGCGTATCCCTTGGCCCGGTCCGCCAGCGCTCTGGCGCGATCAGTCGCCCGCCCGACCCTCTCGCCGGCGCTGTGGATTCCCTCTCCCAACTGGGCGCGGAGTTCCTGGATGTTGCCGGCGAGGCGTTCACGCTCCGCCTCGATGTGCGCGACTATGGCCTCCTCGCGCCGCTGCTCGGCTGTCACCGCACGCGGTCTCTGGTCCACCGGACTTCCTCCTTCACGGTTTGCGCCGTCTCGTGGGCGCTGGCGCCGACGGTATCGACGGTCTCCCTGGCGGTAAACAGCGTGCGCCTGGGCGTCGGGTCTATGCGCTTGAGGTTCTTAATCCCCTTAACTGCAAGTGCGCCTCCGATGATGAGCATGAGACCGAATACCACCAGCCCCGCGGCCCAGGCGGGTATAGCAATTTCCAGCGCCGCATGGATCGCGGCGAGCAGAAACCCGAAACCGTACAGCAGAAGAACGCCGCCGGCAGCGACGAGCGCCGCCGCTTTTCCGGCTGCACTGGCCTTATCGCGCATTTCCTCGCGGGCCAGACTTATTTCCGAACGTATGATTTCACGAATATTCCCGATGATGTCCTTCAGGACGTCGCCCACGGGCCGTTCGGGCTGCGGCGCCCGCGGCGCTGGGCCGGGTCCCGTAGGGAACCTGGGTTCGTATACCGTTGCCATCTCGATCCCCTCTCTGGACGAGCGGCGGCGGAGTTACCGCCGCAAGAGTCTTCCGAGCAAGAAGCCTGCCACTGCCGCGCCGACCAGCGAGTAAGGGTGGGCCGCAACGTACCGCCGCGTCTCATGACGAATCTCGCCCGCGCTCATGTGCCGCATTTCACGCACCTTGTGCGCCATGCGCACCAGCCCGGCCGCACCCTCTCCGGCATACCTGCCCGCCCTGGTCGCGCGTCCCGGAGCACTTATCAGGAGTTCCGGTCCGGGCGTGCTTCCGGGAGCCATACCGACGCCCGGGGCGCCCGCGATGTGCCGCGCCGGAAACTCGCCGGTTTCGGTGCTGTAGATGATCTCGCGCTCCTCCCGCGCGGCGCCGGGCTCGAGATTTCGCCGCCGCGAGGCATCGAAGCGTGTGGGAGTGGGCTGTGCGACATCGCCCGTGCGTTCCCGCCCGCCGCCCCCAAGCCCGCTTGTGTCGTTGATCGCCTGGCGAAGACTCGCGTGTGGTCCGTGCATCTTACCTCCGAGTAAGTGAAGAACTGCCGCTTGGGGGAAGCAACTTCATCGTATCGCGCGAGCCGAGCGGGTTCCGCTCACCTGCAAGGCCGAAGCGCCCGGACGGGTCACAATGCCGGCGGTGTATCTTGAATTCATGGCCACTATAGGTGGGGTGATCGCCGCGGCAGTCACCCCGCGGCGGCACGGTCCGGAGGTCGATCTGGGTGCGGTATTCGAACTGGTCGATTTTCTTGCCGCCTCCGGTGTTTCAGGCATAGGGCTGCTCGGTTCCACGGGAGAATATATTCACTTCTCGCTCGAGGACCGGATACGCATGGTGAAGCTCGGCGTGAAGCGCAGCCGTGTGCCGGTGGTGGCCGGCGTGTCGCACTCGACGTTCGATGGGGCGGTTGCGCTTGCGCGCGAGGCGGCCGATGCCGGAGCCGCGGCGCTGCTCGTGGCGCCGCCGCATTTCTTCCGCTACTCCCAAGAGGAGATCCGCGACTTCTACTTTGCGTTCGCCGGCGAGGCGGGCCGCATCCCCATTCTGCTGTACAACATCCCGCAATTCGCGAGCCGGATAGAGCCGGACACCGCGGCTGAACTGCTCGCGACCGGCGTTTTCGCGGGAATCAAGGACTCGAGCGGCTCGTGGGCGGATTTCGTGAGTCTCGCGCAGGCGCGCGAGACCTCAAATTTCAGCCTGTTGGCGGGGCACGACGTGATGTTCACGCCGGCGCGGATGGCCGGCGCGGACGGGATCGTCTCAGGAGTGGCTTCCGCGGTTCCGGAACTTCTGGTGGCGCTGGACCGCGCGATCGCGTGCGGCAAACGCGATCTTGTGTGGCGGCTCGACGCCCGCCTCCAGGAGTTCCTCCGGCGCATGTGCGCCTTCGCGCCGCCTGTGGCGATACGCGAAGCGGCGGCCGCGCGCGGCATAAAGGTGGGGCCGCACGCGATCGCGCCGGGGGCCGCCGAAACGGCGCGCCTGGCGGCGTTCCGCGAGTGGTTCACGGGCTGGCTGCCCGGAGTTCTCAAAGAGGCTGAGAATGCGTAAGCCACTGTTCTGCGCTGTTGCAGCAGCGGCCGTGCTCGCCTCGCAAAGCTACGTTCCGGGCCCGCAGGTCCTGACGTTCTTCTCCGCTGTCGACGATTCGGACCAGCCGTACGCGCTCTATCTGCCGCAGGATTACAACCCGGCAAAGAGATACCCGCTTGTAATCAGCCTGCACGGCGCGTGGTCGAACCACCGGCTGAATCTCAAGCGGGTTTTCGGCAAGGGCAACCTGCCCGGCGAGAGCGACCTTCTGGCCACGCGCTACTTCCAGCAGTTTCGCAACGTGCAGTACATTGTAGCCTCGCCGTACGCGCGCGGAACCATCGGCTACCAGGGGATTGGGGAAAAGGACGTCTATGACGTTCTGGCGGACGTGGAGAAGCGTTTCCGCATCGATGAGGACCGCATTTATCTCACCGGCCTCTCAATGGGCGGCGGCGGCGCGCTCTGGCTTGCGTTGACGCATCCCGACATCTGGGCCGCCGTCGCGCCGGTTTGCCCCGCGGCGCCGGCCGGCTCGGAGGACCTGGCGCCCAACCTGCTGAACGTGCCGGTGCACCTGTTCCACGGCGACCAGGATCCGGCGGTGCCCGTCGCTGTTTCGCGCGAATGGCAGAAGCGGCTCCTCGAGTTGGGAACACACGCGGAGTACATAGAGTACCCCGGCGTGAAACACAACTCCTGGGACAACGCCTACAAAGACGGCGCTGTCTTCGACTGGTTCGCGAAGTTTACGCGCGACCGGTTTCCCGACCGGGTGCGATATGTAACCCGAGCCTACAAATACAATCGCGCTTACTGGGTGACTATCGACGGTTTGACGCCCGGCGAGCTGGCGTCGATAGACGCGCGCTTCACGGCGCGGAACAGGCTGGAGATTATTACGAAGAACGTGCGCGCGTTCACACTTACCCTCAAGGGACATCCGAAATACGTCTCGAAGCGGCCTCTCGTGGTTGTCCTGAACGGGAACCGGCACACGCTACGCCCCGGAGCCGAGGCCGCGTTTGATGGAGAGAAGCCCGGGAAGTACTCTCCGCCGGCGGGAAGCAAACGGCCGGGAGCCGAGGGGCCGGTGGCGGAGGCGGTGGCCTCGGCGCACATTTATGTGTACGGGACCGAAGCGGCCGCCCCGGAGCAGTTGCGCGAGAGACGCGAGATTGCGGAGCGGGCTGCGGACTGGTCCACGCCCCAGATGAAGCCGCTGCTGGCGAACCGCGTGGTGGCCGACAGAGACGTCACCGAAGATGACATTAAGACGGACAACCTGGTGCTGTTCGGTACAAAGGAGACGAATTCGCTGATTGCGGGAATGGCCGGAAGGCTGCCGCTCGAGTTGAACCCCGGCGCCGCCGATTACGGTCTTCTGTTCATCGCCCCCGTCAACGGAAGGTACGTCCTGGTAAACTCGGGATTGCCCTGGTGGACCGGGCAGGAACAATTCCAGCGCGGCCCGCGCTATCTGCGCGGCGCCCCTTACTCGGTGCTTTCCACGTTTCAGGATTACGTTCTGTTCAAAGGCTCGCTGGCGAACATAGTCGCCGAGGGCCGCTTCGACAATAACTGGAAAGTGCGCGCCGCGGATCGTGAGAAGCTGGCTGGAAGCGGGGCGGTGGTAGTTAAATGAGCAACGATAATTACATTGAAGACTTCCGTCGCGCGGGGCGCGACGTAATAGACTGGATTGCGGATTATCTTCAAGATCCGCGCAAGTACCCGGTGGTTCCGAGCATTCACCCCGGCGGGTTAGTGGACAGCCTGCCCGCTTCCGGGCCCGAAAAAGGCGAGACATACGAGAGCATTCTGCGCGACTTCGACGCGAAGATCATGCCGGCCGTGACGCACTGGAACCACCCGAGGTTCTTCGCGTACTTCGGCTCGACGTGCGCCGCGCCCGCGGTGCTGGCCGAGGCGCTGGCCGCGGCGCTGAACACAAACGGCATTCACTGGCTCACCTCGCCCGCAGTCAGCGAACTCGAGCAGGTGGCGCTTTCGTGGTACCGGCAGTGGATGGGACTGCCGGACGATTTCACCGGATTCATCTACGACACGGCCTCGGTCAGCACGCTGCACGGCATCGCCGCCGCGCGCGAGATGGCGCAGCCGGAAGCGCGCGAGAGCGGCTATGTCGCGAACATGACGCTGTACTGCTCCGACCAGGCGCACTCATCGGTGGAGAAGGATGCCATCGCGCTCGGCATCGGGCGTCGGAACGTCCGCAAGATCGCGAGCGATGCGGAGTTTCGCATGCGTCCGGATGCGCTCGAGGCCGCTATCCACGACGACATCGCTCACGGCCTGCGGCCCTTTTGCATCGTGGCGACGGTCGGGACCACTTCGACCACCAGCATCGATCCGGTGCCGCAGATTGCCGCCGTCGCCGAACGGCACGGCGTGTGGCTGCACGTCGACGCGGCGTACGCAGGCAGTGCGGCGGTCGTCCCCGAGTACCGGCACATACTGGCGGGCTGCGAACGGGCGGATTCGTTTGTCGTGAACGCGCACAAGTGGCTGTTTACGCCGCTCGACCTGAGCGTCTTCTACACGCGCCGGCCGGACATCTTGCGGCGCGCGTTCTCGCTGGTGCCGGAGTACTTGCGAACCGCCGAGGACCCGCGCGCGGTCAACCTGATGGAGTACGGCATTCCGCTCGGCCGGCGCTTCCGGGCGCTGAAGCTGTGGTTCGTGCTGCGTTATTTCGGCCGGGAGCGGATCGCGGATGCGATCCGAAAGCACATCGAGTACGCGCAGGAGTTTGCGAGGCTGGTGGATGCCGACACGCGTTTCGAAAGGCTGGCGCCGGTGCCGCTGTCGGTGGTCTGCTTCCGGTACCGGGGCTCCGACGAGGACAATGCCGGACTGCTGGCGCGCGTGAACGCGTCGGGGCAGGTATTTCTTTCGCACACGGAGCTGAACGGGCGCTACGTGATACGGATGGCCGTGGGTAATCTGGGCACCACGCGCGAGGACGTCCTCGCCGCATGGGACCTCGTGCAGAAAGCCGTGCCGGAGAACGCATGAGCCGGCTCGCCACCACGCTGTGCGGCATCGAGCTGGCCAACCCCGTGCTGGCGGCCTCGGGAACCTTCGGCTACGGCGTGGAGTTCGCATCCGTGGTGGATCTCGAAGCCATCGGCGGCATCGTCGTGAAAGGCCTCTCGCGCGAGCCGATGGAGGGCAACCCGCCTCCGCGCATTTACGAAGCCGCGAGCGGCATGATCAACTCCATCGGCTTGCAGAATGTGGGCGTGCGGGCGTTTGTCCGCGAGAAGCTGCCCGGGCTGCGCGGTTTCCGCACGGCCATATTCGCGAACGTGTTCGGCTACGCGATTGAGGATTACGTCGAAGTAGTGCGTGTGCTCGAAGACGCTGAGGGCGTGGACGGCTACGAGCTGAACGCGTCGTGTCCAAACACGAAACACGGCGGCATGTACTTTTCGAGCGACGCGTCGCTGCTCGGCGAGCTCGTGGCGCAGGTGCGGCGCGCGGCACGCCGGCCGGTGATTGTGAAGCTGTCCCCCAACGTTGCGCGGATCGGCGCGCTAGCGCGCGCGGCGGAGGAATCCGGCGCGGACGCGGTATCGCTCGTCAACACGTTCCTGGCGCTCGCGGTGGACGCGCGGGCGCGTCGTTCGCGAATCGGGAACGGCTTCGGCGGGCTATCGGGACCGGCAATAAAGCCGATCGCGCTGAGGATGGTTTACGAAGCCGCTCAGGAGGTGGGAATACCCGTCGTCGGGCTCGGCGGAATCGCCACGGGCGAGGACGCGGCGGAGTTTCTGATCGCAGGCGCAAGTGCGGTGGAGGTGGGCACCGCGACTTTTTGGGATCCGCAGGCGCCGGCCCGCGTCGCGCGCGAGCTGGATGCCTTCCTGGCGGCGCAGAACATCGCCAGCGCGGGCGACATTGTGGGAACGCTGAAGCTATGAAGAAGATTACTGTTACGGAAAGCGCCCCGAAGGCTATCGGGCCGTACTCGCAGGCCGTCGTCTGGAACGGTCTTGCGTTCCTGAGCGGGCAGATCGCGATAGACCCCGCCACGAATCAGTTCATCGACGCCGATGTGGCCGTGCAGACGGCACGCGTGCTCGACAATCTGAAGGCGGTGCTGGAAGCGTGCGGGTCATCGCTCGACCGCGTTCTGAGGACCACCGTCTATTTGAGAGACATGGGCGAGTTCGCGCGCATGAACGAGGTGTACGCGCGCTATTTCAGCGAGAATCCGCCCGCGCGCTCCACCGTCGAGGCGGCGCGTCTGCCGCGCGACGCGCGGGTGGAGATAGACGCCATCGCCGCGGTGGACTAGAATCGTTCACGCCCGGACGCGGATTTTAACCGGCTTGTTTCCCGTTACTTGCGCGTGAGCCGCGCAATCGCGCCGCGCCTCTCCGTGTAGCATCCGTGCGGGATGAACAAACTAGATCTGGCGGCGCGGCTGGCCCGCTCCTCCGGCCTGCCCAAAGCCGCTGCCGCAGACCAGGTGGACAGCGTCGTCAATCGAATACTTCTCCGCCTCAGAAAAGGCCGCACAGCCCGGCTGCCCGGTCTGGGAACGCTGGTGCGCGATGCGGAGGGCGGCATCCGGCTCACTCCGGAGGGTAAATGAACTCCGACGAGCGCGTGGCGGCGCTGCTGAAGCGCTGTCTTGAAAACGGCGCCGCGGTCGAGATCGAGGGCCTCGGCGTCTTCCGCCGCGGCGACGGCGGAGAGATCGGCTTCGAGCCGCGCACCGCCGTCCGCGTGTTTATAGCGTACGCGGCGGAGGACGGGCCGCTTGCGGAACGGCTTTTCGAAGACCTCAAGACTCTCGGCTTCGACCCCTGGATGGACCGCCGCAAGCTCATGCCCGGCCAGAACTGGCCGCGCGCCATCGATCAGGCGATCAGCCTGGCGGACTACTTCGTGGCCTGTTTCTCGAAACACGCGACCGTGAAGCGCGGATGTTTTCAGGCTGAGCTCAGATACGCGCTCGACTGCGCCGCGCACGTTCCGCTCGACGACATCTATTTCATCCCCGTGCGGTTCGAGGAGTGCAGTGTGCCGGCGCGAATCCGGCAGCAGTATCAGTACGTGGACCTTTTTCCGGACTGGCGCGAGGGCGTCTCGCGGGTGGCGGCGTCAATGCGACGCCGGCTTGCCTAGCTTCTTCCGGACCTCGGCGGCGCGCTTGTCCTCGGGACTCAGTTCCAGGAACCTGGCGAAGGCCTCCCGCGCCGCCGCCATATCGTTCATCTTCTCCCGCGCCTCGCCCAGCTTCAGCCACGCCTCGGCGAGCTGAGGGTTCCATTTCGTCGCCTCGCCGTAACGGCCGGCGGCGGCTCTCCAGCTTTTCTTCTTCCAGTAGAAATCCCCCACCTTCATTTCCTTCTCCGCCTGGAGAGGGTTGAAGGCGTATTCCTGCTTCACCAGGGATTCGTCCTCTTCCGGCGGCTCCTGCGCCGGCTGCTGCTGCTTCTGCTGCTGCTGCGCGAAAGCGCCCAGGGCCAGTGCGAAAATCAGCGCTGTTATGCGTAACACGGTACTCTACCCAACAGATTAGCACCCGTTTGTAAAATGCCCGGGCCCTCCGGCGGGTGCACGCATGCCATTTTGCGGCCGCGGGCCGGAGGGCGCCGGCGCCCCGTCACCCGGCGCAACGGGCAGAAGCGGTGCGCGGGCGCAGCGGCGGCACCTTTGCCGGTTTCGTGTCAGACTAATAGTGTTACGAGCCGCGGGCGCGCGGGATCTCGCGTTCGCACGCGGGCCTGGCGCCGGGCGAGACGCTTCCGGCGGAGCAGTTTCCGGTGGATCTCCGAGACAAAGCAGCTACTCTACCACTCGCGCCCGGAGTGTATCTGTATAAAGACGACGCCGGCAGGGTGCTCTATGTCGGCAAGGCCAAGAGCCTGCGCAACCGCGTGCGCAGCTACTTCCTGCAAGACAACCTCGCGCAACCGAAAACGGGCAGCCTGATTTCGGAAGCACGCGATATCGACTACATCCTGGTCGACAACGAGAAGGAAGCGCTCGCGCTGGAGAACAACCTCATCAAGCAGTACAAGCCCAAGTTCAACATACTGCTCCGCGACGATAAAACATACCCATACATAAAGCTGACCAACGAGCGGTACCCGCGCGTTTTCGTAACGCGGCGGCTGAACCGGGACGGATCGACGTACTTCGGACCGTACTTTCCCGCGAACCTTGCGTACAGGCTGGTTCACTTCATCCACCGCTACTTCGGCGTGCCCTCGTGCAAGGCGGACCTCACGCGCCGCAGGCCGCAGCCGTGCCTGCAATACCACATACACCGCTGCCTGGGGCCCTGCGCCGAAGGGCTCGCGACCGAAGAAGAGTACGCGCGCGCGGTCCGCGAGGTACGGATGTTTCTGGACGGCCGGCACCGCGAGCTGATTTCCGAGCTCCGCGGCCACATGGAGCAGGCATCCGCGGAAATGCGCTTCGAGCAGGCGGCCGTGCTGCGGGACGCTATCTCCACGGTCGAGGAGATGGAGCAGCGGCAGAAGATGGCCGCCGCTTCCGGCGATGACATCGATATCTTCGGCTTCCACGCCGAGCCGCCGCTGGTGGCGGCCAACGTATTCCACTTGCGCAACGGACGCATCGTGGACCGCCGCGAGTTTTTCTGGGAGGACGCGCACGAGTTCGAGCCCGCCGCCTTCACAGAGAGCCTGCTGAAGCAGTTCTATCTGGACACGCAGTACGTGCCGGCGCTGATTCACGTGCCGACGGAGTTCGAGGACCGCGAGTTGCTCGAGGAAGTCCTCAGCAACCGGCGCGGGCGCAAGGTGGAGATACACACGCCGCAGCGCGGGCAGAAGAAGGCGATGCTCGCGCTTGCGGAGACAAACGCGAAGCACAGTTTCGACCAGCGCTTCCGCGTAATGAAACCATCGGCGGCGGCGATTGCGGAGGGACTCCAGGAGATTCTGGGACTCGAGGAGCCGCCGAGGCGCATCGAGTGCTTCGATATCTCGCATACTCAGGGCACGGATAAAGTGGCCAGCATGGTTGTCTGGGAAGACGGGCGGATGAAGAAATCCGACTACCGCAAGTTCATCATCCGCGACGTGCCGGGAAACGACGACTTCGCCTGCATGCGTGAGGTGGTGACGCGGCGTTACGGGCGGCTCAAGGCGGAGGGGAAACCTTTTCCGAGCCTGGTGCTGGTGGACGGCGGCCTGGGCCAACTGCACGCGGCTGAAGAAGCGCTTCAGACCCTTGGAATTACGGACCAGCCGTTGGCCTCTATCGCCAAGCGCGAGGAGTGGATCTACGTCTCGGGGCAGGAAGAGGAGCCGGTTATATTGGACCGCTTCTCGCCGGTCTTGCACCTGATCCAGAGCGTTCGCGACGAGGCGCACCGCTTTGCCGTGACGTTCCACCGTTCGAGGCGCGCGGCGCAGCGGCTTGCGTCGGAGCTGGACAAAGTTCCGGGAATCGGCCCCAAGACCGTGCGCAGGCTGCTTGAGAACTTCGGCAGCGTCGAGGGCGTGAAGCAGGCCTCGCAAGAGCGGCTTGCGGCCGCAATCGGGCCCGCTGCGGCGCGGAAAATCACGGAGTTCTACAGGCTCGGGACGGGCTGAGAAACCGTCCCGCAAAGGGTTCTTTTCGGAGCACATGCTATTCTGATGGGTTGCCGGCCGAAGCATGCGTCAACTCCGTTACACCACCCGAAGCGGGATAGCCGTTACCCGCACCACCTCGAGAGTCCCTTTCAAGAGAGGCCTTGAAGGATTACTTCGCGAGCTCGACACGCACCGGGGTTTTTATCTCTCCTCGGGGTACGAGTATCCCGGGCGGTACTCGCGCTGGGACATCGCATCGGCGCGGCCTCCGCTCGAGATAGTGGCGGCCGGCCGCGACATGCACTTCCGCGCGCTCAACATGCGCGGCCAGATGCTCTGCCGCATGCTGATGCCGGTTCTGAAGGATCACCCGCACTGGGAGTCGTTCGATTTCGGCGCTGACGGTCTCGTTGGCCGCCTGAAGCCGCTTCCGGCGCTCTTTCCCGAAGAGGAGCGCAGCAAGCAGCCTTCGGCTTTTTCGATACTGCGCGCGCTCATACGCGAGTTCGGCACGGAAAAGGACAGCCGCCTGGCGCTGGTGGGCGCCTTCGGCTACGACCTTCTGTTCCAGTTCGATCCCATTGAGCGCAAGCTTCCCCGGCACGGCGAAAAGGATCTGCACCTCTTCCTGTGCGACGACATCTTCTACATGGACCGCAAGCGGGAGGTGATCGAGCGCTTCGAGTACGACTTCGACTACGAAGGGCTCTCGACCCTCGCGCTGCCGCGCTCCGGCGAAACTGTGCACGCACCCGCGCACACGCCGGCCGCCGAGGAGCTGCTCTCCGACCATACGCCCGAAGAGTACATGGCGAAGGTGGAGACAATACGCGAGGGCATGCGGCGCGGCGACTACTACGAGCTCGTGCTGCGCCGCACGTTTCGCGCGCCGTACGCCGGCTTGCCTTCGCATCTTTTCAACAGCATGCAGGCGCACAGCCCGAGCCCGTACGAGTTTTTCCTGCAATACGGCACGGAGCAGCTTATCGGCGCCTCTCCCGAGATGTTCGTGCGGATCGAGGGCAACCGCGTCGAGACTTGCCCCATTTCCGGGACGGCGCGGCGCACGGGCGACCCGCTGCGCGACGCCGAGAGCATCCGCGATCTGCTGAACTCGCGCAAGGACGAATCCGAGCTTACGATGTGCACGGATGTGGACCGCAACGACAAGTCGCGCGTCGCGGAGCCGGGCACGGTGAGAGTGCTGGGGCGCAGGCTTATCGAATCCTACGCCGGGCTGTTCCATACCCTGGACCACGTGGAGTGCACGCTTAAGCCGGGTTTCGATTCGCTCGACGCGTTCCTGAGCCACATGTGGGCCGTTACCGTGATCGGCGCGCCGAAGAAAGCCGCCGCGCAGACCATCGAGAACATGGAGAAGAGCGCGCGCGGGTGGTACGGAGGCGCGGTGGGCATGCTGTCGCTCAACGGCGACATCAACACGGGCATTTCCATCCGAACCATTCACCTGCGCAACGGCGTGGCGTCTTACAACGTCGGCGCCACCATCCTTTACGACTCCGTTCCCGACATGGAGGAGCAGGAGACGCGCATTAAGGCAACCGCGTTCTTCCGCGCTCTGAACGGCCCGCCGCAGCCGGAAGCGCCCAAGCCCGCCGCGGAACAGCCGCAGGAGGGCAAGGGCGTGCGGCTGCTGCTGGTGGACAACGCCGACTGTTTCATCCACACCCTGGCCGACTACGTGCGGCAGACCGGCGCCGAGGTGGTGACGTACCGCGCGGGCTTCCCGCCCGAGGTGATAGACACCGTCGCGCCGGATCTGATTCTGATCTCGCCCGGACCGGGCCGGCCCGCGGACTTCGGCGTGCCGGAGCTGGTGCGGCTCGCGGTGGAGAAGCACATTCCGGTGTTCGGCGTGTGCCTCGGGCTACAGGGAATCGTGGAGGCGTTCGGCGGCGAACTGGGTGTTCTCGACTATCCGATGCACGGCAAGGGATCCGTGGTGGTGCATCGCGGCGAAGGCGTGTTCAGCGGCCTCCCGGAGCGGTTCAAGGTGGGGCGGTACCACTCTTTGTATGCTATTCGCGAGAAGCTGCCGGAGTGCCTCGAGGTGACCGCCGAATCCGAAGACGGCGTCATCATGGGCGTGCGCCACCGCGAGCTGCCCATCGAGGCCGTGCAGTTCCATCCCGAATCGATGCTTACCCTCGATTACGACTGCGGGCTGAAGCTGATGCGGAACGTCGTGCGCACGCTCGGCGGCGCGGCGAAGCGGACCGCGGCGGACTGACGCTATGCCAACCGCCATCGTAATCGGCGGCGGCCTGGCCGGAATCTCAGCCGCCGCGGCGCTCGGCGGGGCCGGCTTCGAAGTGGAACTGTTCGAGGCGCGGCCGTTTCTGGGCGGCCGTGCCGCCTCTTACCGCGTTTGGCCGGATGCCGGGCCAATCGACAACTGCCAGCACGTTCTGCTGGCGTGCTTCACAAACCTGTTGAACCTTTACGAGCGGCTGGGCGTCTCCAGCCGCATCGCGTTTCACCGCGAGTTCAACTTCATCGAGCCGGGCGGAAGAAGATCCGTGCTGAGAGCGGGTCCGCTGCCTGCCCCGGCGCACCTGATGGGGTCGCTCTTGCGCGTGGCGTTTCTCGACGGCGCGGACAAAATGGCGATTGCGCGAGCCGTTTCCGCGGTGGCCGGTGAATGGAGGAGGGGCGATCTCGATTCCATAACCATGCTCGACTGGCTGCGGCAGAGACACCAGCCGCAGCGGGCCATCGATCGCTTCTGGAAACAGGTGCTCGTCAGCGCGGTTAACGAGGATCTCGACCGCATGGCCGCGCGCCACGGGCTTCAGGTGATCCGCACGGGGTTTCTCTCCAGCCGCAGAGCCTACCAGATGGGGCTCGCGACGGCGCCGCTTGGGGAGCTGTACGCCGACATGCATCTGCACGGCGTGAAGGTGCGGCTGGGGCAGCCCGTGGAACGTGTCTCGGAAACTGGAGTAGTGACGGCCGGCGGCGAACACCGCGCGGATTACTACGTGCTCGCGGTGCCCTTCCACCGGGTGGCGTCGATTGCGCCGGATCTGAATGTGGACGTGTCGCAGTTCGAGCACTCGCCGATAACGGGCATCCACCTCTGGTTCTCGGACCCCATAATGGACCTGCCGCACGCGACGCTGCTCGACCGCACCGTTCAGTGGGCATTCAACAAGCGGGCCGGAAAATACGTGCAGCTCGTGGTGAGCGCGTCGCGCAGCCTCGTCGAGATGCCGCGTGCCGAGGTGATACACCTGGCAGTGCGCGAACTGGCTGAGTTCTTCCCGAAGGCGGGCCGCGCGGCGCTCGAGCGAGCGCACGTCGTAAAGGAACTTCGCGCCACGTTCTCGGCGCGGCCGGGGCTGGAGGCTGCGCGGCCCGTTGCGAGAACCGCGGTTCCCAACCTGTTCCTGGCGGGAGATTGGACAAAAACAGGCTGGCCGTCGACGATGGAGGGCGCCGTTCGCAGCGGCTATCTCGCGGCCGAGGCGGTCACGGCCGCGGCCGGCAAGGCGCGGAGATTCCTGGCCTGAGCGCGCACGCTTCCGGCTACTTCGCGTCGCGCCAGTTGTCGCCGACGCCCACATCCGCAATCAGCGGCACCTCCAGCGGGTGAACGCTCTCCATGGCGGTCTTGACGAGCTTGCGGACTTCGGCGACTTCCCCGGGCGGCGCTTCGAACAACAGCTCGTCGTGAACCTGCAACAGCATTCGCGCCGCCAGGCCGCGGCGCTCGATCTCGCGGTCGATTTCGATCATCGCCAGCTTGATCAGGTCCGCCGCGGTGCCTTGCAGCGGTGTGTTGACCGCAGCGCGTTCGGCGAATCCCCGCTGGTTCGGATTGCGCGAGTTGATGTCCGGAATGGGCCTCTCGCGGCCGAACAGCGTCCTGGTGACGCCGGTGCGGCGTACTTCGTCGATGGTCGCCCTGATGAACTTCCGGACGCCGGCGTAGCGCTCGAAGTAATTGTCGATGTAGGTTTGCGCCTCGCGCTGGGGAATGCCCAGTTGATTGGCCAGTCCGAATGCGCTTAGTCCATAAACTATGCCGAAGTTCACCGCTTTTGCGCGGCGCCGCAGCTCGCCGTCGACCATCAGCGGCGGCACTCCGAATACCTCCGCCGCGGTGCGCGTGTGGATGTCTTCGCCGTTGCGGAAGGCCTCCGTCAGTACGGGATCGCGCGAGAAATGCGCCAGCAGCCGCAGCTCGATTTGCGAGTAATCGGCAACCACCATCCGCCAGCCTTCCCGAGGAACGAACGCGGCGCGGATCTCGCGGCCGACCTCCGTCCGTATCGGGATGTTCTGAAGGTTCGGGTTGGACGAAGACAGCCGCCCCGTCGCCGCGCCGGTCTGGTTGAAAGACGTGTGGAGCCGCCCGGTGCGCGGGTCGATCAAGGCGGGCAACGCATCGAGGTACGTGCCCTTCAGCTTCGCAAGCTGCCGGTAGTCGAGAACCTTGCGGCAGATCTCGAATTGCCCGGCCAGTTCTTCCAATACGTCCGCCGCGGTCGAGATCTTTGCGCGGCCTCCCTTGCCCGGGATGGGCAGGTGCAGTCCCTCGAACAGCACTTTGCCGAGCTGCTGCGGCGAGTTGATGTTGAACGGGCGGCCCGCAAGCGCGTAAACCTCGCCCGCGAGGCGCTGTATCTCGCTGTCGAGCAACTCGGAAAGGCGCCTCAGTTCGTCCGGGTTGATGCGGATGCCCACTTCTTCCATGCGCGCCAGCACGCGCACGAGCGGCAGGTCGATCCGGTTGTAGAGGCCGCGGAAGCCGCGCTCGTCCACCTCTCGCGAGAGGCGCGCAGACAACTCCAGAACGCAGTCGGCCTGGTGCTCGACGGCCTGCTCGAGCTTGCGGTCCAGGTACCGCCTCGCGAGCACCTCGAGCGAGCAGCCGGATGGGTCGGCGTTCAACAGAAACTCGTACAGCATTACGTCGTGGTCGAAGCCGCGCGCATCCACGCCCATCGGCCACAGCGCGAGCAACAGGCGTTTGACATCGTGCCCGATCTTCGGCCGCGACGCGTCCTCCAGCGCGGGCCGCAGCGCTTCGACGAGCGATGCCGGAACCGCGCGCGCCTCCGCCGGGCGCCAGGCGAGTCCGATGTAGGCCTGGTTATCCTCGGCGAACATGCCGGGCGAACTCTCTGCTTCCGCCGCGCAGCCATAGGCGAGGGCGACTTGGGCGCCGGCGGGAACGGTTGCAAGATACGCCTTCACCGCTTCGGCCGTCTCCAGCACCGCGTAATCGCGCTTGCGGGCATCCACCTCGGGGCCGAGTTCCTTGAGCAGGCTGTAGAACTCGAGTTCCTTGTAGATGTCCTTCAGGGCGGCGGTATCCGGCGCCTGCGCGCGCACGTCGTCCATGCTGAATTCGATCGGCACCGAGGTGTCGATTGTCGCCAGACGCTTGCTCAACTCGATGCGCTCGCGGTTTTGCTGGAGGCTTTCGCGGTACATCTTGCGCTCCACCTCGCCGGCATGGTCGAGCGCCGCCTCCACCGAGCCGAAGCGCGATATGATCTCGCGCGCGCCTTTGTCTCCGATTCCGGGCGCGCCCGGGATGTTGTCGATTGAGTCGCCTTTGAGCGCCAGCAGGTCCGCCACCTGGGCGGGCTTGACGCCCATCTTTTCCTCGACCTTGGCGGGGTCGTACCAGTCGTCGTGCATCGGGTTGAACATGGACACGCGGTCGGTGACGAGTTGCAGCATGTCCTTGTCGCTCGACACGATCACAACCTCCGCCCCTGCCTCCTCGGCGCGGCGCGCGATGGCGCCGATTACGTCATCTGCTTCGAACCCGGGATAGTGCAGGATGGGGATGCGCATGCTCTCGAGCAGACGGCGCACGTAACCGATCTGTGGGGCCAAGTCCTCCGGCATCTCGGCACGGTTGGCCTTGTACTCGGCGTACTCCTGCTCGCGGAAGGTGGGTGCGCCGCTCTCGAATACAGCCGCAATGTACTCCGGATGGTATTGGGCCGTGAGTTTCCGCAGCATGTTGTTGAAAATGTACACTGCCTCGGTGGGGATTCCCGTGCTGGTGCGCATGGCTGCGGCAGCCTGCCGCGCACGGGCGTGGTAGGCACGGAAAATGAAGCCGAAAGTATCTATCAGGAACAGGCGCGGGCGGGCCATCTGATCATTCTATCCCGCATCAAAGTAGCTACATCATCACGGCGGAATGTGGCGCTAGAGACACACCCGCGTGTGGTCCGATGCTTGCTTTTCAACCAGTTGCAACACGGTCTCAGGCGTGCAACCACCCTAAACTTCGGAAAGGACCGCCTCTTGCGATTCGAGACCACAACAGAGCGCCCGGTAGAGACGGATGGTGTGGGGCTGCACAGCGGCGTCGCGGTCAAGATGCGCATCCTGCCCGCTCCTCCCGGAACAGGGATCGTCTTCATCCGCACGGACCTGGACCGCTTTCCCGTCCCGGCCAACTGGAACAACGTCGCGCGCGTTAGCTACGCTACCAGCCTCATGCGCCAGGGCGTCCTCATCTCCACAACCGAGCATCTGTTGAGCGTTTTCTATAGCATGGGCGTGGACAACGCCTGCATCGAGATAGACAACCTTGAGGTGCCGATACTCGATGGAAGCGGAGAACCCTACGTTCGGCTCCTCCGCCAGGCGGGCCGCAGGAAGTACCGCCGCCTGCGGCGTTACCTGCGGGTGAAAAGACCCGTCGTAGTGGAGGATCGCGGGCGGCGCATCTCGATTCTGCCCGCGGATACGTTCCGCCTCACCTGCGATGTCGACTTCCCGCACCCGATGGTGGGCAGGCAGATCATCGAGATGGAGTTGACACCGGAGCGGTATGCAGCCGACATCGCGCCCGCCCGGACTTTTGGCTTTGCGCCGGAACTGGATCGCATGCGCGACATGGGCCTCATCCGGGGCGCGAGCCTCGATAACGCCGTCTGCTTCGACGGGAAAGGCGTTATGAACCCGGGCGGGCTGCGTTTTCCGGACGAACCCTGCCGGCACAAGGCGCTGGACCTCATCGGCGACCTGGCGCTGCTCGGCCGGCCGCTGTTAGGCCACGTGATAGCCGAACGCGCCGGCCATGCGATGCACGTCGCCCTGGTTAACCGCATCACGAGCGACCGCTCGCTTTACGAGGTGATCAGCTTCGACCAGCTCACCAGGCGTGTGGTAGAGACGCTGGTATCGTAACGGTACAGGGAGCCGCTATGTCCGGCGTGCAAGCCCCGAACCGGAAACCCGCGTCCGTAAGCTATGCTGATGGGTCGGTGTCCTGGCTCAATCTGCCCAATTTCCTGACGCTGCTGAGGCTGGTGCTGACCCCCTTCGCCGTGGCGGGCGTCATTGCCGGAGAGTACCGCCGCGCGCTCGCGTTCTTTATTGCGGCCGGGATAACCGACGGCCTCGACGGCTACCTTGCGCGGCGCTTCGCATGGCAGACGCGCGCGGGCGCGTATCTCGACCCGGTCGCCGATAAGCTGCTGCTCACCGCAACCTACGTCGCGCTGGCCATCTCGGGAAATATCCCCATGTGGATCATGTGGCTGATTGTGGGACGCGACGCCATGATTCTCACCATGGTGGGGGCGGCGCTGGCATTTACGAACTACCGCGAGTTCCGGCCATCCCTCTGGGGAAAGCTCAGCACGGTCGCGCAGGTTGTGGGGGCCGCCGCCACTGTCGTCTCTCTGGCGTCGCCAGCCTCGTGGCTCGCTGCCGCTTCCAAGGTGCTGCTATGGCTGGCAGCCTTCTGGACGGTGTGGAGCGGCATAGCGTATCTGCATCGAGGCCTCTCCGTGGCGCTGAAGCTAAAGACCTCATAGCGGGCATACCGCCCTTATTGACGATCGTTAATCGCCACGGTACGCTAGAGGCAAGGGGAGGCTGGCTGGGTGAAGCGTTACGTTCCATCCCGGTATTACTCCCAGGCCGGACTTGCAGCCCTGGGACTCGGCGCCTTCTCGCTGTGGTACGGGCATAACTGGGCGCCGGCATACGCGGCCGCCGTGCTATTGGCCGCGACCGCCGGTGTGGCGCTGTACCTCGCCATGCGGCCCGCAATCGAGGTGCACGAGACGCACCTGGCCATCGGCAAGCGCGTGATTCCCTGGCTGGACATCCGCCGTGTGGACTGCGGCTGGGACTCGCCGCTGGTGGTACACCTGACGCTCTATGACAACGACCATGTGCTGCTTGTGTACCCCGGCGATGCCGCATCTTCCCGAACGCTGCTGCGGCAGCTCAGGCGCAACGCGCGCGAAGCGCTGATCGACGGCACGGCGTACCACCGGTACTGGGGCGATGCCGCACCCGAGGAGAAGAGCTTGCCCCCGCGCTATCACCTGCTGCGCCCGGAGGACGAAGCAGAGGTGGAACGCTTGTACCAGCGGCTCAAGAGCGTGCGCTCGCTTGACCCGGATCGTCCCGCGGACGAAAAATAGTCTGTGGGTTCGCACCAGTTCCGCCGGCTCCCGTGGTTGGGTTTGCTCGCGGCGGCCGCTATCTTCGTTTCAGCATATCCGCTCTGGTTCGGCTGGATGGGAAGTTTCCTGGTGCGTCAGGACGGCCCGGCGAAAGCCGGCTTGATCGTAGTCCTGGCCGGAGACCAGTACGGCAACCGGATCCTCAAAGCCTGCGAGCTGCTTAGAGAGGGGTACGCGCCCAAGGCGCTCATCAGCGGCCCGTGCTGCTATTACGGCGACATTGAATCGGAGGCCGAAATCGCGTTCGGCACAAAGCACGGCTGCCCGGCGGACCGGCTGATCTCGTTTCCAGTCAAGGCGATGAACACGGTGGATGAAGCGGCCGAGCTCACGGCGGAGCTGCACCGGCGCGGCGTGCACAGGTTTCTGGTGGTGACCAGCAACTATCACTCCCGGCGTGCCGGCAACGCCTTTCGCAGGGTGGCGGACCCCTCGGAATTCCGCGTGGTGGCCGCGCCGGACAGGTTCTTCGATCCCGGCAACTGGTGGAAAGATCGCGAAGGGCAGAAGGTAGTCTTCCTGGAATGGAGCAAGACCGTCGCAACCTGGTTGGGTTTCTGAAGCCGGTCCGGGAATCGTACGCCAGGCTGCGTCCGTACGTCTGGCGCTACCGCCGCGGATTCGCGCTCGGCTTCGGCGCGCTCATCCTGAAAGACGCCGCCTCGGCAGCCATGCCGCTGCTCATCAAAGAGGCTATCGACGCGCTCACGCGCGGCCTGACGCTCAACCTGGTATTCATCTTCTGCGGGTTATGGCTGTGCCTCTCAGCCGTTAAGGGCCTGTTCCAGTACCGGATGCGCGTCGTCCTGATCGGCATCTCGCGCGACATCGAGTATGACCTCCGCAATGATATCTTCAGGCATCTGACCACCCTCTCGCCCGATTTCTACTCGCGCGTACGCACCGGCGACATCATTTCCCGGGCGACCAACGATCTGAACGCCGTCCGCATGCTGCTCGGCCCCGGCATTATGTACCTCACCGAGACCACGCTCATGTTCGTGCTGGCGGTGATCGTCATGATGTGGGTGGACTGGCGGCTGACGCTCATCGCCATCCTGCCCGCACCGGCGGTGAGCGTTGCAGTCATGTACTTCGGCCGGATTATCCACGATCGATTCGAGCGCATACAGGCATCCTTCGCCGACATCTCCAGCCGCGTTCAGGAAAACCTCTCCGGCGTGCGCGTCATCCGAGCCTATGTGCAGGAAGAACCAGAACTGCGCCGTTTCGAGAGATTGAACAGGGACTACGTCGGCCGTAACCTGGCGCTCGCGAAGATATCGTCGCTGTTCATGCCGATGCTGCAAGGGCTGATCGGCCTGACGTTCCTGGTGGTGCTGTGGGCGGGCGGCTACGCCGTGCTGAACGGACAGATCTCGCTTGGCAGCTTCGTTATGTTCAACACGTACATGGGAATGCTGATCTGGCCCATGATCGCCATAGGGTGGGTGGTGAACCTGATGCAGCGCGGGACGGCATCGCTTGGACGCATCGGCAGGATACTGGACGAGCAGCCCAGCATATCTGCTCCGCCGAACCCCGTCCGGATCGGGCACGTGCGCGGCGAGATCGAGTTTCGCGAGGTAGTGGTGCAGTACCCCGAGTGCCGCGCGCTCGACCATTTGAATTTGAAGATCGCCGCCGGCGAGACCGTAGCCATCGTCGGCCACACCGGCAGCGGCAAAAGCACCATTGCCCGCCTGATTCCGCGGCTGCTGGATCCGGCCAAAGGCGCCGTTCTTATCGACGGCATCGACGTGCGAGCCGTCTCGCCCAAAGATATTCGCAGGCAGATCGGACTTGTGCCGCAGGAAACCTTCCTGTTCAGCGCGACGCTGGCCGAGAACATCGCGCTCGGCGTCGAAGAAGCCAGCATGGAGCGCATCGAATGGGCGGCGGACGTGGCGGGTCTCACGGCCGATGTGGCGGGTTTTCCGGAAGGCTTCCAGACCCGGGTGGGCGAGCGAGGGCTCACGCTCTCCGGGGGCCAGAAGCAGCGGACGGCCATCGCGCGCGCCATCCTGCGCGACCCGAAAATCCTCATTCTCGATGACGCGCTCTCCAGCGTGGACACGCTCACCGAAGAGCGCATCCTGACGCGCCTTTCGGAAGTAATTCGCGGCCGCACTACTATCCTCATCTCGCACCGCGTCTCCACAATCCGGCAGGCCGACCGCATCATCGTGATCGAAGCCGGCCGCATCGCCGAACAGGGCACGCACGCGGAACTGGTGGCGCTGGGCGGCTACTACGCGGACCTGTACCAGAAACAGTTGCTCGAAGAGGAGCTGGAAGCGATATAGGCAAGCGGCCGGCGTGGAAATCAGCTTTACTCCGGGCGGTGATCAATCTGTTTGCCGCAGGCCACCAGTCAGCGCCGGCGCCGCCGGGTCCGGCCGGCGGCCGGACCCTGATAGCCGAAAGCTTGCCGCTGCCGGCCCCTGAGCTCCCGTAAGCAACACTGCTCGCCTGCGCTCAGCGAGAATAGACACATGCCGAGCATCGCGTCTTCCGCCGCGCGAGTGCAGTACTCGCGCGTGCGCGAAATCGCCGAGGTGGCCATGCGCATGGATGGCGTTCTCAAGCTGTACTTCGGCGAATCGAACCTGCCCACGCCGGAGTACATCCGCCGCGCGGCGCAGAAAGCCATGGCGGACGGCTACCTGTTCTACACCGAGAACGCCGGCCTGCCGACGCTGCGCCAGAGGCTGGCGAACCACTACGAGCGGCTCCATGGCGTTGCGCTCGACCCGGAGTCGGAGATCGTAGTCACGAACTCCGGCGTGCAGGCCCTGAACGTCACCATCCGGACCGTGATCGACCCGGGCGACGAAGCGCTCGTGCTCACGCCGGCATGGCCGAACGGCTCGCGCATAGTGGAGCTGTCGAACGGCACGGTTCACGAGATACCGATGCCGCTCGCGAACGGCCGGTACGCCGTGGATTTCGACGCGCTCGAACGCGCCGTTACGCCGCGGACGCGGCTGCTCGTATACACGTCCCCTTCGAATCCGCTTGGCTGGGTCGCAACACAGAAAGAACAGCAGGGACTGCTGGAGTTCGCGCGACGGCACGATTTATGGCTGCTCGCCGACGAGGTTTACGAACGCCTCTACTATTGCGGCGCGCAGCCCGGCGCCCCCGCGCCTAGCATTCTTAGGCTGTGCACGCGCGAGGATCCCGTGATCGTCGTGCAATCGTTTTCAAAAACGTACTGCATGACCGGATGGCGAGTGGGCTGGGTCGTCGCGCGGCGCGACCTCGCGCGGCAAGCCGCGCAGCTCAACGAGTTCATCATATCGAACGCGCCCAGTTTCTCCCAGCGGGCCGCGGAAACAGCGCTCGAGTGGGGCGAGATCGAAATCAGAAAGATGCTCGCCCGCTACCGCGAGAACCGCGACCTCTGTCTCGCCATGCTGCGCAAAATGCCGCGCGTCAGCGTGCCCGAGCCGGACGGCGCCTTCTACCTGTTCCCGCGCATTCAGGGCGTCGCGGACTCATTCGAGTTCTGCCGCGAGCTGCTCGAGGAAACGCGCGTCGGCCTGGCGCCCGGCGGAGCATTCGGCGAGGGCGGAGAAGGCTGCGTGCGCATCTGCTACGCCTCCGACAAAGATACACTCACCGAAGCGATGCAGAGGCTCGGGACATTTCTGGGTTGAACGCGTCTGGGTTGGAGCGCGGCGCCCGCCGCCCGTATTCGAGCGTGGCTAACACCCGCCCGATGCAGCGCGGCGCGGGCGCATTCTCCGGCACACCAGAAGACCCAGCAACGGAAGCAGTGCGAGCGCGAACGTCGAGGGTTCCGGCACAGGCGGCTGCGGCCCGTCCGTGAACCGCGGCCCGATGAGCATCTGCACCTCTTTGCCGTTTACGTCGACATTGTCGTAGACGAAAGCGAAATCGGAGGACATTCCCTGGCTCAGCATCTCGTACTTCATTGCCCACCCAAGCACCTCCGCATCGGTGGTCCGTCCCAACGCTGTCGATGCCTGCACACTGCCTGCATAAAAACCGTCGCCGCCGTCGTGAACTATATCCCAGATGGCAAGCTGGACACCCGCGCCCTGGGCCGGCGTAGTGACCCAATTATCGGAAGAGAGCGTCGAATAGAACGTTGTCCCGTCGTCCGGCGCCAGCACGTTGTCAACCAGCCATGAAACCCTGTCGAGGTGCTTGCCGGGGACCTGGTCCGGCCGCAACAACGTAGTCTGGAACGTCCGGCCGATTTGGATGTCCGTGAACAGGTCGACACAGAGCGCGTCGCGGTTGAAGCTTGCCAGCCCGTCGGAAACTCTGATAAGCAGCACTCCCGCAAAATACACGTCACTGATGGCGCCGTTTTCGTTGATGTAAAGATGTTCGCCGGTGCCCGTCCCCAGTCCACGGTTGCCGTCGATGCGGGTCACGGTGATGGTGCCGGCCCGGGCCGCCGGAAAGGAGAGGGCAAACGCAAGCACAACAAGAGCGCGGTGAACGCGTGGATGGAACATACACATGCAAGTTCGCAATTCCGCGCGCGAGTCACAAGTCCCAAAGGTAACAGTACGGTCCTAGTACGCAGAGCCGCGCCATGAGTGCGCTTTGCACAACCGCGCATATCCCGGGCGGGAGAAGACTACGGCTTCCAATCGCAGGAGTTGCCCGGCCCACGGCCGGACCCGGAGGCGCCTCAACCACCGCCGAAGCGGCTGAGCAGGACGACCGCCAGAAGGGCGGCGATTATCCAGACGACGGTCACCCTTCAATGATATCAGGCCGCGCGCCGGCGGCCGGATCGAGCCTTGCGTACCGTCCGGGTCAGGTCCAGAACCCCAGCCAGGGCGACGGCAATGATCAGTACCGCGACGGCAATGCCCAGACCGATATTAGTGAGGTCAAGCCAGAGCTGCTCGTTCGGGCTCATGCGCCGCGGACCTCCGGTACGGCCAGATTCTACGCTGCCGCAATGCAATAGTAAAGCGTCAGTTCCGGGCGCCCTCGACGAGGCGCGCCACGCGCTCGCGCAGTTCGGCCGTGAGCTGGTTGCGATCGCGCAGCGTAAGGCCTTCGGTTTGTATAGGCTCGCCTATCCGGAGCCGGACCTTTCCGCTCCTCACCAGCAGCGAATCCATGGGCAACACCTCGCGCGTGCCTACCACGCCAACCGGGACCGCGGGCACGCCCGCCTTGATCGCGATATACGCCGCGCCTTCCTTGAAGGTGCGCATCCCGGCGGGCGATCGGCCGCCCTCGGGAAAAACGAGCACGGAAATGCCGCGCTCGCGGATGATGCGGCCGGCCTCACTCATGGTGCGAACGGAAGCGCGCGGGTCGTCGCGCGGCACGGGGATGTGGCCGGCGCGATTCAAATGATAGCCGATGAACGGCACTTTCCAAAGGCTCTGCTTGGCCAAGAAGCGGAACTGCACAGGAATCAGGCCGATCACCAGCGGCGTGTCGATGTAGCTCAGGTGATTCGCGACAAATACATAGCTGCCGCCGGCCTTGATATTCTCGAGCCCCTCCACCGATGCGTGTATGCCGGATACTCGCAGCAGCCATCGCGCCCACACGCGCGCCACGCCGTGCGCCGCACGCCCGGTACGGTCGAACAGGCAGGCTATCAGCGATGCCGTGCCCATGACGATGGTGAGCAGCACGATAAGCGGATCGGAGATGAGCAGGGCGCGCAGCATGTGAAATGCTTATTTTACGAGGAGCGCGCGAGCCTCGCCTACGATGAACAGAGAGCCTGTGACGAACACCGCGTCGTCCGGCGCGGCCTCTGCCGCCAGCGCAAGCGCATCTGAAAGCCGCAGCGCGGTTCGCAGGCGCGGGTGATCCGACAGCGCGCGGATCACCTCGGGCCGCACCGCGCGCGCCTGCGCGGGAGCGGTGGCGATCACTTCATCCGCCAGCGGGAACAGGATAGACGCCATCTCCTCGACGGCTTTGTCGCGCATCGCCGCGTATACCAGCCACACGCGGCGATCTCCGTAAAATCGCTCGATGTAGCGCGCCAGAGCCCGCGCGCCCGCCGGATTGTGAGCGCCGTCCAGAATGACGTCCGGCGCGGTGCGCACGCGTTCGAGGCGGCCGGGCCACCGTGCCTCGCGAATTCCATCCGGCGGTGCGCCGGCGATCTCCAGCGCCACCGCCGCCGTGAGCGCGTTCACTACCTGGTGCTCTCCTGCAAGCGGGCACTCCACCGCGAGGTGGCGCGAGCGGAAACGGCAGCCTTGCCGCGTGATGGCGAGGTCGCCGACGGGCCAGTCCGCAACCCAACGGGCGTCTATGTTCCGCGCCTCGACATAAGTGCGCAGCGCCGCAGCCGCTTCCGCCCGCTGCGGCGCAATCACCGCGGGCGCCCCCGGTTTCAGAATGCCCGCCTTCTCCGTGGCAATGGACTCCAGGCTCTTGCCGAGGAATGCTTCGTGGTCGAAATCCACCGGCGTGATTACCGCGATGCGCGGCTGCACCACATTCGTCGCGTCCAGCCGCCCGCCCAAGCCGACTTCAAGCACAGTCCAATCGACGCCGGATTCGCGGAAGAGCACGAAGGCCATGGCCGTCACCGTCTCGAAGTACGAAGGATGCGCCTCGAGCGCGCCCCGCGCGATCAGCCGCTCGGCGGCGGCGTGTACGGTATCGAACGCCAGCGCGAAATCGGCCGCGCTCACGGGTTCACCGGCGATCCGTATGCGTTCGGTGGGTTCGACCAGATGCGGGGACGTGTACAGACCGGTGCGGCGCCGGGCCGCTCGCAGCCCGGCCTCGATCATCGCGCACGTGGAGCCCTTTCCGTTCGTGCCCGCGACGTGTACGAAACTTCCGGCGCGCTGCGGATCGCCCAGCTCGGCGAGAAGCGCGGCCATGCGGTCCAGCCCCAGCCTGGCGGCTTTCACCTCGTTGCCGAGGGAGTAGAGAAAACGGACGGCTTCGCGGTAGGTCATCTGAGGAGGGCTGAAGAACCTATTTTAGCCTGCGCCGGAAGGACCGGAAGAATCAGGCGGCAGTGTCTTTCACAAAACGGTACTTCCACGCGTTGCGCGCAATTGCCCCGAGCTCGTCTTCCGTGAAGCCGAAGGCGGCCCGGGCAAGCTCGAACTCGCGCGCAAGCGAGGTGCGAAACATCGCGGGGTCGTCGGAGCCGAGCACCACCGGAACGCCCGCGTCGAAAATGCGCCGCACAGGGTGGTCCTCCAGGCGCGCAACCGCCCCTGTCGCGATGTTGCTCGAGATGCAGATCTCGAGCGGGATGTCGCGCTCGCGCAGCTCCGCAAGCAGTTCCGGATCGGCGGCGGCGGCGATGCCGTGCCCGATGCGCTCCGCCCCCAGCCGCACGGCGTTTCGCACCGACTCCGGTCCGGCGGTCTCGCCCGCGTGCACCGTCAGCCGCAATCCGCGGTCGCGAGCGTAGCGGAACACGTCGGCGAACCACTCCACCGGCCCAAGTTGCTCGTTGCCGCCGATGCCGAACCCGACGACGCCCTTTCCCACGTACCGCGCGGCGACCTCGGCCGTCCGCCGGGCCGGCTCCGCGCCCCACTGCCGGACGCTGTCCATGATCCAGTGCGTCTCGACGGGCGAACGCCCGCACTCGTCGCGAATGGCGTCGAACGTGGCGCACAGGTCCTGCTTGCGCCAGGAGATCACGGCCGCCGACAGCGTAATCTCGGCGTACCGGATGCCCTCGCTTTCGAGCCGGCCCAACAGGCGTCTGGCGGCCAAGGCGTAGTCAGCAGGCCGGCGAAGGCGCTCGATCGCCCAGAGATAACTCTCGATGAACTGCGGGAAATCCCGGTAGGCATACCGGCGCGCGACTTCTTCGGGAGTAACCGTGGGGTCCAGTTCGATCAATGTTCCGGCGTCCAGCGAGCCCTCCAGATGGAGGTGCAGCTCGGCCATCGGCAGGCTTGAGGGCATCGTTGCCATAATAGAACGAGTGTTGCCCGCCGCTACCGCGGCCGACGGATCACAATGACGCGCGAAGAGATAGATGCAATCGTGGGTGGGTATCATGGGGACCCGTTCCGCATCCTGGGGCCGCATACAGTCGATCGCAAGAAACCTTGCTGGGAAGTGAGGGCCTTTTTGCCGCAGGCTTCCGAGGTGGAGGTGCTGGCTGGCGGCCCGCCGGCGCGCATGACGAAGCGGCATCCGGCCGGCTTTTTCGTCGCCTCGCTGCAAGGCGATATCCGGCCTTACAAGCTGCGCGCCACCTTGTGGCAGGGCGGCGCCGTCGAACTGGAAGATCCGTACCGTTTCCCGCTGTTGCTGAGCGATTTCGAGCTGCACCTGTACTCGGAGGGCACGCACTACGAGAGTTACCGCTCGCTCGGCGCGCACATGATGGAGATCGACGGGGTTCAGGGCGTGCGTTTCGCCGTCTGGGCGCCGAACGCCGAAGTGGTGACCGTTGTCGGCGATTTCAACGAATGGGATACCCGGCGGCACCCGATGCGGCTGCGGCACACCGGCGTCTGGGAGTTGTTCATCCCCAGCCTGGAGCGCGGCACGCCGTACAAGTACTTCGTAAAATCGCGCTTCGCGGGTTACCAGCAGATGAAGGCGGACCCGTTCGCCTTTTATTGCGAGACCCCGCCGAAATCGGCCTCAGTCGTGTGGAATATCGATAACTACGAGTGGCACGACGCGGAATGGATGGAGGCCCGAGGGCAGGGCGACCCGCTCAAAAAACCGCTCTCGATTTACGAGGTCCACCTTGAAAGCTGGCTGCGGGGCCCGTTCAACAGCACGCTGACGTACCGCGACCTCGCAATCAGCCTCGTCCAGTATGCCAAGCGCATGGGCTACACGCATATCGAGTTGCTGCCCGTGCACGAGCACCCTTTCTCCGGCTCATGGGGATATCAGGTGATCGGATACTACGCGCCCACCTCGCGCTTCGGCACGCCGGACGACTTTATGTACTTTGTCGACCAGTGCCATCAGAACGGCCTCGGCGTCATTATCGACTGGGTGCCCGGGCACTTCCCCAAAGATGCCCACGGGCTCGCCTTCTTCGACGGCACGGCGCTCTACGAGCACGCCGACCCCCGCAAGGGCGAGCACCGCGAATGGGGCACCATGATCTTCAACTACGGCCGGAACGAGGTGCGCGCGTTCCTGATTTCGAACGCGCTCTTCTGGCTGAAGAAATATCACATAGACGGGCTGCGCGTTGACGCCGTGGCATCCATGCTGTACCTGGATTACTCCCGCAAGCCCGGCGAGTGGGTGCCCAATGTGTACGGCGGCAACGAGCATCTGGAGGCCATCGATTTCCTGCGCCGCTTCAACGAACTGGCGCACAAGGTGCCCGGCGCGATTACCGCGGCCGAGGAATCCACGGCATTCCCGGGCGTTTCGCGGCCCGTGTACCTGGGCGGGCTCGGGTTCACGTTCAAGTGGAACATGGGCTGGATGCATGACATGCTGAACTACTTCTCCCACGAGCCCATCCACCGCAAGTACCACCACAACCTCATCACGTTCAGCATGCTGTACGCGTTCACCGAGAATTTCGTGCTGCCCATCTCGCACGACGAGGTTGTGCACGGCAAACGTTCGCTCATCGACAAGATGCCGGGCGACGAATGGCAGCGGTTCGCCAACGTGCGCGCGTTTCTGTGCTATATGTATGCCCACCCCGGCAAGAAGCTGCTGTTCATGGGCAGCGAGATCGGCCAGTACGAAGAGTGGGACTGCAACGTCGGCGTCAAGTGGGAGCTGATTCAGTTCGAGTATCACCGGAAGCTTCAGATGCTGGTGCGCGAGCTGAACCGCCTGTACCGCTCCGAACCGGCCTTGTACGAAATCGATTACCACTGGAGCGGCTTCGAGTGGATCGACATCAACGACATCGACAACTCCATAATCGGCCTGCTGCGCCGCGCTCAGGACCCGTCCGACTTTATTACCTTCTTCTGCAACTTCACGCCCGTGCCGCGGCACGGATACAGGTTCGGCGTTCCGGAGCCGGGCCACTATGCCGAGATCTTTAATACCGACGCGGAAATCTTCGGCGGCAGCAACTTGGGGAACCCCTGGGGCGCTGACGCCGAGGAGATCAACGCGCACGGGCGGCCGTACTCGATTTCCGTGACGCTTCCGCCGCTGTCGGTCGTTGCGTTTAAGAAGAAGCGGTAGCGCGGGCGCCCTCGCCCGCGCCGGACGCCGCCGCGGCGCCGGACCTGAAAGGCGCCGGCGGTGAGCGGCCGGGGTCTCAGATCCGTCCGGAACCGCCGCGGTACGCTGCGCACAGCCGCCCTGTCCTCGGGCCGAAGTGCCGGGACGAGTCCGGGCGCCTCGCCAGTCCGTCTTGTGACCCACCTGCCGTACAGCTCGTTTGATTCGTTTTGCTAGACTGGCCTCGAAGCGTCCGGCCGCGCGGCAGCGCTGCCGTGCGCAGCGCGCCGTTGCCCGCACTGAAATGAAGGGAGTCGAATGCCCATGCCCATGCTATCGGATCGTCTGAGGAGTCCCGCAGTACTCGTATGCTGCTTGCCGCTGATCGGTGTTGTTGCACCCTCTTTGGTGCTCGGCGCAGACCCGGCAGGCATCGTTGCGCCCGGCGCGAAGCTGACGCTGCTCGCCGGCACGTTCAAGTTCACCGAAGGGCCGGCGGCGGACGCCAAGGGCAACGTGTTCTTCACGGATCAGCCGAACAACAAAATCTATAAGTGGTCCGTCGACGGGAAGCTTTCCGTGTTCGACGACAATCCGGGGCGCGCCAACGGCTTGTACTTCGACAGGAAGGGCAACCTGTACACCTGCGCGGACCTCGAAAACCAGTTATGGATGGTGAACGTTAAGTCCAAAAAGGTAACCGTTCTGGTGAAAGATTACGAGGGCAAGAGGCTCAACGGTCCGAACGACCTGTGGATCGATCCCAAGGGAGGCGTCTATTTCACCGACCCATTCTACAAACGCGATTACTGGACGGACCGCGGCGGCATGGAGCAGGAAGGCCAGTACGTGTACTACCTGTCGCCGGACCGCAAGTCGTTGACGCGCGTCGTGACCGACATGAAGCAGCCGAACGGCATCATCGGCACGCCGGATGGCAAGCGCCTGTACATCGCCGACATAGGCGGCCGCAAGACCTACGTCTATGACATCAATCCCGACGCTACGCTCGGCAACAAGCGGCTGTTCGCGGAAATGGGCTCGGACGGCATGACCATGGACAACGAGGAGAACATCTACCTCACCGGCCGCGGCGTGACCGTTTTTAACAAACGGGGCGAAAAGATCGATCAGATCGACGTGCCGAAGCCCTGGACGGCGAACGTGACTTTCGGCGGCAAGAACAACGACATCCTGTTCATTACCGCATCCGACTCGCTCTACAGCATCCAGACGCGCGTGCATGGCGCGCGGTAGCGGAGAACCGCGCAACGGCCCGCGGCGGGTGCGGCGCCCTAAGCCCGGAGGCGGCAGTTTGAACGAACGGACCTTCAATCCCGAAAACACCTGGAAACTCGACGACCCGGAACGCCTGAAGTGGCTGCCCCCTGATGACATAGTCTCGCGCTTCGGCCTCAAGCCCGGCGAGACTGTCGCCGACATCGGCGCCGGAACCGGCTACTTCGCGATTCCAATGGCAGCCCGCATCGCTCCCGGCATGGTTTACGCGGTGGACTTCCAGCCCGGGATGCTCGAAAGGCTTCGCGCGCGCCTGGCCGCCGCCGGCGACCCTCCTAATATCGAGCCCATCCGCGGCGAAGCCTCGGCTACCACACTGCCGGACGCAAGCGTCGATTTCGTGCTGCTCGCCAACGTCTGGCACGAGGTGGACGACCGCGAAGGCGTCCTCCGTGAGGCCGGCCGCATAGCTCGCGAGTCCGCGCGCATTGCGATCTTAGACTGGCGAACGGGCGTGAGCCGGCCGCCGGGTCCGCCGTTCGAGCACCGGGTTCCGGTTGAGGAAACAGTGCGGTTGCTCGAGGCGAACCGCTGGAGTGTTGTGGCCACAGCCGAATACCCCTTCCACTACCTTCTGGTCGCGGACCGCCTCGCGGGCTGATCCGTGAATGTTACAGACCCGCCTTGGTTTCCAGGCTGCGCCAGAGATACCACGAGGCCACCGAGCAATATGGCCGCCACTTGGCGCCGTACTCGTCCACCTCGGCGGGTTTCGGCCGTTCGGGAAGGTTATAAACATTGCGGATCGCGGCCTGAATGCCCAGGTCGGCCGAAGGCAGAACGTCCGGGCGTCCCAGCGCGAACATGAGGAACATCTGGACGGTCCAGCGGCCGATGCCTTTGATGCCGGTTAGGACGCGATACACCTCGTCATCGGGCATCTCGCGCAGCGCTCCCAGATCTAGCGAGCCGTCGCGGACCATGCGGGCTAACTCGCGGATGTAGTTGATCTTCTGCTGCGAAAGACCGCACGCGCGGAGCGTCGCCGCGCGGCGGCGCAGGACGCCCTCGGGCGTCAGGCGCCCGTTGCCGCAGGCCGCCACGAGGCGTGCAAAGATCACGTCCGCCACTTTCCCGCTAAGCTGTTGAAGAACAATGGCGCGGGTTAGAGTCTCGAAATCCGGTTCGCGGAGTTCTATGGCGTAGGGTCCGATCCGGTCGATCAGGGCCCCCAGGACGGGATCGGCCATCCTGAGGTGCTCGAGGGCTTGCTGCATTCGAAACACGCGCGGCGCCGGCCGCATCTATCAGTATGCCAATGAAGTACTCACGAATTCTCGCCCTGGCCGCTGTAGCCGTCATGGCAGCGCCGGCGCAATGGCGCCGCGTCGAGCCTGACAAGCCCGCCGCCGGACCTCCCTCGGAGGCGCCCGCTCCGGCAGCCCGGCAACAGCCCGGTCCAGTGGAAGACCTTGGCCAGGAGACCGTGATCCGGCTGGATGTGAATCTCGTCAATATCACCTGCTCCGTGCGCGACCGCCAGGGGCGTCTGGTGCCCGGACTCACCAAGGACGACTTCATCATCAAGGAAGACGGCAAGGAGCAGACCATCAAGAACTTCGCGCGGGAAACGGACCTTCCGCTCACCATGGGCCTGCTGGTAGACGTCAGCCCCAGCCAGGAGCGGCTGATCGAAGTCGAGAAAGAAGCCGCCACGCGATTCTTCCAGTCGGTGCTGAAGAAAAAGGATCTCGCCTTCCTCATCAGCTTCGGCTCGGAGGCCGAGTTGTTGCAGGATCTGACAAGTTCGCCGCGGCTGCTTGCTGAGGGACTCGGCGGGCTGCGGGTTAACGCGTCCGTGGGCGGTTTGGATTCCGGGCCGGTTCCCACCATGAACCACCCGCGCGGGACGGTGCTCTACGACGCCGTCTACCTGGCGGCTCGCGAGCGGCTGCGGAACCAGGTGGGCCGCAAGGCGCTCATTCTGATCACGGATGGCGTGGACCAGGGCAGCCGCGTGACCGTGGACGAGGCGCTCCGCGCCGCTCACATGACCGACGCGGTGGTGTACGCCATCGATTACTACGACCCGCGCGCCTACGCGGGCTACGGCGGCTTCGGCGGCGACGACCGCGGCTTGTGGCGCATAGTCGAGCAGACCGGCGGCCGCGTTTTCAAGGTGAGCAAGAAGCACCCGCTGCCGGAAATCTTCGACCAGTTGCAGGAAGAGTTGCGCACGCAGTACTCGCTCAGCTACACGCCTCCACAATCGGATAAGAACGGCGATTTCCACAGGATCGACGTCGGCGTCAAGCAGAAAGGCATGAAGGTTCAGGCCAGGCGCGGCTACTTCTCGCGCGGCGGAAGCGCTGCCACGAACTGAACTGCGCGGGTGGGCTCGGTCTTTTGATTAGGGACCGGCGCCGGCTTGAGCTAATCGTCGGCCGCCTCGGCGGTAATCGCCTGCCCCACCGCCGCCGGCAGCAGTACCCGGAAGCAGGCGCCCCGGCCGGGCTTGCTTTCAACCTCCAGAAAGCCGCCGTGCCTTCGGACGATGCCCTGCACGGCCGCGAGCCCGAGGCCGCGTCCGGCGAACTTCGTCGTGAAGAACGGCTCGAAAATCCGCGGCAGGATGGCGGGGTCGATGCCTGCGCCGCCGTCGGCGATTTCCATGATGATGTGCGGTCCGGGCCGGACATGCGCTCCTTTGGCCCGTGCCATATCCTCCGGAACCTCTCGCAACGCTGTGCGCACCCGGATCACCGATGGGCGGTCGCCGCACGCCTCGGCGGCGTTCATAACGAGATTCACTACAATCTGGTGCAGTTGGCCGCGGTCGGCCCGGACAACAGGCAGGCTGTCGTTCAAATCGAGTTCCAGGCTGACCGTGGCGGGGATGGAGGACCGCAGCAAGGGCAAGAGGTCATGCACGGCCTGCGAGACGTCCAGATCCACGGTAACGAAGCTGCCCTTTCCGGCATACGCAAGCAATTGGCGGGTCAGATCGGCAGCGTGCTCCGAACTCCGGATGATCTGGCGCACGCGGGTCATCTCCGGGCTGGATGGCGGCAGCATCTCCGCCAACAGGCTGGCGTTGCCCAGGATAGTAGTGAGCAGGTTATTGAAGTCGTGCGCGACGCCGCCGGCAAGAACGCCTATGCTTTCGATTTTCTGGGCCTCATGCAGCCGCTCTTCCAGGCGCTTGCGTTCCGTGATGTCGATGGCGAAACTCACCAGTTCGTCTGGTTTTCTGCCTACGGTCGCAAAGCCAAGGATTACAGGCAGGCGCCTGCCGTCTTTAGTCACACACTCTTTTTCGAAGATCCTGCTGCGCCCCCTTCCGCGCGCTTCGGCGAGCGCACCCAAGCAGGATGGAAGAGACTCGGGAAGCGACAGGTTCCTACAGGCTATGCCCTCGCCTTGGAGATCTTCCCTTGAATAGCCCGTCATTGCGAGCCATGCGTCGTTGGCCGCGATAATGCGAAGGCCATCGGGTCCGTTGCGCGCGGACGCCACTCCGATGGGGCTGCTCTCGTATAGCTGCCGGTAACGGTCCTCGCTCTCTCTCAGAGCGCTTTCGGTGCGCTTCCGCTCCGTGATGTCGGTGGCAACCACCATAGCAGCCATGGTCTCGGCGCGCTCGTTGCGGAGCGGTACGAGCTGCGCGAAAAAGATGCGTCCGCGATACGGCGCTTCCATGCAAAAGCTCTTGCCTGCCAGTACCTCCGCCAGTCTCCGGGCCAGCGCCGCCCCTGCCCCGGACGCGTCGAAATCAGAAACCTGCCTGCCTTCGAGCTCCCGGCTGGACAATCCCACCCGCTCGAGCGCGCGGCCTTCGGCAATGATGCACCGCAGTTCGCGATCTACGACGCATACCGCCGCATCAGGCAGGTGCTCAGCAATCGAACGGTAAAGCCGTCCGGCACGCCCGACGAGTTGTCCGGCCATACGGAAGCGTCGCACCATCGACTCCAGAGCGGCAGCGAGCACCGGGGGATCGACTGGTTCGGGGATACAAACGTCGGCGTACTCCAGGCTGCGAATAATCGCCGCGCGCCCGGGTGGAGTGACGTGAATTATGGGCAACAACATGGTGCTGGCGCCCGAGCGCAACTGCGCCGACAGGCTGCACGCCTCGCCGTTGTCCTCGCCGGTGACGATCAGGACGGCCTCGGGCAGGAATCCGGCCACGGCGCTCAGGGCATCTGCCGAGGTGCGGCACTCGGCCACCTCGAAGCCCTGCTCCCGCATGCTGCGGGCCAGCGAATTTCCCTCCCCCGCAACGGCGACAAGTCTGGGCGCAGGCGTAATCACGTCTTTCAACCCGTGTTGCAGCTGTCTCCCGGAGCGCCGCGCGGGGGGCAGGATTCCAGCACCCCGAGTCCCGATTACTCTATCGCAACTGCGGCCGGTTGTCGAGCCCTATGCAGGCGCCCGCATCAAGGCTTTGCGGCGGGCGTAAGCTCGCGGCTGGTGATGACGCGGTCGATCATGCCGTAATCGAGCGCCTGGTCGGCATCCATAATGTAATCGCGGTCCACGTCGCGCGCGATCTTCTCGAGCGGCTGTGAAGTGGATTCGGCCAGGATACGGTTCAACATCTCGCGCATGCGGAGGATTTCCTTCGCATATATGTCGATATCGGTCGCCTGGCCCGCCAGACCGCTCATGTGCGGCTGGTGTATCAGAATGCGCGAGTGCGGCAGGCTGTACCGCTTGCCTTTAGTGCCGGCTGCGAGCAGCACGGCGGCCATCGAGGCCGCCTGGCCCACGCAGATTGTAACAATATCCGGCTCGACAAACCGCATGGTGTCGAGTATCGCAAGCCCGGAAGAGATCGACCCGCCCGGCGAGTTTATGTACAGAGAGATATCGCGCTGCGGATCCTCGGCGGCCAGGAACAGCATCTGGGCGATTATCAGGTTCGCGACCGTGTCGTCGATGGGCGTGCCCAGGAAAATAATGTTTTCTTTCAAAAGGCGGGAGTAAATGTCGTACGCGCGTTCACCGCGCGACGTCTGTTCAACCACCATGGGAACCAGTACGGAACCCGACATGTCGGCAATACCTCCAGTCCCGCTCCAGCGGGCCGCTCTCTCAGTTTCTTTCCCGTCCGCCCGCAACCGCCGGGCGGGCCTTTCTGGGCTTGTCGAGCGCGCGGCGCTTCTGCTCCAGTGCCGAAGCCAGGTCGGCGATCGTGGTTTGCTCCAGATAATCCATGATACGCGAGCGCAATCCCTTCCAAGAGTCGTGCATGCCGCAGGGGGCGTCGTCCGTGCACTCGGCCAGCCCGCTGACGCACTTCTGATAATCCTGAAGGCCGTCCAGGGCCTCGACTATCTGGACAAGGCTGACATCGCTTGCCGGACCGCGCAGGCAGAATCCGCCAGTAGGTCCCTTGCTGGATTTCAGCAGGCCTTTGCGGGCAAGCTGCTGAAGGATCTTCGCGAGAAAATGGGCGGGGATGCCCTCCTGCTCGGCAATCTGCTTCACCATGGCATATCTGCCCTCAGGCACCTGCGCCAGGTGAACAAATGCCCGGATGGCGTACTCGGAAGACCGAGAATAGATCATCTGGTACCCCTCCTGAGAGGAAAACAATACGCCTTCATCTTAAGCATTGCCAGCATCCGGCGCAACCATGAGTAGGGCCTAAACCCCCTTGCCCGTAAGAGTTTAATCCCCGCCATCATGGAACCCGCCCCCGCTTTAGCCCCTCGCCGGTCCGCCGATAAGACCTCTGTGCGACCGTACTCGTGGAGTATTCATGCGGATTCTGATTGCTGACGACGACTCAGTCTCCCGCCGCATACTGGCAAGGCTTCTAAGCCAGTGGGACTACGAGGTGGTCGAGGCCGATGACGGGAACGGCGCCTGGGCGGTGCTCCAGCAGGCGGAACCGCCCCGGGTGGCCATCCTGGACTGGATGATGCCCGGCATGACCGGGCCGGCGGTTTGCCGCGAGGTCCGCCGCCGCGGAGCCGGGCGATACACCTACCTCATCCTCCTGACCGCCCGGAATCAAATGAAAGATCTGGTGGAGGGCCTCGATTCCGGGGCTGACGATTACCTCACGAAACCTTTCGACATGCAGGAGTTGCAGGTCCGGCTGCGCGCCGGCCGGCGCATCCTGGCGCTCGAGGCCGACCTCGTTGCAGCCCGGGAGGCCCTGCGCGATCAGGCCACCCGCGACCCCCTGACCTGTGTCTGGAACCGCTACGCAATCCTGGACATACTGGACCGGGAACTGAGCCGGGCGCGCCGTGAGGCGGGCTCGGTCGGCATCGTCATGGCGGACCTGGACCACTTCAAGCAGATCAACGACCGTCTCGGGCACCTGGCCGGCGATGCCGTCTTGCGCGAAACGGCGCGGCAGATGCAAGCATCGCTGCGCAGCTACGACGCGATCGGGCGCTACGGCGGGGAAGAGTTCCTGATAGTACTGGCCGGCGCCGGGCTGGCGGAAACGGCTGTGCTGGCCGAAAGAGTCCGCCACGCCGTTGCGGACAACCACGTCAGCACGCGGGACGGCCAGGTGACGGTGACCATCAGCGCCGGCGCCGCCGCCGCCGAACCCGGGGATACGCGCGCTGCCGAAGCCATTATTGACGCGGCCGATCGCGCCCTCTACCGCGCCAAATCGCGGGGACGTAATTGTGTGGAGCTGGCGGTCCCCGGCGTGCCCGATGCGCTGCGCTCGCTTGTGGCATCGTCGAACTAAGCGGCCGCCGGTACTGGTGCGGGCCTGGCGTCCCCTCCGGTGTTCCGGCGGCCGTTTGGAATAGTGAGTCGCCTCCATTTAAATACCTAAGGCATGTAGTCTGCCGGGTAACTTACCCGGCCTCAGCGCCGGTTTATCGTGAACTCAATGTCGATGGTGGTTATAACTTCGCACGGCACGCCGTTAAGCAGCGTCGGCGAGTACAGCCACTGCTGCACGGCACGCACCGCGGCCGGTGCAAGCAGTGGATGGCCGCTGATTACGCGCAGCTCCCGGATGCGCCCGTCCGCGCCGATGATCGCACCCAGCCGCACCGTCCCGGAGATGCGCGCGGCGACAGCCAGCCGCGGATATTCCGGGATTATCGGGTGAATCAGCTTGGCCTCCTGCACGTCGCCCCCCACTCGCACCTGCTTGACAGCCTCGATAGCGCGCGGCTGCGCGATAACACGCTGCTGTTCGGGCGCGCGGGGTTCCAGTTGCGCCAGCATGCGCAGCATGACTTCGCTGGCCCGCTCGTTCCCAGCCGGCCCATCGGGCAGGCCCGGAATGTAAGGGCCGGATAGCCCGGACGGCGCTGCCGCCTCCTGCGGGGGGTCGACAATCCGGGCCGCCTTCTCGGGGATGTAGCCGGGCGCTCTGAAGGTCTTGCCGGCGGCCGCCGGTTTCAGATGTGCCGCTTCGACAATTCGCACGTGCTCGGGTCTTGTGCCGCTCTTCTGCACAGGCGGAGCCGGTTCGATCACCCGGTCCATCAGCCTTGCCGTCGGCAGTGTGTCTGTGATGATAAGGGGAATCAGCACCAGCACGCCGAGCCCTGCGAGTTGGAGGAAAAAGGATGCGAGAACCGTCCAGACCCTGGACGTCCTGGCGGCCCCCGCAAGGAACGTCTGCTCGAACATGCCGCCCTCCTTTCTGCGGCTTTGGACACCGCAGGGGACAGCCGTGTTCCCCGGCTTACTCGAGCAGGTTTATCGTCCCGCGGCAGTTCTTTGCGCCGCAGGCACACGGCACGCGCTCCATGTGCTTCTCGAAATGATAGTCGATTGTAAGTTCCTCACCCGGTTCGATGGCGCGCTTGCTGAAATAAAGTATGTGTCCTTTCAGAATGACCGCGTACAGGTTCGGATCGCAGGAGTGATTTATTATCTCCGCTCCGCTGCCGCCCACCGATCCGTCTATGCACCAGTACGAGTTCAGCTCGAACAGATAGATCAGGTTCGCCGCGCCGCGCCGCTTCGTCTCGCGCCGGCTGATCTTCTCGCCGGTGTACTCGATAACCTTCCGGCGTGCGGGAATGTGCTCCAACGCGAACACGCCCCACCGGTGAATTCGCGACGGGCGCACTTCCATCCTGAAGCACGCAAAACGGGGATCGATCGCCGGACGATTCACGCTGCTGTACCGGCCGGCGCTCCTCCGGCCAACTCACGCGGGCGGCCGCACGCGAGTTCTGTGGCTGGCTGCAAAAGCATACTGGTTTCAGTGAAAGCTGCCCTGATGAGAGCATTATAACGGGAACGCCGCGAGCCATACGGCGGCGAGCCGTCACGGTAGAATTGAAAGCTTCTCTATGGCGATTCCCGAATCGGCATCCGAGTACATTTCGGAGCAGGCCGCGCTGCTCCGCGCCGCGGGCGTCCGCCGCAGGATCGTTTTTCCCGAGGGCGACGACTCGCGGGTGTCGGAAGCCGCAGCGCGGCTGGCCAAAGAGGGACTCGCCGATCCCATCCTCATATCGCCGTCGGCCGGGACCGCTCCGCCGGGCGTGCGCATTGTCGATCCGCAAGGCTCACCGCTTCTGGGCCGGTATGCGGCCATCTTTTATGAGCGCAGGCGCTCTCGCGGCGTCACACAGCTCGAAGCCGCAACGGCGGCCGCCCACCGGCTGAATTTCGCCGCGCTCATGACGGCCGCCGGCGATGCGGACGCCGTAGTCGGCGGCTGCGTGCACACCACGGCGGAGTACGTGCGCTCGGTGCTGCGTTCGATCGGCGTCGTTTCCGGATTTCGCAAGGTGTCGAGCGCTCACATAATGGCCGTGCGCGACCGCACCTTCGGGCGCAAAGGGCTGCTTGTGTTCTCGGATGCGGCGATACAGGCCGTGCCCACGGCGGCCGAACTGGCCGAAATCGCCATCGCAACCGCCGCGACGGCGCGCGCCGTCTTCAACGCCGAGCCGCGCGTGGCGCTCCTTTCGTTTTCCACCAGGGGCAGTGCCCGGCACCCCGAGGCGATGAAGGTCGCCGACGCCCTCAGGTATGTGCGCGCCCGCGCGCCGGAACTGAAGGCCGATGGAGAGTTGCAGGCCGACGCCGCGCTGGTCGCCTCTGCCGGCCGCTCGAAGGCGCCCGGATCGCCCGTGGCGGGACGCGCCAACACGCTGGTCTTCCCGGACCTCAACTCCGCTAACATCGGCTACAAACTCGTCGAGCGGCTCGGAGGAGGCGCCCTGCTCGCCGTCGTGCTTCAGGGGACCGCGCGTCCGGCCGGCGTTATCTCGCGCGGCTGTTCGGCCCACGATATTTATAATGCGGCGATTGTTATCGCGGCGCGCGCCGGGCGATTGCTCGCGGAAGCAGTTTGAGATGCTCCCGTTCAAGCTCGTCTGGCATCCCGGTTATGACCTGAACCTCGGAAATCACGTGTTTCCGTCGAACAAGTACCGCCTTGTTCGCGACCGCCTGCTCGCCGAGCGCTTCGCGGCGCACGCCGATTTCGTGCAGCCAGAACCGGCGCCGGATGAGGACGTCCTGCTTGTGCACACCCCGGAGTGGGTGAAAAAGCTGTGCAAGGGTACGCTGACCTACTACGACCTGCTGAAGCTCGAACTGCCCTACTCGCGGCAGACGGTGCACGCCTTCTGGCTGGCCGCCGGCGGCACGACGCTGGCGGCGCGCCTCGCGCTGCGCGACGGCGTCTGCGTCAACCTCGGCGGCGGGTTCCACCATGCTTTTCCAGATCACGGTGAAGGGTTTTGCGCCATACACGACGCCGCCATCGCAGTCCGCAGGCTTCAGCGGGAGGGCCTCGTAGAGCGCGTAATGTTTGTGGACTGCGACGTGCACCAGGCGAATGGCACAGCGGCGATCTTCGCTCACGACAGGTCCGTCTTTACCTTCTCCATTCACCAGTCGAACAACTATCCCGCCGAAAAGCCGCCGTCCGACCTTGATATCGATCTTGAAGATGAGACCGGCGATGCGGAGTATCTCGAGAAACTGCGCGCGGCGCTCGTACCCGCGCTCGCCGCGCACCGGCCGCAGTTGGTGGTTCTCGTTGCGGGAGCTGACCCGTACTACCGCGATCAACTCGGGGGACTGTCGCTGACTATAGACGGCCTGATGGCGCGCGACCGCATGGTGTTCGCAACAGCGCTGATGCAGCGCGTGCCCGTGGTGGCTGTGCTGGCCGGCGGGTATGCGGTGCAGGTGGAAGAAACGGTAACAATACACGGGAATACTGCAAAGGCGGCCAAAGAAGTATTGGACCGCGTACGCTGGATGCGGGGCCGCTAGCCCTGTTTACGCCTGCGCGCCGACGCCGGCGGCTGCGGCATGCGCCTGGGCGGCGGCGAGCAGTTTGTCCTCGAAGCTGTAGTCGATCTGCCGCTTCTGGTTGTGCCGCACATACCAGCGGTAAGTCTCTTTCAGGCCCTGGGCCAGCGGTGTCGGCTTGAAGCCAAGCACACGCTGAGCCTTGGTTACTATCATCGTGATCGGCGGGATGTCGAAGCAGATGCCAAAGTAAACGTTGGGGCCCATGGGGTGCCCGCCCATGTGATAGATGCGCTCGCGCGGGATCCGCACGATGTTCGGCTTCTTCGCGCAGGCCTCGGCAAACGCGTGCACCGCCTCGAGTTGCGTCACGGCGCGCGAGTTCGCAATGTTGAACGCGTGGCCGGTCGCGTTCGGCTCCACCATTACCTTCAGACAGGCGGCGACCAGGTCTTTTATAAACACGAACTGCATCAGGCGTCTTCCGTCGCCCGGGAGGATCAGCGGCCGCCCCTCGCGCAGCCGGTCCCAGAAGAACGCCTCGCGATAGAATGGGTTGCCCGGACCGTAGATGAACGGCGGGCGGAGCGTGACCACCGGGAAACCGCAGCGCTGGTGCAGCCTGAACAGTGCCCGTTCGGTCTGGGCCTTGTTCCTGACGTACGCGTCGGGATGATCGTCGGGAGCCAGCGCGTCGCCTTCGTGGTGATTGAGGCCGTCGCCGTAGGCCGCAACACTGGACATGAACACGTACCGCTGTAACTGGGGTCCGCAGGCCCGGGCGGCGGCTTCCACATGTGCCGCCGTGGTTCCGCGCTCCCAATCGTAAACGTTGTCGAAAACAACATCGAACCGCCCGTCCGAGAGTACGCGCCTGACGGCGTCGACGTCATTCCGATCGGCCACGATGCTGTTCACCTTCTTGCCGAGATCGTGCTCGGCCTTGCGGTGCAATACCCAGACTTCGTGTCCGGCCTTGACAAGTTCGGCGACCAGGTTCCGCCCTATGAACTGCGTCCCGCCTATGACCAGAACCTTTTTGGGAGTGACGGCGTTGAGGTGCCCGTTCATCATCTCGCGCTAATCGTAATACTCCAACCCCAAGTGGGTTATCAGATCCTCGCCACGCATCCATCGCAGCGTGTTCTTCAGCTTCATAAGCTGAATGAAGATGTCGTGCTCGGGATACAGCCCCGGAGCCGTCATCGGCCCCTTGAAGTAAAACGACAGCCATTCCTGGATGCCTCGCATGCCGGCCCGCTGAGCCAAATCGAGGAACAGCACGAGGTCGAGCACGATAGGCGCCGCCAGGATCGAGTCCCGGCAGAGGAAATTGACTTTGATCTGCATCGGATAGCCGAGCCATCCGACGATGTCCAGGTTGTCCCAGCCCTCTTTGGCGTCGCCCCGCGGAGGATAGTAATTGATCCGGACCGCGTGGAAAAAGTCCTTGTAAAGCATCGGGTATAGCTCGGGCTGGAGTATCTGGTGCAGCACCGAAAGCTTGGTGGTTTCTTTGGACTTGAACGAGCCGGGGTCGTCCAGAACCTCTCCATCGCGGTTGCCGAGTATGTTCGTCGAGAACCACCCCTGCAAGCCGAGCATGCGCGCCTTGAGGCCGGGCGCGATGAGGGTCTTCATGAACGTCTGGCCGGTCTTGAAGTCCTTGCCGCCGATCGGCACGTTGCGTTCGCGCGCCAGCTCGAGTAACGCCGGGCAGTCGGTAGTCAGATGTGGGGCGCCGTTCGCGTGGGGAACGCCGCATTTCAGCGCGGCGTACGCGTATATCTGGCTGGCGGATATTTCAGGGTCGCTTTTCTGCAACCCGCATTCGAACTCCTTCAGCGACTGGTGGCACGCGGCCGGCTCGTGATAAACCTCCGTCGAGCCGCACCATACCATCACCATGCGCGAGACGCCGGTGCGCTTGCGGAAATCCTCGATATCCGCGATCACGGCCTCGGCGTGGTCCATCTTGGACCCGCCCTGCTTAACGTTTGGGCCGTGCAGGCGCTTTACGTACTCGGGGTAGAACACCGCTTTCATGGGCTGGATGCGCGAAAGCGGCTCCTTTACCTGTTCGAGCAGCGAACGCTCGAGCACGCCGGCCTTCGATGCAGCCTCGTAGGCGTTGTCCTCGAAAATATCCCAGCCGCCGAATACGAGATCGTCCAGGCTGGCCAAGGGAACGAAATCCTTGATCTGGGGACTGCGGCCGTCGGTGCGTTTGCCAAGGCGAACGGTGGCGAGCTGGGTCAACGACCCGATGGGCGCGCCCAACCCTCTCTTGATCGCCTCGACGCCTGCAAAGAAGGTTGTTGAAACGGCGCCGATGCCCGGGGTCAGCACCCCGAGCCCGCCCTCGGGCGGGGCGATCCTCACGTTGTCGGGCAAGGCTTTCCTCCTCGGAGTAAGGTCAGAAACGCCGAAATGCTATACTATCACTCTCATGTCGGATCGCGCGACATCTGCGTTCACGGCATTAATCGTGGACGACGAGCAGCTCGCCTCCGACGAGCTGGCCTATCTCCTCAAAGATTTCCCCGATATAGATGTTATCGGGACCGCGAAGAATGGCATTCAGGCCATAAAGATGATCGAGGAGATGGAGCCCGAACTCGTCTTCCTGGACGTGCAGATGCCCGGCCTGGACGGCCTCGGCGTTATTCGCAAACTCCAGGAAAAAAAGGTTCCGCTGCCCTACTTCATCCTGGCCACCGCCTACGAGCAGTATGCCGTCGAGGCATTCCGCCTCGAGGCGCTCGATTACGTCCTTAAGCCGGTGGAAAAGGACCGCTTGGCTCTCACCGTAGATCGCGCGCGCAGGCTGCTTCAGGAAAAGAGCGCTAAAGCGGCCACCGAGCCGCCGGCGCCGCCGCGGCCCGCCCAGGTACGCACCAAACTGCTGGTCAAGAGCGCGAATCGCAACTTCATCGTAGACGCGCACGATCTCATCTACGCCACCATCGATGACGGGCTGATCACAGTCGTCACCACCCAGCTCGAAGGACAGTCGAATTACCGCACCATCGAAGAGCTTCAGTCCAGCCTCGACCCCGACGTCTTCTGGCGCGTGCACCGCTCGTACCTGGTTAACATCAATCGCATCAAGGAAGTAATACCGTGGTTCAAGTCCAGCTACCTGCTGCGCATGGACGACAAGAAGCAGACCGAGATTCCCGTCAGCCGCGTGCAGACCAGGCGTTTGCGCACGCTGCTCAAGCTGTAGTCCGGCCCCCCATGGCGCGCAGAGAGGACCCGTTCGCCTCCGTTGCCCGCTACACCGGCCTGGCGTTCCTGCTGCCGGCCGGCACGATAGTGGGCTACATCATAGGCGTTCTGCTGGACCGCGCCTTCGGCACCAGCTTCCTCAGGGTGGTGTTCCTCGTTCTCGGGATTGTGGCCGGATTCCTGGCGCTGTTTCGCGAACTGGACCGCCAGACGAAGCGTGATGGGTCCTGAAGACGCCGCATTCTACTCCCGCGCCATAGGCCGCCTCTATCGCTGGATGTACTACGCCGGCGTGCTCGGAACCGGTGCGTGCGTGTTCTGGCGAGGCTGGCAGGGCGCCATAGCGTTTGCCGCCGGAGCCGCTGCCGCTTATTTCAACTTTAAATGGCTGCATGAAGCCGTGATGGCGATGTCGCCCGGCGCCCCGCCCGCGCGGGGGCGGATTTTCGTGTTCCTGGCCCTGCGGTACGCCATGCTCGGCGTGGGGGCCTATGCTATAGTGATGATCTTCGGAATGAATGCGATACCGGCCCTTGTGGGCCTGTTCGTTCCGATGGCCGCAGTCATCATAGAAATCGTTTACGAGCTGGCGCATGGAACATGAACTCTGGCTGACCGCCTTGTTCAATCACTACATTCCGGGGCCCGCCAACGCGGTTCTCTCCTGGGTAGGTTTGCCGCATAATCCCGCACACCCATGGTCGAACTTCATGACCATGCAGATCCTGGTCACCGCCATCATCATCGTCGTTTTCGCGCTTCTCCGCCCGCGGCTGTCAATGGACCGCCCCGGCAAGTTCCAGCACATCTTCGAGATGGTGTTCGACTTCATGCGAGGCCAGACCGACGACATAGTAGGCCACGGCGGACGGCCCTACCTGGCCTTCTTCGGGACCATTTTCGTCTTCGTGCTGTTCTGCAATCTGATCGGCGTTATACCCAGCTTCGAATCGCCGACCATGTTTCCGGCTGTGCCGCTGGGATGTGCCCTTGCAACCTTTCTTTTCTATAACTTCGTGGGGTTTAAGGAGCAGGGCGGGCTAAACTATCTGAAGCACTTCGCCGGGCCCATTCCGGTAATGGCGCCGCTGATGTTCCCCATCGAGGTCATCAGCAATCTGGCCCGGCCGCTCTCGCTCACCATTCGTCTTTACGCAAACATGTATGCCGGCGAGCAGGTGACGATGGCGTTCATGACGCTCATACCCCTTCTCATACCGCTGCCTTTCATGGGGCTGCACATTTTTGTCGGCTTCCTTCAAGCTTACGTGTTCGCGCTGCTGACGATGGTGTACGTCGGCGACGTTCTCCCGCACCACGAGCCCGAGGACGCCACGGGTGCGCCGCATACATAGGGTTTTATCCGGGCATTATCGCTCCTCAGTGTGAGCCCGGCTGCAAGAGGATGACGGGAACCACCGCCTGAGGCGCAAATTACTAAGGAGAAAGCAGATGAAATTCAAGCTGTTGGTGTTGCTGGGAGCGCTCATGGCGCTGGCCTCGCCGATGTTCGCCCAACCCGCTTCCACCGCTTCCGTACAGGCGGCGCAGGCGCAGTGGATCTGGATAACCTCCGGTTTCGCCATGGCAATCGCTTCGGCCGGATGCGGCCTGGCTCAGGGCAAGGCTGTCGCAGCCGCCTGCGAAGGCATGGCGAGGAACCCGGGGGCGGCGGCCGCCATCCGGTTTGCACTGATTCTCGGCCTCGTGCTGATCGAGTCGCTGGCGCTTTACACGCTGGTGATCATCATCCTGAAGGTCGCCCCGGTAGTTATCTAGCCGGCAGCCGGGTATTGACGGGGCGGCACGCAGTCCTTGCCGCCCCACTTCCCGAAACGCGATGAAAATCGAAGGCATATTCCCGCCCATCACGACGCCGTTCGATCGAGACGGAAACGTTTATCATGCCAAGGTCAGGCACAACATCGAGAAGTGGAACCGCACCGGTTTGGCCGGCTACGTAGTCTGCGGCTCCACCGGCGAGAGCGTCTTCCTCACCGCCGAGGAAAAAAAGCAGCTCTGGGCCACCGTGGCCGAGCACGCCGCGCCGGGCAAGCTGCTCATTGCCGGCACCGGCTGCGAGAGCGTCCGCGAAACCGTGGACCTCTCGAACTGCGCGGCTTCGATGGGCTACAAAGCCGTGATGGTGCGCACGCCGCACTACTACAAGAACATGGTGAACAACGCCGCGGCGCAAATGCTTTTCTTCCGCGCGGTCGCCGACGCGTCGAAAGTGCCCGTCATCATCTACAATTGGCCGCAGGCGACGGGCGTTGATATCCCGGCGGAAGCCGTAATCGCCCTGTCCGGACACCCGAACATCGTCGCCATGAAGGAAAGCTGCGGCAGCATCGAAAAGATCTTGAAGATGCTCCGGGAGTGCGAGCCGGGGTTCAAGGTGCTCTCCGGTTCGGCTCCGACGCTCTGGCCCACATTAGCCGTTGGCGCTTCCGGGGGAGTGCTGGCCTTTTCGAATGCCGCTCCGGGCGCGACCGTGGCGCTCTGGGAAGCCGTGCGCGCACGCGACTACGATGCCGCGCGCGAATGGCAGAACCGCATTGCGAACGCCGCCGTCCTGGTCACCGTGAAGTACGGCATCCCGGGCCTGAAGCACGCCATGGACCTGAATGGATATTACGGCGGCCCGCCGCGCCTGCCGCTCACGCCGCCCTCGCCCGAAGCGAAGCAGGAGATCGAGGCCGCGTTCCGGGATCTCGACTAATCAGGGGTTTAGCGCCGCATCGGGGAAAATGAAGCCAGAGGGGCTTTCCCGATGCTGGTGCGAATCGTTCATACCGCACTCCTGTTTGTGTTTCTGGCCGCGGCGCAGCAACCGCCCGAGCAGGTTGTGACGAACTCCGACGTCGCCGCGATGATCAAAGCCGGGCTGGCTCCGGCCACCGTGGTGCGCGCCATCGATCTTGCCGCCGTGCGCGGCATCACCCGTTTCGACGTCTCGCCCGGCGCTCTTATCCGCATGAAAAATCAGGGCGCAACCACGGCCGTCCTGGACGCGATGATCGCCGCCGCCGGCATGCCCAAACGCATGGTGCCCAGCAACGCCGTGCCGGGACTGCCGCTTAAGAAGGGCGTGTACTACCGGGGTCCCGCCGGGATGACCGAAATGCCGGCGACAGCAGTCTGGCCGGAAGTGGACATGGGCTGGAAGGGCCTTACGCCTACCGAAGAACGCAGGTACGTGCTCGTCGGGCCACGGGCGAGCCTGAAGATTCGTTCCGCGCAGCCCGTTTTCTACGTCCGTAATGGGCGTCCGGAGGACTACTGGCAATTGGTCAAGCTGGCGGCCAGGAAGGACCGCCGTTGCTGGGAGACCGAGCCCACGCAGGCGCCGCTGCTATCCGAGCCGCCGCGCATCCGCCCGGATCAGGCGGTGCCGCTCGATCTCAAGCGGCTGGCGGGCGATGTGTTCGAACTGCGCCCGGCGAGGGCGCTCGGTCCCGGCGAGTACGCAATCGTCAACACTAAGACGTCGCAGCGCTGGCTCAGCAAGGTATACCCGTTTGCCGTCCTGGGTGAAGCGTACGAGTAGCCCGGCGCTGCGGCAACCTGGACCGGACCGCGTGGCCCGGGGCTCTATAATGGTTCTTTCGATGGACCTCGCCGCGGCAGCCCTTACGGCGCACTCATGAACGATTCGGTCACAGAGGGGCCGGACGTGCCCGAATCCACTGCTAGCGCGGGCGCGGAGACACCCCAGGCGCCCGAAGCCGCCCAACGCGCCCCCGAGCGCCAGGAAAGCATAGTTCGCTCGGCCGGCATTGTGTCTGTCGCGGTGATGATCAGCCGCCTCACCGGTCTCGTCCGCGAGATGGTCATGGCGCGGCTGTTCGGCGCGGGAATGGCGTTCGATGCCTTCTCGCTCGGTTTCCGCATCCCCAACCTCACTCGCGATCTTTTCGCCGAGGGCGCCCTCTCCTCGGCATTTGTGCCAACCTTTACCGAGTACCTCACGGTCAAAGGCAAAGCTGAGGCAGCGCGCCTGGCGAATCTGGTAGCCACGGCCATCGTCATCATCGTCGGCTTCGTATGCCTGCTCGGGGTGGTTTTCGCGCCGCAGGTTGTGGGTGTTCTGGCCTCGGGCTGGAAGAGCGATCCCGAGAAGTTCGCTCTGGCGGTGAAGCTCACGCGCACGATGTTCCCTTTCCTGTTGCTGGTGGCCCTGGCGGCTCAGGCGATGGGCATTCTGAACGCCTGCGGAAGCTTCGGCGTACCCGCGATGGCCTCCGCGTGGTTCAACGTGGGCTCGGTGAGCCTGGGCGCGCTGGCCGGATTCACCGCCGGGCCGCACATCGGCATCGAGCCCATTCAGGGCATGGCCTGGGGCGTTGTTCTGGGCGGCTTGCTCCAGTTGCTATGGCAGGTACCCAGCCTGCGCCGCGAGGGTTTCAGCCTGCGCCCCGCCTTCGACGTCTCTCACGCCGGCCTGCGCCATATCTTCCGCCTGATGGGCCCAGCCATCATCGGCAATGCCGCCGTGCAGGTGAACGTGGCGGTTAACACGAATTTCGCCTCTCAGATCCCCGGCAACGGGCCCGTGAGCTGGCTGCAATACGCGTTCCGTTTCATGCAGTTGCCGCTGGGAGTGTTCGGCGTGGCGATTGCCTCCGCGACGCTGCCGTCAATTTCGCGCAGCGCGGCCACGAGCGACCTCAGCCAGTTCCGGCGAACGCTGGCAAACTCGTTGGGAACCGTCTTCCTGCTCACCGTGCCCTCCTCGGTCGGCCTGGCGCTGTTGGGGGAATCCATCATCGGCCTCATCTACCAGCACGGCCGCTTCACCGCGTATGACACTCGCATGACCGCGCTGGCGCTTTCGGGATACGTGATCGGACTGGCCGGCTACGCGGCGGTAAAGGTGCTCGCGCCTGCTTTCTATGCGCTCGGCAGCGCCCGCACGCCGATGATGATCTCGCTTGCCTCCATAGGCATCAACTTCGTTGTCGCCTGGTCGATGACACAGCAGGCGCACATGGGGCATTTCGGTCTGGCTCTGGCCACCTCAGGCGTCGCCATATTCAACGCGCTGGCGCTGTTCTGGCTTTTGCGCGCGCGGCTGAACGGCATCAACGGCCGCGCGCTTGCCGTGAGCATTGCGAAAATCGTCGCCGCCTCCGGCGCTATGGCGGGCGCGGTGGCGCTGTCGCACCACCTGGCGCTCGCTTGGGCGGGTACGGGAAGGCTTGGAAGGCTGGCAGACGTACTAATTTCCATCCCCGCGGGGATGGTTGTCTTTCTCGCCGCCTGCCGCCTGCTCAGAGTGGCCGAACTGGCGACGGCCGAGCGCGCGCTTGCAGGCCCTCTTGGAAAGCTGAGAAGGGCAGGCGTGCTAAAATCAAGAGGCAATGGTCGCTGACCTACGTCGGGCGATCAGGTTGCAGGATCTCGACAATCGAATCGGCCAACTGCAACAAGAGATCGCCTCACTTCCCCGGCACATCGCCGCTATTGAAAAGACATTAGATTCCCACATCCGCAAGGTGGAAGCGGATCGCGCCGCACTCGCGGCAAACCAGCGCGAGCGTAAACAACTCGAGGGCGAGGTTCAAGTTCAGGAACAGCGCATCTCCAAACTGCGCGATCAGATGCTCCTTGCCAAGACCAACGAACAGTACGGCGCCTTCAAGAATGAGATCGAGTTCTGCCAGAGCGAGATCAAGAAGTTCGAAGATCGCATCCTCGAGCGCATGGGCGAGACCGAGTCGCTCGAGCGCAATCTGAAGGCCGCAGAAGCCGCGCTGAACGCCGAGAAGCAGCAGGTGGAAACCGAAAAGAAAGAAGCCCGCGCGCGCACGGACCGCGACAAGCGAGAGATGGACAGCCTTCTAAAGGAACGCACCGCGCTGGTCTCGGAAATGCCGAAACAGCTTGTCACGCTTTACGAGCGGATCCGCAAAACGCGCAAGGGCCTTGCCGTCGTGGAGGCCGTCGACGGCCGCTGCACCGGCTGCCACATGATAATGCGGCTCCAGTTTTACCAGGACCTGAGGCGCGGCGACGAGATTATGCGCTGTGAGAGCTGCGGCCGCATTCTCTATTACAACCCGCCCGTCGAGGTGGACGAGGCCGGGCCCGCCGCCGAAACCGGCCAGCCCGTCGAATCCGAACCGCGCGCCTAGCCGCCCGGCTTAGTCATACGGGCGGCGCGTCTGCGCAATCGCCGGCCCGGCGGCGGCGAGCGCATGCCGGCGCGGGAACAGGGTGTCCCCGGTTGCGCAGTGGCCCGCAGTACTGGTACATTAACCTGTCTTTCTCCTGGTCGGATGGGAAGTTCGCCGGCCCCCTCGGCGGGCTCTTCAAATCCTGTGCCAACACCCGAAGGAGGGAATTGTGCCCCTGCGAATCATCGTGCTTGCAAAGCAGGTGCCGGACACAAAAAACGTATCGGGCGAGGTGATGAAGCCCGACGGCACCGTGAACCGGAGCGCGCTCGAGGCCATTTTCAACCCCGAGGACCTGAACGCCCTCGAAATGGGCCTGGATCTCAGAGAGCGCTGCGGCGGTGAGGTCATCGTCGTTACGATGGGACCGCCCCGCGCGGCCGACATCCTCAAAGACTCGCTCTGCCGCGGCGCAGACCGCGTCATTCTGTTGAGTGACCGGCGCTTCGCCGCGTCCGACACGCTCGCGACCTCTTATACGCTGGCGCAGGCGATCCAGACGCACCTCTCGCCATACGACCTGGTGCTGTGCGGGCGCCAGGCCATCGACGGCGACACCGCGCAGGTGGGGCCGCAGGTGGCCGAAAAGCTCGGAATCCCGCAGGTGACCTACGCGGATCGCGTGCTCGCCGTCGAGAACGGCAGGGTGCGCGTCCACCGCGATCTCGGCCGCGCGGAAGAAGTGGTGGAAACCACGCTGCCGGCGCTGATGACGGTTCCAAAGAGCGCGAACTCGCCGCGCTGGCCGAACGCGCGCCTGCTGCTGAAATACCGGCACGCGCTGTCGGCGTTCGAACTGGAAAAGGCAGCCCAGACGCAGGGCATCTCGCTCGACGAGCTGACCGCGCGCCTTCGCTCGCGCAACCTGCTCATCGAAACCTGGGGCGCGGAGGACATCGGCGCGGACCTCTCTCGCATCGGCATCTCCGGCTCGCCCACGAAGGTAAAAAAAGTGGACAACGTCGTGCTGGCCGGCCGCAACCTGCGTATGTTCGACCCAAGCGAGGATGGTGTCCGCGAACTGGTGCACGAACTTGTTGAAGAAAGGACCTTCGGCTAATGTCACAGCACGGTGATGTTTGGGTTTTCGCCGAAGTTGACGGCGGCGGCATTGCGAGCGTATCGCTCGAACTGCTCGGCAAGGGCCGCGAGCTGGCGGCCGAACTCGGCGTCCGCGTGGGCGCGGTGCTGATGGGCGGCTGCGCCGACGCGCTCGTCTCCACGCTGTTCGCCCACGGCGCGGACATTGTCTACGCGGCGCGCGACCCGCGCCTGGAAGAGTACACCACGCTGCCTTTCGCGCGCGTGATGACGGACCTGATCCGAGAGCGCAAGCCCGAGGTGGTGCTCTACGGCGCGACGCCGGTGGGCCGGGATCTCGCGCCCCGCGTGGCGTCGTCTCTCAAGACGGGCCTGACGGCGGATTGCACGGATTTGCAGATCGGCGCCTACGAATCCGGCGGCCGCGTCTATCAGAAGAAACTATTGCAGATACGGCCTGCCTGGGGAGGCAACATCATCGCGACCATCGTGTCGCCCGACGTGCTGCCGGAGATGGCTACTGTCCGCGAAGGCGTAATGCATATTCCCGAGCCCGTCGAGGGGCGCCGGGGCGAGCTGGTGGAAGTGCCCGTCGCGCTCGGCTCCGAGTGCGATGCCGTGCGCGTGCTCGAACGCCGCACCCAGCCCCGGCGCGTGGACCTGCGCTCGGCGAACATCATCGTGTCCGGCGGGTACGGTATGGGTTGCAAGGACGGTTTCAACATGCTTCACGAGCTGGCGGCGCTGCTGGGCGGCGCGGTCGGAGCGTCTCGCGCGGCCGTGGACGCCGGCTTTATTCACCACGATCACCAGGTGGGGCAGACCGGCACCACGGTCCGCCCCAAGCTGTACATCGCGTGCGGGATTTCGGGCGCAGTGCAGCACCGCGCGGGCATGGAGGAATCGGCCAAGATCGTCGCCATCAACCGCGACCCCGAAGCGCCGATCTTCCAGATAGCGCACTACGGCATCGTGGGCGATGTGGCCGAGGTGGTTCCTCGGCTCATCAAAGCCTTCAAAGGAAAGCTCTAGAGGGAGGCGGACGGTGGACAACTTCTTCACAGACAACCCCGACATCCAATGGCACTTCGACCACCTCGAGATTGAGGACGTCGTTGAGGCGCTCGAGGACGGCTATACGCAGGCCGGGCAGTACGAGGACGCGCCCGCATCCTACGCCGATGCGATGGCAGGTTACAGATCGGTTCTGGAGATGGCTGGAGCGATCTGCGCCACCGAGATCGCGCCGATGGCGCCCGAGGTGGACCGCGAGGGCGCGCATTTCGAGTGCGGCAAGGTCACCTACGCCAAGGGCACCGAGCGCGCCATGCGCATCCTGTCCCAGGCCGGCCTGATGGGTATGATGCTGCCCCGCTGCTACGGCGGGCTCAACTTCCCGGGCGTGCTCTACAGCATGGCCATCGAGATGGTATCGCAGGCGGACGGCAGCCTGATGAACATGTTCGGCCTCCAGGATATCGCCGAGACCATTTACGAGTTCGCCGACGAGCCCCTGCGCCGGAAGTACCTTCCGCTGTTTACGTCGGGCAAGGTGACCGGCGCCATGATCCTCACCGAGCCGGACGCCGGCAGCGATCTGCAATCCGTGCGGCTGAAGGCAGTTCCACAGGAGGACGGCTCCTGGAAGTTGTACGGCGTCAAGCGGTTCATCACGAACGGCTGCGCCGACGTCAGTCTGGTGCTGGCGCGCTCGGAAGAAGGCAGCGTGGACGGCCGCGGCCTCTCGATGTACCTGTGCGAGAAGTGCCCCGAGCTGGTGGTCCGCCGTATCGAAAACAAACTGGGCATTCACGGCTCGCCAACATGCGAGCTCCAGTTCAACGGCGTGCCCGCCGTGCTCGTGGGCCAGAGGCGCATGGGGCTCATCCGCTACGTCATGGCGCTCATGAACGGCGCGCGCGTCGCCGTGGCCAGCCAGGCCGTCGGCATCGCGCAGGAAGCGTACAACGAAGCGCTCAAGTACGCCCGCAAGCGCGTTCAGTTCAAGCAGGCCATCATCGACATGCCGCAGGTGTACGACATGCTGGCGCGCATGCGCTCGAACATCCAGGCCGCGCGGGCCATCTCCTACGAGGCCAGCCGCGTGGTGGATATCCGCCGCATGCTGGAGCGCAAGGCCGCCGCCGACCCGGCGCTGAAGTCCAGGCTGAAGGAGTACTCGTCTTATGCGGCGGTACTGACGCCCATCGCCAAGGGCTTCGCGTCCGAAATGTCCATTCAGGTGACTTACGACGCCATCCAGATACACGGCGGAACGGGTTACATGAAGGAGTTCAATGTGGAGCGCCTCGCGCGCGATGCCCGCATCACAACCATCTACGAGGGCACCACGCAACTCCAGGTTGTGGCCGCCTCAGTCGGTATAACCAGCGGCGCGCTGGGCAGCTATCTGGCCATGTTGGGCGAGCGCAACTTCCGCGCTGACCTGGCCCGGCTAAGCTCCATGTGCCGCGATATGCGCGAGAAGCTTGCCACCTGCATCGCTTTCTTAAAGACGATGAACGATCGCAGTTACAGCGAGTTCGTGTCCAGGCGCCTGGTCGACCTGGCTTCCGACGCGCTGGCTTCGCACCTGCTGCTGGTCCAGGCCGAGCGGGACCCCGGCCGGACCCCGGTCGCCGAACGGTACATCCGCGAGGCGCTGCCCCGCGTGCGGATGCAGGCCGAATACGTCACCAGCGGCGATAAATTCACTATCGAGAACCGGCACGCGCTGATATAATGCGACGTGCTACAGGCAGTGTTGGATGGATTAAACAGTATTCATATGAGCCGCCCTCCTGTGTTATGATTAGGGCGCGCTGAACAGAGTTCCACGGTGAACCGAGTGACAGGGCTGATAAGTTTTTTCCGGAGTCCGTAGTCCGTAGTATTAAGGTTCATTCGTTGAAGTACGAGCCTTGCAGGAAAAAGGCTCAGATTGAAAAAGTAGAGAAGGAAGAAGCAACAGATGAAGGAAAAGGGCACTGTCAAGTGGTTCAACGCGGCCAAGGGCTACGGGTTCATCCAGCGGGAAACCGGCGAGGATGTGTTCGTCCACTTCTCCGCAATCAACATGAACGGCTACCGTACGCTGGATGAGGGCGCCCGGGTCGAGTTCTCCGTTAAGAGGGGTCCGAAAGGTCTGCAAGCTGAAGACGTAACGATGATGACATAGGAAGGCTCCCCGCCTTTCCGGGAGGGGGTTTCTAGCGGCTTCCTCCACACTGAATTTTCCATGGGCGGCGCGCGGTTGCGAGCGTGCCGCCCGTTGTTGTTTTTGGCAACTGTCTTGCCCCGCAGAGAGCTTCGCCGTCCCAGCCGATAGAATAGGATTTGGACCTGGAAAAGACCCTGCTTCGTAAGGTGGGCGAAGCCATCGGCCGCTTCAAAATGATCCGCGACGGCGACCGCGTAGCCGTGGCGCTCTCCGGCGGCAAGGACTCGCTGACCTTGCTCGACGCCTTGGTGCTGCTCCAGCAGCGGGCGCCGGTGGAGTTCACCGTGTGCGCCTTCACCATCGAGCAGGGTAAGTTCCTGCGCCCGGTGGAGCCGCTGGCGGCGTACCTGGAGCGCAAGGGCGTCGCCTGGACCTACTATCGCGACGCGCCTTCGCTCTCTCTTGTGAATGACCGCCCGGAGCACGGCTGCGACCTTTGCAGCCGTTACCGGCGCCGCGCCGTGTACGAGGTGGCGCGCCGGCTCGGCGCCAACGTAGTAGCGTTCGGCCACACTGCCGACGATTTCTGTGAGGCGCTTCTTCGCAACATGCTGTTTACAGGCAAGTTGAGCGCACTGCCCCCCGTCACGCACTCGCGCGACCGGGAGTTCAGGCTCATCCGCCCCCTGGTGTTCCTGACCGAGGATGTGACGCGGCGATGGGTTGAAGCCTCCGGTGCGCCCCTGGTGCCCTGTGGCTGCGCGCAGCGGACCGGAAAGGTGCGCCGCGCGCTTCGCGACGTGCTGGGCAAGCTGGAAGCGGAGTTTCCGTACCTGAAAGAGCACATGCTGGCCGCCATGAGCAATTTGGAACCAGGCAGGCTGCTCGACACGAGGTTTCCACCGGAGTGAGCGCCAGTCGCACCCTGCACCGGCCGGACTCCGGCCCCTCCCCTCGCGTGACGACGGCGGCTTCCTGGGGAACGGGCTTCAGCCGGGGCGGGGCGTCCAGCTCCGCCCTGACGGCGTTGTGGGAATGTGCGCCGGCCACTTATCGGGCATCGCGGGAGGGTACGTTCTCCGGCGCGCAATTACCGCGTGCAAGCAGGTTTTCGCTGCCTGGTTAGAATGGAGCCCGCTGCCGCAGTCCCGTCGCTCAGAGCCAACTTCGCCTGGACCTTGGCGGGAAACGTGTTCAATGCCGCGAGCCAGTGGGCGCTGCTGAGCCTTATAGCCAAGCTCGGAAGCGCGCGCATGCTGGGCGAGTACGCGCTCGGCCTCGCCATCGCGATGCCGGTTGCGATGCTCGCCCATTTGAACCTGCGCGCGGTGCTCGCGACCGACGTCGAGCGCAGGCACCCGTTCGGGGACTATTTAGCCGTGCGCGCGGGGGCGTCAGCCGCCGGCGTTCTGGCCACCGCCGCCGTTGTAGCCGCATCCGGCTGCGGCGGGGGGGCGGCCGGCCGGGCGCCCCCCCTCCGGATGGGGGGTGGGGGGCCGGGCCGCGCGG
>Ga0078972_1000499_pt1 | contig 163006 bp, 155 predicted proteins | sample YelNatPaOPGAMG01_FD_67568 | JGI IMG/M metagenome (GOLD analysis project Ga0078972, IMG submission 67568) | Hot spring thermophilic microbial communities from Obsidian Pool, Yellowstone National Park, USA - OP-RAMG-01 (SPADES assembly) (version 2) | ecosystem: Environmental > Aquatic > Thermal...
AGCCTATGGATACAGGAACCAGGACTTCAAGAAGCTTAAGATCATTCAAGCTTGCACCCCATGGATGAACAAGTTCGAGCCCTGGAGCCACTACCCATAGTTTGTCGTCATGTGCCCAATTTCGGGACCAAAGAAGAATTCCCCTTGGGTCCTCCCCCGGAGGCCATGGGTTCCAGGATTAACAGGTGGGACCTCGGTTTGAGCGGATCCCCCTGACTCAACCCTGTTTGCCTCGAGGTTCAGCCCGGAGCCTCCCGCTCCAGAAGTTCCCTGAAGGGTGGGGAGGATGTGGGGGCGGTTTTTCGGGCGGCACGGATGCGCCGTCTTCCCGCCTCTCCTTCGGGAAGGAGCAACCGGAGCCAGAAGTATCCGTAGGGACTTATCGTGAAGTGAAAATGGGCCCGCAGGATCCGGGGGAAGCTTTTTCCGCTGAAAAGCTCGATAGGAACATATCCCCGGAATCTCGACAGGTCGAGGACGACCGATTCGGTCCGGTCGGAGAGGTTGTTCAGGACCAGGACCACATCCTCTTCGCTTTCTCTCAGGTAGGCGAACACATGCGTATTTTTCGGGGTGAGGAGTTTCATCTTGCCCCGGCCAAACAGGCGGGAGGACTGGCGGATTTGGATCATCTGCCGGAGGACATTCAGCGGGCTTGTCGGAAAGTCGATCTGGTTCTCAACGTTCACCACCTGGTATCCGTACAGGGCATTTTGGATCGGCGGAGTAAAAAGATCCGACGGGTTGGCCCTTGAGAAGCCTCCGTTTCGGTCGAACGACCATTGCATCGGGGTTCTGACCCCGTTCCGGTCCCCGAGGTGGACATTGTCCCCCATGCCGATCTCGTCGCCGTAGTAAAGGATGGGAGTCCCGGGAAAGGTCAGGAGAAGGCTGTACATCAGGTCGACCTTTCTCCGGTCGTTTTGCATGAGCGGCGCGAGTCTGCGCCGGATCCCGATGTTTAGGCGCATCCGCGGATCCTGGGCATAGATCGTCCAGAGATAGTCCCGTTCCAGGTCGCTGACCATTTCCAGCGTCAGCTCGTCGTGGTTTCGAAGAAAGATCGCCCACTGGCAGGATTCGGGAATCGGCGGGGTCTTCTCGAGAATATCGACGATGGATCTTCTGTCCCCCTCGGCGATGGCGATGAAGAGCCGGGGCATGAGGGGAAAGTGGTAGGCCATGTGGAACTCGTCCCCGTTGCCGAAATAGGGCAGGACATCCTGCGGGGTCTGGTTCGCTTCGGCCAGCAGCATTCTTCCCGGGAACTCGAGGTCGACCTCGGCTCTGAGGCGTTTCATGAAGAGGTGTGTCTCGGTGAGATTTTCGCAGTTCGTCCCCTCGCGCTCGTATAGGTAGGGAACCGCATCGCACCGGAGTCCGTCCACCCCCAGCTGAAACCAGAACTTGACGACCTTCAGGAGCTCTTCCTGAACTTGCGGGTTGTCGAAGTTCAGGTCGGGCTGATGGTGAAAGAACCGGTGCCAGTAGAACTGGCGGGTCTTCGGCTCCCAGGTCCAGTTCGACTTTTCCGTGTCGCTGAAGATGACCCGGGTCTCCTTGTAGCGGTCCGGGGTATCGCTCCAGACGTAGTAGTCGCGAAAAGGAGAGTCGCGGGAGGAGCGGGCGGAGACAAACCAGGGATGGGTGTTCGATGTGTGGTTGAGCACGAGTTCGGTAATGACCCGCATCCCTCTCTTGTGCGTCTCTTCCAGAAAGTGCAGGAAGTCGTCCATCGTCCCGTAGGAAGGGTAAATGTTGTAGTAGTCCCGGATATCGTAGCCATCGTCCTTCAGGGGAGAGTCGGTGAAGGGAAGAAGCCAGAGGGCCGTGACCCCGAGGTTCTTCAGGTAGTCGAGCTTTCCGGTCAGCCCCGGAAAGTCTCCGATCCCGTCGCCGTTCGAGTCGCGGAAGGACTTGATCGGGATTTCATAGATGATGATGTCTTTGTACCAGTCGGAGCTGATTTCCTCGCGGGGCATCGTTTCGCTCCCTTTCTGCGATTTGTTTTTCTACGGTGAGATCTGGAGAAGCTTGAACCAGATGAAGGAGTACGGGGTCATTGTGACAAGGTAGGGATATTTTTTAATTCTGGGAAAGAGGACCTCTCCGAAGAGTTCCTGCGGGACAAGTCCGGCAAAGCTCGAAAGGTGGAGGTTGCCGCAGACTGAGTCTTTCGAAAGGTTGTGCACCAGGAGGCACACCTCTCCGGCCGAGCGCCTGGTGAAGGCGAAGACGGAGGGGTGTTCGCTCTCCACGAGGCCGAACTTTCCCCGGCTGGCAAGGGCGCCCTGTCTGTTCCTGACCTCGATCATCCGGCGGAGATGCCAGAGGTGGGAGTCGGAAAAGCGTTCCTGGCTCTCGACGTTGACCATCGTGTAGCTGTAGAGAGGGTCGTCGATCACGGGGTTATAGAGCTCTTCCGGATCGACCTTCGAAAATCCGGCATTTCGGTCGGAGGACCACTGCATGGGGGTCCGGATCGGGTTGCGCCCCAGCAGGTGGGGATGGTCTCCCATTCCGATTTCGTCGCCGTAATAGAGGACCGGGATGCCCGGAGAGGTCAAAAACAGACTGACCGCAAGCTGGATGCGCCGTCGTCCGTTCTCCATCACCCGGGCAATCCGGGAGAGAATGGGCCGCTCCTCCGGAAGGGTCGGCTCAAGGGGGAAGACCGCCTCCCCCCCGTCCTCGACGAACTTTTCAAAGGTCTCTTCGGAGCGCTCGCGAAGATCCAGGGTCCTGCGGATCGGCTGATCCTCCATTTCGTTGTGCTCCCGGTCGCCGGCCATCAAGATCTGATCGAGTGACTCCTTGTTTTCGCTCCGGATGGCGTTTGCGACGGAGGGAAAGAAGCTGTTGAAATGGAAGTAGAGTCGGGGATCCTGGGCAAGCCGTCCCCGGGGGGAATTCCGGATTCGAGGAGAAAGACCTTGTCCGGGAAGGAGAGCTTGAGAGGGTCGAGGATCGGCTGGAACTGCCGGAAGGGGTCGGTGATCAGTTCGATCTCATTCTTCTTGATCCGGTGCAATCGTCCCGATCCGGAGAGCCGGAAGCCGTCGACATCCAGCGTGAGCCAGTGGACGAAGACTCGCCGGATCTCTTCCTGGATTTCCGGATCTCCAAAGTTCAGGGCCGGTTCGTCCTTGTGGTCCTGATACCAGTAATATTGTCCTGTTTCCTCGTCCTGCGCCCAGTTTGCCATCTCGGGGATGTTCTGGCTCGGAGAGGTGGAAAATTTGAGTCGGTCGGACCAGAAATAGCTTTTCCTGAGGTGGCGGGAGCTTCGGTCTTTCGACTCGGTAAACCAGACATGCCGGTCGCTCGTGGCGTTGACCGGAAGGGAGAGGATGACCTTGAGCCCAAGAAGGTGGGCATTTTCGATCACCATCAAAAGGTCGGACAGCGTGCCGATCCGGGGGTCGGTCCGCATCCAGTCGGTGAGGGGATGCCGGGCATTTCCGGGAAAGGACTGGAAGGGGCAGTTCAGAATGATTCCCTTGACTCCCAGACGGGCGATATACTCCATCTTTTCCGAAATCCCCCGAAAATCCCCCACCCCGTCCCCCGAGTGGTCGAAGAAGCTCCGGATATAGATCTCGTAGAGAACCCCTTGCCCGACCCATAGATCGCCTGCGTTCACTGTTCGTTCTCCTCTGTGCCGGGGGAAGATTCCCGGACAAGTACTGAAAATGGCGCGCCGCACATGGCCTGTTCCAATGAAAGGGAGGGGGCTTTCCCGGAGGATCCCGCCCTGACGGCCTTTCGGGTGAACAATTGTCGCCACCCGGTCGTCTGCGAATCAGCGGGAAGGGGAATCTCCCCCTCCCGGGCAAGTTCGGAAAGGGCCAAAAGGGAGTCTTTCTCGAGCCGACCGCTGGCCCGAAGCGAGACGACGACGAGAATCTCCGTTCCCGAGTGGCGGCGGAGAAAGCCCAGCATGTGATTCTTTTTTTCCCATTCCGGGGGGAGGGGGCGGTAGTCTCCTTCGAGGAAAAGGGCCGGGTGGCGTTTCCTGAGGCGAAGGACGGCCTGCGTCAGGAAGAGCTTGATCTGTCCGTCCTGCCAGTCGGTCAGGAGTGCGCGGAAGGTCCCGGCGGGATCCTTTGCCCAGGCAGACTGAATATGGCCAAGAAGGGAAATCCGTTTTGCGTAGTCCACCGGCCGGCGATTGTCCGGGTCGACCAGGGAAAGATCCCAGAGCTCGGATCCCTGATAGAAGTCGCAGATTCCGGGGGAGGTCATCTTGAGGAGGAGCTGGCAGAGGCTCGCGCAGGCGCCTTCCTGTGCCACCTTCCTCTGGAAATCAAGAAAACTCGCGAGAAAGGGACTCTTCCGGTTTGCGCGACAGACCTCTTTTGCGAACCGGCAGACGGCCGCTTCGTAGTCGGTGTCGGGAGAGATCCAGTTGGTGTTCCGTTTCGACTCCCGGACCACCTTGACGAGGTAGTCCGACAGCCTTGTCTTGAATTTTGGAAGCTCTTCCGGGTTCAGCGGCCAGGCTCCCGCCATCGTCTGGTAGAGAAAGAGTTCGAGCGATGGATCCGGAATGTCGGCCATGCCCTCCGGACGGATCCGTGCCTTCCGGTTCCAGCTTCTCCATTTTGTCACGTGCTCCATCCATTCCCCGGCATGCTCGGAAAGGATCTGGATCCTGGCCCGGACATCCTCGCTTCTTTTGGTGTCGTGGGTCGAGGTGGCAGAGAGCGTCAAGGGGAACCTGTCGAGCCGGTCCCGGTTGAAAGTGTGGAAATCGGGAGTGTCGATAGGGGCAAGTGAAGGGTCTCCCCCGACCTCGTTGGCGGAGATCAGGGGGGAGTAAAGATAGAAGGCCGTATCTTCCACTCCCTTTGCCATGACGGGGCCGGTGAACTGTTGCCACTTTTCGACGAAATGTAACCAGCGCCACTTTTTTTCCTCTGTCGCATCCGCCGGAAAGGACAGGGTCAGAACCCGCTCGAGAAAGCGGAAGAGCCCCTTCTTTCGACTCAGATGCCGCCGTCTGGCGCGTTCCAGTGCTGCGAGGATCTCCTTCCGGTCTGCCTCGCGGATGGTCCTCTCCTGTACATAGGTCCGGTAGACGGCGAGGCAGGCGGTGACCTCGACAAGTCCAGACTGGAGCTCCCGGAGGCCGAACTCCCGGACTTCCCGTTCTTCCTGGGCCATCCACTCGAGTCGAAGGGCGAGCCGCCGGAGCTCTCCCCCCAGAAGGGTTTCGCAGATGTATTTTTTCTGGTGGTAGACGATATCGGAGAAAACGGCCCCCGGATCGATCGACTCCGAGTACCACCGGCGAAGTCTCTCCACTCCCTCTGGATCTCCGAACAGGCTTGTGAGACGGTTCGCAAATTCGTAGCCTGTCGTTCCCATGGTTGGCCATTCGGGAGGGAGCGACTCGTGGGCCGCAAGGATTTTCTCGACCCATATCAGCGGGGGGTGTCCGGCCAACTCCTCCTTGAGCGCCCCGGCCAGTCGCACAAGATAGGCGGCCGGATCCTGCAGCCCGTCGACGTGGTCCACCCGGACGCCGACGATCCATCCTTTTCTTGACCAGTCCCGGACCAGCCGGTGGAACATTTCAAAGACCCTCTCGTCCTCCGCCCTGACCCCCACGAGGTCCGCGACGTCGAAGAAGCGCCGGTAGTTCAGGGTGCGTGTGACGGTTTTCCAGTGGGAGAGCCAGTAGACCTGGCGGTTGAGAAGGGAGTCCATCCGGTCGAAGGAGGAGGGGATGCCCCGAATGCCGTTGTATTCCGCCAGGGTTCGTTCGAGCGCCTCCCGGAAGACGGGACTTGTCCGGTAAAGCCGCTGGAAGAGAGTCTTGAGGGCCTTCCCCGATCGGGCGCGGAGGCGTTTCCCGTTCTCGTCAGAAACCGATGGAGGGGGGATTCTGCCGACCTCCTTGACGAGGTCGGAAAGGCCTTCCTGGGCGATCAGCGTCTCCTCCTGTGCATTTCGGGGAAGATGGGAGCGGATTTCAAGAAGAACCGGCAATAGGGAGGCAGGTTCGACCGGGAGGGAGTTTGTAAAGTAGCGAACGGCAAATCCGCTTTTTTCGTAGACGAGCGACAGTTCGCGATTTGTCAGGGACCTCTCGTAGGGCAGGCCGAGGATCGGAAGGCTGATCCGGTGCTCGAGGGCCCGTTGCGGCGGATACCAGTCCACATCAAAAACCATGGCGTACGGAGAAGATTCCCCGTTTTCCAGAAGGTCCCTCCACCAGGGGTTCTCGAAATGGGCCGCCATGTGGTTCGGTACGATATCCAGGATCAGGCCCATCTTCCGGGAGGCAAGCCCTGCGGCCAGTCGCTCCATATCGGCGGTGGTTCCGATCTCCGGGTTCAGGCGGGTGGGGTCGGTCACATCATAGCCGTGCACGCTCCCCGTGCGCGAGGAGAAGAGGGGAGAGGCGTAGAGGGTCGTAATACCCAGCTTCTCCAGATAGGAGAGAAGGTGGGTGGCCTGGGACAGCCGAAAATCCTTGTGAAAGCCCATGCGGTAGGTCGACAGGGGGAGCCTGTCCCGATCCTCCGTCCGGGGGGGGATCATTGCGCCCCTTCGAGAAAGACGAGGGTGTGGAAGCCTTCGAGGATGAGATCGGACGGGAGGGGGGCATCGGTCGGGACGAGGGCGGGGATCCGGCTTCCCTTTCCTCCCCATTGAGGGTTTTGCGAGTCGAGGAGGGTTTGGGCCAGCCCCTTCCAGGGGTGCCACCCCTGTTGAAAAATGTCGGAAGGGAGGGGCTTGGGATCGGATGTGAGATTCCAGAGGCACAGGACCCTCTCGGCCCGGGGCGCGGGGGAGGATCGGGAAAAGCCGGCGTCCCCGCGGAAGGAGGCCACGACGCCAGAAACGGGACAGAAGGCCCGGTGCGAGACAGATCCTATCGGGAGATCGAGGGTGAAGGCCGGATGGGACTTCCGGAGCTCGATCAGTTGACGGGTGAAGGCGCGAAGGGCCCGTTGGGGGGCAGTGAGCTCCCTGTCGCCGGCCGAAAGACGGGAGCGCTCGAAGGAGGAGGGATCCTGAGGATCGGGGATCTCCTGCGTCCAGCCGAAGGAGGCAAATTCGCGGGCCCGTCCTTCCCGGACCGCGATGATCAGCTCCGGGTCCCCGTGGCTCGTAAAGTACAGAAACGGGCGGCTTTCTCCGTATTCCTCCCCCATGAAAAGGAGGGGGAGTGCCGGAGAGAGGATCACGAGAGAGGCGACGACGCGAAGGGCCTCGGGGGAGAGACTTGAGGCGAGGCGGTCTCCGTACGCGCGGTTACCGATCTGGTCGTGGTTCTGGGCGAAGAAAACGAAGGAGGAGGCCGGAAGATCCTTTGAGCGTGAACCGCGCCGATGGTTGAATGAGGGGGAGTACTGGCCCTGGTAAACGAATCCTTCCCCTATTGCTCGGGCCAGGTCTTCCGCGCCGGAGAAGTCGGAGTAGTAGCCGTCATGTTCCCCCGTGAAGGCCACATGAAGGGCATGGTGGAAGTCGTCGCTCCACTGGGCATCGAAGCCTGCCCCCTCCCTCTCCCGGGGGAGGACTGTCCTGCGGTCGTTGAGGTTGGATTCGGCCACGAGGTGGAGGGGGCGCCCTCTCCGGGAGGCAATGTTTCGGACTAAAACCGAGGCATCGGAGAGAAAGGAGTGCGCCGACTGGTCCCTGATGGCGTGGATGGCATCGAAGCGAAATCCGTCCACGTCGAAAACATTCGCGAAGTATCGGAGGTTCTCGAGGAAAAAATGACGGACATGGTCGCTTCCGGCTTCGTCGAAGTTGATGGCCTCCCCCCAGGGGGTCTTCGTCATCTTTGAAAAGTAGGGGCCGAAGGAGGCGATGTAGTTCCCCTCTGGCCCCAAATGGTTGTAGACCACATCGAGAAAGAGGGAGAGTCCCCGTTCGTGGCAGGCGCGGACCAGTCGGAGAAGGCCATCGGGCCCGCCGTAGGAGTGATGGACGGCAAAGGGGAAGGTCCCGTCGTATCCCCAGTTTCGCTCTCCGGGAAACTGGGCGACGGGCATGAGTTCCACCGCTGTGATTCCCAGGTCAAAAAGGGAGTCGAGGCGGGAATGGAGTCCGTCGAAGGTGGATTCGGGGGAGAAGGTTCCGACGTGAAGCTCGTAGAAGATAAGCTCTGAAAGGGCATGGCCATGAAAAGGGCCCCCCGTCTTCCCGGTTTCGTGCCTGTTTTCGGCAAAGACGCGAGACGGCCCATGCACGCCCTCCGGCTGATGCCGGGAGGCCGGATCGGGGAGGGAGAGCGTTCCGTCGAGGCGGAATTTGTACAGATCCCCCGGTCGAGAGCTCTCGAGAAGGAGGCTCCAGTAGCCGGAAGGCTCCGGTCTCATCGGGTATAGTCCCTGTTCCGGCCGGCAAACCTCAAGCTCCACCGAGGTGGCATCGGGTGCCCAGACCCTGAACAGAACCCCCTCTTCCCGTGGTTCGGCTCCAATGGGTCCCTGGTCCACTGGCCCGGAGGGGATAATCGAGTCTTTCCTGAAGTCCGCGATACGAGCTTCGTCTTCCCTTTTTTTCATGGCGGCCCTTGTGTGGAGGGTTTGTCGAGAAAGAGGATCCGTGTTTTTCGGCCGCACGATCGCCTTCGGAGTGACTCCGGCTGGCTTATAGAGTGAGACAATCAGGTCGTCAAGTCATTTGCCAGAGCCGCGCAGGCATTCTTCAACGTCTTTAGCGTCTCGTGCGCCCGAGAGCTGTTTTGCCCATAAGGATCGGCAATTTCAGGGTGCAGTCCCCAGGAGTCAAGCCAGACGACCTTGCCTGCCTCGCCCGCCATGCCGGCCCCGCCCGCCATGAATGGCTGCAGGGATTCCCAGTTTTTGTCATCCATGATGATGACGCAGTCGGCCCATCGAACCAGTTCCTGGCTAATGACCCTGGACCGGTGGTCGCCGAGGTCGATTCCATGAAGGCGCGCAAGAAGCACGAAGTCATCCGGACTCGGGCGTCCTGGCCTTGGATGAAAACCGCAAGAGATGATCTCAAAGGTCTCCTTTTTTAGCTGATCCCTGAGAAGTCTTTCGGCGAAGGGGCTTCGGCAGATATTCCCGTGGCAAACGACCAGCAGCTTTCTGGGCCTGTGGTGGCGAATTGTCTGCAGGGAAGAGTAGCGGGCCATTTTCAGCCTCAATACTTTTTCAAGCCGGGACTTCAGAAGGGAAAGTGCCGGGCCAATCGTACTCCGAGCCTCTTTCGCGAGGGGCCTGGGGTGGCTCCAGGATGCGTGGCCCCATCGCTCCCTTCCGAGGCAAGTCCGTCGCCATTCAAGGAGAGTCCCAAGCATGGGGCTTATCATTGGCAGTCTATGCTTTTTGTCAGCCGTCTCCGGCCTCCGGCTCCACGAATTCATCTCCGGCTTCCCCTCTCTGACAATAACCCCGTTTTGGCGCAAATGGCAACCCTTCCTCGGGCCGATTGCAGCCTGGAAATGGGGGCGGTGATTGACATACCCCGCGGTGGCGCCAAGTCGGGGGATTTTACAGGCAAGATGCTAGAGACCTTTTCCGAATCGTCCGGCCAGGCCGTCCCTTGTCGCCCTGACGAGAAGACGGATTGCGGGTCTTTTGTTCTTGCGGCTCATCAGTATGTTTGAGAAAAAGTCGAAAAACTTCACGACCAGAAACAGGGCGCGGATGAAGCGGTGCTTTCCGACAGAGCGGTTGAGATAGCTGTGCCTCAGAAAGCTGTTGCGCATGCCGTAGTAGAGGCTGCGATCCGAGATGGGCTGGACCGACGAGAGGGCCTTTTTGAGCATGAGGGGGTCGCGTGTATAGAGGACCCGCGTATGATGGTGGGCAAGAAAGCCGTAGACCGAATCGTCCGAGCCGATAAAGAAGCGCTTGTCGGGGAATCCGATTTTTTCGACGATCGACCGGTGGACCAGCATTCCCTCGAAGCAGCCGGTGTTGGTCTCGCAATAAGACAGCCCCTTTTTGAAGGAGGGATCCTGCAGAAAGATTCTCCGGCCTGTCTTGGGACTGATATACCCTTCTCACTCGAATCGCAATCCATCCTCGAACTGCTTGCTGGGGTGAATGCACAGGGATATTTCGCTAAAAGAGAGAAGCGACGAAAGACAGGAGGGAGTTGGCTCGACATCGTCGTCCATCAACCATAGCCAGTCATATCCGGACTCGAACCCCGCCTTTACCCCTTCGTGGAATCCCCCCGCCCCTCCGGTGTTCTCTGGAAGGCGCCTGTAGGTCAAGAGAATCCCGGGGTGTCCGGGAGGACTTCCCTGCAGCTCCCAAGGCCGGGATCCGTCTGATGGAGGAGGCTCCGGAATGAACCCTCTCTCATGGAGGAGTTCGGATGTTCCGTCGGAGGAGGCGTTGTCGATTATCAAAATGGCCGAAAGGGGGTACGTCTGCCTCGCAAGTCCCTCCAGACACTCGACAAGAAGCTTTTTTCTGCTATAGGTGACGACAATTGCCGCCACAGTCCCGAAGGATTCAGTGAGACTCCTGCCACTCTGGCTTAGGGAGACGCCCGATCCCTCAGGATGTTCCAGGGTTTGAGTCAGGGAGCGCGAAACGCTCCCTCCTGAAAAGCTCACGACGCGCTCTCGCTCAGGCACTTCTTGATCCCTGCCACAGAGGACAGGGCCACTCCCACGACCTGATCCATATTGTAGTACCGGTATTGGGCCAGCCGGCCAACGAAGGTCACGTTCTTCTCCCGGTCGGCGAGGGCCTGGTATTTTCTGTAAAGGATTTCGTTTTCCGGGCGCGGAATAGGGTAATAGGGGTCCCCTTCCGCCTTTGGGTATTCGCGGACGATCGAGGTCCCGGAGTGTTTCTCTCCCGTCAGGTGTCGAAATTCCGTAATGCGGGTGTAGTCGTGCTCGTTTGGATAGTTGACCGTTCCCACGCTCTGAAACTCCTGACATTCCGCAAGATGCTGGTGTTCGAAGGAGAGGCTCCGGTAGGGCAGTTTTCCGTAGCAGTTGTCGAAGTATTCGTCGAGCGGCCCGGTGTAGACGACATGCTTTGCCCGCTGCTTCTCCCGGATCTCCCGGTAATCCACTCCAAGTTCATGAACGATAACTCAAGTGTGACGGAATTGTTGGCCCCGAATTATTTGGCTTCCAATGCAATCAACATCAGCAATACCCCGAGCGGCCTCAATCTTAACGGGCCCGACGGACTTGCGGTGGATTCGTCAGGAAGAGTCTGGATCCCCAACGACAATGGCAACAGCGTGACGGAACTCTCCAGATCCTCAGGCGGAACTATTACGGGAGGGAATTTTGCCTCTGGGAGTTTTTCGGCACCGGATGCGAGCGCTGTGGACCAGTCGGGGAACATATGGACTACGAACACGAGCGGAAATAGTGTCACAGAGATGATTGTGACCGGTGGCACGGTCACGTTTGTAAATTTTAGCGGCGGGAGTACCGGTTTCAATTCGCCCACGGAGATTGCGGTGGATGGGGCCGGGAATATCTGGGTTGCCAATTACACCCCCAACAGCGTGGGGGCAAGCGTGACGGAGTTGACGAAGTCTTCCGGGTACGCGGTCTCCAGTGCGGTGAATCTTCTCGAAAGCCCCGCACCGGGCGGACCTCAGGGGATTGCAGTGGATAAATCCGGGAATGTCTGGATCGCCAATGATCTCAGCAACAGCGTTACGGAGCTTCCCGGTGTGGCAACCGGCTTGACGACATTGCCGAAGCTGGCAGGAGCGCCCTAACACCCGCCTCTGACAAGAAAGAGTCGGTAAAGTCATGGCGGAGCCTTTGGGTCTCCGAAGAAGATGAGGGGTCAGAACGCCCGGAGGGGAGGGGAAGTCCCTCCGGTGATGGCCTGGGGAGGAGCGGTAAACGCCTATGCCCATAACAGAGAAGGAGAACGCATGAAGGTCCAGACTCAGAAGAAAATGGATATCTCTCAGGAGTCCAGGCTTGTTCGGGTGTGCGTCGACCAGTCCGCGAACACTTTTTATGTGTTGGGACTCGACTCCGAAGGGGAGACGATCCTGCGAAGGACATTTCGCCTGGAAAGTTTCAGGAACTGGATGGCCCGGCCCGACCTTCCTCGCCTCACCGTGGCGATGAAGGCGTGCGGAAGGGCAGACTGGCTGAAGGATTTCTGCAAGTTGCTGGGGCATACGCCGATGATGATTTCCCCGGGAGAGATCAAATGCGATGCGTCCGCGTCAAAAAACAATTACAGCGAGGCTGAGTCCATTAAAAAGGCGTCATTCCATCCCAAAAAAAACGCAGCGTCACTTCGGACGTCAAATGCGCTTGATTTGACAATGCTGATCGCCGTTCGGCATGTGATGCTCGAAGAGCAGACAGCCCTGATCTCCCGAATCAGGGCCTTTCTTCTGGAGAGAGGGTTGGCCCTCCCCGTAGGCGCTTCTCATTTCAATAAAAGTCTCTCGGCGATCCTCGATGACAGGTCAAACAACCTGACGCAGATCTCCCGCACGCTGATCCGGACGCTTCAGAGCGAGATCGAACATCTTTCAGAGGTGATCAAGGGGATCGAGGTGATGATGGACACGGCTGGACAAAGCGTAGAGGCGATCGTGCCGCCGCGCCGGAGAAATTCTGCCGTCAAGACCATGGGGGATGACTTTCGGGGTGAAGTCATTAACGGTTTGGGCAAGGTCTGTGCCGGGGGGGACATGACGGCCTTCCTCGGACTTATTCACGGGCTTTCCGGGCTTGTCTCCAATCCGGCCGACCTCAAGGTCTAGCGGTTGGTTTAAGAAACAGCCGCAGATTCACTTGCTCGCCGGTCCCTGTTGTTTTGGGAGTGCCGACTGCCGAAAGTCCTTCCCTGCAATCCGCTTCGCACGTGGCGCGGGAGAAGATCCCTGCGCCACCATTCGTCTGCCATGGCCGGAATCCCTTCCGGTCGTCCCCAGGTTTTTTTCCTGCAGTTTTTTTCGGGTAAGAGTCGTATTCTGCCGAATCTCTTCTGATCTTGCCTCCGGGAAAACCATTGCCCGAAGAGACGGGGCGTGTCTTTTAAAAACCTCCTCGTGTTGAGGGCAAGTCCGGCCCGCTCCGATCGCGCCTTCTGTGACGGCGTCACATGCCTTTTCTCTCCGTTTTGGATGTCGGCCCGGGGGGCACACCCTTCTCGTGGGCTTGTGGCTCGGCTCAGACCCGGACGAGATCCGGGAAGTGCTTTCTGAGGGCGGCAAGCTTGGGCAGATCGTGGGTGACGATATAGGGATGGGAGGGATTGCGGTCGAGAAAGTCCTGATGGTAGGGCTCTGCGGGGTAGAAGGCCGAGAGCGGCAGGATCTCTGTAGCGACCGGATTGGGATAGAGTCCGCTTTTCTCGAGCTTTGCTATATAGGCTGATACGACCTCGCCCTGCTCCGGCGAAACAGTGAAGACGGCCGACCGGTACTGGGTGCCGATATCGGGCCCCTGACGGTTTTTCTGGGTCGGATCGTGGGCCACCGAGAAGAAGATCCGGAGCAGTGTGCCAAAGGAGACGACCTGCGAGTCGAATGTCACCTCGACGGCCTCCGCATGGCCCGTCCGGCCTGTCGAGACCTGGTCGTAGGTGGCGGTTTTGGCCTCTCCTCCGGCATAGCCCGAGACGGCCTTCATAACTCCCCTGACGTTGCGAAAGACGGCCTCGACGCCCCAGAAGCAGCCTCCGGCCAGAACGGTCTTCATGGTTGCCCCGGGGGGGATGTCCCGGTCGGGGGGCGGCAGGGGGGAGACTGCCGGGGCCTCTCCGAAGCAGCCGATCGAGGCGGCAAAAAAGACGGTGGAGCTGAAAAGGGAGTGGGATAGGCTCATTTTGGCCGGTTCTCCTCTGACAGGGGCACAAAGTCGAGTGCCGAGCTGTTGATGCAATAGCGCAGTCCCGTGGGAGCGGGTCCGTCGGGAAAGAGATGTCCGAGGTGGGCGTCGCAACGGGGACAGAGAACCTCCGTCCGTCGCATGCCGTAGCTCGTATCCTCCCGGGTGGCGACGTTTTCCGGGGCGAGGGGAGCGGTGAAGCTCGGCCATCCCGTTCCGGAATCAAACTTGGTCGTGGAAGAAAAGAGAGCGGTGCCGCAACAGATGCACCGGTAGAGTCCTGCCTCATGGCTGTCGTATCCGGGAACCTTGAACGGAGGGTCTGTGGCATGTCGTCGCGTTACGGCATAGGCCTCCGGGGAGAGACGGGCCTTCCATTCGGGGTCCGAGTCGAGGCGGGGGAGAGATCGGAGGCCCAAGGGCGTTCCCGTCGGGGAGAACTCCGCAATGGGCACTCTCTCCTGGTGGCGATCGGGTTGGCTGAGGTCTCCGGTCATGGCGAGGTCCTTGTCGTTTTTGGGGGGATGCCATTTGGCTTCTCGAACGAGTGCCTTATTCTCAAGATAAGGCCGGAGCTGTGTTCTGGTCAATGAAAAAACTCTCGTCCTCCCGTCTGAGGCGGGTCAGGAGGCCGTGGCGGCGTTCGTAGAAGGTCCCGGGCGGAAGGGGAACGCTGTGGGAAGCGGGGGCTTCGAGCTGGGCGTAGACCTCGTTCCTGTCTTCGCCCGCCTGACAGATCTCCCGGATCTCGAGGCCCACAAGCCCCAGAAAGCGGAGATCCTCGAGGACGAGCATGAGGGAGGCCGGAGAGAAGGTGTGGCAGTGGGCGTCGCGGTAGACCTCATCGGGTGACTCCATCTGCTCTTTCCATGCCGCGAAGCTCTCTGAAAGCTCCCGGCGGGGGGTGAGATCCTCGGGCAAAGTCCCGAGGGGGAAGCTCGTCAGCTCCCGTCCCTCTTTTTCAAGGCGGCAGGCCATCGATCGGTGCTCGAAAACTTGAGTCCACGTGGGCCGGGTCCGTTTTTCGAGATAGGCGGCAATCAGGTCGGCGGTGGTCGAGGCGGGACGAAAGTAGTCGAAACAGGCTCGCCGGTCGGGCATTGTGAGGAAAAGGGATCCTCCGGGAGCGAGAAGGGACTGACAATCGGAGAGAAATCTGACCGGGTCCGGAATGTGTTCGATGTTGTGGGCGGAGATGATGTAGGAAAGGGTTCCCGGGACGCCTCCTTTGGAGCGGAAGAGAGGCAGGATCTTGGCCGGCGCCCCCAAAAGGTCGACCGACTCCACCCTTTCGGCAAGATCGGGACGGTCGGGAAAAAGCTGCACTGTCTCTTCGCGGATTCTCTCCGCCGGGCGGTCGTCGAGGACCAGACAGGAAAACCCGTCGGCCTTCGCCGCAACCGGCTTGTATCCCGGCCGGATTTCAATGCCGGAGCCTTCATTTGAGATCAGTGACCGGATCTTCCGTGCGGGGATCATGTGGCTCCTTTTTCGAGGGAGTGCGCTGACGCCTCAGGCGTCCTTGATGCGCTTGTCCATGAAGAGGGCTTTTCTGAAAAAGTCTTCTCCGTTGATCTTTTCATCGTTTAGCGCCATGGCGATCAGCTCTCCTCCGATAATGTCGGGAGCGAGAATCATGTCGGGATCGACCGTCCGGATGCGGGTAAAGTTGGCCCGGCTCCTGACGGAGACGACGGTCTTGGCCTTCGACCCCGTATCGCGGGCGGCCAGAACGACAAAGGCATTCTCGGCGTCTTCGTCAAGGAGAGAGATGATCGCCTGAGCCTCGAGGACACCGGCCTTCCTGAGGACATCTCCGTCGGCCGGGTCTCCGATCACCTGGTCGCATCCCTCAAAGGGAGGATCGGAGATCTCCCGGGGAACGATCAGCGTCACGGGAAGTTTTCGTTCGACGAGCTCGCGGTAGGTGCTTCGGGCAAGGGAGCCCGTTCCGATCAGGATGGTGTGATTTTTTCTTGGGGCCATCTTTTTCTCCGGGAGAAGGGCTTTTCTGATACGTTCGTTCATGATCGGGATCAGGACAGAGGTGAGGGAGGCACTGAAGACGGTGATCCCGATGATGACAAGGCTCATGACGAAGATTCTTGCATCATCGGTTTTTGGGACGATGTCCCCGTATCCGACGGTGGTTATGGTGATGATGGCGAAGTAGAATGCCGTGGTGAGGGTGTTGACCGGAGGGGCGAAGCCCTTCCCGAGCATGAAGGAGCCGAAGACCCCGTAGGCGAGGAGCAGGACAATGGCGAGGACGGAAAAGAAGGTCCCTGTCGCCAGGGAGGACTGGTCGAAGGTCTTCCGGAAGATGATCAGTGTGGCAAGAAGGCCCGTCGCAAGGAAAAGGGAGAGGTGGGGGACCGGGTGCTGGGTGAGGTCCACTGCGACCGTGAGGGCGGTCATGAGAAGAACGGCAGTCCATGCCATCCGGGAGCGGAGAAGAAGACCCAGGGACATCAGGATCTGGACCAGTCCGATGAGGGTCCGAGAGACTCCTCCGGGGAGATGGAAGATGCCGGGCAGGTGCGCAAAGTCCTCGACGGGGCCCAAGGTTTTAAGAGAGTGCGCGATGATGTGGATCTGCTCTAAAAAGGGGAGTACGTTCTTGAGCCCGAGAAGGCCCACTAAGATCGCGATGAGCCCGTGGGGAAAGATCCAGGATCCCCCCGGGGCCATTCGGATGCGCCGGTCGAGCCAGTCTTCGGTTTTTTTAATTGTCTCGGAGAGCCTGTTCACAAAACTTTTCCTGGTCATGAGGACCTTTCGGGGTGAGACTCTGGGAAAGGAATGCCGGGAGGGGCCCGGAGAGTGTCCGATATCCGGGATCCTGAGGGTATTCCGACCCGATCATAGCCTTGCCGGAGGGAAGAGGCAAGGCACCCGCGACCGGTCTGGCCGTTCCTCCCGGTCAAGGAGCTGTGAAATTCACCCCTTCGCCCCGTCTGCAAATTCTCTTTCGAATCTGCTAGGATCAATTCTTATGAATAAGAAAAGGTCCCGTGAGGCTTGCTTGGACCATTCGCCGCGATTCTCCGGACAAACCCGCCGGAAAGGGAGAACCCGTCCATGATCACTCTATTGCTGTTGCGTCTTCTGGCCAACTCCCTGATCATCTTCCTCGTCTCCCGGATGGTTCGGGGGATCGAGATCCGCGGGTTCGGAACGGCGATTGCCGTGGCCGTCGTCCTGGGGCTTGTCAATGCCCTGCTCCGTCCCGTGCTCATCTTCCTCACCCTTCCCATTACCCTCCTGACCCTGGGGCTCTTTTTCTTCGTGATCAACGGGCTTCTCTTCTGGCTCGTCTCGGCTGTTGTTCCGGGATTTTTCATCCACGGATTCCTGTCGGCGCTCTTGGGGGCCTTTCTGGTGAGTCTTGGGGGGGTTCTGGTCTCGTTTTTTCTCCCGGACCCCCTCTTTCGCGGAAGAATGTGAGTACCCACCCCATGCCGGCCTTCGACCGGTGGATGAGGGCAACCCCGCCCGACAGGGAGGTCGTCCTCGCCCGAAAGGGAGAGGCTCTTTTTCGGCAGGGGGACCCGTCGGAGATGTTCTATGTGGTCACGGAGGGACGGATTCTTTTTGTGAAGGAAAGTCCCTTCGGGACGCCCCTGATCCTCGAGCGGCTCCTGCCGGGAGAGTTTGTGGCGGGCTTTGCGGTGATCTTTGACTTTCCCTATCCGGCCAGTGCGATCTCGGACTGTCCTTCCCGGACGGTGGGATACTCCAAGGCCCGTCTCCAGTCTGCGATCGATTCCGACCGGGAGCTCCGGAGGGAGGTCCACACCGAGCTCGGAGAGCGGTTCCGGATGTACCAGTCGCGCCTCCTCTATGCCAATATGCCTATCGAGGTTCGCCTCTCCCAAGTTCTCGTCGCTCTTTCTGGCCGGGATCCGGATCAGGAGGGGATTCTTCCTACGCTCTCCGCCCGGGATTCCATCGCGATTACCCGGACAGTCCTCGCACAGATGTGCCTGACCACAGTGGAGACGGCAATCCGTGTTACGCGCATGTGGGAAAAGGCCGGTAAAATAGACCTGTCGCAGAGGGGGGTCATCCGGATCCTTGACCCGGTCTTTTTTTGCGAACAGGTTCGGGGGCTGACGATCCGAGGCTGATACCCGGTGGATCCCCGCGAATCGCCTATCCTTCCTCCGGGCCGTACTCCGCCCCGTTACAGGCCACACACATATAGTCCCCGTCCAGCCATCGCATGAGAGTGCCACACTGGGGACAGGCCTTCTTGGGCATCGTCTCAAGCTCCATACCGTCTTCGATGTCGATTTCCTCTTTCTGATTCTCTTTTCCTGCCATGGTGCGTCCTTTCGAGTTTAAGAAAGCCGGGGGCATTCTGATCCTCTCTTTATAGAGTCTACCCCTTTCGCCGCTTTTCGCAATCATTTCCCGAGGATCTTTTCCTCAAAGTCCCTCCTTTCCGGGAAGGGAAGGGAGGATCCTGTCCAGGTTTTTCCTCTCCCTTGCCGGAGAGTAGCGGATCCCGCCCTCCAGGCCGGGTCCGAATGCCGGACGGATCTCTCCGGGGCTCTCGGCACGGGGAAGGGCCAGAGAGAGAAGAAAGAGAATGAGAAGAGGAATCGCGCTCTTGCGAAACGAAAGTCTCGGAACAAGAAGCGTCCCTGCGGCGAACAGGTAGAAGAGAAAGAGGAAAAAGGGGCTCGGGGGAGGGAGTGCGAGAGAGGCTCCCGGGAGTCTTGCAAGGGCGTGGACCAGACCCAGGACGGCATGGGACAGGGAGACTAGGATGTCGGACAGGAAGGGGACGGCGTGGGGATGGATCAGGTGGAGAAGGAGATCGCCGGCCCCGAGAGGGAGCAGGATGTCTCCTGCCAGGGGAACGACGAGCAGGTTGGCAAAGAGACCTTCCGGATTGAGCGTTCTGAAGACTCCGGCAAGAAGGGGGGCGGTCAGGAGTGTGATGGCCGCGCCCGCCCAGAGGGGGGAAAAGGCTTTTTTATGGCGTCCTCTGCCGGCATTTTCCGGTGATCTTGCCCGGCCAGTCCAGACCAGTCCCCAAAGTGCCAGAAGCGAGAGAAGGAAGGAGAGCGAGGTGGCCAGTCGGGGAAGAAATGCCAGCATGACAAGTGTCGAGAGCCCCAGGATGGCGGGAAAGTCGAGGTCGATAAAGACGAAGCGGAGGGTCGTGGCCAGGGCGAACCCCAAAAAGGCGCGAAGGGCGGCCTCGGGGGCCCCGATCATGAGGGTATAGGCTCCGAGAAGGGGGAGCAGGAGAAGGGGCAGAAGACGACCCGCCGCAATTTGCACCAGGAGGCTTCTCAGGAGAAAGAGCGGGAGAAGCCGGAGGAGAAGAAGGACCAGGGCTCCCAGAAAAAGGGCCAGAAGGGTCATATGCTCGCCGGAAACAGAAAGGATGTGGGAGACGCCGGCCTTGGTGAAGTCCTCTTTTTCTCCTTCGGAGAGGCCCCGGGTGTCCGAGAGGAGGAGTGCCGAGAGAAGGGCGGCGCTCTCCCGGGGAAGTGAGGACTGGAGATGGTGCGATAGATCCTCCTGGGTGTGACCGAGTGCGGTAAGAAGCCTTTCTCGGGGGGAGCTCCCGCGGATAATATCGAGGGGGGCCGAAGGGGAAAGGAAGTAAAACGGACGGGCGTCGCCGAAGAGATTGTGGCGCGGGGGGCGGGAGGAGGGGGAGATGACACCCTCCACGCAGTCTCCAGCCTCGAGAGGACCTGAAAGTCTTTCCTGGGGGATGTAGAGACGAAAAAGACGGGGAAGATCAGCGGCCGTCCCGTCGTTTTTGAAGGAGGCGATGACTCCGTGTGCGGCAGTTGCGGGCGCTTTGTCGAGGCAAAGAAACAGGGCCGCTGAATGCCCGGATCGGGGGAGGCCTGGGTCCGATGGGAGAAATAGAAGTCCTCCCGCAAAGGAGGCGATCAGGATCAGGGGCGCGATTCGTCCAGCCGCGGATATGGGCGGCAGGAGGAGGGAGAAGAGAACAATGAGAGCAGTTGAGAGAGGATAGAGCGGGGCGAGGGAGGAGAGGAAAAGTCCGGTGACTGCGAGAACGGAGGCCGGGAAGAGGGCGCGGACGGTCAGGCGGTCGGAGGACAGGGAGTCTGGGGGCAAGAGTGAGCGGTCAGGCGGTGGGCGTGTGGGGGGCGAGGTCGATTGCCACCGCCTCCTCGAGCTCCTGCATCATCCGGTCCAAAAGATTGGCATCGGGTCCTTCGAGCATGATGCGGATGGCCATCTCCGTTCCCGAGTAACGAAGGAGGAGACGTCCGTGGCCTGCAAGGAGGCTGTCGACATGAGCCTTCCTCCGGGAGAGCTCCGGAAGGGTTTCGATGGGGGGCTTGGATCCGACGGGAAGGGTCTTGAGAATCTGCGGATAGGGCTCCATTACGCGCGCGGCGTCGTCTAGGGAGATTCCTTCCCTGTCGAGGAGGGAGAGGAGCTGGAGTGCCGTGATGAGGCCGTCTCCTGTGGTGAGGTAGTCCCTGAAGATGATATGGCCGGACTGCTCTCCTCCGAAGGAGAGAGCCAGGCGGTCGAGCTCTTCGAGGATATAGCGGTCTCCCACCTGGGTCTTACGAATGGTGATCCCCTGGCGGCGCATCGCCTCTTCGAGAGCAAGATTGCTCATGATGGTGGTCACCAGTGTGTCCCCGGGAAGGCGGCCCACCTTCTTGAGGTAGGGGGCGATGATGGCCATGATACGGTCACCGTCGAGGATCTGCCCCTTGCCGGTCACGAAGACCGCCCGATCGGCGTCGCCGTCGAAGGCAACGCCCATGTCTGCCCCGGTCTCGACCACGCGGCGGGCCAGGGCCTCGGGATAGAGGGCCCCGCAGTTTGCGTTGATATTGAGGCCGTCAGGGACGTCGGAGAGGGAGATGACCTCGGCCCCCAGCTCCTGAAAGGCCATGGGGGCGACCTTGTAAGCGCCTCCATTGGCCATGTCGGCCACGATCCGTACTCCGTCGAACTTCTGCTTTCGGGGAAGGGTGTTTTTCACGAACTCCACATAGCGTCCCTCGGCGCCGGAAAGGCGGGAGACCTTCCCGATGAGGGCGCCCGTCGGCCGGATGTGGTCGATCTCTGTTCCCGTCACAAGCTGTTCGATCCTGTCCTCGAGCTCGTCTGGCAGTTTCAGGGCCTCCGACGAGAAGAACTTGATCCCGTTGTCGTCATAGGGGTTGTGGGAGGCGGAGATCATGATGCCGGCATCGGCGCGGAGGCTTCGGGTGAGATGGGCAATCCCGGGGGTCGTGAAGGGGCCTACGAGGATCACATTCACCCCCATGGAGGTGAGGCCGGAGGTCAGGCCCATCTCGAGCATGTAGCCCGAGATGCGGGTGTCCTTGCCAATGACGACGTGGTGCTCTTCGCCGGCACGGGCAAAAAGATGTGCGGCGGCACGGCCAAGGCGGAAGGCCATCTCGCCGGTCACGGGATGAATGTTGGCGCGTCCGCGGATTCCGTCCGTTCCGAAAAGGCGGCCCGAATGCTTGCTCAAGAGAGTCTCCTTCGCATCAGGATAGGGAAATTTTTTCTATGATATCAGTTTTTCCCGGATTTAAAAGAACGAAAACGAACCCACAAATTAAGGGTGGCAGATGCCGGTATCCGTCTCCTGGGCCTTTTCGCCATAAGGGAGGTCGGGCGGAGGTTCGGCGTCTCATGCTAGTGAGACCGGACGGGACGGGAGATTTCGACCGTTACGGTTTTAGGAGAAAGAATCCTGAAGTGGGAGGGGTCGGGGGAGACAAGCCCCACGGTCAGCTTCTCTATATGCCGGTCTCCGAGGCTCGAAAGCTCGATCGGCTCCGTCTTGATGAAGGCGATGCGGGAGAGAAGGGCCCGGTCTCCTTCAACCTCGGCTTTGCGGGGACTGACGCGAAGGCTGAGGGGAGTAATCGGGTTCCGGGTCTCTCCGATGAATTGCGGGACGACAGGAATCTCTCTCCGGCTGAGGGAGAGAATGCGCAGCGAGAGTGTCGAGGGTGAGAAGCGCATGACCGAGATTCCCGGCGGAAGGGTCACATTCTTCCTGTCAAGTCGAAGGAAGCGGCGGCCGGGGTGAAAGCCGGTGGCGTCGAGAAGGACAAAGAGGCGTTCTGGATGGATCCGCTGGCCCATCCCCGGAGGTCCCTTGAGTGTGATGGTCACATGGTCGGGGGTCGTTTGATTCACCTCGAGATGGGCCGGAAGGTTGGTCACTGTGACCGGAAGGGTGAGCGTGAGCAGTTCGCTTCCGGTACGGCTGATGTGATACCAGAGAAAGAGGGAAAGCCCAAGGGCCAGAAGCTTGAGAGAGAGGTTTCTTGAAAAAATCTTCGCAAGACCCTCCCATTGTCCGCTCATGGAGCGCTCCGGGAGCCCTTGCCCGAGAGGCCGAGGGTGCGCAGGAGTGTCTTTGCCCCGGGAAGAAGCGAGAACGCGCTAAAGAGAGTCTTTCGGAGGGCGTGGAGCCGTCTGTTCGAGGGAAGCCTGTTTTCCTTGCGGAAGAGACGGGCGAGTGTCTGCCGGAAGAGGACCATGTCCGTCTGGGGGGTGACACGTCCGGCCACGACGAGGGAGATCTGGGAGGTCTCCTCGCTCACGACCAGGGCAACGGCATCGGTCTCTTCGGTGATGCCGATGGCCGCCCGGTGGCGGGTCCCGTACTGCCGGGAAAGATCGGAGGAGAGGGATATAGGGAGAAAGCATCCCGCGGTGGCGACACGGTTTTTCCGGATGATGACCGCCCCGTCGTGGATTGGGGAGTAGGGAAGGAAGAGGCTGACCAGAAGCTCCGAGGAGATCAGAGCATCAAGGGGGACGCCGACCTCGACGACCTCGGAGAGGTCGGTTGCCCGCTCTATGACGATGATGCCGCCAATGCCCCGCCGGCTTAGCGTCTGGAGGGCCTTGACGATCTCCTCCGAGTCGAGTGGTGTCTCCCCGAGGGGGATGCCGAGAAGAAGTGGACTTTTACCGACACGGGCCAGGGCCTTTCGGATCTCGGGCTGGAAGAGGATCAGGAGGGCCAGGATGATCTGGGACCAGAAGCTCGTGATCAGCCAGTTTAGCGTATAGAGTTTGAGCCACCCCGAGATGAAGAAGACGAGAAGAAAGACAAGGACCCCGATGACCATCTGGAAGGCGCGGGTTCCCCGGATAAGGAGAAGGATCTGGTAGAAGACGAACCATACGGCCAGGATGTCGAGGACATTTCTCCAGAGGGAAAAATGCAAGAGTTTATCCATGGCTATTACCCACAATGGCCAAAAGTGTCGATCTCACTTCCCGGGCAATCTCCGGCCGATGGGTTCGGAAGAGGGCGGCACCGTGCAGAAGGCTCCAGGCCATGACCGCTCCGGTGGCGACATCGCGGTCGGCCGGGGGGCGGTCCTCTCCCGTGCTGTCGAGAAATCGTTTCCTCGAGGGGGCGACCATCAGGGTGCCAAGGCTGGCAAAGCGGTCGGACGCCCGGAGAAGTGCGAGGTTGTGTTCGCGTGTCTTCCCGAATCCGATCCCGGGGTCGAGGATCACCCGGTCCCGAGGAATGTCGTTTTCCTCAATCCGGTCGAGCCCCTCCCGGAAGAAGGTCTCGACTGTGGCGACGACGTCATCGTAGCGCGGATCCTTTTGCATGGTTTCCGGGGAGCCCTGTGCGTGCATGAGGACGGCCATGATCCGGGGATTCTCCCGGAGGATCGAAAGGAATCCCGGGTCGCAAAGGCCTCCAATATCGTTGAGAAGGGTGGCCCCGAAGGAGAGGGCCTCCTTGAAAAGTGAGGGTCTGCGGGTGTCGATCGAGAGGGGAATATCGAGATCCGCGAGTGCGTCGAGAGCGGGAAGAAGACGTTCCCGTTCCACGGATTCGGGGACGGCTAAGGAGCCTGGTCGGGTCGACTCGGCACCGATATCGAGAGCTTCGGCTCCGGCATCAATCAGTCGGCAGGCGTGTGTACGGATGTGATCGGGGGAGAGACGTCCGTCTCCGGAAAAGGAATCGGGTGTGACATTAACGATCCCCATGACAAGAGGGAGTTCCCCCTTGTCGCGGGACCGGTCGAGACAGGTACGAAAATCAGCCGGGGGCATTGGCCGCCTGGATCAGGGCATCGATCTGCGGGGAGTCGAGCGTTTCTTTCTCCAGGAGGGCTTCGGCGATATTGTGGAGAGCCTTCATGTGGCTTGATATCAGGCTCTTGGACTTGGCGTAGGCATCGAAGATAATGCCGCTGACCTCCCGGTCGATGTCGATGGCGGTGGATTCGCTGTAATCGCGCCGCTGGAACATCTCCCGGCCGAGGAAGATCTCGTCGTTCTTCTGGGCAAAGGTAATGGGGCCCAGCTTGTCGCTCATCCCCCACTCGCAGACCATCTTGCGGGCGAGGTCGGTGGCGCGCTCGATGTCGTTGCCGGCACCGGTCGTGATGGAGCGGGTTACGAGCTCCTCCGCCACGCGTCCCCCCATGAGGATGGCAATGTTGTTCAGGAGGAAGTCGCGTCCGTAGGTGTAACGGTCGTCGGTCGGAAGCTGTTGCGTCACGCCCAGCGCCCGTCCTCTCGGAATGATGGAGACCTTGTGCACCGGGTCGGTCCCGGGAATGAGCTTGGCCACCAGGGTGTGTCCGGCTTCATGGAAGGCGGTCACCCGCTTCTCGTCCTCGGTAATGAGGATCGACTTTCGCTCAACGCCCATGAGGACCTTGTCCTTGGCGTCTTCGAACTCGCTCATCTCGACGACCTTCTTGTCGCGGCGGGCAGCAAGAAGCGCGGCCTCGTTCACGAGGTTCGCCAAATCCGCCCCGGAAAATCCGGGAGTTCCCCGGGCCACGGTCTCGAGGTTGACGGAGGAGTCGAGAGGGATCTTTTTGGTATGAACTTCAAGTATCTTGGTCCGCCCCTTGAGATCGGGCTTTCCAACGATGATCTGCCGGTCGAACCGGCCCGGACGAAGGAGCGCCGGGTCGAGAACGTCGGGTCGGTTGGTGGCGGCAATCAGGATGACGCCCTCATTGCTTTCAAATCCGTCCATCTCGACGAGGAGCTGATTCAATGTCTGCTCTCTCTCGTCGTGTCCCCCGCCTAAGCCTGCGCCGCGATGTCGTCCAACGGCGTCGATCTCGTCGATGAAGATGATGCAGGGGGCGTTCTTCTTGCCCTGCTCGAAGAGGTCGCGGACGCGGGAGGCCCCGACGCCAACGAACATTTCGACAAAGTCGGATCCGCTGATGTGGAAGAAGGGAACGTCGGCCTCGCCGGCGATTGCCTTGGCCAGGAGTGTCTTCCCCGTTCCCGGAGGTCCGACAACGAGGACCCCTTTGGGAATGTGGCCCCCAAGGCGCTGGAACTTGGAGGGATCCTTAAGAAACTCGACGATCTCGAAGACCTCTTCCTTCGCCTCGTCGACTCCGGCCACGTCGGAAAAAGTGATCTTCTTTTTGTCCTCGGTCATCATCTTGGCCCGGGACTTTCCGAAGGACATGGCCTTGTTTCCGCCGGACTGCATCTGGCGCATGAAGAAGACCCAGAGGAGCACGAGAACGAGAATGGGCCCCCAAGAGATCAGAAGGCTCATATACCAGGGGTTCTCTCCCGGAGGGATGGCGATGATCCGAACGCTCCGCTTCTGGAGCTCTTCCACGAGGTGGGGATCGTTGGCGGCATAGGTCTGAAAACGTGCGCCGTCCTTCATGACCCCGTTGATATGGTTCCGCTTGATCGTCACCTCACTGACCTGATTCATCTCGAGTTTTGCGATGAAGTCAGAATAGATGAGGTTTTGCGACGACGGTTCCCGAAACTGGAACATGTCGAAAACGAGGAAAACGACAATGCCGATGATCAGCCACAGGGCGAGATTCTTGTAAAACGGTTTCATCAAGAGGGTCCTCCTTCAGGGGGTACGAATGTTGATTCTAGCATGGAGGATCATCCTCTTCAATCGAAGAGTGGAGAGGGCAGGGCTCAGAAAATAGGGCCCTGCCCGAACGGGGGATCTCAGGATGTCTGGTCGAGAACGGCGATAAAGGGCAGGGTCCGGTACTTGTTCTTGTAGTCGAGCCCATATCCGATGACAAACTTGTTCGGAATGGAGAATCCGGTGTAGTCGGGAGCGAAAGAGATCTCCCGGCCGGCGGTTTTGTCGAGAAGGGCGCAGAACCGGATGCTTTCGGGGTTGTGTTGAGCGAGTGCGTCGAGAATGATCCGTGCCGTGTGGCCACTGTCTACGATGTCCTCGATCACGAGAACGTCCGTGCCAGTCAGTTCGAGCGAGGGAGAGGAAAGAACTCGCCCAGCTCCGGACTTCGACTGTGATGTCATCATGAAGTCGATCTGTGCCGGGATCCCGATAGAGCGGGCAAGGTCGGCAGTAAAGGCGAAGGCCCCCTTCAGGATTCCCATCAGGACGAGATTTTTTCCTTCGTAGTCGCGAGTGATGTGAAGTCCCAGCTCTCGCACTCTATGGAGGATCTCTTCCTGGGTGATCAGGGGTTTTCCAAAAATTTTTTCCACCAGGAAGGCTCCCGTAATTGAAATGTGATCGAAATAAAAGGCCCTTTTGAACTTCTGTACAGATCGCCGGTCCTGTCGAGCCATCCCGGGATCCAGATTGCCGCATCGCCGAGAGAGAGAACCGGGAGACGATCCTTCCTTGCGGAAGGGAGAGGTTTTCCCTTCCAGAGTGAAGAGAGTGTCCGGGGAGGATCCGGGACCTCCTTGGAGCGAACCTCAGGTTGCCAAATGGACTGCCCCGGCAACCGGTAGCCGATATGGAGAGGGGCCCCCCCTGCAGAGAAGCTCTCTTCCGGAACGACCGCTTCAACGGAAGGCCGTGGGCAAGGGAAGTCTGCCGGAGCCTCTTTTAAGCGCCTGATCCACAGCCGGCCCCCGCGGGGGAGCGTGATCGGGATTTCCTCTTCCTCCGGAGAGGGCAAGGGAAGGAGGCTCAGATTATTTTGAGTGTCAGGATAATGGTATACCAGATCCACATGGTCCGAGACAATATCGAGCCGCCATCCCTCCCCGAGAGGAAAGTTTTTGAGGGGGGTGGCGGGAGGTTCACGAAGGGTCCGGAGAAGATTCCGCTCGGGAGGGAGGGGCATCTTCCATGTGCTCTGGCGCCGAAGAAGCTCTGAGAGGAACTCTCCCTGCCGGGAGGGAGAGAGCGCGCGGTAGAGTCTGAGGGAGAAGCAGAGAGAGCCTGGGGCTTCATCTAGAAGAAGCAGGGGGATCGGCAGGGGAGAGCGTTCCGAGATCTCCCGTTCCATCAGTTGTGCCAGAAGGTCGAGATGGGACGTTCCGTCCGGGGGAAAGAGGCGGTCGATCGCAGGGCGGAGCTCAAGGCGGATCCGGTTTCTCAAGTGGGCAAGGTCGAGGTTGGTGGGGTCGTCCATGAAAAGCTGTCCGGCCTCTTCAAGGGCCCGGCGGATCTCGATGCGCCCAAAAGAGAGAAGCGGACGGTAAAGTCGCCCTGTTCTCTCCCGGATCCCGATTAGCCCCCGGGGCCCTGTCCCCCGGAAAAGGTTGGCAAGAACCGTCTCGATCCGGTCATCCCTCTGATGGCCTAAAAAAAGGAGGGCTCCGGGATTGTTTTCGAGGTATTCCCTGAAGAATTTCTGGCGCTCACCCCTGAGTGCCGTCTCCGAGACATCGGGTCGACTCCGCTCGGGTGACGGGGACTCTCCGGAGATAGTGGGAAGATCCAGCCCTCTTGCCAAATCGACAACAAAGGAGTGGTGCCGGCTGTTTTTATCCGGATCGGTATGGTGGTTGAAGTGCAGGACTTCGAGTTGAGTGCCCGGAGGTCGGTGTCGGGCGAGAAGGTGGAGGAGGAGCACGGAGTCTCCTCCTCCCGAGACGGCCACACCCCAGACCGGCCACGCCGATTCTCCTTTCTGCCCAAGAATTCCGTGGCGCAAGAGAAAGTTGCGGACGGGAGCATCAAAGAGGGCGAACGGATCCTTCGAAGACGATGTCATGGAGAACCCTCTGGGCAGTGGCAATGTCTGAGGAGATCTGGGCCTTGAGTGCGTCGACATGGGGGAAGGAACGCTCTCCCCTGACCCTGTGGTAGAAGAAGACCTGGTGATCCTTCCCGTAGAGGTCGCCGGAAAACCCCGGGATGTGGGTCTCGATGACGGGACGGTGGGTGCCGAAGGTCGGTTTGGTCCCGATATAGGTGGCCGAGTCGTAGAGAGTTCCCTCCGTCCGCGTCCGGGTCGCATAGACTCCGGGAGGGGGGATGAGGCGATGTTCCGGAGGAATGAGATTTAGCGTGGGGAAGCCGAGAAGTCGTCCCCGTCTTTCTCCCTGGGCGACCGGCCCCGAGATCTCAAGCGGACGCGTCAGAAGCCGGTTGGACTCCTCGAGGTCTCCCTGGTCCACGGCCTTTCTGATCCGGGAGCTCGAGACGCGGTGCCCATCCTCCTCGAGCGGGGGCAGAGGGAAGACACGGGTCCCCGACCCTCCAAGCTCCCTCTCTAGCGTTTCGATGGTACCGTGGCGCCCCTCTCCGAATCGAAATCCCTCTCCGAGCAGGATCAGTGCCGGGTGGAAAAGGTCGTGCAGGACATTTTTGGTGAAGGATTCTGCGGTCATGGAGGAAATTGTTCTGTCGAATGTGAGATAGACCAGAACGTCGAGGCCGAGCTCCCGGAGAACCTCCTGCTGCCGATCCCGGGACATGATCATTCTAAAGGCGGAGTCTGGAGCAAGAACAAAGAGCGGGTGCGGATCGAATGTCAGTAAAAGCGAGGGGATGGCGGAGGTCTTCGCCTCACCCTTGAGTCGGGAAAGGAGATACTGGTGGCCGACATGGACCCCGTCGAAGTTCCCGATCGTCATGGCATAGGGGCCCGGGGGAAGGCTGCGGGAGAGAGCGGGGAGGTCGCCGCGAAAGGTCTCCATGCGGTCAGCTCCGGAGGAGGTTGGCCGCACGGATGGCAAAGTAGGTCAGGATCATCTGGGCTCCGGCGCGCCGGATGGCGGTCAGGGATTCGATCATGACCCGGTCTGTGTCGATCCAGCCATTGGCTCCCGCAGCCATGATCATCGAGTACTCCCCCGAGACCTGGTAGGCTGCCACCGGGAGGTCGGCCAGGGCGGCGACCCGCGAGATGATGTCGAGGTAGGCGATCGCCGGCTTAACCATCAGGATGTCCGCGCCCTCCTGCATGTCGAGCCGGGCCTCCCTGAGTGCCTCCCGCGTTCCCCGGAAGTCCATCTGGTAGGAGCACCGGTCACCAAACTGGGGGCCGCTCATCATGGCGTCGCGGAAGGGGCCATAGAGGGCGGAGGCATATTTGACGGCATAGGAGAGGATCAGCGTGTCAGTGAAGGCGTTTTTATCGAGAAGGGTTCGGATGGCGGCAACCCGGCCATCCATCATGTCGGAGGGGGCGACCACGTCGGCTCCGGCCTGTGCATGGAGAAGGGCCATCCGGGCCAGGATGTCGAGGGTCGGATCGTTCTCGATGCGACCTTCGTTCACCAGTCCGCAGTGGCCGTGGGTCGTGTACTCGTCGATGCAGACGTCGGTCATGACGACAAAATCCGGAAAGCTCTCGCGGATCGCTCCGATGGCCTGGGGGACCGGACCGTCGGGATTGAGTGCCTCGGATCCTGAGTCATCTTTTTTTTCGGGGATCCCAAAGAGGAGGATCGAGCGGATTCCCGCTTCCCAGGCCTCCCGTAGGATCTCGGGAAGACGGTCCACCGAGTGACGAAAGACTCCCGGCATGGAGGCGATCGGCTCCTTGCGGTTTTCCCCCCAGATGACAAAGACGGGAAGGATCAGGTTGTCGGGGTGGAGGTCTACCTCCCGGACCAGGTTCCGGATGGCGGGGCTGTTCCTGAGGCGTCGGGGCCTTTCGACGGGATGGCTCACGGGAGCATCTCTCCTTGGGTTTGCCCCGCTGGAGTGACAGGGGGCGGTTGTCGTCCTTCCGCATTATTTCCGAATGCCGACAGGAAATCCAGCGCTGTTTTAACTATGGAGTCTGTGGTGGGATGTGCGGCCATGCAGACGGTGTGCACGTGGGCCTTGTCGAGTTCTTCACGGGTTGTTGGGCCGATTGCCAGTGCCGGGAGGCGGCCGATGGCCTCCTTTTGATCGGGAAAGAGCGAAAGAAGTCCCGTGAATGCCGAGGGGCTGTAGTAGATGGCCAGGTCAATGGCTCCTTCCGAAAGAAGGGGGCGGATCCGCTCTTTCTTTTCTTCGGAAAGCACCGGGAGGGTATTTTCGTAGACGGCCATCGTCTCGACATGGTATCCAAGCTCCTCAAGTCCCCGGGGGATTGTTCCGGTTCCCCGGTCGCCCCTGATGAGAAGAACCTTCCCGTGATGCTCCCCGGACAGATCCCGAAAGGCGGATACGACGCCCTTTCCGTGGGACTCCCCCGGCGAGAGATCGGGCAGGATCCCGGCATTTTTCAGGGCCTCCCCCGTGGCAGGCCCCATCGAGAAGATCCGGATTCCGGCAAGGGAGCGAAGGTCCCGTCCGCTTTCCTTGAGCGACTCGATGAAGGTTCGGACGCCGTTCGGGCTCAGAAAAACAATCCACTGGAAGTCTCCAAGCCTTTCGCGGAGGTCTTTTGATTTCTCCGGAAGGAGGGGAGATATCCTGATTGTCGGGAGAGGGAGGACCGTGGCGCCAAGAGCCTCGAGGCGGCCGGCAAGATCGGTGGATCGGGAGATCTCCCGTGTCAGGAGGAGCCGTTTTCCGAAAAGGGGAAGCCGATGGGTCCATGCGACCTCGTCCCGGAGAGAGACGACCTCACCAATGGTGAGAATGGCGGGAGGGGCGATCTTGTTGCGGTCGAGAAAGGAGGGAAGGTCTCCCAGGTCGTTAAAAAAAGATTCCTGAAGAGGCGTTGTTCCCCACCGGACGATGGCCGTCGGTGTCTTCGCAGGAAGACCCGCCTTGAGAAGGCGAAGGACAAGCCCCTTCATGTAAAGGGCTCCCATCAGGACGACAAGTGTCTGACGGGGGCGAGCCAGGGCCTTGATATCCTCCTCGTCCCATTTTTCGGGGTCGTCGTGGGCCGTCAGGACGACAAGGCGTGAGCTGTGGTCGCGATGTGTCACAGGGATCCCGGCATAGGCCGGGACTGCGATGGGGGATGTGACCCCGGGAACGATGGCAAAGGGGATCCCGGCCTGGGCGAGGATCTGGGCCTCCTCCCCCCCCCGGCCAAAAAGGAAGGGATCCCCCCCTTTGAGTCGGACAACTATCGCTCCCCGGCGTGCGTGTTCCACCAGGGCCTCCCCGATCTCCTGCTGGGACATGCGGGGATGGTTTCTGACCTTGCCGGCGTCGATACGAAGGGCTCTTTCGGGAGCCAGGTCGAGAAGCTCGGTGGGGACGAGGTGATCGTAGAGAAGAACGTCCGCCATCGCGAGTGCCTGAGCTCCCCTCAGGGTCAGAAGTCCTGGGTCTCCCGGCCCGGCTCCGACAAGAAAAACCCGGGGGGCTCCGTTTGGTGTTTTAGGGACTCCGGGGTCAGACATCGTCGATCCAGCGCTCCAGGGGAGGGTTTGGAATGAAGGGAGGGTCTTCGGAAATGTTCGAACGAAGAGCCAGGGAAAGAAAATGTGTCATGAGTCCAGAGGGAAGGGGCATGGATTGATCATAGGACGGAACGGGACCGATCTTCAATCGGTCCCGGATGTCCGGGAAGGCGTGGCCGGAGGATTTCCGGAAGAGTTCGAGTGGATGGAGTCAAGGAGCGTTTGCCCCCCGCGGGCCAGAAGACGTTCTCCTGCCGAGACTCCCAGCAGGGTCGCCTCCCCGGCCGGTCCAGTCTTTCGCTCTTCAAGGAGGGTCGTCCCTTCGACATCGAGAACACGGGCAACGAGTTCGATCTCTCCGGGGGAGACTGTCCGGGCATGGGCGGCGATGGGAAGCTGGCAGCCGCCGTCAAGTGCGGAGAGCAGTCCCCGCTCTGCAAGAACGCAGGCCGTCGTTTCAGAATCTGCGATCCGGGAGAGCAGGTGGGAGATCCTGTCGTCCTTCTTTCGGCATTCGAGGCCGAGTGCTCCCTGTCCGACGGCCGGGAGGGAGAGCTCGGGGGGAAGAAACTCCTGGATCCTGTCGGAGAAGCCCAGGCGGATAAGGCCGGCTGCAGCGAGAATGATGGCGTCGACCTGCCCATGGTCAAGTTTTTTGAGACGGGTTCCCACATTTCCCCGGAGGGACTCGAATCGGAGATCCGGTCGCTTGTGCCGGAGCTGGGCCATGCGCCGAAGCGATGATGTGCCGATCCTGGCTCCGGGGGGCAGGGAGGAAAAGGAGGAAAATCTGGGGGAGACCAGCGCATCCCGAGGGTCTTCGCGAGCGAGAATGGCGCCGATGACAAGTTCATCGGGAAGGAATGCCGGCACATCCTTCATGCTGTGGACGGCGAGATCGATCGTTCCTGCGATCAGGGCTTCCTCGATCTCCTTGACGAACAGGCCCTTGCCCCCGACCTGCGAGAGGGGGACGGAAAGGATCATGTCCCCCGTCGTCTTGATGACGACGAGTTCGGAGTCAACCCCAGCGGTCTCCAGGAGGAGTTTTGCCACATGACGGGCCTGCCACAGGGCGAGCTCCGACCCGCGGGTTCCAATTCGTACGGGAGAGTTTCCGGTAGATGTCAGCAAGGCTGCTCGCCGGGAAGGGGAAGATCGGAGAGGGGGGAGTCCAGAACCGATTTCCCCTGAGACTCCTTGTCCGTCTCGGAGCCGGTCGCTCTGACGATGTCGGGCGGAAGGCCATAGCAGCGCGTGATCCACTCCCAGGCCTCGTCGACGTTCGATGAGCCCCGGAGGGTCTGATATGTGGGGTGGAGCATCTTGTTCATGAGGGACTGGGTCAGGAGGATGACCTGCTTTCGGCTCTCCTCGGGAAGGGCATCGAGTGTTCGGGAAAATCGTTCTATCTCTGAAAGACGGAGCGCTTCTGTGTGTTGCCGGAGGGACTGGATCAGGGGAACGGTCGAACGCTCCGCCCGCCACTTTTCAAACTGGGAGACCTCCTGTCGGACGATCTCGCGGGCGGCAAATGTCTCCATCTCCCGTTCCTTCTGGTTCGAGGAAACGACGGATCTGAGATCATCGATATTGTAGAGGAAGGTATTCGAAAGTTTTGATATTTCGGGATCGATGTTTCGGGGGACGGCGATGTCAATGAGGAAGAGTGGCTGGAATCCCCGGCGTTCCATGGCGGACTCCATGATCGGAACCGTAAGGAGGTAGGTCTCGGCCCCGGTGGAACAGACGACCATGTCGGCCTCGGCCAGAAACTCCTCGAGGCGGCTCATGGGGGCATAGGTGGCCTCGTATTCGGCCGCCAGCGGCTCACCCCGGGAGGGGTCGCGGGTCATGAGGATGAGGGAGCGAACGCCCATCTTCTTCATGTGCCGGGCCGTCAACTGCGCCATCTCGCCGCCGCCAAGAAGAAGGACAGACTTGTTCGACATCTCCTGGAAGATCTTTCTTGCCAGCTGGCAAGCAGCGTAGCTGATGGAGACGGGAAGGTGGCTGATGGCCGTCTCCGACCGGACCCGCTTGGCGGCGCTGACGGCACGCTGGAAGATCTGGTTAAGGTAGGGGCCGACCGAACTCTCTTTGCGACAGATCTCGAAGGACTCCTTCACCTGCCCGGTGATCTGAGGCTCCCCCACAACCATGGAGTCGAGGCTCGCTGTCACCTGAAAGAGGTGCTCGACCGCCTCCGTGTCCGTCTTGTAATAAAGATGGGGACGAAGGGAAACCCCGTTCAGCGAGGGATGGGTTCGCGAAAGAAATTCGGTGAAGAAGTCCGGAGCGGGATGGATGTTCGATGTGATGGTGAGGATCTCGACCCGGTTGCAAGTTGAGAGCAGGAGGCACTCGAGGACGGTCTCTTCATGGGCCAGGGTGCGCACCGCAGGAGCCAGATGCTCCTTGGGGTAGGCAATCCTTTCCCGGATGTCGACGGGGGCCGTCTTGTGGTTGACGCCGGCTAGGGTGATCTTGATCAAATGAAAGTCTCCGCTGTCACCTGGCTCGTCTCTTTGCTCCGGGAGCGCCCTGACAGGATCCCGGTCTTAGAGTATGAAATGGGAGCCCTTTGAGAAAAAGAGCAGAACGAGCATTGTTGCCGCAAAGACGAGAAAACCCGATATCGACAGATAGGCCGCCTGTTTTCCCCTGAAGCGCCGATTCCACCGAACGAGGACCGATGTGGCGTAGAGAAGCCATACGATGATCGCTCCGATGAAGGCCAGCCGGCCCTGGGAGGCGAAGGGAATGGTCCTTCCAAACTTCTCCCACGACCAAATCATGGCAAAAAAGAGACCTGCGGTCAAGAAAACGAACCCGATTCCGCTGAAGTTGTTGTTGAGCTGGTCAAGGGTCTCGAGAGAGGGAATCCTGCTGAAAAAACGGTTGAAGATTTTTCTCCTGAGAAACTGGTCGAGGAGAAGGTAGAGAAGTGAGACCATAAAAGACAGTGCCGCCGATGCCAGTCCCAGATCGATCAATAGGGTATGGATGGAGAGGAGGAGTCCGATGGGCTCGCCTGTCGAGAGGACTGGAGTGCGAAAGGAGATTCCTATGACCATAAGTGTAGAGAAGAAGGCGATTCCAAAGATAAAAAGACCGAGAATGCGAACTTTTTTCTGGTGCTCGAGATAGAGAAATGTCAGGACCAGAGACCAGGAGAAGAAGGAGAGGACCTCTCTGAGGGAGAGAAGTGCCACATGGCCCTGGAACCCGAACCGGATGAAGATGGCCAGCGACTGGAAGAGAACTCCTCCGACGCCGGCCGTGACCGGGGCCCAGGGGATGCGGGGTGGTCGCGAAAGGAGTATCTCTGAAAGATAAAGGATGAAGGCTCCGAGGTAGAAGCCGCTCGCCATTTCAAGTAAGAGGAGTTCGAGGGGAGAGATTGTCACTGAGACCCTGTTCTGTCGTTTTTTGCCGAGGGATTGGGAAAAATGCCCCCCGGACAACCATGTCGTCCCTTCAGGGGAAAACTGTGTTAGACTGCAAGACACTTCTTTTTCCTGATTCTATCACAGGGGGAGGTTCCGGACCAGATTGTTCCGGACCCTTGTCGTGACTTTGTCCAGAGGATCCTTACTCGCTCCGGAGCCGCTTTGTATCGAAACTTCTCGTCTACACTGAAAAGCCTGGGGCTTTTTGAAAGACCTTTCCGCATCTCTCCCCGGCCGGTTATTCTCCCGGGCATCGACTCGCCCTTCCTCGACTCCCTGGGGCGGGCGCTTCTTTCTTTTTATCGCGCCTTCGACCGCCTCTACCGGGAGCCCACCTCCGGCTTGGAGTTCGTTCGCGACTACCTTGACCGTGGAAAGCCTCCGGAGCTTCTCAACTATGGTCAGGCGCGCCGGTTTAAAAACGACATTCCGGGGATTCTCCGTCCCGACCTTCTTCTGACCTCCGAGGGGCCGGTCCTGACGGAGATGGATGCGGTGCCGGGAGGTCCGGGACTCCTTTTGGCACTCTCCCGGCTCTACCGCGACCGGGGACACTCCGGGATGATCGGGGGGGCGGAAGGGATCCTGGACGGCTTCGCCTCAATGATCGCCTCTCTGGATCCCGACCCCGTATTGGCCATTGTCGTCTCCGACGAGTCGGGCGACTACCGAAACGAGATGGCTCTTTTGGCAGCAGATCTGTCACGGGGCTACTTCCCGGCCTTCTGTCTCCACCCTCGGGAGCTCCGCTTCGACGAGAACGGTTTCCTGTTTTTTGCGCCCGACGGAAAGACTCACAGGATATCGACCATTTACCGGTTCTTTGAGCTCTTCGACCTCCCCAATATTCCCAAGTCAGACCTCATGCTCTACTTTGCCAAAGGGGGAAAGGTCCGAATCACCCCTCCGGTCAAGCCATGGCTTGAGGAAAAGGCAGGAATGGCCCTCTGGCACCACCCGGCACTCCGGGAGCACTGGAGCCGGGAGATGCCTTCCGAGAGCATGGAGCTTCTCGACCGGCTGATCCCGCCCACATGGGTGATGGACCCGGCTCCGGTTCCTGCCCAGGCCTCCCTTTTAATTCCTCTTGTTGCGGGGGAGCGTCGCCTCCGGGACTTCGAGGGGCTTCTCGGGTTGACTCAGAGAGAGCGCCGATTCATTATTAAACCATCCGGTTTTTCACCCCTGTCCTGGGGAAGCCGGGGGGTTGTGGTTGGCCACGACCTTCCCGAGGAGTCATGGAAGGAATCCGTCCGCTATGCCATGGAGGCATTTTCTCACGGGCCGAGCATTCTTCAGCCCTTTCGGCAGACGCATGTCTTTCCCCTGACCGGCTACGACTTCTCCTCGGAGACCGAGCGGGAGGAAGGCTACCGGATCCGGGTCTGTCCCTACTACTTCGTCTCGGGGAAGAATCGGGACGAGGTCCATACGGGAGGTGTTCTTATCACTGCCTGCCCAAAAGACAAAAAACTGATTCACGGAATGGTCGATGCCATCCTGTCTCCGGCTTGGCCCCCTTCTCCGGGGGAGGACTTGCCCGATTTGGCCTCTGACAGGATTACCGGATAGTCTGAACGTTTTTTGCGTTCGCCATTTTGGGTGGGATGCCAAGATGGGCAGGGCGCATTGCACATGTTTCTCAAACATGGCGGAGATTGTGGCTTCCGCAAATGCGAGGACGGCGATGGAAGAGTGGCAGGAACTTCTCGTGGGAGGGATCAGGCGGAGCTCAGAGCTTCCTCCGGAGTGGATCCTCAGGGAGAACGGGATCGGCCCTGACACGGTCGAGGGGCTGTACCCGGTACGGATCAATGAATATTACCGTTCGCTGATCTCCGATCCGGGCGATCCTATCGGGCTTCAGGTCATTCCCGATCCGGCCGAGTGGCTGGACAGGGAGAGTCCGGCCGATCCCCTCGGAGAGGACGAGGACAGCCCCGTCCCTGCGATCGTTCACAGGTATCCGGATCGTGTGCTCTTTCTTGTGACGAACCAGTGTCCGATCTATTGCAGATACTGTACGCGCAAGCGTCTTGTGGGCAAGCCGGAAGGGGTCGTCAGCCGGGATGAGATCCGCCAGGGGATCGACTATATCAGGTCGCACCCCGAGGTCCGCGACGTGATCCTCTCCGGAGGGGATCCGCTCATGCTGAAAGACGAGATGCTCGAGGAGATTCTTTCCGGGCTCCGGTCGATCGAACACCTTGAAATCATCCGTATCGGAACCCGGGTGCCTTCGGCACTGCCCCAGCGCGTGACCCCCGAGCTCTGCCGGATGCTCTCCCGGTTTCACCCTCTTTACATGAACCTCCACTTTAACCACCCCCGGGAGATCACCCCCGAATCTTCCGAGGCCTGCCGGCGCCTTGCCGATGCCGGCATCCCGCTCGGATGCCAGACCGTCCTCATGAAGGGGGTCAACGACAGCGCCGAGGTTCTCGGGACCCTCTTCAAGGGGCTTTTGAAGATCCGGGTCAAGCCCTACTATCTCTACCAGGCCGATCTGACCCGGGGCGCCAACCATTTCAGGACCCCTGTGTCCACGGGGGTTGCCATTATGCGGGCCCTCCAGGGAAATATCTCGGGTATGGCCATTCCGCATTTCGTGATCGATGCGCCCGGAGGGGGAGGCAAGATCCCGGTCCTTCCCGACGACTATCTTGTCGGTCGCGAGAACGGGCAGATTCTTTTGCAGAACTATGAAAACAAGATCTATTCCTATCCGGATGCCATGCCAGACGTGGTCGCGGATCCCTCCCTCTCTGGAGAATCAACGGGGCTTCTCCAGGGCGCTTCCTCTCCGCCGGGGGAGGATCCGCTTTCCTCGCGGAGAGCGACCCTGGGCCCGGATCACGTGGCGGATCTGGGGGCAAAGGATGTGCGGAGAAGGATCTCCTCCGGATTGGGATAGTGTTTAAAAAAGGGGATCATTTCATGGACAAGGACTCCAATACCGGAGGGGCCGCACGCCCGGACCACTCTCTTCCCGAAGCGGAACGGCTGGGAGTCTATCACGCCATCTATACGAGGCGGGACATACGTCGCGAGTTCCTTCCGGATCCGGTTCCCAGGGAGATTGTCCTGCGTCTTCTGAAGGCGGCACACCATGCTCCTTCCGTTGGTTTCATGCAACCCTGGAACTTCATCCTGATCGAACAAGAAGAGGTCCGTCGCGAGCTCAAGCGGGTTGTGGACAAAGAGCGTCAGGCGGCGGCGATTGTCTTTGAGTCGCCCCGCTCGGAGAAGTTCCTCTCCTTGAAGGTCGATGCGATCCTCGACGCCCCTCTTCTGATCGGGGTCACCATCGATCCCGCCCGGGAGGGACCCTTCGTTCTCGGCCGCCTCTCCGACCAGGATACCGATCTTTATAGTGCCTCCTGCGCCATCATGAATCTCTGGCTTGCGGCCCGCGGGGAGGGGATCGGGATGGGGTGGGTCACGATCTTCCGGCGGGAGGATGTGCAGGGGATCCTGAACCTCCCTTACCACGTCCGGCCCATTGGGATTCTCTGTCTCGGCTATGTTCGGGAGTTTCCCCGGAGGCCCATGCTCGAGACTGAGGAGTGGGCCTATCGTCAGCCCCTGTCGAAGCATGTCTTTATCGACGGATGGAACCGGCAGGAGGGGCCTCTCTGGGAGTCTATTGCCCAGGATCTCGACCGTCGCGAGGAGTGGCCTTGGGAACCCTAAGCGACTGCCAGATCCGGGGCCTTGTCGACTCCGGGGCCATTCTGTCCGACGCCCCGTTTGGCTCCCGGCAGGTCCAGCCCTCCTCGCTTGACCTGAGGCTGGGCCATACGGCATACAGGCTCCGGTCGAGCTTTCTTCCTCTCTCGACTGCGGTGTCAGACATTCTTCCGGATCTCGCACTCTATTCCGTTGACCTTCGCACCTCCCCCTATCTTGAGCGGGGTGTGGTCTACCTCGTTCCCCTTCTTGAATCATTACGCCTTCCCCCGAACCTTTCGGCAAAGGCGAACCCCAAGTCCTCCACCGGTCGACTTGATGTCTTTACCCGTATCATCACCGAAACGGGAGACCGGTTCGATGATGTGCCCTCTGGATACTCGGGAAAGCTTTATCTCGAGATATTTTCAAGGTCCTTCTCTGTAAAGATTAGCGAAGGACTAGCTCTTTGTCAGATGCGTTTTTTCGAGAAGAGGGAGTTTCTGTCGGAACCCCAGATTATGGAGCGCCATCGGGTCGCGCCCCTTTACTTTACAGAGGGAGGGTCATCCGGGGGGAATGTCTTCGACAGGATTACGGACGGATCCCTGTATCTTGGGGTCAAGCTTTCCGGGATGCCGGTAATCGGCTTTCGGGCGCGGCACGATGCGGGAATCCTGAGCCTTGTTCCCGGGGATACACAGAAGGCGACTGAGTTTTGGGAGGCTCTCCCTCCCTTTCCGAGGGGGGAGATGGTTCTTGAGCCGGAAAAATTCTATCTCTTTGCATCAAGTGCCAAGATCCGCGTCCCCCACGACCTCGCGGCGGAGATGATGCCCTTCGATGCCGCCGCAGGAGAACTCAGGACTCACTATGCCGGATTTTTCGATCCCGGCTTTGGCATGTCAGGGGAGGGTGCCCGCGGGGTTCTCGAGGTGCGCCCTCACGACGTTCCCTTCCGGATTGTGGATGGTCAGCCGGTCTTCAAGCTTCGCTACGAGAAGATGGATCGGGTCCCCGATCTTCCCTACGGAGCGGCTATCGGGTCGAACTACACCAATCAGGGGCTCAACTTGAGCCGCTACTTCATCAATGATTTTTTCTGACGGAAGCCGTGGCTGAAAAAAAGAGCCCCGACCGTTGATTTTCTCTCCCGAAAAACATAAGATATTCGACTGTGCTTCAGGCGCAACTCCGCAAGACTCCTCCCATGTTCCCCGGTAGCTCAGTTGGCAGAGCGGGTGACTGTTAATCACCATGTCGCAGGTTCGAGCCCTGCCCGGGGAGCCATTTCAAGATTCAAGCCAGGAAATCCCTCATAAAAAATTCCGATTTCTCCGGATCGTTCACAATAAGTGAGTAAGGTATTTTTGATCTCCCGCCAAAGAGAGATCTCAGTGCGGCCTTCCCGAAACTTCCGTTCCCGAGCGGAAATGAGTCGGACATCCTCCTCCCCATTTTCGCTCGTTCCATATAGGAAGGTGCATCCCCTTTTTTGATCAAGAGACATTCCTTGCCAAATGGTTTTTAACGATCTGGTATTGCGAAAGGATTCGTATGCAAATACAGGACTTTCTTGTCAGCGAGAAAAGGAGGCTTGAGCCTGCCCATTGGGTCCCGGATCCGGCAGGAGCGCCTGAGGCTGGGATCGAGGTCCATCTCACTCCATTACTCGAGAGGTCTCACCCTCATACTCTTTGGGTCCAGTTTGGCAATCTTTCCCGGGATGTCGAACGGAGGCTGGATGAAATGGGCCTTCTGGGGGAGATGGTTGGCTCTCAAAAATCATTGACCTTTTCGGCATGCGACGACACGGAGGACCAAGACGGTCACCGGGGTCCGGAAGAGTCCGTGTATAGAGGGGAAAATGGAGACAGAGTCGTGAAGGTCGAGCGTTCCGGTAAAAAGAAGACGGTCAGCGTCACCTGGTTTTGTCGAACCCCGGAAAGCAGAGACAGGATTGTGGAGGCGATCTCGAAGACGGATTTCCCCAACCGGAAGGGAGAACGGGAGGATATCCCGATAGAGCTCTGGTGCAAGGGATCCTACGGTCATCCCGAACAGATCGAACGAAAGCTTGAACCTCTTTCATGGGAAGCAATCCGCGGAAACTATCCGGGCGGAGTGAGAGAGAGAATGGACTCGCTGGTTTTACTCAAGCCGGAGTTGCTTACTGGCAGGCTTCTTCTCCTGACCGGACTGCCCGGGACGGGCAAGAGTCATTTCATCCATGCGCTGGCGACAGCCTGGCGTTCCTGGTGCAAAACATCGATCGTATGGTCTCCCTCGACCTTCCTGACAGAGGAGCAGTCTGTCTTTTCTCTTCTCTCCTCGGTCGCCGAGGACGAGGAAGACTCGTCCCGAAGATGGACCCTCATCGTCCTCGAAGACGTCGGGGACCTCCTAGGGGTGGACGGTCAGATGTCGCCTGGATTTTCGACTCTCCTCAACTCGAGCGATGGCTTTATTGGACGTGGTCTCCGGGTTCTTTTCCTGCTGACGGCAAACGAGCCGGTCAACCGGATTCATGAAGCGATACGCCGTCCGGGACGGCTTCATGCCCATATCGATATCGGACGACTTTCGGAGGAGGAGTGTCTCGCTTGGGGGAGGGCGCGCGGATTTTCAAAAATTGTATCCGGTCCATTGACGCTTGCGGAGCTCTATGGTATCGAGGCAGGTGCCGATGTCACTTCTGCCCGGGGGAGGGCCGGGTTTGTTTGAGCGAAGGAGCGCCCAGACCGGCATATGGCGCTTCCTCTCAGGGGTATCTCGAGAACAAAGAGGGAGTCCGCAATCTCAAGTTCTTCGCCCTCCGTGCCGAAGAGTCCCTGAGCCGTCCGTCCATTGCGCGGCCCGCCGTAAAAGAACGAGGCCTCTCCCGCCGCGTTGGAAAAGGCTTCGGAGGGACTATACGCCTTCTCTTGGAATCCATGGGAGAATATGTCACCATGAGTCGCAGGTTCTCTGACAATCCTTGCGGCTCCCCGTGTTCCGGGGAAGGAGGTTTCCATGGCCACGAAGATTCTTGTTGTCGACGACAATGCGCTGACCCGCGAGATCATGCTTCGGCGGCTCGAGCGTGAGGGCTTTCAGGTTGTAGTGGCGACTACCGGGAAAGAAGCGCTTTCGGTTGCGAAGACGGAGGCGCCCTCCATCATTCTGATGGACATGAGCATGCCCATGATGAACGGGTGGGATGCGACCACCAAACTCCGTGCCGACGGGGCGATTCGCCACATTCCCGTTATTGCATTGACGGCAAACGCCATTACCGGTGACCGGGAACGTGCGCTTGAGGCGGGATGCGACGAGTACGAGTCCAAACCGGTCAATTTTGTGAGTCTTTTGAGTAAGATCGCCGTGCTGACAGCGATAAAGCGCTGAGGTTCGGCCGGACGTTAAAACAGGGGGTACGGCATGCCGATCGCTGAAGGGGAGCAGACAGATCTTCTCGCATTGGGAGACATCCAGAAAGAGATTGTCTTCATCCAGAACTACATCGTCCAGCTCGAAGAGGTCAACCGCATGCACGACCGGAATATGCGGGAGATCAACGGGATTCTCCTCGGGCAGATGGAGCGGGTGGATGTAGGAGCGCTGATTACGGCCTCCGATCAGGCTATTGCCAACCTGGCAAGCTTCCGGGGGGTTCTTGAGACGATCGGAAAGATTGGTGGAGAGATCCGCGAGATCTCGACCCAGGTCAATCTCCTTTCGATCAATGCGGCCATAGAGGCGGCCCATGCCAAGGAGGCCGGACGGGGATTTGCGGTGGTGGCCGACGAGATCAAGAAGCTTTCCGACCGGACGCGGAAGGCGGTGGAGGAGATTGCCCGGACCGTCTCCTCAATCGACAAGGAGCTCGATGCGGTGACAGGGAACATTCAGGAGCTCCAGTCAAAAATGCGAGAGATGAGGGAGTTCTCCGACAAGCTGGCCCAGAGTGTGGCCAACATGCGCGAGATGACCTCCGGAAATCTTCTGAAGCGGCTTCTGAACATCGTGACCTCGAGGACCGCCCGGATTGTCCAGACGATCCGGGGAGCCTTCTCCTCCCGCCACCGTTAGCCCTCTTGCAATCTTTCCCCGCCTGGAGGAATATCCAAGCTCAGGAGGGGGGATCCCAATGAATGGAAGATTGCCGGTTTTTGGGAGGGGGATCAGGAGGACGGATGACGGGGAGGGGAGGGGCTTTGAAACCCGCCTGAACGTGGTTTTGGCCGTTCTGGGGCTGTTTGTAACCGTCGTTGCCCTTGCAAACATCATTGGCTCTGTCAACACCCTCTCCCGCTCTTTCGAAAGAGTCTCGCGTCTCGTCTCCCTCCGGGACGACCTTCTCTACCTCGAGTCCGATGTCGGGCGCTACTATCTCGATCACGATCCTTCGCAACGTCTGGCCTTCTCCCGCGTCTATGCCCGTCTCTCATCAGCCATTAAGTCACCGGATCTTCTTCCTGTTTCCGATCAGCGGAAGGCGACACTCCTCCTTGTTCAGACGCGGGCTCTTTCAACGGTCCTTTTTCTCTCCAGGAGCGACCACACGCGGAGGCAATCATTGGCGGCTCTCCAGTCGGTTTTCGAGTCGATCGACCGCGAAGGGTTATCGGGGGCCCTTCGCCAGGAAAAAAAACATCACCTTGCCGTTCTCGCAAAAATCCGAAGGGTCATCCTGGCCGATGCTCTTTTCATTCTTCTCCTGTCGACACTTTCCGCTCTCGCGACACTTCGCCTCATCCGTCATGTGCAAAAGGGGATCCTTCTTCCCTTTTCTTCCTTGGCCCGGCTTCTCTCGGGAACGTCACCCTCCTCTCCCGCGGTAAAAGAGGGGAAGACTTTCTCCGAGATCGAGGCGGTGGCCAGGACGATCGCGGAGGACATGCAGAACGCTCGCGACGAGATCAAGTTTCTTTCGCGGGTCCTGCGACAGAGCCACGAGGAGATCTACATCCTTGATGGCCACAGCGGGACAGTTCTCTATGCCAACGAATCGGCCCTTGGAAATCTTGGCCGGCCGCTCGAGAGCCTTCTCCGGACCCCTTTTTCGGAGAGTGTGGAAAGGGCAGAATTTGAGGGGGGCCTCCGGGGATTCCTCGAGGGAGAGGAGCAAAGCCTCTCCTACTGCTCAGTGCACAGCCGGGTCGATGGGACCGACTATCCAGTAGAGACCTTTCTCCAGAGGATGACGATGCGTGAAGGCCCTGTCGTTATCGTCTACGCCAGAAATATCGCCAAGCGTCTCCAGATGGAGCAGGAGCTTCGCCAGGCGAAGGAGCTGGCAGAGGATGCGAGCCGGGCCAAGTCGGACTTTCTTTCCGTAATGAGCCACGAGATCCGGACTCCTCTCAACGGCGTCGTCGGGATGGCCGACCTTCTTCTCGACACACATCTCGACGCTGTCCAGCAAGACTTCGCCCACGTCATAAAGATCTCGGCCGACAGCCTCCTTTCGATCATCGGAGACATTCTTGATTTTTCGAAGATTGAGGCCGGGCGGATGGATCTCAATATGGAGGATGTGTCGCTCTACGAGCTGGTGGAAAATGCCGTTCTTGTCGCAAGTCCCCGGGCCCGGGAGAAGTCGCTGGCACTCTCTGTCTTCATCGACCCCGCACTTCCCGAGTTTGTCAGGGTTGACGGAACACGGCTCCGGCAGATCCTTCTGAACTTTCTTGGCAACGCGGTGAAGTTTACCGAAAAGGGTTCGATCGGGCTCTCGCTTGAGCGCATCGATCAGGGGGAGGGGGCCATCGACGAAGAGGGTCGGGTCTGGGTTCTGTGTCAGGTGAAGGATACCGGAATCGGGATCGCTCCAGAGGCACTGTCCCGTCTCTTCAAGCCCTTCGAGCAAGGCGACAGCTCCACGACCCGTCGTTTTGGGGGGACGGGCCTGGGGCTTGCCATCAGCCGTCGACTGGTTCTTGCGATGGGGGGGGATGTGGCTGTCGAAAGCATCCCGGGAGAGGGGTCGACCTTTTCTTTTCGCATTCCGCTGGATCCCCCGGCGACCTTCCGGGCAGGCCGTTCATTTTCCGCTCTTTCGGGAACCCCTATCCTCATCGGGGGAGGGGGCGAGGCAGCGCGGCTTCCCTTTGTCCGTCTTCTCAAGGCCTGGGAGGTAGACCTTTCTGTTGTAGAGGGGGATTTTAGTCTTCCCGGGAGCGAACTCGGGGAAGGGGTGTCCAAGGTGGTCATCTGGCTCTATGAGAAGGATGCTGAGTCCGGAGAGAGTTGTGCCACTCTCGTTGCCCATCTCAGGAGGAGGTTCGGGGGGGCGGTTCTTCTCTATCCCTGCGGGGGAGGGAGCGCTCCCGAAACGGAGGAGTGTATCAGGCAGGCAGGGGGGATTCCGGTCGAGTTTCCCCTGCTTCCCTCGCGTCTTTTTCTGTTACTGGTCAGTGCGGGCAGGGGGGGCGCGAATTCCGGGGAGGAGAATTTGACAATGAGGGAGACGATGCCCGCCATCACGGAAGCAAGGGGAGCCAAAGTCCTTCTCGTTGAGGATAATGCAGTCAATCAGAGGGTGGCAAGGCTTCTTCTCGAACAGATGGGTCTTATGGTCACCGTCGCATCGGACGGGCAGCAGGCCCTCGACCGTCTTGAAAGGGAGTCCTTCGGGGTCGTTTTCATGGATGTGCGCATGCCGGTCATGGACGGGCTTGAAGCCACGCGCCTGATTCGCGAGCGAGAGGCAGGCAAGGGGGGGGCACATACTCCCGTTATTGCCATGACAGCCAACGCCATGGAAGGGGACCGGGAAACCTGTCTTTCCGCCGGGATGGACGACTATATCTCAAAGCCCCTCCGGAGGGAGCTTCTCGAGACGGTGGTGGCCCGGTGGCTGGAAGGCGAGGCTCCGCCCGTCGATATGGGACGGCTTGCCGAGATTTTCGGAGACGACCCGGTGGCATGGAAGGAGATGCTGGCCTTTTTTCTCGACTCGCTCTCCGAAATGTCCACCCGGCTTGATCAGGCATTGGTCGGGGGGAGTCCGGAGGAGATCTCCGCCGCCGCCCATGAGATGAAGGGGGCGGCCGCCAATATGGGCGCGAAGCCCTTGGCGGCACTCTCGGCGGAGCTCGAGAAGAAACCGGGCTTTATTGGAATGAAAGAGAAGATCGAACGCGAAACAGAACGCATCAGGTCCTTTGTGGAAAAATACAATGCGGGTTAGGGAGAGATTCCCTGGAGTCCGGAGGTCCTGTGCCGTTTAGAAGCGACTGGAGGGCCTTGGGAAGCGATGAGCGTCGGGTCGTGGGAGCGGCCTTCCTGGGGTGGAGTCTCGATGCCTTCGACTTCTTCCTTCTGGTCTTTGTCATGAAGGATGTGGCCAAGACATTCGGTGTGGGGCTGATCACGGTTACGATGGCCCTCTTTCTGACCCTGGCGGCCCGCCCTGTCGGGGCACTTCTCTTCGGGCGCCTCGCCGATCGCTTCGGGCGGCGACCGGTCCTCATGGCGGTCGTGGCGCTCTATCCCCTTTTTGCCTTTCTCTCTGCGCTGGCACCTTCGATCGGGAGCTTCCTCGTTCTCCGGGGTCTCTTCGGGATCGCGATGGGCGGGGAGTGGGGGGCGGGTGCCTCCCTTGTCATGGAGAGCGTTCCTCCCCGATGTCGGGGGTTCGTCTCGGGAGTTCTCCAGGCCGGGTATCCGTTCGGCTATCTTCTGGCGGCTCTTGCCTATGCACTGCTCTATCCCGTGACCGGATGGCGGGGACTTCTGATGCTCGGTATCCTTCCGGCCTTCGTCGTCTTTTTTGTTCGACGGGGGGTGCCGGAGTCGGCCGCCTTTGCCGAGGGGAGGAGATCTCCCGCGCCTGCATTTTTGGCGACACTCCGGAGGTTCTGGAAGGTCGGGGCCTTTGCCATCCTTCTCATGACCGCTTTCAACTTTCTGGGACACGGGACCCAGGACCTCTATCCGACCCTCCTCGAAACCCGTCGGGGGCTCTCCCCGGGAACGGTCGGGGGGCTGGCCGTACTCTACAACACGGGGGCAATCATGGGCGGGGTTGTCCTGGGGACGCTCTCCGAGCGCATCGGCCGGAGGCGGGCGATCTGGATTGCCTCACTCATGGCGATCGCCATCCTCCCGCTTTGGGGGTTTGGCGGGTCGCTCGCCACGATCGCGGCGGGAGCCTTCCTGATGCAGTTTTCCGTCCAGGGGGCCTGGGGTGTGGTTCCTGCCTATCTAAACGAACTCTCCCCTCCGGGGATACGGGGTACATTCCCTGGTGTTGTCTACCAGACCGGAAACCTTCTGGCAGCTGCAACCGCTCCGCTAGAGGCCCATCTGGCGAAGGTCACCGGAGGTCGCCTGGATCTGGCACTTGTTGTCGTTGCCGGAGCGGCGGCGCTGGCGATCTCGCTTTTGATCGGCCGCGGTCCCGAACGGAGGGGGGAGAGGCTCCACTGCCACGATGGCTATACGTAGGTCGCGAAGGCCGTGAGAGCGCGATCCAGGGCTTTGTGGGTCTTGCGGTAGCGATCAAGGGGGATCTCCTGGGACCAGGCCTCCCAGGACTGCCGGATCGACTGTCCTCCCGCCCGCGCGCCGTCGGGATGTCCGCAGACACCGCCCCCGCAGAGATAGGCAAAGTCGGGTCCGAACATGTCGGCGTGGAGCCCCAGGGTCCCCGCATGCATCCCTCCGCCTACGGCGATCAGGGATGTTTTCAGGGAGCCCATGGGCTCCCGGCAGATTTCAAGGACGCTCTTGAGATGCGTCTTTTTGGCCTTAAGTGTTCCTGCGAGGGCCGGGTAGAGGATGATATCCGAGCCCAGGATCCGCATGAACCGGGCCCAGGCACGGACGGACATCCCGTGGGGCTGCCAGAGCCAGTCGGAGGTCGCCATGTGGGCCATGATCGGGGCGACGGCATGTCGGGCCAGCTCTTCGAGCATGGGAAAGCCCGAGGCGGCAGGGCTCAGCATGGCGATTTTCGCTCCGGCCCGTCCCCCGGCCAGGTATCGCTCGACCATGACGGAGGGCCTGTCCACGGTGTGCATCATGACCCACTTGGGCTCCCCTGTCTCCTCCTCGGCACGTCGGGCGGCCTCGACAGTTGCCGCAAGACGTTTGATATAATCCTCCGCAGGCTCCTGGAGGAGTTCATCGCTCTTGACCACATCCATGCCGCCCACCAGGCTTTCGTAGGCGATATGGGCGTACTCTGCGGGCGTGAGTCCCTGTGACGGCTTGAGGACGGTGATGAAGAGAGGGCGGTCTTTGATCTTGCGCCGTTTTGCGATCCCCTCGGCGCCGAACTGGGGGCCCGGGAACCGGGAGAGGAGGGTCTCCGGCGGATGGAAGTCGGTGAGCTCGATCGACTTCAGGATGTTGAGACAGCTGATCTCCCCGGCGATCGACAGGACCAGTCCGTAGGCCGAGGCGATGCGCTGGGACGGAACCATGATCTCCACCGTGGCCTTGCCCTTGCCGGACTTCAAAATGGCCGGACGGGCGGCAAAGCTCTCCGTCTGGGCCGTCTCATAGGAGGTCTTCTTGACCCCCAGGCTCATCTCCCGGGCGATCAGGTTCGCCGCGCGGGGAATGTCGTCGGTGCGGATAGTATAGGTGGTCCGGATCAGTTCAGTCTTTGACATGGGAACCTCAAAAGGTCGTGTGTGGATGTGATGAGAGCCCCGGTATGGGCCTCTCTCCCCTCACGCTCTACAATAGGCGAAAGCCGCTCCGCCTGCAAGGCAGGAGATAAAAGCATAGAAGGAGAATCGAACTCATGGGAGATGTGATGACGGCGCGGATTGAACGGATCGACCCTTTTGCCGAGGATGTGAGGCTTTTTCGGCTGGTGCCGGAGACGAAGGCGCTGGACTTTGTCCAGGGCCAGTTCATCCGGGTCCTCTGGGAGGGGGAGAAGGGCGCCTACTTTGCCATCGCTTCCCCTCCCTACGAAAAGGGATATCTCGAGATTCTGGTCAAGCGGGGAAAGGGGGTCTCGGAGAAGCTTTTCTCCCTGTCGGGGGGAGAGAGTCTGTCCTTTGAGGGGCCTCTAGGAAACGGCTTTCCCCTCGATCCCCACAAGAGCCGGAATCTCCTCTTCGTGGGTGTCGGGACGGCGATCGCCCCCCTTCGTTCGACCCTGCTCGAGGCCCTCAGACGAAGGTCGGAGTTCGGACGCCTGGCTTTTTATTTCGGGACAATGACGCCGAACCATCTTTATTTCGGAGAAGAGCTTGCCGCATGGAGCGCGATGGGTGTGGACGTTGTCGTGACGGTTACCTTCCCTGACTCGAAATGGGACCGGCACTCGGGGTTTGTCCAGCACATTCTCAGAGCCGAAACCCATCCCCTTCCGGGAACGGTGGCCTATATCTGCGGAATGAAGGAGATGGTCGATGAGACGGTTGCGGTCCTGAAGGAGCGGGCGATTCCCGAGGAGCATATTCTTCAGAACCTCTGATCCGGAGTTTTCCTCTGACGCCAGAATTGACCTCGAAGCCGGAGGGCCGTAGGATGGTAATGGAGACAGTGGACCTTCCCTCCAGCTTGGGAGGAGTCTTTTTCATGGGGCAGCTTCTCCTAATGTAAATCTTCACCTCTTTGGCCGCGTCCGTATGCAGATTCCCTCCCATAGTCCGCGAGAATTCCAGTGTCGGGAAGGGATCGGGCAGACAACTCTTTTGATAACGAGGTCCCAGTTCATGGACAAGAATGATCCGCTGACAAGAAAGTCTCCCGCATCCTCCTCCGGACATTCCCAGGGCGAGGGCGGGGGGGCCGGCCCCTTTGGGGAGATCCTCGAAGGGGTGGAGAGCCTCCTGCGGAGACTCGACGGGAGAGAGGAGGAGATTCGACTGGCCTACAGGATCAAGAAGCGGCTTCTCGAGATCGAAAACGACTGGCAGAAGCTTTCCGTCGAGTCGGCTCGGCTCTCCGAGGTCCTGGAGAAGGTGACAAAGCCGGCTTTTCGGATCGGAACCTGTCTGGGTCGGGCGGAGGACGGACTTGTTTGGGTCACGGTCGGTGGGGGAGACTACCAGGCCTCTGTGGATCCGCGGGTCGACCTATTGACCCTCAAGAAGGGGGACAGGGTTCGTCTTAACGAGGCGCTCTCCGTTCTGGGCGCACTCGGCCCCGACATGGCCGGACCTGTGGTTCGGGTGGCACGGGAGCTTTCCGACGGGCGCGTCGAGGTGGGATCCGACCGTCCCGACAGCCAGCTCGGCACCGTTCTCGACCGGTCCGAGATCCTCGATGGGCAGAGCCTGTCGGCGGGAGATCTTGTCCGCCTCGACAGTACCTCGCGGGTGATCGTCGAAAAGGTCCGGAAGAGGGAAGAGGGGTATCTTCTGGCTGAGGTGCCCAAGGTCGGCTGGGAGTCGATCGGTGGACAGCAGGATGCCATTGGAGAGATCAAGAAGGCGATCCTGAACCCGCTTCTCTATCCGGAGTCTTATGCCCGCTACAACTTCCGCTCTCCCCGGGGATTTCTTCTTTACGGCCCCCCGGGGTGCGGAAAGACGCTGATCGGAAAGGCCACCGCCCGGGAGATCGCCGAGCGTCTCTCCAGCAAGAAGGGGCGGGATCTCAAGGGGGTCTTCTTTCACATCAAGGGCCCCGAGATTCTCAATATGTGGCTCGGCGAGTCCGAGCGCATCGTCCGCGAGCTCTTCGAAGAGGGCGAGAAGATCAGGTCGGCGGGCGATTTCCCCGTTCTTTTCATCGATGAGGCGGAGGCGATCCTCGGAACCCGTCGATCCGGGCGCGGTTTCAGTATCCACAATACGATCGTCCCGATGTTCTGTGCGCTTCTCGACGGTCTTGAAGGGCCCGGTGGCTTCGAGATGGTTATCCTTGCCACCAATCGTCCCGAGATGATCGACCCGGCGATCCTGCGCCCGGGTCGGATCGACCGCAAGATCAAGGTGCTCCGCCCCTCTTCGGATGCCGCACTGGAGATCCTCGGGATCCACATGGGAGAGACCGTTCCCCTTGATACATCCTCAGGCGATCGGCAGACGCTCCTGCGGATCTTCCGCGACAGGTTTTTCGAGCGCTCCGATGGCAATATTGTCTTTGAGGTGCTTCGGCGCTCAGGTGCGAGAACGCCGATCTACCGCTCCGACCTTTCGAGCGGGGCCGTTCTCGGGTCGGTTGTCCAGCGGGCGAAGGAGCGGGCTCTTCTTCGCGAAATCGAGGAGGCGAAGGGGGGAGGCGTGACCCTCGACGATCTCCTTTGGGCCGTGAATACAGAGTTTGATGAGGGGGATATCCTCCCCCCACCGGAGATGGCCCTCGACTGGATGGGCCTCCAGGACATCGAGACCCAGGACGTGGTCGATGTCCGACGCGTCCGGACCGCCTCCCCGGGAGCCCGTTTTGTCTCCCGGGCGATCGAGTAATTTCTGTCCATGGAGCCACAGCGGCGAAGGGATCCCTGCAATTTCGGAACGGGCGACATCCTCTGCGGGATCGAGACAGAGTTTGGCATCATTCGAAAGGATCTGGAGATCTCCGATCCGGTCCTCGAATCAATGGAGCTTGTCCGGGCCTATCGGGAGACCTCGTTCGGCATCTGGGCCTATGACGAGGAGGATCCCCGGGCCGATGCCCGGGGCGGTCGGGCAGAGCGTCTCGCCCAGGACGAGGAGGAGGAGGCATTCCTCCAGACGGATATTCGGCGAGGGTTTTCGTTTCGGGAGTCCAAGAGCGACCGGATTCTGAAGAACGGGGCCCGCTTTTACAACGACCATACCCATCCCGAATACTCCACCCCCGAGTGTTTGACGCTCCGCGATATGATTCTCTTTGACCGGGCGGGGACAGAGATCCTCCGGGAGGCGGTGCGTCTCCGGGAGGCTGTCGTCGGACAGCCCGGTATCCTCGGACTCTACCGGAACAATACCGACTTCCATGGACACAGTTACGGCTGTCACGAAAACTACCTTCTTCCCCGGGAGATGTCCTTCTCCGAGATTGTCCGGGGTATTACCCCCTTCCTCGTGGCCCGCATTATTCTGACCGGCGCGGGGAAGGTGGGACAGGAGGGGGAGGACGGGATCCGGTCTGACGGATATCAGCTCTCCCAGCGGGCAGACTTCATGGAGACCCTGACAGGGGTCGATACCATGCAGCGTCGCCCTTTGGTGAACAGTCGCGACGAGCCCCATGCCGACAGGGAGCGCTACCGCCGCCTCCACCTTATTTGCGGGGATGCCAACATGTCGGAGTGGCAGACGGCCATGAAGATGGGGATGACGCGTCTCGTCCTCGCCTCTCTTTTTGTCCATCCCGGCAAAGTCCCCGACCTCGCCGATCCGGTGGCGGCCATCCGCTCCATCTCCCGCTCCAGAAAGGGAGAGGTCGCAGTGGCCTGCGAGGACGGGAGGATGATGACGGCGGACGGAATCCTCTCCCTCTACCGGGAACGCGTCGATGTCGTCGTTCGGAGCGAAGAGGACCGCTGGGTTGTCGAGGAGTGGGACAGGGCACTTTCCGACTACCGGGCTGATTCTGACCGCCTTGGAGACCGGGTGGATTGGGTGGCCAAGGAATCCCTTCTCGGGTGGGCTTGCCAGGAGCAACGGGTGGCCCCGGGGGATCCGTGGCTCCAGAGCCTCGATCTGGCCTATCATGACATCGATCCGGGCGAGGGGCTCTTCTGGCCTCTCGAAGAGGAGGGAAGCATGAGGCGGTTGACCCGGCCGGAGGATGTCCGTGATGCCTGCGAGCACCCTCCCGCCCTGGGCCGTGCCCCTATCCGCTCGGCAATTCTCTCCCGCTTCGGAGGAGAGGTCCGGGAGGCCGGGTGGGAGAGGATTGCCTTTTCAGGGGGGGTGACCTTCGATCTTCCCCCCTATCTTGAAACCGATGCGGGCAAGGTTCGGCGTCTTTTGGACCGGATTGCCGGAATGGACGATCCTGCACATCTTGAGGCGATCATTCGGGAGATGAACAAAGAAGGAGGCTTCGATGGAGCGAACAGGTAGGCTCGGGACTCTGAAAGGCAACCGGTTGGAGGGCATCGCCTTGACAACCCCAGGAACGCTTGACGAACAGGATCGGGTTCCGTTTCCCTCCAAAAAAAGCCAGGATCCAACGGCTCCGGCCCCCAAAAATCTTGATCCGAAGCCCATTCGGGACAGAATGATGGATCGCATGCGGAAGGTCGACCCGAAACAGTCGGAGCGCTACCGCCAACGGACAGGGGAGTAGACCGTGAACTCTTCCGAGAGACATTCCCTTCCGGGAGCTGGAGGCTTTCCCCCTCCGCGACCGGGTTATCTTCCCGATCTTCTTCGTCCCTATAGCTCCTCCGGTCTGACCGGGGGGAGCTCACGCCTCTCTGGCGGGGAGGGGCTCCGGGGCGCCGCCCACGGAACGACCATCCTGGCCTTTCACTATAAAGAGGGCGTTCTGGTGGCGGGAGACCGGAGAGCGACCGCATCCAACCGGATCATGTCCAACCGGGTCGACAAGATCCTCGAAATCGACGGATCGGCCCTTCTTGCCATCTCCGGTTCCCCCGCCATGGCGCTCGAGATGGGGCGCATCCTCGATCATTCTCTCAAGTTCTATCGGAGAAGCCAGCTCTCCGAGATCTCGCTCGAGGGGAAGCTTCGGATCCTGGCCCAGCTTCTCAAGGACAATCTTTCCATGGCCGTGGAGGGCATCGGCGCCGTGGCTCCTCTCTTCGTCGCCCGGGATGGCGATGCCGTCAGAATCTATTTCTACGACATCCTGGGGGCGCATTTCGAAGGGGTTGAGTTTTCCGTGGGCGGCTCAGGCTCTCCCGAGGTTCAGGGAATCCTTCGCTATCTTGACCGATGGGGAGAGAAACGGCTTGGCTCGCTTTCGCGGGAGGAGGCACTACTCCTCTCGCTCCGTCTTCTTGAGACCGCCTCCTATTTTGATTCGGCCACAGGGGGGGTTGAGGGCCAGGATCCTGTCTATCCGGTCGTTCGCCTCCTGACGGGAAGCTCTCTGGAGACGGTCGCAGACCAGGAGATCGCCCTCCTTTACAGAAGCGAGGTGATGCGTGTTCGATGAGCCCTACCGCTGGATCGATGCCATCCATCAACGGCGGGACTACATCTCTTCCCAGCTCGAACGGGCGGCACCGGTTCTGGCCGTCTCCGTCCTCGAGGGGATCGTTCTTGCCACATTTCACCGTCAGACGCCCAAGCTCTTCGAGCTCTATGACCGGATGGCCCTCGCCGGGATCGGCCATCCGGCCGACCTTGAGTCGGTGCGGGGACAGCTTCTCTCCCTTGCTCACGTCGAAGGATTTCAGCGCTCCCCGTCAGACGTAACGATCGAGAGGCTGGCCCTTTTTGGTCTGGCTCCCAAACTCAAGGGAGCCTTCGAGGATATCTCCGTTCCTCCGGTGATCCTGAATGTCCTGTTGGCCGAAGTCGGACAGAGTCCGGATCAGGACCTCCTCCTCCAGGTCTCCTTCGATGGAAATATTCTTCGCTCCACACGTCAATCGGTCCTGGCCCCTGACGAAGAGACAAGGGTGAAGATCGCCAAGCTTCTCGAGGGACGACTTCCCTCCGACCTCTCCCCTCTCTCCTCGGTACTCCCCGGGATCGGGCGGGCTCTTCTCGAGGCTCTCCACTCTCCGGAAGAGCTTGGGCAGGATGAATCCGGTCACGCCGTCATTCCCGAAAAGGCGGAGGAGTGCGGGAGGAGGCTTCTTTCGGAGAGGGTCTGGGAGGGCATCTTAGTCGATCGGCACAATACGGCAAGGATCCGAAGGATCCCGGCCAACCCGGACTGGTTTCGGTGAAGTTTCTCTGCGGGATCGAGACGGAGTTCGGTCTCCTCATCCGGGATCCGGAGGGTCAGGGGGCGTCCATGATCCGTCAGGAGGAGCTCTTTCGCAAGGTCCGCGACCATCTTTTCCGGGAAAAGGTGGCGGGCCTTATCGACCTCCATCAGAGGGCCTACGATGAGCCTCCCGGAAACGGAGGCTTCCTGCTAAATGGAGGCCGTCTCTATGTCGACATGGGCCATGTCGAATATGCCTCTCCCGAATGCGGGACGATCCTGGACCTCGTGGCCATGGACCGCGCGGGAGATCTTCTTCTGACCGAGGCGCTGGCCGACCTGGGACTCTCCGGCCAGGTCTCCTTTATCAAGAACAATATCGACCACCAGACACTTGCCACCTTCGGCTCCCACGAAAACTATTCAGTCCCCCGTAGTTTTCCCTTCAACGAGCGGGGGCTTGATCCTCTCGTGGCCTTCCTCGTCACTCGCCAGATCTTCGCCGGGGCCGGCCGCGTTGGAGCCTCCCACATCAACGACATCATTCTTCCCTTTTCGGACAACATTTCCTCTGTTCCCTACCAGATCTCCCAGCGCGCGGACTATGTGGTCAATACCTTCTATCAGTGGGTCCAGATGAACCGCTCCATCGTCAATACCCGAGACGAACCCCTGGCCGATCCGCTCCATTTTCGGAGGATCCATCTCCTTCTGGGGGATTCGAACATGTCGCAGTTTGCCCTGGGGCTCAAGGTCGGGACAACGCGGCTCGTTCTGGCATTGATCGAGCGGGGAGAGGCTCCGCACATTCCCCTGGCCGACCCTGTAGTCGCGGTCAGGGGGGTGTCGCACGATCTGTCGATGCAGTGGCTGGTGGAGCTGTCTGAAGGGAGAACGATCGAGGCGGTCGATATCCAATGGGCCTTCTACGAAGCGGCAGAAAAGGCCTTTCGCGGGGAAAATGACGATACGGACTGGATTCTCGATAACTGGAGAGAGGTCCTTGCCGATCTCGAGAAAAAGGATCCGTTCCTCATCGCCGATCGCGTCGACTGGGCACAGAAGTTTGTTCTTCTCGACGGTTTTTCCAGGGAGGAGGGGGTGTCGTGGGATGATCCCTGGATGGAGAGCCTCGATCTGGCTTACCACGACACCAATCCTGAGACAGGTCTTTTCTTTCCCCTCGAAGAGGAGGGGACGCATCGCCGGCTGGTCTCCCCCTCGGCGACGCGTCAGGCACTTCGGGACGGGCCTGTCGGAACCCGCGCCCAGGGTCGGGCAATCGCCATTCAGACGATTATGGAGACGCCCGGGATTTTCGACTATATCATCCAGTGGTTCGGCGTCCAGGTCGACGAGGGTGAGATCCTCTATATGCTTGACCCCTACCGGAGCTATCGGCAGGAGGTCGAGGAGTACTTCTCCAGGCTTTTCCCCGGAAGAGAAAGCCAAAAGAGAGGGTCTACCTGAGGTTCTGCTGCTTCATGTGGTAGGCCAGAAATGGGTCCCACATTGCCCCTGTAGCGGCCATCGCAAAGTCGGCCCCCGAGGCGAGGAAGAGGTCGACATCCTCCACCGTCATGATTCCCCCGACACCAATCAGTGAGAGAGAGACTTTCTGGGAAGAGATCTCCCGGGCCAGGCGCGAGACGACTCCGAGCGCAGCCTGGCGGATCCCGTTTCCGCAGACGCCCGACCTTTCCCGTCCCTCTCCCGGTAGTGCCGGGCGGCCTTCCGGGTTGATGATCGTGGCAGACAGGGTGTTGATGGCGGCAATTCCGTCGAGGTGGGGGGCGACCGCACTGACGAGATCCCCGGCGGCTTTGTCGCTTTCTATATAGCCGACCTTGGCGACGAGAGGAGTGCCTGTGCCAAGCTCCTTCCGAACCTTTCGGGCGATCTCTCCGGCCGCTTTGGGGTCCTGAAAAAGCTGGCCCTCCGACCCCTTGACGTTCGGGCAGGAGAAGTTCATTTCGATTGCCATCGCTCCAGCCTCAACCGCCATCTTTGCTGCCCGGGCAAAGTTGTCGCCGATCGACTCCCTCCCCCTTTCCGTTCCCACAACGCTGACGATCAGGATCTGTCCTTGGCCGATCATTGTTCGGGAGAGTGCCACGTCCTTTTGCCAGATCGAGGGGTCCTGGCTTGGCATGCCGAAGGAGTTCGTGATGGTGATATCCCGCATCGAGGCCGGCTCCATCCGGGGAATCCCGATCAGGGGTGTTGAGAGTACGTCTGGAGTCAGGTCACCGTTGACGGAGACATAAAGGCAATTGGGGGAGGGGTAGGAAGGATGGGGGTGTGTGCGCACGGTCTTGTAGACGAGAAGGTCGAACCCCATCCGGGCATAGAAGCTGATCCACTCCGAATTCAGGAGGGGGCCGGCCGGGATCCCCAGGCGACTCTTTGCCGGAAGTCCAAGAAAGGAGATCGGGGGAGCTTCAGGGATGGTCTTGGGGATTCGCCCGTGAAAGACCGGACCTTCCAGATAGTTTTCATCGTAAGACTTTTCTATTGCGTAGACGGGATCAGGGATCTGCAAGACGCACTCCTTTCGGATCGATGGAGGAGGTCACAACGGTGACTTCGAGTGAATGGTCGGCGACGGCCTTCTCGAGGGCTTCCCTGATGGAGAAGACAAGATCCGGACGGTGTGTCAGCGCGACGGTCGTCGACCCGGCACCGGAGATGGCAAAGCCCCCGGCGCCGGCCTTCATGGCGGCCTCTCGAAGGTTGTCAAAGCCGGGAATCAATGCCTTCCTGTAGGGCTCGATCAGGGGGTCGCGAACCCGTTCGCAGAAAAGCGCGGGCTCATTTCTGAGAAGTGCAAGGAGGATTCCGGCGGTGTTGGAGAGTGCGCCGACGGCATGGTCTCTTGGGACCATCTCGGGAAGGACCTTTCGGGCGTCGGATGTCTTGAGTGTTTTGCGGGGGACGATAAAGACGAGGTGGATCCCATCAATGACGCCAGCCGGAAGTGAGGAGCGGCTTTCTCCGTGGCTCACGGTAACTCCGCCGTAGAGACAGGCCGAGATGTTGTCGAGGAAGACTCCTCCGCTGACCCCGGCTTCGGCTTCGAGAGCGGCGGCAAGGATCTCCTCCGGGGGAAAGTTCTTGCCGGAGAGAAGGCTTCCAAGATAGGCTCCTCCGACTGCGGAAGCCGCAGACGAGCCGAGCCCCGATCCAGGGACTCCCTTTTCAAGGACAAGTCGAAAGGGGGTACTCACTTTGGCGCGGTCGAGCATGATCCGAAGGGCGATACCGGCGGTATTTTCCTTGGGATCAAAGGGAAGGGGGGCCCAGGCTCCTGTGATGCGTTCGATCAGGTCGCCGGCGAGAGATGTATCAAGTCGGGCGGAGAGTGTGTCGCCCATGCCGATCACAGCCATTCCCAGGGTGTCGAATCCGGGTCCGATGTTTCCGACCGAGGCGGGGGCGTAGACGGTGATGTAGGGGGCGGGGGTGCTCATGTCGGGAAAGGCTCCTTCGCAGGTCTGGCGTCGGGGAAAGAAGAAGGTATCATCGTGGCATTTTATCACAGACGACGGCCGGAAATTAAGGAGTTTATGAAGACGCCGCGTTCAGGGGGCAAGGTTGAAAAAACGGGGAAGCAGTTCACCCAGAAAGAGGCCGGCGGCTCCGGCAAGTCCCCCAAGAATAATCATCTCTCCGGCTCCCTTGAAGGCCTTCTCTCCGGCCAGCCGTGATTTGATGGAGCCTGTGACGCCGAGGGCCAGAAGGGAAAAAAGAAGGGAGGCCGAGAAGGCTTCACCGATCCGGGGAAAAATAAAATAGGGGAGGAGGGGGGGGAGAGATCCGGCAAGGAAAGATGTTCCCAGGACCAGGGCCCCCTTCATGGGGGACTCGATCGTCTCCTCATGGATGCCCAGCTCCTCCCTGACCATGAACCGGTGCCACACGGCCGGATCGGCCACAATCCGGTCGGTGACATGGGCCGATTCGGCGGGAGGGAGGCCAAAAGAGAGGAAAAGTTCATAGACCTCCTTCCTCTCAAGGTCGGGAACGTTCTCGATCTCCCATTGCTCGCGTTTGATCTCTCGACGGACAAGGTCGTTCTGGCTCCGGGTGGCGAGATAGGCCCCTGCCGCCATGGAAAGACTCCCCGCAAGTGCCGTCATGAGGGCGGAATAGAGAATCGATGTGCGGGGGAGCGGAGAGCCGGAGAGACCGCCGAGAAAGCTCGTAAGAGTCACCATCCCGTCGTTCATTCCCAGCACAAGATCACGGATCCGGAGACCGGGGGAGAGGTGTCCCTTTTCCGGAGGGAAGGGGGATTCGGGAGAGGAGGAGTCGATCATAAGAAGGATAATAACCGAACGCAGGAATGGATTCCATGGAAATTTCGGGAAGGAGAAAAAGAGGCTTGACAAGAAAAACATCAAAGCGTATTCTTCGGGTGTGTAATGCCCTCAAAATTAAGGTTTGCATGTCCCTGACTGCAGGGACGTGTGAATGTGGCACTTATTCCTTATCTTTATTTAAAGGGGGTCTGTCGTGGCTCAAAGCGGTCAGAAGGGGATCGTCGGCTACTGGCTAAACGCAGCGTTCTCGGCTGTCGGTAGCGGCTCAGTCGTTGGTTTTTGTCTTCAGGAATGGTTCGGTGCGCACCGGTTTGAAACCTGGCGCGAATCGTATGTCTGGATCTACTGGATCATGGTCCTGACCACCATTGCCGGAGCGCTCATTGGTCTTTATTCCTATTCATACCACCGGAAGCGCGAAAACTGGTAGGTTTTTGGGTTTTCAGGATTCTTTTTTCAAATTTTAAGGAGGTGGTGGTATGTGGATGTTGAATGCGATCACAAGTTTGACCCCCCAGCAACTGAAGGATCTGTCGAATCCTGGTGATCCGACGCATGTGCTTCCTACACAGTACGGTTTTTGTTGCGGAATGACCCCGGGAGGGGCAAGCCAGGGCGTGGCCTCTTTTGCCGCCGCCATGGGAACGGCCTCGGCCATCGGGAGCCTTGTTCTTCTTCTCGTCTGCATGGCGGGATTGGGCTCCCGGGCGAAGTTCGATCCGTCTCGCAAGAAGTAAGAACTGATTTATCGGTAGATGGGGGATCTCACGCCGATATCCCCTTTCTGGGGGCACGGTCTTTAAGGCCGTTGCCTGATTGTTCCCCGCATATTGGTGGGACAGAGTAAAACTCAAGATCGTTTAAGGAGTGCGAGATGGCATTTCGCGAGTACAAGTTTGGCGTGATGATGACCGGAACAATTTTTGCTGTGACCATGTCCATTACCGTGTTGTTCCCTTCCATGCAGATGAGCAAGGTTCCCCCGTCTGCAACCGCCATCCAGAAGGCCAAGGACTACGGCCCGGAAAGCGGATTCACAATTGAAGATCCCTTCATGACCGGTGAAAACCGTCCTACCATGATCGGTAAGGGTAAGGTGATCTTTGTGCGCGAAGGGTGCTGGTGGTGCCATACACTCCTTCCGGAGCAGACCCAGGACTGGCAGTACTTCGGTGCGCCTCCCCGGGTTTCTGACTTCGTGGGTGAGTCTCCGACCGTGTTCGGTTCTGACCGGAAGGCTCCTGACCTTCTCCACGTGGGATCGCGCCTCCCGATCAAGGGGTGGCATCTTGTTCACCATGCGAATCCCCGCGCGGTTCAGCCCATGTCCCAGATGCCAGCATTCAACTATCTCTCCAAGAGAGACCTGAATGCCCTGGCAGACTACATGATGAGCCTCAAGTAGGGTAAAATGTGTCGGGTCCCTGGCCGTTAAAGGTGCGGGGACTCATCTGATAATCGATTCGTCAGGCACTCTCGACTTTATGAGTCGGGAGGCCTCATTGATCCGAAAGGAGTGGCGTAATGGCCGATACTGAAGAGCTTCTTAACATGCGATTCGACGGGATGCTCGAGGGAACGAACAATGTTCCCGGCATCATCATTCTTCTCCTGGTCATGGTTGTGGTGACGGCCGAGCTTCTGACCTTTCCTCTCTTCGGCGCCCGTCCCCAGCTTCCCGGGAACCTGCATTACTGGATCGTTCAGGGGGCTCCTGTCCTGAAGGCCCACACCTCCCCCAACTTCGCCCGTCCGTGGTGGGACCAGGGGTATGTGGTAAACTCGATCTACGTTTCGATCTTCTTTACCTGGGTCGGTCTTCTGATGAAGAGAACGGAAGTTGCCCGCGACTTCTAGTCACTGGCCGGTGTCTCTCGCGCTTGTGGCTTCGAGGGCCTTCCTCTTTGAATAATCACAATCCAAAGGGAGGTGAGTCCTTTGTGGAATGTCAATAGTCCTATCGTATTCTGGTGCATTGCTTTGACCATGCTTTTCTCAGCACTCATCTATTCCTTCTTTATCGATGACGTGAAGCCCGAGTAAGGGGCGGTCATTCGGTTAGGAAGTCAGGCGGAGATTCTCCGTATACATAAAAGGGCGGTTTCCTCACGGATTCCGCCTTTTTTGTTTTTCCAGTTGCAGGCCCGATGGTGGGGGTGTACAATCGGTCCAAGAGGTGTGTATGTCCATTAAAATGTCAGTTTCTGTTGTCATCTTTACCTTTCTCTCCGCATCGGTTATTACCTTTACCATCATGTCCCGATATATCATCGGACCCTTCAAAAAGCTCAAGCGCGGGGAGCAGGTTATCATCGCCATGAGCTTTGTCGGTATCATAAGCGTGATCTGCTTTGCCGTCATCCAGCTTCTCTTACGAATCCTGGTGTAGACAATCGATGAAAACCGGTGAAAAAGTCGTATTTCTTCTGGCCGGATTGATGGTTTTGTCCGCAATGGTCCTCTATGTGCTGGCCCGTTTGCATGTGGTGACCTTCTGGACAACAAACGACGTCTATCTTTTCAGCAAGAAGTCGGCGGCAGGCTACGAAGTTTTTGAGAAATACTCTTGCCGCGATTGCCATGTGGTCTACGGAGAGGGGGACTACGATGGTCCGGACATGGATGGAGAAGGGACGCGCAGAACGGCAGCCTGGCTCCATTCCTATCTCAACGATCCGGGATCTCTTGTCCCGGGAACGGCGCATAGCGGAAAATTTGCTCCGACCTTTGACAAGATCTCTCCAGAGGAGAAAGATAAACTCGTCGACCTCATGATGAGCCTGAAGGCTCTCCCAGGTTCGCCCAATTATCCAAAACCGCCCAAATAGTCGCCATTCCGGATAGAGCCCCGGTTCGCGCAAGGAGAATAAGATGAAACTGCCAGAGGGGATCGTTGCATATCTATGGACTGCCACGGGTCTTGTATCGCTTGTGATCATCGTCTTTGGGATCTACTGGTCCTACAAGAATGGTCAGTTTGACGAAAACATCAAATACATCATCTTTAACGAAGAGGACGGAGACGCCAAGACCCCGCCTCACGAACATGGCTCCGACTCGGCCACGACGCCCAAGAGCCATAATCCCTGATCGGCTCATAAGGAACCGCCCTCGATGAAAAAGAAATTAAACCCTACCGCCGCATTTGTGGGAGTCGGGGCGGGTCTTCTGTTGTTTTTTGCGGGAGATCGCCTGCTTGGACTGACCGATGGGGCGTTTCATCATATTTTCGGAACGGGTATTCTCTTCTCCTACCTTCTGGCACCCCTGGTTGTCTCCTTTGTCACCGGATACATTGCCGGGCCATTCGGGAAGCTTCTGGGGCCCATACCTCCTATGGCCTATCTCCTTTTCACCTATCTCTACGAGGTCTATCACCCCTCGGGGATGACAGTGGGGATCCCCGTCGCACCCTTCATGATGATCTTTTTTATTACCGTTCCCGAGGTCTCCTTTCTCGGAGGATATGTAGGAGAGGTCCTCCGGAGAAGGAGAAATGCTCGTGGAACATCCCCCGCCTCCCCCAAACCCCGTGGGCCGGAACGGATCTCCTGACCTTCCTACTTTTTTTGAGGTGCGAATGAAGAACGAACTACTCTCCGAATCTGCCAGCAGCTCGACCGATCAGCTGGGACTCCGGTTTATCCTGTTCGGGGTCTTTTGTCTCTTCGTGGGAACGATGCAGGGCTTTCTCCAGTCGACCCCCCGGATTCGTCACTGGATCCATATGACCGGCCAGGCGGGACATCTTGTCGATCCCCTGGCACATGCCCACATCAATCTGATCGGGGGGGTGGTGTCTGTGGTCATGGCGATGGTCTACTACCTCCTGCCGCGCCTTTCGGGAAAGAAAATCTGGAGCCCCTTTCTCGGAGAGATGAGCTTTTTCTTCATGGTGGCGGGAGTGGTCGGATTTTACTCCGTACTTCTGACCTTTGGTATCCTCGAGGGCAATCGAATGCTTGCCCAGGGGATCGTCTATCCCCTGGCACGAGCCGTCTACCAGCCTTACCATCGGATAGGGTTTGTCCTGGCGGCTCTCTTTATGGGCATCGGCCACTGGACATTTGTGTGGAATGTTTTCGCGACGGTTTTATCGCGGGACAAGAATGCTGTCATTGAAGGGACTCCCGCTTCGGTAAAGGAAAGGATCTAGTCAGGATGGATGATTTAAAGGATGGTCACGAAGAGTCTCCCTCTGAAAAGGCCGATGGTGAATCCCGCAAGAAAGTCACTACCAGCGATGACGACGATCTGGCCCCGGCCGAAATGTCTCCATGGCAGCTTCCCTGGAAAGCGATTGCCATCACGATTATTCTCCTGATTCTTATCGCAGGGGCCGTTCATGTGGTCGGACTTGCCTCGAACCGAATCGTTCGCCTCTCGACTGCCTCGATCAGAAAACACGGGGCAGAGCCCGGGGAGTTCAGGCCGATGGGCGGGGTGCTTACAGAGGCGCTGCCAGGGTCAAAAAACGCCATGATCCAGGGGGAGGCCTCAAAGAAGCTGGCAGAAGGAAAGGATCTCTCCCCGACGGAACAGATAAAGGTTGACGTCTCGGGGTACCGCATCCCCCAGGGCTTCGTCCTGATTCCGGCAGGGCCATTCTGGATGGGGGCCGAGGACAATTTTGCGAATTTTGACGAAAAGCCGATCCACAAGGTCTACCTTCCTCCCTATCTCATCGAACGCCACCTCGTGACCAACAGGGAGTACAAGGATTTCGTGGACAAGCTTCACTATCTGGCCCCGGCCAACTGGAAGACCGGGAGCTATCCCGCCGGGCGGGGAGATTACCCGGTGACCTTTGTGTCCCTGGAGAATGCCCGGGATTATGCAAGGTTTCGCCGGGCCAGGCTCTGCACGGAGGAGGAGTGGGAAAAGGCGGCTCGTGGTCAGGACAAGAGGATGTGGCCCTGGGGGAGTGTCTGGGATCCGCGGCGGGCTAATGCCAACTACACGGTCGGGGATACCTCTCCTGTCAATCGCTATTCTATGGGGGCCAGCCCCTACGGGGTGCTCGACATGGCCGGCAACGTCTTCGAGTGGACGAGTTCGCCCTATCGCCCCTACCCGGGGAACACTGCCAACAAGGCGCGCTTCTTTGCCTATCGGGTCGATGCAACCGGCGCCCTGCACCCGGTGGAGGGAAAGAGCTACTATGTCCTCCGAGGCGGCTCGTGGAAGAGCGACCAGTATAGCGCCCGCGTGACGGCAAGAAATCCGACGTGGCCGGTTTACGCCTCCGACTTCTTTGGCTTCCGGCTCTGCATGGACGCCCGGAGATAGTCTTCGGATAGTGACAAGGTAATGATAGCCGCAAGGAAAAAACAGGAGAGAGCAATGACCAGGGACGAACGGATCAAGGACTATATCATGAAGTTCTACTATGCCTGCCTTCTGTACGCGATTATCGGGTTTTCGTGGGGGGCGGTGATGGGTGGAGTGGAGACCTTCCGGAATTTTGTCCAGGCGGGAGCGGGCGGACCGTCAGACCTGATTGTCCTCGGCCATACGCATATCAACCTTCTGGGCTGGGTCGAGATGGCGATCTTCGGCTCCATGTACTACATCGTCCCCCGGATCTTCGCCGGCCCGCTTTATAGCTATCGCCTTCTCCGGATACATTTCTGGATGCACAATATCAGCCTCGTCGGGATGGTCCTGGCCTTCTGCATCGCCGGCTACAAGGGAGGCATGATCCTCCTTCACGGAAATGTCGCCGACATCAAGCCTGTTGAGGCTCCCTACATGGAGATGGTCGGCATCTTCGGCACCTTCGTCCTTCTTGCCAACATCATCTTTGCCTACAACATCTACATGACGGTTCAGGTGGCGAAAGGGCGGAAAACCCTTCCGGAAAACGAGCGTGAGGAGATTTCTTCGTCACTGGGGGCCACCGTGGCGGCTGCCGGCGAAGGGCGTTCCTAGTGAGACATGTTGGAAGTTCAACGGGGAGGTCTGGGGGGAAGGGATTTCTTTACAAACCCCTTCTGCTGGGTTCACTATGGGGGGGAGGGGCAATTTTTCTTTCGACCCCGGCATGGGCCTATCTTCCCCGATATGTCCACGTCACTCTGGGACTTCCCTGGTTTGCCTACCTGTTCTTTCTGCTGGGAATCCTGATACCGGTCTTCCTGTATCTCGGGATCTCCTGGTATTTTAAGCACGAGCTTGAAAAGCCGGGCCACGGTTCAGGCCATGGTTCAGGTCTTATTGGCGGGCGGGACGGTGGTCAGGGTGGCCATGACGAGGAAGGGGAGGAGTAGGTCCCGTCATCCTTAAACCGAGCGGGGCTTCTCTTCTATGGAACAAACGCAACCACTCATACCGATGCCGAAGATCGGCAAGTCCTCACAAAAGGCCACAGGTCTTCGGGTCACCCAGGTGCGGACCATCGTTCAGGTGGCCTTCATCGTTGTTCTCGTCCTCCTTCCCTTTACAGGTGTCTTCCATATCGATCTCTCCACCGGACGCTTCGTTATCATGGGCTACCAGGTCTGGTGGAGCGACTTCTTCCTCATCCTCCCGTTCTGGATCTTTGTCATCTCGGCCATGACGGCGGTCTATGCGGTCCTCGGCATGGTCTACTGCGGATGGGCCTGTCTCCAGAACACCTTTTCCGAATGGACCAATGCCCTGGCGAAGTTCTCCTTCGGCTCGGCGGCTTTGGGTCCGGGATTCGGGGAGGTGACCCTTTCGGCTGCCCGTCCCAAAAAGGTCGGGGTGCTAAAAAAATTCGGCCAGTGGACCCTCTTTGTCGGAGGGGTCGCTCTTTTTTCCCTTCTTGTTTCCGTGATCATAACCGCTTATGTGATCCCCCCCAAGAGCCTCCTTCACGATCTTCTGACAGGAGCGAGCCCTACCGCCTACTGGCTGGTCCTGGGCATCGGTGGGGTCATGTTCCTGAACCTTCTGCTCGTCCGTCACTACTGGTGCAAGTGGGTCTGTCCCTATCCCCTCTGGCAGCACATGTTCAAGACCGACGATACCCTGAAGGTCGCTTTCGACCACGCCCGCAGGGGTGAATGCACCGGGTGCAATCTCTGTGTGAAGTCCTGCTTTATCGATATCGATCCCCGGGATACAAAGAACTATTCCCGGTGCATCAATTGCGGAGAGTGCGTTGTCGTCTGCGAGGATTATTCGGCAAAGCGCGGGCTTCCCTCCCTTCTCACCTTCCACAAAAACGGCGTCTATGTCGACGAGAAGGGAGCCATGAAGGGGCGGCGGCTTTCTCCGGGAACGGTTCGTTTTGTCGTGGCCACTGTCTTCAGCCTTGTTCCTCTGGGGCTCTTTATCTACGGAATCGCGACCTATTCACCCTATAGGGTCACCTTCAGCCAGGTTCCGGGGCGCTTCGACCAGTTCGAGGTGGGGATCTACAACAAGACCCCCCGCGCCGAGAGATTTGTCATCGGGCAGGAGGGGCTTCCGGCTCCCAGTGTGAAGTTCGCTGAGACGGCAGTGTCGATCCCGCCGGGAGAACACCGCAAGATCGTCATGACGGTTGAAGCGGGAAGGGAACTCTCTCCGGGACTTCACAACTTCAGGGTGGATGTGGAGAGCTTTACCCCCAAGCCGGGCCGGTTCAGGCAGGATGCGGCGGTCTATATCGTGAACAAGGGGCAGGGGTAGGAGTTGCAAAAGCGGGCCTTGGCCCGAACATATCAGGGTATGGGCGGAGCCCCGGGCTAGGACTCCGCTCCCCACCCCATCCTGAGGAGATTGGCCAGTGCGGCCGCAGGGAAGGCCGGAACAGTCTTCTGGGCTCCGGTTGCAAGGTCTTTGATCGTGAGGGTGTTGCTCTCCCGCTCATCTTCTCCTGCCAGTCCGATATATCGGGCTTTTTCCCTCTCCGCCGAGACAAAGGCCTTCTTGAGGCGGGACTGGCCAAAGAGTCCGACCGAGGAGATGTTTTCCTCCCGAAGGGCCGAAAGGATCCGGTGGATGTACCCCCGGGAGGCTTCATCAAGAGGATGGAGGGCGATCATGACCGGCGGATCGGTCGGGAGGGGAAGGGTGTCTGCCTTCTCCCGCAGGAGGTGGAGCCGTTCGACTCCGATCGCGAGGCCAACCCCGGGGATGTCGGGGCCACCGAGAGAGCTGACAAGTCCGTTGTAGCGTCCGCCTGCGGCCCATGTTGACTGGGATCCAAGGGCATCGGAGACCCACTCGAAGGCCGTTTCCGTGTAGTAGTCGAGGCCTCGCACCAGTCGGTGGGAGAGTGTGTACGGGATATCCTGGTCGATAAGCTCACGGCAGACACTCTCGAAGTGCTCCCGCGAAGAGGTGCAGAGAAATTCGGTGAGAGGGGGAGCCGCCTCAAGAACCTCCTGACAGCCTTCTACCTTGCAGTCGAGAACGCGGAGGGGGTTTGTCACCGTTCTGCGAAGACAGGTTTCGCAGAGGGTGTTTTTGTGGGCTTCGAGATAGTCGACAAGTCGGGCGCGATATGCCGGCCGGCAGGCATCGCACCCCATGCTGTTGATGAGAAGGGTCGATCCGGGGATACGCGTCTTTTTGGCATACCGGCTGACCATGGCGATCAGGTCGGCATCGGTGTCGGGATCGTTTGTCCCCAGAATCTCGGCTCCCGCCTGGTGAAACTGCCGGAGGCGCCCGGCCTGGGGGCGCTCGTGGCGGAACATCGGACCCTGATAGGAGAGCCGTGTCGTCCGTCCGGGTTCGGCCAGCCGATGCTCGATGGCGGCCCTGAGAAGCGAGGCGGTCCCTTCGGGGCGGAGGGCAAGGCGCTCACCGCCCTTCCCCTCGAAGAGATACATCTCCTTCTCGACGATGTCGGTCGACTCGCCGATCGAGCGCGAAAAAAGCGCAGCCGATTCGAAAATCGGAAGCCGGACCTCCCGGAAGCCGGAGAGGGCAAAGAGGGCCTGAAGCTCCTCCTCAAGGCGCCGAAACGTCTCGGATTCTGGGGGGAGAAGGTCTTTGACACCGCGAGGGGCCTGATATTTCATGAGGTGAAATCCTCTTTGTCGAGATCCCTGTTCACGGCGGTCCATGATAAAACGCGTCTCATGGCCGGTCACGCAGGATTTTAACTGTTTTGAGTGTCGGGCAAAACGCCCGGAACCCTTATTCTATCAGAGGACTGTGAAAAACAGAAAGAGCCAGATCATCGGAGCGGTCCGGGAACTCTCCCGGAGCTTCTCCCAAAGAACGATCCCTGCGGATTACATGGACCGCTCCGAGAGCCGGGAGGCCTATGGCGCCTATTACGGCGAGGTGGGGCGGGCCAAGGGAGAGGCGCTGGGAGAGGAAATTCTTCTCCGGGGGACTCCGGAGCTCTTCCGGAAGGAGAGGCTTCGGATTCTCGATCTTGGGTCGGGCACGGGAGAGTTTTCCCTGGCGCTGGCCCGGACTCTTTTGGCAAGCTGTCCGGTCTCGGTTGACCTGCACATGGTCGACCGCTCGGAAGAGGCGCTGGTCCGGATCGCCGGCGACAAGGACGGGTCTGGTCTGTCTCTCTCTTATTCAAGGGCTCTTCTTCCGGCCGAGCGCCCTTTTCTGGGCGAAGGCTGGGACATCGTCTCCATGGCGAACTGCCTCGCCGAAAACGAGTCGGCCCATGAAGGCTTCGCAGAGCTCTTTGGAGCCGTGGTCGACGTTTTGTCTCCCGAGGGTCTTCTTCTTCTTGTGGAGCCGGCCGACAAACGCTCCTCACGAGCTCTTCTGTCTCTGGGAGACAGCCTTCTCGAGCGCACTCCCGGACTTGTTCTTCTGGCCCCCTGTCCCGGGTCGCGCAGCGCCCCTTGTCCGGCGCTTTCCGATCCTGACAACTGGTGCCACGAGGACAGGCCGGCAGGATTTTCCGGAGAGCTTCTGCGGACGGCCGAAGCGGTGGGCCACGTCAAGGATGCTCTCAAGATGACCTACCTTCTTTTTTCGAGATCGTCCCCCCTGCAGGCCCCCGCCCTTCGCCTCGTCTCCCCTCTACACCGGGAAAAGGGTCTTTTCTGGGGAGATTTCTGCGACGGACGGGAATGGGCGAGAATCCGCCTCTTGACACGGAACAACGGGGAGCTGACCCGGGACTTTTCCCGGCTGAGGCGGGGAGAGACGATCGCGCCCCCGCCCGACTGGCCCCCAGGGAAGACCGGTCTTTTCGACTGGCCGAAGGATCGGCCTATCGTCAGGCTTTCCCATCCGGACGGACGCCCGTTTGAACCGGGAGGCCGGGAGCCTTCATGATCCGGATCTGGCCCGTCATGGCGCCTCACAGCCCCGACCTTCTCTCTTCCTTTCTCCGGGGAGCGGAGCGCGAGATGGCCGGAGCCTTCGTCAGATTGCGGCAGGAGCTCTTCGCTCAGTCGGCAGAGCCCTTCGATGCCGTCATCGCCTATACTCCAGGATGGCAGGCCCGGCACATTACACTTCTCGACCTCTCTTCCGAACACATCTCCTCCCGGGACTTTTCAGGCTTTGGCCACCACTATCAGTACGATCCGCCCGGATCGCCCGACCTGGGGCAGAGGCTCCTTCAGGCGGCGAAGAAGGTCGGCATGGCGGTAGCTCCGGGAATCCACGGGATTGATCACGCCGTATCGGTCCCGCTCTTTTTTCTCCTGCCGGAGGGGACGACCCCGGTTCTCCCGGTCTCTCAATCTCTCAGCGGTGTCCGCCAGGCCTCCCTGCTTGGAGAGTCACTCCGCCATCTCGCCTCGAAGAAAAGAGAGAAAATCCTTTTGCTCCTCTCGGGAGTCCTCTCCCAGAATCCGCTGGAGATGGCCCGTGGGAGGGAAGACCTGAGGATCCCCCTGTGGACGGACAGAGTTGTCGATGCCCTTGTGGGGGGCGCCTCTCCCGACTGGGGACTTCTTCCCTCTCTGGGGCGGGAGGTTCTTGATCTCCTCGATCCTCCGGGGAGGCTCCGGGAACTCCATCTTCTCAGAGGATTGGGGGCAAGTGGCGGCCGGCTTTGGGGGCGGGAGAGAATCGAGGGGCTTGTGCAGGTTCTGGTGAGTTTCGATCCGGTTGAAGTGGTGGAAGAATCACCGTGACGTAACTGGAGGTGATTCGATTTGAACCGGAAGCGGACGAGAGTGTTTCGTTTTTGGATAGGGACGCGTGGGATGTCTCCGGGTTAAGGAAGGCTCTCGGAAAAAAACTTGTCGGCCGCGTCGGTGACAGAGTCGATCCAGTCGTCGATGGGGCTGATCTCTCCTTCGTGTTCGTCCTCTAGAAAGGCGCTCTCGCGCAATTCCTCCCCGCTCTCGGTCTCAATATCGCTGGCTTTCCTGGTGTCACTCTCCATGGGATTCTTCTCCTTCGATCCTGATCGATACCATATCATTGTTCCCTGCTGAATATATTGCAATTGTCATACCATGTCCTTTCGTCCTTGTTTGGCTTGTTTTACTGGGAATCGGAAATGAGGCGAGGGTAATCTATTTGCTCATATTGTGACATAAAGGTTGTTATTTGTTCGTAAATGTTTTACTTGAAGCCTTCCGGATTGTCTGGCCGTTCGGAAAGAGGAAAAGAGAGTCTCCATTACAGTTTTGGAAAATGCTCCCGATAAGAGTATCATGGACCATCAGTACCACCAAAACGCGTGTGTGTGGTAAAAGGTTGTTTTATGATCCGGAGGAGAGAAAGATGGCGGCGTTATTTGGGCGAGGAAGTGGCGGTGAGGAACCAGTCTCGAAGAGTCCGGGGCGGAGTTCTTATGGAGAGGAGAGTGCTGGCAGGGGCCTGACCCAGAATGCCCGGGTCCTTCTCCATATTCTCGATGCGATTCCCAATCTTGGCATCGCCGTGGCCTCGCCCGATATGGGTTCGGGTCGGGGTGGAAACACCATCCTCTATATGAATCAGGCGATGAAGGTGATCGTCTCCCAGATGGAAGCCGAGATGAGAAAGAGTTTTGGCGTCTCGGCCAACGAGGTGATGGGGGGCTCCATCCACCGTTTCCACAAGGACCCCGACCGAATCCGGAAGATCCTCGAAGGGCTTCGTCCCGGCGAGGTTCGGAAGAATCAGGTGATGGAGATCGGCGGGATCTCCCTCCTTTCGACGACAGAACCTCTGTCTGACGAGTCGACGGGGGCTCTCCTTGGCTATATGACCATTTTTCGCGATGTGACAAGCGAGAAGCTCCTCTCCTCTTCTGTCGACATGCAGGAAGGGGCCTCCAATGAGCTCTCCTCCGCCATGGACAAGCTCGACTCCGGGATTCGCGAGATCGTAACCACAACCGGCCGGGTTTCGAATGAGGCGCAGAAGACCCGTACCGAAGGGGAGGCCGGGCGGAAAACGCTTGAAGACCTTCTTTCCCAGGTCCGCGAGTCGGGCGAGGCCATGCGGGCCCTGGTCGATGTGGTGAACGGGCTCAACTCCCGGAGCCAGGAGATCGGCAAGGTCGTCGAGGTGATCGACGACATCGCAAGCCAGACCAATCTGCTTGCCCTGAATGCCGCCATCGAGGCGGCCCGGGCCGGAGAGCAGGGTCGGGGATTTGCGGTGGTGGCCGATGAGGTGAGAAAGCTTGCCGAACGAACCATCCGGGCGACCAAGGAGATCGGATCCACCATCCGGGAGACCCAGAGCGATACAACCCGTACGGTGACCCTGATCCACGGTACGCTTGGGAAGGTCGAAGAGAGCCAGAAAAAGGCCGAGATTGTGGGAACGGTTTTCGAGTCTATCGTCGACCACGCCACCGTCCTCTCAAACACGCTCTCGTCGATCGTGGGAGTCACTGAGAACCAGTCCCGGAGTGTCTCTTCCGTCAAGAAGCAACTCGAAGGGCTCGTCACGGGGCTCAAGGACATCATGAAAAAGGTGCGCGGCTCCTTCTAAGCCACCGGTGTCCGTCGACCAACTGTTCTTAAGGAGGTGTCATGTCCTCGGAGATTATTTACGATTCCCCGAACCACAAGTTCTGCTGGCTGGGCCGCGATGAAACGGGCCTCGAAGAAGGGGTCCAGACCAATCAGTACCTGATTGTGGACAACGGCCGAGGGACACTGCTCGATCCAGGCGGCTTCGGCGTCTTTTCCCGCGTTGTTGTGAATATGAGCGAGTTTGTCGATCCGGAGAAGGTCGATCATATCTTCCTCTGCCACCAGGACCCCGATGTGGGAGGGGGGCTGGCCTCATGGCTCGACATGACCCCCGCCCGCGTCCATGTTTCCGCACTCTGGATCCGGTTTCTCCTCCACTACGGGGTGACGGCCCTTGACCGGATCGAAGGGATTCCTGATGGGGGAGGGACGCTCACTCTGGCCTCCGGGAGCCGGATTGAATTCGTTCCCGCCCACTTCCTGCATTCTCCCGGGAATTTCCACGTCTTCGACCACGCCTCGGGGATTCTCTTTACGGGGGACGTGGGGGCGGCAATCTATCCCAAGGGAGAGACGCCTCTCTATGTGGAGAACTTCGAGGACCACGTCAAGCATATGGAAGGATTTCACGTTCGCTATGTCGGAACGTCAAAGGCGATCGAGTACTGGATCGGAAAGATCCGGAACCTCCCCATCAAGATGATCTGTCCGCAGCACGGATCGATCTTCCGCGAGAAGGAGGCCCGTCAGTTCATCGACTGGATTTCCCGGGCCAAGGTCGGCTTCGATGCAAATATTTTTACCTAAGGACACCGGGTTCCCCGGCGAGGGAACGCCCTCCCCCGTTTTCCACAGGAGAGTCTCATGAGCAGTGGCAAGACAGATATCGAGAACCTCGTTCTCCAGGTCGGCACGAACCAGATGGAGCTGGTCGACTTTCGTATCTTCCAGGTCGACAAGAACAACCCCGATAAGATCATGGAAGGGATCTACGGGGTCAATGTCGCCAAGGTGATCGAGATCATCAAGCTTCCCGAGATCACGCCGGTGCCCAACGCCAATCCCTTCCAGGACGGAGTCATCAACCTCCGGGGCATTGTTATCCCCATCATCAATCTCGCCCGTTGGATGCGGGTCACCGAGCCGACCGGAACCACGTCGACCCAGGTGATCGTGACGGAGTTCTCGAACATCCGCCTGGGCTTTCTCGTGCACCAGAGCGTTCAGATCCGTCGGGTCTCCTGGAAGAGCATCGTCCCGATCAACCTGCCCTCTTCCGCCGGCCACAAGGATTCGAGTGTGGTGGGGACGATCAAGCTTACCGACGGTCCAGACGAGGGGCGGGTCCTTCTCATCCTGGACTTCGAGACGATCGTTGAAGAGATGGGGCTTTACTCGCGCCAGGAACACGACCTCGAATCCATGCAGAAGGCGCCTCCCACCGGTAAGGTCGTTCTTGTTGTCGACGACAGCGCCGTGGCGAGAAACATGCTCTCCAAGGCCCTCGACAAGGACGGCTACAAGGTAATCCTGGGACGAAACGGTGAGGAAGGACTTACGGTCCTTGGTCAGATCTGGAACAAGAATCCTGCCGACCTGGCCGCTATTATCTCCGATGTGGAGATGCCGGTCATGGACGGGTATTCCTTCGTCAAGAAGGTCAAGGAGCATCCCGAATGGAAGAACATTCCGATCATCATGAACTCCTCGATGAGCGGAACGGAAAACGTCCGGAAGGGCCGGGAGCTTGGCATCGATGAATATGTAGTGAAGTTCGAGCCGCAGAAGTTCCTTGAGGCCTTAAGCCTGGTACTCTCCAAGCATCAGGCGAAGATGGCGGCCCCTAATCCCTAGGCAGAGGACATTCGCAAAAATGGCAAAGGCCGGTCGGGGTTACTCCCGTCCGGCCTTTTTTCTTTCGAGAGCTGTTCGTGTTAGCAGAGCTTGGGCCCGTTATTCAGAGCTTGGGCCCGTTATTCAGAGCTTGGGAAAGTAGATGAGGGATTCTCCGAAGAGAAGGGCAAAGGCAAATATCCAGGGAAGCTGGGGGGCGATCCGGAAGAGGAATCCCGGGTCGGTGCCCGGGGGGATCTCGGGTCGGGCTTCGACGAGGAGGGCTCCGAATCCGACCGCGGCGGCCAGGCTTCCGGTAATGCCAAACCACGAGATCATTTCGAGCCCCCCGATGTTGTGCATCGAGGCATAGAGGTTGAGCGTCATGCCGCCCTGGATCAGGAGGAACTCGATGCCAAGATAGAGAATGATCCTGGCGTGAAAGGCTGTCTTGTCATTCACGGAGTGTCTCCTCCCGTTAGCACTTTTTGACTTTCCATCTCCCGGGCCAGCTGGCCGCAGGCGGCCAGGACGTCGGGGCCCATTGTCTTCCTGACGGTGGCAGTGATGTGGAGGCCGCCCAGGATCTCATGAAACCTTGCGACATCGGCCTCGGAGGGCCGGGCGTAGGGAGATCCGGGGAAGGGATTGAAGGGAATGATGTTGACCTTCGACCGGAAGGGGGCGAGAAGGCGTCCCAGGGCCCGGGCCATCTCCGGGCTATCGTTCACGCCCGCGAGAAGGACGTACTCGAAGGTGATCCTGTCCCGGTTTCTCAAGGGGAACCGGCGACAGGCCTCGAGGATCTGGTCGATGGGGTAGATGCGGCCAAGCGGCATGATGGTTCGCCTGAGAGCATCGTCGGGAGCGCAGAGGCTGACCGCGAGCCGAACTCCCGTATTGGCCTCTCCCAGCGCCTCGATGCGGGGGACGAGCCCCGAGGTCGAGACGGTGATACGGCGGGGCGAGAGGCCCACCCCGTCGGGGTGGGTGAGGGCCCGAATGGCGGGGATGAGGGCGTCGAGGTTCGCCAGGGGCTCCCCCATGCCCATGAAGACGATGTGGTCGATTCGGGGCGCGTTCGGGGATGTGCCAAGCTGACGGGCGGCGACGATCCACTGAGCGAGAATCTCGGAGACCGTCAGGTTGCGAATGAGGCCCATGGAGGCGGTCCGGCAGAAGCGGCAACCGATGCCGCAACCGGCCTGGGTGGAGAGGCAGAGCGTCATCTGTCCTTTTCGGGGGATCAGGACGGACTCGATTGCCGGACCGTCGGCAAGCGCCAGGGCGATCTTGCATGTGCCGTCATCGGCGCTTTCGGAGGAGAGCAGGGAGGGGAGGGCGAGGGAGAGTGTTCCTTCCTCGATGAGCCGTCGGACTGCCGGCGGAAGGTTGGTCATCGAATAAGGATCGGTTGTGAGCCGCTTGAAGACCCAGTGGGCGATCTGGCGTCCCCGGTAGGCGGGCTGTCCTTGGGCTTCCAGAAGATCTCCCCATCGGGTCGGGGAATGGTCGAGAAGGTTCATCGGGAGGGCTTCGTGTTCTGGGTCTGGGGAGCGGCGGTCTGATCGTCCCTCCATCGAGGAATGATCCACCGGCGGACGATCGCCGTCGAAAGAAGTCCTATAAGGGCCCCTCCCAGGACATCAAGAGGGAAATGGGCTCCGACGTAGATCCGGGAGAGGCCGGTAAGTGTTGCCACTGTGTAGAGGGGAATCGCGAGTCCCGGGTAGAGCCCCGCAAAAAGAGAGGCGGTGGAGAAGACTGTAAAGGTGTGTCCCGACGGAAAGGAGTTGGCATAGAGGGAGGGGCCCAGGACATGGACCGTGGCCTGATGGTCGGCAATCCTTGCATGAAGAGCCGCGAGAGGACGATCCCTGTGGACAAGGTGCTTGAGGAGCGTTCCGATGATGAAGGAGATAAAGGAGGTCGAGGCCCAGAAAACGAAGTCCCGCCTGAAGTTCCTCTTCGCAAAAAGGGTCATGAGGAGGAGTCCCAGAGGGAAGAGGTAAAATCCGTTGCCAAGGGCCGTGGCCGCCTCCATGACAGGGTCAAGCCAGGGACGGGCCAGGGAGTTGTTGAGCCAGAGAAAAAGGCTCTGGTCGATTGCGATGAGGGGGGCCATCTCTTCCGGAGCCTAGTCCGAGCGGTCCCTGTTGAGGAGGCTCTGGAGAAGCCCTTTTACCTTTGTCTTTGACCAGTCGGCAGGGTAGGAGATGCGGACGAGGCCGCCGGCATCACGGAAGCCATGCTTGTCGATCAGGTATCGGGCCGTCTCGAAGATCTGGTCTTTCCAGAGGGAGGAACTGGTCCAGCGCATGGCTTCGAGGAGAAGCTCGCCAAACTCTTCCTCCGAGAGGTGGTCCGGATGCCACAGGTCAATCTCTCCCGTATGGTCGGGGTCTCGGCTGACGAGGGAGTAGACGGGCATGGAAATAAGGTCCTCTTGGATAGGGGGGATGGAGTCGGAGGCACGTTTAGGGCTATTATACACCAACGGAGAAATTCTACCAGACGTCGGGGAAAGGATCCATTGGACCATACAGCCGCATTATGTGTTATTGTCTCGGTGATTCTGACCGGGGCGCTTCTTCTTTCCCGCCTGGCTGGAAGGCTGCGGGTCCCGGACATTCTCTGGTTCATGCTCTTGGGGCTTGTCATCGGGCCTTTCGGCTTGAACCTCGTCTCGGGCGACGGACTGATGGGGAAGGACCACGTCTTTCTTCTGGGGGCTGTTTTTCTTGTCCTCTACGAGGCCGGAACGGGAACGCGGATCTCCCTCCTGAGAGAGCATGCCCTTTTGGTAGGACTTCTCGTGACTGTCGGCCTCCTTCTGACGACGGCCCTGCTTGCCGCCGGCGCCCACCTTTTGCTTGGCTATACGCTCTCCCAGGGCTTGCTTCTGGGCGCGATCCTGTCGACCACCGACCCTGCCTCCATCCTTCCGATCCTCAGGCGCCTCCACGTTCCTTCCCGCGTCCTCGAGACGCTTGTTGCCGAAAGCGCGATCGGGGATGTGACGGGGAGCCTCCTGACACTCTTCCTCCTGTCGTTTCTGGCGGGGGGCTCCTTCGGTGGGCTTCTCAGCACGGGGAAGGAGTTCCTCTGGTCCGTCGCAGGCGGAGGCGGGGCGGGGCTTTTTCTTGGATGGCTCTTCGTTTTTCTGACAAGGCATCCCCGTTTCGGGATCTTCAGGAGAAGCGTTCCCGTCTTTCTCGTGGCCATTCTTCTTTGCGGGTTCGGTCTCTCCCTCCTCCTCCACCTGCAGACGCTCCTCTGCGGCTACCTGTTGGGTCTGGCGGCCGGACGCGGGGAGCGCAGGGGGATGCCCACGGCAAGCGATTCACCCTCAGTTCAAACCTACGGGGACTTTGGGATGATGAACGACCTTCTGGTCTATCTGGCGACATTCTTTATCTTTCTTGTTATGGGGACGCTTATTCCGCATGCCAGGATCGGGATGAATCTTCTGGGAATCCTTTTCTTTCTCGTGGCGCTCCTTCTTGTTGTCCGTCCCGTTGTTATTTTCTCCCTCGTCCCTCTCGACCGGAGATCCGGGTTCTCATGGCGGGAGATGGCCTTCATGTCGGCGGTGCGGGAGACCGGGATCATGGCCGGAGCCCTTTTGGGACTTGTCCACGATGCCCTCCCCCCTTCGGCCTCGGCGGTCGTATTTGCCGTCGTAGTTGGAACGATTGCGGTTGGGGCTTTCGTGGCGGCACCGGTGGCACGTCATCTTGGTCTGGAGGGAGGGGGATCTCCTAACAAAGAGGGAAGTCGTCCGTGACGATCCGCCGTCTTCTCCCGGCGATTTCCCTTGCTCTTCTCCTTGTTTCCTGTGGGCTTGCTCCTAGCCCCAATGCCTCAACTCCTCCTGAGATTCTGGTGACGGCATCGGGGGGGGCCTCGGTTGGGGCTACTGATGGCTACAGTGTTCCCTTCGGAGCCGCCCCGGGAACGATCTCCTCTCAGAGTCTCCCTGCAGGAGTCAGTCTCTGGGGGGCCACAGATGCCGACAATACACTCATCCTCCTGGCCCAAACCGGAGCGGGCTTGGGACAATTTCTCCTCTCCCCCCTGCCTCTCTCCTCCGCGGCATCCCCAGCCGTAGTGACAGGCCTTTCCGGAACGCCTTATGCCCTGGCCCAGTCGGGACAGGAGATTGTTGTCCTGGAGACAACCTCCTCTTCTCCTCAGGGATGTCTTGAGGTATTTTCTTCCAAAGAACTGCTTTCCCTCTCTTCCTCGGGGGGACAGACCTCTTCCCGGAACGGTTGCGTCGCTCTCACCTCCTCCGGAGCAACACTCTCGGGAGGATTCCTGCTTCCCCTGGCCGATGGCATTGGGTGCCTTGTCGGAACGGTCTCGGGGGGGAGTACCCGGATCTTGCTCTACCCTCTTACGACAGTTCTGGGCGGGGGATCCCTTGCGAGCCCACAGTCGATCTGGTCCCTTCCCCACTCCCTGAGCGGAGGAGTCCCCCTGTCGGCTGTGGCGCTTTCCAGTGTGATTCTTCTTCCCGACCCGGTTTCTGCCGCTGTCGATATCTACAAGGTGACGACACTCTATAACGGCGGAGGGGGGGCGATTAGCCCCCTCCTTATTGCGGGGCTTTCTCTGCCGGGAGCCCCCACGCTCCTCGCTACCGACCCCGCCCAGAACTTTCTGATCGCCGCCTCGGGGGGGACGGTCTCCCTCTTCGGACTCAACTCCGTTCTCAATCCTCCCGGAACGGTGGGAAGCCTCGGAACAATTGCGCCTGCATCGGGACTCTCCTTGGGGGCGATGGCCCTCTATACGGGGAGCTCATGATCGGGCGGATTTTCCGGGGCCCGGCTCGCCGGTTTGAGATGTCCATTTGGGACGTCTCTGCGGATTCGTGGCGGGGACGGGAGACCGGAAGGTGATGCACGGCATGGGGCTTGACGGGGTGACCCTTCTTCTCGGCTGTCTCTCGGGATTTTTGTCCGGCCTTCTGGGGATCGGGGGGGGGGTGGTGCTTCTTCCCGCACTGCTCTATCTTCTTCCGCTTCTTCATGGAGCCCGTCTCTCCGTTTTCTCTGCCACAGAGATTTCGATGGTCCAGGTCGCCTTTGCCTCCCTGACGGGGATTCTTGCACACCGCCCTTCGGCCCATGTTCCCCTGTCCCGACTTTTTTTCTGGGCCGGATCGGCTCTGGCGGGAGGAGCGGCGGGAGCCTTTCTCTCAAGCCGTCTCCAGGGGCGAACCATTCTCTGGATCTTTCTCCTTGAAACCCTTCTGGCACTGACACTTCTTCTCTTTCGCCCCCGGGAGGGAGAGGTTCCCGGGCGCCAGGATCCGGGACGTCTTCCAGGGGAGTTTTTTGCCCTGTTGGCTATTGGACTCTCAAGCGGGATCCTGGGCGTCGGAGGGGGTTTTTTGCTCTATCCCGTTCTGACGCTACTCTTTGGATATCCGTCGTTTGTGGCGGTGGGCTCGAGCCTTGCGGTCATGTTTCCCATGGCGGCGGTAGCCGCAACGACGAAGGTCTGGGTGTCGGGTGGTCTCCCCTCGCAGACCGTGACGATCGTAGCTGGTGCTCTTGTCGGCTCCTTTTTTGGAGCCCGATTTACAAAGCGGTTGGGTGCCTCGAGAATCCGTCTTTTTCAGGGAGGACTGCTCCTCCTGACGGCACTGAGGGTCGTCGTGGCCCTTGCTTCAGGAGGGGGATAGGGTCGACCGTATCGACAAATGCGACGATCCGAGGCGTTCGAGAAAGACCCGCTCTTCGACGGGCCGCCCATAGAGATATCCCTGAAACATCTGACACCCTTTTTTGGCAAGAATGTCGCGTTGGGGGGGTGTCTCTACTCCCTCCGCCACGACGGTGAGCCGGAGCGCGTTCGCCATGGAGATGATGGTCGCGACGATCATCCGGTCCTCCTTGTCATTTGCGATGCCCTGAACAAAGGCGCGATCGATCTTGATCTGGTCGAGAGGAAGCTGTCTCAGGTATTGAAGTGAGGAGTAGCCGGTCCCGAAGTCGTCGAGGGAGAAAAGAATGCCTGTCTCCCTCAGGCGTTTGAGATCTTGTTTGACCTTCTCCGGATCCCGGATCAGAAGTGATTCGGTAATTTCGAGGGTGAGGGCTCCCGGATATAGTTCAGCCTTTGACACAATCTCCCTGATCTCATCGACCATCCCCTCCTCCCGAAATTGCCGGACGCTGAGATTGACTCCCAGGGAAAACCCCTCGGGAAGAAGTCCGTCACAATGCCAGCCGGCTAACTTCTTAACGGCCGTTTCGAGGACCCACCGGCCGATCGGGACAATGAGTCCGGACTCTTCTGCCTCGGAGATGAAGCTGTCGGGCGAGAGGAGTCCTTTTTCGGGATGGTTCCAGCGGATGAGGGCCTCTGCCCCAACGATCTTCCCGTCCTGGGTGCATTGGGGCTGGTAGTAAATGAGAAACTGATTGGCAGCTGTCGCCACCTGCAAGTTCTGCTCGACCATCGACCGGGTGCGCAGTACGGCCTCCATCCCCGCATCGAAGAACCGGTAGGCGTTTCTCCCGGACGATTTGGACTGGTACATGGCCATGTCCGCCTGCTTGAGAAGGTCCTCGCGAGTCTTCCCCCGATCGCCGAAAAGAACGATTCCCACGGAAGCCGTCGACACGTAGGTATGCGTCTCCAGATCGTAGGGTGCCTGGAGGGCTTCGAGAAGCTTTTTAGCCAGAGACTCGGCCTCGCGCGCCGCCTCTATGGGGTCTGAGGGAAGGTTTTCCACCATCACGACAAACTCATCTCCCCCAATCCGTGCGACGGTGTCGACGGAGCGGAAGGTCTTTTTGAGACGTTCTCCCACGCCGACCAAAAGGCGGTCGCCCATGTCGTGGCCAAGAGTGTCGTTCAATCGCTTGAAATTGTCGAGGTCGATGAAGAAGATCGCCCCCTCTTTTTTCATAGCGTTCCGTCGCGGCTACGGCCAGGTCGAGGCGCTCCAGGAGGAGGCGTCTGTTGGGAAGTGTCGTCAGCGGATCATAGTAGGCCAGCGTCCGAATCGCCTCTTCCTCGGCCTGTCTTCTGCGATCGATTTCGGAGATCAGCTGCATGGACTGCTCGACCAGTGAGTCGTACATGGAGAGTATCGTCTTTGTGAAGACAGCTGTTAGGTCAAGTTTTTTCTCGGCAATCTCCTGCGCCTCCGGCGGAGAGGCCCCCCCTTCCAGGGCCTTAACTGTCATCGCCATCTGCCGGTCGAACTCGAGGATGTGGTGGGATAGCCAGTGGATCAGGTAGACCACAACCTCCGAGAGAATCGCTCTCCTCTTCTCGGGGTTGGAGTTGTTTGCCCCGAGCTCGTGGTCCATCCGAGCGATCTTTTCTGCAAAGTTCCTGTGTTCTTTTTCGTGATGGTCGATGCTGCGATCAAACGGAGGTGTGCGGGGAATCCGCTCCCAGATGGCCTCCTCCGTTCGAAAATGATAGGCGGCATAGTCCCGGAGCCTGAGGAGCAGGTCGTCAGGGTAGGGTGCCCCCGGGAGACCTGTTGCGAGGGCACCCGGGATCTCGTTAATAAGGTTGACGAGACCACGGTGCTGGAGATCGATCCCCGGAAATCCGGTTTCGAAGTATTCGGTCCAGAAAAAGATCTTGGGAAGGGCTGAAGAGGAGTCCTCGAAAGGTGTTGAGGGAGTCGGGGAAAAGGAAGAGGAAGGATGATCGTCCATGAATCGTCTCCTGAAAGGCGGTCCGAGAACCTCTCACCAACACGCAATAGTATCGTCCTCCGAAGAAATACTCCGATCATTCCGGTCTGTCAATGAGGAATCTTTGAGGATTCCCCTCTGGTTTCGGGGAGGGGCGAAGAAGAAGGATCGAACAGGGCGTTCCAGAAGTTCCGCCGGTCAAGGCTCTTAACGAGGTCCTCCCCGGTTGGAGAGGATAGCGGAGAGTTTGGTGGCAGAGAAAGGCAGGGTGAATTTTGAGAGCAATCGGCGGGCTATTCTTCCTCCCTTTCCGGGTCCGCTTGTTCCGGGGAGGAAGACTCTCCAGAGCCTTCCTGGGAGTTCTCATCTCCGATTCGGTACTCGCGCATCTTGGCGTAAAGAGACTTTCGGCTGATCCCAAGGATGCGGGCGGCCAGGCTCTTGTTGCCGGAGGACTCGAGAATGGCCCGCCGGATCTGATCCCTCTCGCCATCCTTGAGAGTCCTTGGATGTGAGGTCCCTCCGTCCTCTTCAAGGCTCCGGTCCCTCACTCCCGACAGGAGAGGTGAGATCATTGCCCGGTCGAGCTCGAAGGAGGGGTGGGCCTGTCCGTTCACCCCCTCTTCCCTGAATCCGTGGGTAACTGAGATTTCGATCATGCGATTTTTGAGCTCCCGGACATTCCCTGGCCAATGGTAGGAAAGAAGGATCTCCTCGGCCCCCGGCGAGATGTGGACGCCCGACTCGGGGAGGTCGAGGGATTCGGCCAGAAATCGCTTTGACAAAAGGACGATATCCTTGCCCCTCTCCCGGAGCGGTGGGACGGCGATGGGAAAGACATTGAGCCTGTAGTAGAGGTCCTCCCGAAGACGTCCCTGTTCGAGAAGTATGAGAGGATCGACATTGCTTGCCCCGATGATCCGGGCCGAAAATGAGAGCTCCTCGGTGCCGCCCACCCGGTAGAAGGTCCTGTTTTCCAAAACGCGCAGGAGGGAGATCTGGGTCGAAAGATCCATCGTCCCGATTTCGTCGAGAAAGAGTGTTCCTCGCCCGGCAGTGAGGAGCCATCCGTCCTTGCGGGCAAGAGCGCTCGTAAAGGAGCCCTTCTCATGGCCAAAGAGCTCTGAGTTCACAAGCTCTTTGGAAATGGCGCCGGTGTTGACGGCGATAAAGGGGGCATTCCTGCGTGGAGAAAGGCGATGGATCGAACGGGCCACAAGCTCCTTGCCCGTTCCGGACTCCCCGGTGATGAGGATGGGGACGGCATGGGAGGCCGCCTTCCTGATCCGCTCGAGAAGAAATCGCATGGAGGGGCTCTCTCCCGCCAGAAGGTTGCAGGAAAACTCCTCCGGGGTGGGATCCGCCGGAAGGTTTTCCGAGCCGAGCAGATCTTCCATGAGGGAGAGAAGTTTCTTTTCGTCTATCGGTTTTTCGAGATAGTTCGATGCCCCTCCCCTGATGGCCTCGACAGCGGTTTCAACTGTCGCATGCGCCGTCATGATGACCACCGGAACCTGCGGGTAGAGGGATCGGAGGGGGGGGACAAGGGTATTGCCGGTGGTGTCGGGAAGTTTCAGGTCGAGGAGGATGAGTGACCTCCTGGGTGGAAGAGGGTCGCGCTTTAAAACTTCAAGGGCCTCCTGACCCGTGCCGGCCTCCCGGACGAGGTATCCCTCGTGGGAAAGAAAGGTCTTCAGGTAGAGGCGCGTGTTTGCGTGGTCGTCCACGACAAGCACATGGAAGGGAGCGGTCATTTCAAGCTTTTCTCAAGGTTTGAAAACTCCTTGAGGGTCTTTTTTACCTGGGAGAGCTTCTGGCGGATCTCGGCGTTCTCTCTCCGGAGCTTTGCGTTCTCGAGTTCCTGTTGCAGAAGTTTTTTGGAGGCCTCCCTGATTTCATAAGGAGTCTTCGTTCCGTCGAGGCCCCCCAGAAGATCCATTCCCTCCTTGCGCCCCCGGAGGCCCAGATGCAGGTCGGCAAGGGCCGCGGCAAAGATCAGCCTGTCCCGGACGGCCTGGGAGATCTCCGGATGGAGAGCCCTGGCCTTGAGGAGGTCCCTGGCTGCCCGATACTCCCCGCGGGAAAAGAGGTAGGGCATCCCTGTAAAGTACTGGGCATCGTGGTGGCTGAGCTCGGCGATGGCAAAGGGGGGAAGGATGATGGTGGGGGTGTTGCAGTCTGAAGGTCTGCGGGAGAGATGTGCCCCCTGACAGGCGGACAGGAGTGTCATCGACAGAAAGAGCAAGAGTGCTCCCCTGACGAGGGAGGATGGCTCTTTCAAGAGAGATCTATCCACGGGAGTCCTCCGCAAGTTCGAGTGGAAGGATGACGCTGGCACACGTCCCCTTGGGAGTATTCTTTCGTATTTCAATCGATCCGCCAAGGGCCATGACGATCCCTTTCGTGACGGCCAGCCCCAGCCCCAGCCCCTCCTTTGTGCGGTAATCGAAGGGGGCCACCTGATAGAACTTGTCAAAGAGAAACGGGATATTTTCAGGGGGGATGCCGATTCCGGTGTCGGCAATGTCAAACCGAATGTGGGCGAACTCTCTCGAAACGGAAAGAGCGACCGTCTCTCCTTCCTGGGTAAATTTGAAGGCATTGCCCAGCAGATTGTCCAGAATTTGGGCGAGACGGTGGGCATCGGTCTTGATCGTCTCGGGGAGCTCCGGATCGAGAACCAGCTCGAAATGGCGTCCCGTGCCATGAGCTGTGAGGCGGTACCGCTCTCCGATTCTGTCAAGGAAGGGGGCGAGATCGAGGGGGCGGATCTCCGGACGCATCTGTCCGGCTTCGATCCGGCCCAGATCCAGGAGCTGGTTGACCAGGGTTACGAGATGGTCGATCTCTTCGCCAACTACCGAGAGGCTTTTCTGCTGCTCTTCGTTGAGGGGGCCGAGAGACTGCCTCTTGAGCATCGCAATAAAGCCCCGGATGCTGGTAAGGGGAGTCCGGAGCTCGTGGGAGGCAATCGTCACGAACTCCGATTTTTTCCGGGATAACTCGCCTAGCTGGTGCGCCATGTCATTCAGGGCCCGGGCCAGATCTCCCATCTCGTCCGTGTTGGGAAGGAGGACCGGGTTGTGGAAGGAGCCGTTGGAGATCCGGCGGGTCCCCTCGATCAAGGCCATGATCGGGGTCAGAACCATTCGGGAAAAGGAAAAGAGAAGAAGAAGCACAAGGAGGGAGCCGATGGCGGTCATCTCGATGCTGACGGTCGTCATCTGCTCCTCTCGGGCAGTGGTTTCGGCGATGCGCTGCTCGAGTGCCTTTTGATAGGCCTCCTTCAGTGTCCTGAGAAGACTTGCCATGTGGATGAGAAGTGGATCGGTCGATCCCCGGCTAATTGCGATCGCCAGGGTCCGGTTCCCCTTGGCCATTGCGGACTCTTCCCGGGCGATGGAGATCTCGATAGCCCCTTCGGCGGTTTCGGCCCCGTGGGCAAGAAAGTTCGTCCGGGCATCAGGGCGGGGGAGAGTTTGCAGGAGAGCCTTGAGTATCGGGAGTTCGGTGAGTACAGGGGAGGATGGTGCCGCCGGGGAGAGGGGGGCAAAGAGAATATAGCGCTTGTCCTCGGCGAGGATAACGCCCGCCCTGTTCTCAACCTGAGAGATGAGAAGAAGGCCGGAAACCGACTGGTTTTTTATCTCGAGGAAGATCTTGTGGAGTGCGTAGAGGCTGGTAATGGCATAGAGATTCGAGGAAAGGATAATCCCCAGCAGGAGTGCTGAAAAAAGAAGGATCTTTGTTCGAAGCCTGAGCCCCCGGGCAGAGCCGAGAGCTTGAGAATGAGTGTTCAATCCGACTCCGTTGCCTCCGGCCTGTAGAGAAGATTTCTTCCATTTCGGAGAAGAATGTGGCTTTATTCTAAAGGAAAACGGGAAGATTGACCAGAAGGCCGGTGGGACACTTGGGCAGGCTGCTCACAGCCATGAGGGGTGGGGGAGATGTGTGTTTGCGAGTCTCCCCATCCCCTCGAGGTCTTAGCTAAAACCGGTTCAGTATATAACGCTTGGGGTTAACCGGTGTGTGGTTGACCATGATCTGGTAGTGGAGATGCGGGCCGGTAGAAAGGCCCGTATTTCCGAGATACCCGATGACCTCTCCGCGCTTGACCTGCTCCCCTTCGTAAACGTTGACCTTTTCAAGATGGCCATAGAGGGTCGAGATCGTTCCGGAGTGGTCGATTACGACGGTCTTTCCGAACCCCTGGTCCCAACCGGCAAGGGTCACGGTTCCGGAGGCTGTTGCCATGATCGGTGTGCCGATCGATCCGGCAATGTCAATGCCTGGATGAAAGTCGCGGCCGAGTCCGAAAGGAGAGGTCCGGTATCCAAAGCGGGAGGTCATAACCCCTCTGGTGGGCCAGATGCTCGGAGTGTAGGCCCATTCGCTTTGGCGTTCCCGGATCGCGCGCTTGAGATTGGCGAGGGACTCTTCCTGGTTGATGACCCCCTGGCCGAGGTCGCCGATCTGGCGATCCATCTCTGCCATGAGGTCGTCCATTCCCCGCTTGCCTTTCTGGATCAGGATGGAGGGGGCAACAGTCTGTGTCGGACCGCCCAGACCCAGGACAACATTCGATCCGTTGGACTCCGAGGTGTTCATGATAAGCCGAACCTTCCGCTCGAGCTTCGCCACATCGACCATCTTGGAGTGAATATCCTGAAGCTTTCGGTAGGTTCTGACGATCTCCTCTTTCTGTGCCCGACTCTTGTGCTGGAGTGAGATCATGCGGGCCTCTTTTTCAAAAAGAGCGACAGAAAGGGCCGAAAAGAGAAGAAGGAAAATGCCAAAGATGGCTCCGGCAACCGTTCCCCAACGGATCCATCGCCCGGAAATCTCAAAGCGGCGAATCCGGTCTGAGGGGGACGGAACCAGAAGAACCGTGAACCTTTTATCTTTCGGGGCCGATGTCTCCATCGATGTCTCCTTGATGGGGGAACTTTGCTTCTGAACTCGGTGAGGATGGATCCCGGGGGAGTCCGCCCCTTATAGGCAGGACCCACTCTTCAATAGCGATTATGGCTCAAGTCAGGAAAATGTCAAGTCCCATTAGTCAGCGATATAGCGTGATTCACGTCACGGTATATCGTAAGTATTCAGTATTAATAAATATGTAACTATAAATAATTAAATTTTATTGAATCAAATCCTTCCTTCTTGCCCTTGTATGAGGCGGGAGATGTTCTCCCGGTGCCGAAAAAAGACGAGGACTGTCATGGCGGCATAGAGCTCAATCGTATGTGCCGGAAGAATGCTGGTCGGGGAGGGAAGAAATGTCTGCCAGAGGAATGCCAGGAGAGGCATCAGGGCAAAGCTTCCAAGGGCGGCGATCGAGGAGATCCTGGTCGCGATAAAGAGGAGGAGCCAGGGGAGGCATATCAGAATGCCTAGTGCAGGATTGATGCCGAGAGAGACGCCAAGTCCCGTTGCTACGCCTTTCCCCCCCCGTCCCCGGAGCCAGAAGGAGAAGATGTGTCCCAGAAAGACAACGATTCCGGCCAAGGCCGGAGCCCACGGTGATCCCTGGTGGAGCGCGATGCGGACGGCCAGGGCACCTTTTCCCATGTCACCGGCCAGAGTGAGAAATCCGATGACCTTTCCCGACCGGTCCTTCCCCGCCACGCGCATGACATTCGTAAATCCGATGTTGCCGCTCCCGCTTTTTCTGATGTCGATGCCCTTGATGCGGGCCAGCAGGAGCCCCGTCGGAATCGAACCGAGGAGATAGGAAAGAGCAAGAAGTTCTCCGATGCTCACCGGTGATCCTCCCGGTCGGTGACCCAGAGGTACCAGAGAAGATACTGGACGGCGGAGACGATAGTCAGGATGATCGCGACCCAGAAGGTCAGAAGGCCGATCCAGTGAAAGTTGAGGAGAAAGTTTGTTCCGGGAATTTTGACGTGGTGGTTGTTGTCGAGGAGCAGGGCGATCGAGACGGTCTGAAAGCCCATTTTGACCTTACCGCTTGTCTCTGCAGGAATGACGATCCCCCGGGTCGCCGCTACCTGGCGAAGGCCCGAGACGGCAAACTCCCGCGCCACGACCAGAATGGCGAGAAGGGGGGGCAGAAGTCCGTGTCCCACAAGAAGGAAGAGGACGGAACTGATGAGGATCTTGTCAGCGATGGGATCGAGAAGTTTTCCCATGGATGTCACCATGTTGAAACGCCTGGCGACATATCCGTCGAGAAGGTCCGTCAGGGAGGCGATGACGAAGAGCAGTGCCGCAAGCGGGCTCGGACCGGCCTTGGGGGGATGGTCGAGAACGATGACCGCCGGAATGAGGAAGATGCGGGCCAGCGTGATGGCATTGGCAGTATTCAGCACAGTCCGTCCTCTTGATTGTAGGGGCGACCCCTTTTTCTCGTAAAAAGAATGGCATCGGTCACTTCCCTGACCGCTCCAAAACCGCCGGATGTATTCGTGACCCAGTGGGCCGTATTGAGGAGAGCTCTGTGGCCGTCAGCGACGGTGATCGACAGGCCTCCCATCGCCATCATTCCAAGATCGGTGATGTCGTCCCCGACCACAGCGACCTCGTACGCCTCGATTTTCCAGTGGGCGAGGAGATTTCTGAAAACCTCATTTTTGTCGCGAACCCCCAGGAAAATATCGACGATGCCCAGCTCCGTGAGGCGCTTTTTCGTGGCTTCTCCGGTCCGTCCCGAGATCACCCCCACGAGAAAGCCTTCCCGAAGAAGGGTGACGATGCCGTGGCCATCCCGAACATGGAAGGACTTGAGATCGTTCTCCGCTGGAGTGTAGTGGAGGCGACCATCGGTGAGGACGCCGTCCACGTCGAGGACAAGTCCCCGGAGAAAGGGGAGCCGCCGTCTGACCGAAAGGGGCATCGGACGCCTCACAGGACACCGGCCCGGAGAAGGTCGTGGATGTGGAGAACCCCGGCCACAGTATGGTCCGGGTGGACGACGACAACGCTCGTGATCTGCCGGGATTCCATCAGTGTGAGGGCTTCGGAGGCGAGCGTGGAAGGTGGCAGGGCAATGGGGGTGGCGGTCATGACATCACTGGCCGGAACATCGAGAATGGGGCCGGGGTGTCTGCTCCCGTTTTCGAGCGCCCGACGCAGATCTCCATCGGTCAGGATTCCCAGAAGGGTCCCGTTCTTTTCCTGGACAGTCGTCATCCCAAGCTTCTTTTCCGTCATTTCGACGATGACCTCCCGAAGCGGCGTCACGGGAGAGACGCGGGGAATGCGGTCCCCTCCGTGCATGAGGGCACTGATCTGAAGGAAATAGCGGCGTCCGAGGGAGCCGCCCGGGTGGAGGGAGGCAAAGTCGGGAATTCCGAAGTCGCGCTCGGCAAGGACGGCCATGGCCAAGGCATCGCCCAGTGCGAGCATCGCCGTTGTACTCGATGTGGGGGCGATGCCCAGAGGGCCGGCTTCGTGGGTCACCTCTGCGGAGAGCGTCCACGAGGCCTTCCTCCCGATTGTCGAGTCCCTGGCGCCCAGGATGGCCACGACGGGGATCTCCATGCGCTCGAGAAGCGGGATGAGGGCCAGGATCTCTTCCGTCTCTCCCGATTTGGAGAAGGCCAGGAGAATATCCCGGGACTCGAGCATGCCGAGATCTCCGTGGAGGGCCTCACCGGGATGCAGAAAGAAGGCGGGAGTTCCGGTCGAGGAAAAGGTGGCGGAGACCTTCCGGGCGATATGTCCCGACTTTCCGATTCCGGTCACGGCGAGCTTTCCCGGATTGTCGAGGAGGGCTCCCACCGCCTCGGCAAAGGCCACATCGATCCTGGGGGCCAAGGCCTGAATGGCCCTCGCCTCCTCCTCGAGGATCGTGCGCCCCATCGCGATTCTTTTCCGGATCTTATCCGGGGTCTCCCCTGTCATGGGTGGGGGACCGGGGAAAAGGCCGGATCGGAGACCTTTTTCGTCCTGAAAGCATGGAGTTCGACGGCCTGTTTCAAGAGGGCAGGGAGTTCCGAGAGCGGGATCATGTTCGGACCGTCGCTGGGCGCGGCGTCGGGGTTCGGGTGAGTCTCGAGAAAAAGCCCGTCGCAGCCGGCCGCCATGGCCGCCCGGACAAGAAGCGGGACGAAGGTCCGGTCGCCCCCGGAACGGTCTCCGCCTCCTCCGGGGCTCTGGACCGAATGCGTTCCGTCGAGGATGACCGGATAGGAGAGCCTTGCCATGATGGCCAGGGAGCGGAAGTCGACCACGAGGTTGTGGTAGCCGAAGGTCGTGCCCCGTTCGCAGAGAAGGATGCGGTTGTTGCCTGTTTCACTGATTTTCCGGGCGGCCGGCCCCATGTCTTCGGGCGCCAGAAACTGGCCTTTCTTCAAATGGACCGGACGTCCGGTCAGGCCGGCTGCGACAAGGAGATCTGTCTGCCGGCAGAGAAAGGCCGGGATCTGGAGGATGTCAAGGATGGAGGCGGCCTCGGGAACCTCCTCTGGGGAATGGATGTCGGAGATGACCGGAAGGGCATAGCGCGAGCGGATCTCGGATAGGACGGCGAGGCCCTCCTTCCTTCCGATCCCCCGGAAGCTCTTCTTTGAGGTTCGGTTGGCCTTGTCGTAGGAGGCCTTGAAGACGACGGAGAGGGAGAGTTCATCACGTATTTCGGAGATCCTGTGTGCGACTTCCAGTGCATGGTCTCGGCTTTCGATGACGCAGGGGCCGAGGATGAAGAGCGGGGGCTCCCCTTCTCCCACGCTGAAGAGGGGAGCGTCCAGAGGTCCAATGGCCACAGGGCCTGTCATCCGGAGAGAGCTCATCGCTTCTCCGGGGCACGGGATTCCCTGGAGCGGCTCGCCGCCATGAGAAGGCCCATGAAAAGGGGGTGGGGGGAGAGCGGACGAGAGGAGAACTCCGGGTGGAACTGGGAGGCGACGAAGAAGGGGTGGTCGGTGATCTCGACGACCTCAACGAGACGACGGTCTCCGTAGGTTCCCGAGACGGTGAGCCCCGCCTTCACGAGGCGCCCGACGTAGTCGGCATTGACCTCGAAGCGGTGGCGATGGCGCTCCTTGATGTGTGCGGACCCATAGAGGCTCTCCACGACGCTTCCCGGTACCAGGTCGACGTCATAGAGTCCGAGACGCATGGTCCCTCCGAGATCGGGGTTGTCCCGTTGCTCGGGCAGGAGGTCGACCACCGGATCGACGGGGTGGGGAGAGAACTCCCGGCTGGTGGCGCCGGTAAGGCCAAGACGCGTACGGGAGAACTCGATCACGGCAAGTTGCATGCCGAGGCAGATTCCCAGAAAGGGAATCCCGTTTTCCCTGGCGTAGGTGATGGCGCGAATCTTGCCGTCAATTCCTCGTGACCCGAATCCTCCCGGGACCAGGATGCCTCCCAGAGAGCCCAGCAGTTCGTCCAGAGAGGAGGCCTGTTCGATCACCTCGGCGTCGAGCCATTCGACCCGGACCTTGAAGCCATTCTCGGTTCCGGCATGGTTGAGCGCCTCGACAAGACTCTTGTAGGAGTCCTTGAGGTTCAGGTATTTTCCGACGATCCCGATCGTGACCTCACGTTTCGCCTTGCGGATCTTGCCGACCATCTTCCTCCACGGGCCGATCTTCGCCGGCGGGATCGGCATGCGCAAATGGCGGAGAATATAACGGTCGAGCTTCTGGCGGTAGAACTCGAGGGGGATCTGGTAGATGGTCGGCACATCCGGGGCTGCGATCACCGCCTCGGAGTCGACGTCACAAAAGAGGGCGATCTTGTTCTTGACATCCTCGGGGACCTCCTCCTCGGCCCGGCAGAGAATGATGTTCGGGCTGATGCCGATCTCCCTGAGCTTGTGGACGGAGTGCTGGGAGGGCTTTGTCTTGAGTTCTGCGGAGGCGCGAACATAGGGAACGAGAGTGAGATGGATGAAGGCGACATTGTGCTTGCCTATCTCTCGGGGAAACTGGCGGATTGTCTCGAGAAAGGGCAGGGACTCGATATCCCCCACAGTTCCCCCGATCTCGACGAGCACGATGTCGGCCTGTTCGCCCCGCTCGAGGATGACGCGCTTGATTTCGTTGGTGATGTGGGGGACGACCTGGACCGTGCCTCCGAGGAACTCCCCCTTGCGTTCGCGGGAGATGACATCGAAGTAGATCCGGCCGGTGGTGTGGTTGTTCTTCTTTCCCATGGAAAGATGGGTAAATCGCTCGTAATGGCCCAGGTCGAGGTCGGTCTCAGCCCCGTCGGCGGTGACGTAGACCTCCCCGTGCTGGTAAGGGTTCATGGTTCCGGGGTCGACGTTGATGTAAGGGTCGAATTTAAGAAAGTCCACCCGGTAGCCGCGACTTTCGAGGAGACAGCCGAGGGAGGCGGAGGCAATGCCTTTTCCCAGGGAGGAGACCACTCCTCCGGTGATGAATATGAATTTCATATAAAATTCGCCGGGAGGCCCTTCCGGTCCGGAAGGGCCGGGGGCGCCCTGTCCCGGCCGTCTCCTTTCTTCTATGCGCCGTCACATGCCGTTGTCAGGCACCGGTGCCTCTCCACTCAAGAGGAGTGTGGAGGAGGTTGAATCTCAAGGTTCTTGATCGCCGCCAGGTCCTCTGGGGTATCGACACGCCAGGACGGGAAGTCCGTTCGTGCGACGTATATGGCGAAGCCGTAGTCCAATGCCCGAAGCTGCTCGAGCTTTTCGAGCTCCTCGAGGGGGGAGATCGGGAGCCTCGCAAACTCGAGAAGGGCGGTCCTCCGAAATGCGTAGATGCCGAGATGCTGGTCCCAGGGAAGAACGGGGCGACCCGCCGCTACTCCGTCCCTGTCCATGGGGATCGGGCTTCTTGAAAAGTACAGGGCGAGGTTCCTCTGGTTTGCGACGACCTTGACGATGTTGGGGTTTTTGACGTCGTCGGGGTTGTCGATGCGCCGCCTGAGGGTCGAGAGCGGGATCCGTCCGTCGGCAAGGAGTGGCGCCACCGTCTGGTCGATCATCCGGGGATCCCCAAGAAGCTCGTCCGCCTGAAGGTTGACGACGATACCGGAAGTCAGGCTCTTCGCCACCTCTGCGACCCGGTCCGATCCGGTATGGGCGGCCGGCGAGGTCCTGACGGCCTCCACTCCGTACCGCTCTGCCACGGCCAGGATCTCTGGGCTGTCTGTTGCGATCAGGACCCGGTCGACGGTGTCGGATCGTCGGGCCATGGTGGCAACATGGATAATAAGAGGTTTTCCGGCAACGGAAGCCAGGGGCTTCCCCGGAAAACGTGTCGAACCCATGCGGGCGGGGATGACGACCGCCACCTCCGGGTTCTCCTCTTCGGGAGCGATCTCCTTGTGGGGGAGGGCTCCCGGGAAGGCTGCGAAGAATGGGTGGTTCGAGAGAGAGGCCAAGGACAGACTCCTATATCCGGATCCGGGGACGAAAGCCCACGGGACGGAAGACGCCGCTCGGGGCGTCGAAGAGTGTCGAAAAGGAGAGGACCTGGCGGAGCTGGTCTCTCGTGACGGTGGATGTTCCCACCATGCCGACCACGATCCCTGCGGCCAGATTCGAAAGGACCGCCGCCTCGAGAAGGGTCGCCCCTGCCGCATGGGCCAGAGCCAGTGTGGCCATCACCGTGTCTCCGGCTCCCGTGACGTCATAGACGTCCTGGGCAACGGCGGGGATATGGGAGGCATGGAGAGCCTCCCCCCCCTCGAAAAGGGTCATTCCGGCCTCACCCCGGGTGATCAGGACTGCCTCGGAACGGGTCCGGTCGAGAAGGGCCTGACCCGCCAGAAGAAGTGTCGCCTCGTCCTCGATCTCGATCCCGGAGGCCCGGGAGGCCTCGAGGTGATTGGGGGTGAGGAGTGTGGCCCCGGAAAAAAAGTCGATCGAGGCGATCTTGGGGTCGACGAAGACCGGGACATTCCGTTTGCGGGAGAGGGCGATCATTTCCTCGACCATCTTGGGGGAGAGCATCCCCTTGGCGTAGTCGGAGAAGATAACCCCATGGAGATGGCCGATCCGGCTTTCGAAGATCTCGAGGGCCAAGCGAGCGGTCTCGGCGGAGATCGTAGTCCGGACCTCGCGGTCGACTCTCAAAAGTTGCTGATTATGGGCCATGACCCGGGACTTGGTGGTGGTGGGGCGTCCCGGCTCGATCAGAAGAGCCTCCGTGTCGATGCCCATTCGGAGCATCTCCTCGGAGAGCCTTCGCCCCTCCTCGTCCTCTCCCGCCACGGCGAGGATGGCGACCGATCCTCCCAGCCGGCTGATGTTGTGGGCCACGTTGGCGGCCCCCCCCAGCCGGTAGGAGTCGCTTGTCACACCGACGACCGGCACGGGGGCCTCGGGAGAGACCCGGTCGACCTTCCCCCAGATGTAGTGGTCGAGCATCACATCACCCACTACGAGGATACGGGAGGATTCAAATCGGTCCATCGTCTCGAGGAGCCGGGAGAGCAGGACCTCCCCCATCCAGGGCGCGTTCATGAAAATCTCCCTCTCAATGGATGATTCGTCCCAGCCGGGCGATCCGTACGGAGTCCTTCTTCTTGTTCCAGGACCAGTAAATCAGGATGGCCCGGCCTACGATCTTCCGGCCCTTGACGAAACCCCAGAATCGGGAGTCGTAGGAGTCGTCACGGTTATCCCCCATCACAAAGTAGGAGTGCGGGGGGACAACGGTTTCAAAGTTGTCCCGGGGCGACTGGTCGGTCGTATCCGGGTCGATCGACTGAATATAGGGCTCGTTCTGGAGGACATCGTTCACATAGAGCTTCTTTTTTTCAATCCGGATGCGGTCTCCCGGGATCCCGACCACCCGCTTGATAAAGTCCTTGCTCTCGTCCTTCGGCCACTTGAAGACCACCACGTCTCCCCGGTTCGGGTGTCCCGTCCGGAAGAGGTAGCGGTCGTGGAAAGGGCTCTTGATCCCGTAGGAGAGCTTGGAGACGAGGATCTGATCTCCCACGAGGAGGGTCGGGATCATCGATCCGGACGGGATCCTGAAGGCCTGGACAACGAAGAGCTTGAGGATGGCCGCGATGACGAAGGCTGTCAGAAGCCCTTCTGTCAGCTCGCGGACGAGGCTTTTCTTTCTGGATGGCTCTCCGGCCTGGGGAGGGGAGGGGATCACCGGTTCGCTCACTTCTCCCGGCTCCCTTCCGAGACCCTGAGGACAGCCATAAAGGCCTCCTGGGGAACCTCGACGCGGCCGATCTGCTTCATGCGCTTCTTGCCTTCCTTCTGCTTTTCAAGGAGCTTCCGCTTTCTCGTGATATCCCCCCCGTAGCATTTGGCCAGGACGTTTTTTCGCATGGCTCCGATTGTCTCCCGCGCGATGATGCGGGAGCCGATGGCGGCCTGGATTGCCACCTCGAACATCTGGCGGGGGATCACTTCCTTGAGCTTTTCCACCAGAAGGCGGCCGCGGGAAAAAGCCCTGTCCTTGTGAACGATGAAGGAGAGTGCGTCTACCCGCTCTCCCGAGACAAGAACGTCGACCTTTTCAAGTTCGGCCGGGCGGGTGTCGAGCCATTCGTAGTCGAAGGAGGCATAGCCCTTCGAAAGGCTCTTGAGGCGATCGTAGAAGTCGAGCACGACCTCGTTCAGCGGCAGTTCGTACTGGACCTGGACCCGGCGGGAGTCGATGTAGCGAAGCTCCCGCTGGATTCCCCGGCGCTCCTGGCAGAGTGTCATGACGGGGCCGAGGTACTCGGTCGGCATATAGAGGGAGCCAAGGATGAAGGGCTCAAAGATGGTGTCGATCTCTGTGACGAGAGGAAGGTCCGCCGGATTCACAACGGTGACCTCCTCTCCATTGGTGAGCCGGACCAGGTAGACAACGGTCGGGGCGGTGCTGATCAGAGAGAGAGAGAACTCCCTTTCGAGGCGTTCCTGGACGATCTCCATGTGAAGAAGCCCCAGGAAGCCGCACCGAAAGCCGAACCCCAGGGCCAGGGAGCTCTCCATTTCGAAGGTGAAGGAGGCATCGTTCATCCGGAGTTTGTCGAGAGCCTCCTTGAGGTCTTCGTACTGATCACTGTCGGTCGGAAAGAGTCCGCAGAAAACCATTGGCTTGGTCTCCTGGAACCCCGGGTAGGGGACGATGTCCGAGTTCCCGGCATCGGCCAGGGTATCTCCGATTGGTGTCTCCCGGACCGACTTTATTCCGGTGACGACAAATCCCACCTCTCCTGCCGAGAGTGAGGGGAGGTCGATCCTTTTTGGGGTGAAGGCTCCGACGGAGAGGACAGGATGGTCCTTTCCTGTCGAAAGAAGGCGGATGCCCTTCCCGGGTCGGATCTCCCCGTCAAAGACCCTGACAAGGACGACGGCACCGAGGTAGGCGTCGAACCAGGAGTCGAAGAGGAGGGCTCGCAGTGGGCCCGACCGATTCCCCGAGGGCGGGGGGACCCGGGCGACGATGGCCTCGAGGACGTCGGCAATGCCGATCCCCTCCTTGGCCGAGATGAGGATGGCCTCTTCGGCGTCGAGCCCCACGGATTCCTCGATCTGCTCCTTCGCCCGGGGGATGTCGGCTCCCGGAAGGTCGATCTTGTTGATGACCGGGATCATGTGGACATTGTTCTCAAGGGCCAGATAGGCGTTGGCAATGGTCTGGGCCTCGACTCCCTGGGAGGCATCGACGACGAGGAGAGCTCCCTCGCAGGCGGCGAGGGAGCGGGAGACCTCGTAAGTGAAGTCGACGTGCCCTGGTGTGTCGATAAGGTTTAAAAGATAGTCTTTTCCATCGCGGGCGCGGTAGTTGAGGCGGACGTTATGGGCCTTGATGGTGATCCCGCGTTCCCGCTCAAGGTCCATGGCATCGAGAATCTGCTCGCGGGACTCTCTTTTTGTGACGGCTCCCGTGAGGTCGAGGAGGCGATCCGCGAGTGTGGACTTCCCGTGGTCGATATGGGCGATGATGCAGAAGTTGCGTATGCGTTCAATCGGATAGTCCAAGAAGCACATTCCTTCCGTCATGGAGTCAATGATCCAGGAGGGAACCGGGGCACCGAAGGCAACAGCGAAGCCCTCTGGCTTGAGCCTGGGCTGGGCCTTGATCAAGCCGGGTTTAGTCCGGATCAAAATGGTTGTCAGGATCCGGAGAGGATGAGAAGCCGCCGGATACCGGGAGGGCAGGGCTCAAGACGGAAAGGTCAGGAACGCCACAATGCCCGAATTATCTTACCAGAGCTGAGGGATTGGTTCAAGGAAGATGATGATTTGGAGATGGCGGGAAAAGGCCTTCCGGGCAAGCTCCCCGGTGCTGAAAATGTCAATCGGGGAAGCACTGGGGGTGAGAGCAGGAGGAGGGTCTCCTCTTCCCGTCCCCCCTTGATGCCAACGGGCGGTCTCTTTCAGGAATCCTTGTGTTTCATGGGGCAACTGTTGATTCCCAGAAGGGCATAGAGGCCGCAGAAGCCGAGTATCCCGGTAACGAGGGGAAGAATTCCGATCCAGCCCCAGGGAGTCTTCGGTCCAACGTAGACGAGAGATATAAGGACGAGTCCCAAGAGAATCCGGACCGCCCGGTCAATGGTTCCTTCGTTGACCTTCACGAAAATCCTCCTTCAATTCCGACCGGGGATATTTCTCTCCGGAGGGATATGCACATTGGAAAGACGGGTCGGAGCCAGTGCTCCACCCTCTCTCTGCTTTTAGTATACCCCTTCCGGGCCTTTTGGCAAGGGCGGAAAGGTGTGTCTATCCGGCAGTGTGGGGGCAGAGGGGTGTGAGTGTGCATCTTTCGCAAAGGGGGGCGCGGGAGAGACAGACCATGCGTCCGTGAAGAAGAAGTCGTGAAGCGGCTATCCCCCAGTCCTCTTTCGGGATCAGGCGCGCGAGGTCGCTCTCGACCTCCCCGGGGTCGGTGCTTTGCGTGAGCCCAAGCCTTCGCGAGACGCGTCCTACATGGGTATCGACGAAGATGGCCGGTTGGTGAAAGGCATGAAAGAGGACGACGCTTGCGGTCTTCCGGCCGACTCCCGGAAGGGTCAGAAGATCCTCCATCCGCTGGGGAACGGCGCCTGAAAATCGGGATTCAAGAGCTTCGGCAAGGGCCTTTGCATGGAGGGCCTTTCTTCGAAAGAATCCTGTGGGGCGAAGGATCTCCTCGAGTTCTGAAAGGTCGGCCTGTGCCAGTGCCGAGGGCGTCGGATAGCGCCGGAAGAGGTGGGGTGTGACCCGGTTTACCGTCTTGTCCGTTGTCTGGGCCGACAGGACGGTTGCCACCAGAAGTTCGAAGGGTGTGTGAAAGTCGAGTTCGATCGCGGGATCCGGTATCGACCGGGCGAGTTTGTCGCAAATCTTGACCAGGCGAGACCTTTTCCGGGAGAGGCTCTCGTCGGCCTTAATCAAGGGGATTCATCCCAGGGATGCCTCTCCGGGGACGCGCGGCAAAGTTCGACCATGGTCAGAACCCATTCCGCATGGCTCCATGTGAGGGGGGAGGCCGAAAGCGGGTTGAGCGTTCGGGGATGGTACTGCTCCGCAAGCATTCCGGAGCTTCCCGCCCGATCCACGACCCAGTCGAGAAGGTTGCGGAGACTTTCTGAATGGAGAGGGTCCGGAATCGTCCGGATCAGCCATCGGGCCTTCCAGAGAGTGGAGATGATCCAGGGGTTGCCTGGATGGGTCGGATCTTCCCGGTAATAGGGGTCCCCCGCATAGCGGATAAGTCCTCCTCCGGGGAGGGAGAGGCGGTCGAAGAGCCGTTCCATGGCCGTAGCGAGAATGGGATCCTGCGGGGAGAGGATATCGAGCCAGAAGAGGGCCGTGAGGCTTGAGTCCGGGACCGGATCGGGGGTGAATGTACCGCTGGATCCCAGGCGCTGGCCCCGGAGAAAGGTTTGGGTGCCGGCATCGTAGAGGCGCCCCCGGAGGGACTCCGTCATTCTTGCGGCCGTCTTCTCGAACTCCTGGGCAACGGCGGTGTCCCCGAAGCGGCGAGCCATGCGGGAGGCCGAGGAGAGGCCGGCAATGACCGTCGCAACGGTAAAGGTCCAGACTCCGGCCCGCTCTTCCCAGAGGTCGTAGGAAGGGCGGGGTAGTCCGGTCTCCGGATCCCGGAAGCCTGCAAGGAACTGTGCTGCCGGCAGGACGAAGGAGCGGTAGAGTCCATAGAGGGAGTCGAGATCCCGGTATCGTTCGACATGACGTTCGAAGGCCCAGATGGACAGGGCGGTCTCATCCTCCTGGATGGGGTACTCGGGGGTCCCGGGAACGCCCGAAGGATGCCAGGAGGATCCCGGAGAGAGGGAGGGGTGGTACTTGTGGAGCAGGAACCCCTCCCGGGAGAGGAGGGAGGGAAGCAGTTCATAGAAGCGGCGGGTGAGATCCCCGAATCCGGCCTGGTCGAGTGCGTGGGCGATGATGGCGCCGTCTCGTGGCCAGAGGTAGGAGTACGTATCCCGGGAGAGGGAGAGGGAGTCAGAGTCGACGGCGGCGAGGATGGCCCCGTTGGCGCTCATGTGGTTTTTCAGGATGAAGAGGCTGTGACGCACCAGCTTGAGGTAGTGCTCCGGAAGCCGGTTGGAGCATGTGTTGGGGGTATCGAGCCAGAAGTCGAAGAAGCTTCGGCAGCGGGAGAGGGAGACGGTCGGAGGGGAGGCGATGGCCCTTGCAAGAAGGTCGGTGGCCCGTCCATAGGAAGAGGCGGCAATGAGAAGAGATGTTCTCTCGACGAAGCCTCCCGGGGGAACCGTGAGCCAGACGGCATAGACGGAGTCTACAGAACCCTGGGCAATCGGGTTGCCTCCGAGCTCTCCGTCTTCGGCGTCCCGCCAGGTCCCTTCCCGGTGGGCATGACGTGTTCCGCAGGCGTAGGCATCGATCCGTGGACGGTTTCCGTCGAGGGTGGTCATCAGGAAGTAGAAGTGGTCCTTGTAGTGAAGCATGGCATTGGCAGAGGAGAGGAAGGAGGCGGTGTTCCCGATGTCTGAATTGGCGATGTCCATGTCGTAATGGAGGAAAATCCGCAGGGGAATCTCCAGGTTCGAGGCGTTCTCGATCCGGAGGTGTCGGTAGAGAATATCATCGTTTGTATCGACCCAGTCGGTGAAAAAGAATGAGAGGTCTGGCTGGGACGGAAGTGCGACCCGGGTGAGAACGACCGGTGCCCGGGATTCGTATTCGCGGGAGAGGACATGTTCGGGTCGGATCCATTCGAAGCGGGTGACCGAGGCGATGCCGATCCGGCAGATTCTTCCGCCCACATGGCTTTCCTTCCCAACGTGAGGGTAGGTCAGCTCTCGGATGGATGCGGCAGAGTCGAAGGAGACGAAAAGACGTCCATTTGTGATGGGGTGTTCCCTGGCCAAAAGATCTCCCGATGGTGGGTGGGGATGTGCGACGGCTTTGATCCTACTCCAGCCGCAAGATTCGATCAAGGGTCCCGGGGAGTCAATATTGCAGGGAGTGTCTCCTGACGGGAGACTCTGGTAGAATAGATCGATGGGGGTAGTCCCCCGGTGTTCCGATCCCTGGGACATCCGACAGGTATAGTTTGATTTGATTTGTTTTTTTAAGGAAAGAGAGGTTTTACGATGGCCATTGTGCACTGCGCCCGTTGCGGGGCCGACGCCGAGGGGCTCTCCGATCCCCCGTTCCCCTCACTCTTCGGCAAAGAGGTCCAGGAAAAGATTTGTGGGGCCTGCTGGGCGGCATGGGAGGAGATGCGGGTGAAGGTGATCAACGAATACCGCATCAATTTGGGTCTTTCCGAACACCGCACGATGCTCGTCAACATCACCCGGGAGTTTCTGAACCTTCCTGTCCCGCCCGCGCCGGAAAAAGCCCCCTAACTCTGCAAGTGCCCTTCCCCCTCTGAGAGCCTTCCCCCGCGGACAAGCCGGTCGAGATGCCGGTCGGCCCTTTCTCCGTAGGGGAGGTAGAGGGTGGTCGGATGGCCTCGTTCGTAAACGAGCCGTCTGGCCAGTGTGTCCGAGACCCCCATGTAGAGCTGGTACTCGAACATCCGCGACTGGCTCTCCGAGAGGCGGTGGGTCTCCTCGATCAGTTGGGGATCGTGGGTCGCGACCGCAAAAAAATTCGACTCCCGGAATAGCACCTCGAGAAGCAGACGGAAGCGGTCCGAAAGGTCTCCATCGTTTTCGTCGGCCTCCGTGTTCGGAGGGGGAAGACCTTTCACGAGGCGTACTCGCCCCCTCGATGCCGTGACGATCGCGAGGTCTGAGAGGGCACGAGGCAGGCGCGCCGAGAGCGTAATTCCCAGGTGGGGAAATCGGGGCCGGAGTCCAAGATAGAGATCGAGCGCCGCCCCGGCCGTTTCAGAGTCCTCCGCCTCAAGCCAGACCCCGTAGCCGAACTCTTCGGCCCGGACGAGAAGCGGCGAGAGTCTCTCCATGGCCCGGGCCCAGCCGTTGTCGAGTTCGAAGTCCCTCGGGTCGAGGGAGAGACCTCCCCGGATGAGCTTCATCCCCATCGCCTTGACGAGCGCCTCCGTCTCCTCCCCCGCCCTGTCGACCCGGTCATTTTCCGAAAAACCTTCGTCTAGCCCGAATAGGGGGGCCAAAAGGGTTCCCAGCCCCTCCTTGTTCAGATGTCTGGCCCGTTCGAGGGCCTCGTCCCGGGTCGTTCCCGCCAGGTAGCTGCTCATCTTTTCCATCTCTTTTCTCTCCGGATTTCCGATCCTGCGTTTTTTTTCATCCCATCCGCTCCTCTATTGTGCCCGCTCCCTTAGCCGAAGTCGATAAGCGAGCGCATCTCATCGAGGGTGAAGGCTCCGTCACCTCCAGGTTCTGGGCCTTCTCCGTCGAGAAGCCGGGTGAAGAGGGCGCGTTTCGAGTTTTTGAGATCCTGAACGCGCTCCTCGACCGTTCCCCGGACGAGAAAGCGGTAGATGAAAACGGAGCGGGTCTGTCCGATCCGGTGGGAGCGGTCGGAGGCCTGGGCCTCCACCTGGGGGTTCCACCAGGGGTCGTAGTGGAAGACATAGTCGGCCTTGGTCAGTGTCAGACCGACCCCTCCGGCCTTGAGGCTGGCCAGAAAGACCTTGGGGGAGTCGGGGCTGTCGCTCTGGAAGAGCTTCACTCTTCGCTGGCGTTCGGCAATCGGGGTGGAGCCGTCGAGTCGAACGGTCGTTATCCCCAACTCGGGAAGCCTTGCCTCGAAGAGGTCGAGTATGCCCGTGAACTGGCTGAAAAGGAGGATCTTGTGCCCCTCCTCCACCCCCTCCGAGATCTTGTCTGTCACAAGGGCAAACTTGGACGAGCTGTCCCGGGCTCCCCGGAGCTCCGGAGGAAGAAGGAGGGGATGGCAGGCCTGCTGTCTGAGGCGGAGTAAAAGAGTCAGATAGGCCATGCGAAGCGGCCCGTCGCCGCTCTCTCCCATCCTCTCGAGCTCCTGGCGGGCCTCCCGTTTCAATGTGTGGATGTGTAGGAGTTCTTCCTCGGTGGGATCGACCCAGATCTCGACCTCCACCTTGGGGGGGAGGTCGGTCAGCACCATTGCCTTCGTGCGACGAAGAATCAGGGGCGAGACAAGATTTTTGAGAAGGGAGATTCGCCTGTTCCGTTCCTCTTCCCCCGCATCCTCCCGAAGGAAACGGCGTTCGAACTGGGCCCGGGATCCCAGAAGTCCGGGCATAAGAAGGGCGAATAGTCCCCAGAGATCGGAGAGGCGATTCTCGACCGGGGTGCCTGTCACGGCAATCTTGTGGCGGGCAGGAATCTGTGCCAGGGCCTTGTGGGTGAGCGAGTCCGGGTTTTTGACCTGGTGGGCCTCGTCCATGACCATACAGGCAAAGTCGGGCCCCAGGGAAAGATCCGGATCGTTTCTGAGTGTTCCGTAGGTCGTCAAGATGAGGTCGGGGGGGGAGGACTCTTCGAGGCGCCTCTTTCTGTCGGATCCGGCATGGATGTGGAGGACGAGTTCTGGGCTAAATCGAGCGATCTCGTGGGCCCAGTTGTAGAGAAGAGAAGCTGGAAGGACGATCAGGGGAGGTCGGCAGTCGGCCGGGATAAGCCCCGATATCCGGAGCGTGAGAAGAAATCCCAGAACGCTGATGGTCTTGCCAAGCCCCATCTCGTCGGCCAGGATTCCCGAAAGCTTCTCGCGAAAAAGCGAGACCAGAAAGGAGACCGCCTCCTTCTGATAGGGGCGGAGGTGGGCGGCAAAGACGGTAGAGAGTTGTTCGAAGGCCTCCGCCGGAAGGGGGGCCGGAGCAAAGGGGGAGAGCGTCAGGCCGGGAGCGGGGGCAAAGGGCAGGTCCGGTCGGAGGAGATGAAGCATGGAGACGTAGTATCGGGAGGCCTCTCCCTGACCGTTCCCATTGAGGGAAAAGAGCTGGCGGATCTCCTTTTCCTGAAGTCGCTCCGGGCCTTCGAGATAGGCGGCTAATCCCCCTGAAAGAAAGAGAAGTGGGGAGTCCTCCTCCTTTCCCCGCCCGGGGAGAGGAAAGGATCCCTGGGGGGTTTCAACGCGGGCCTCAAGTGAGACCCTGTCTTCGGAGGAGGTGGAGAGGATCAGGGAGAGAGAGACCGGTCCGGCGATAATATCTTCTCCAAAGAGCCCTGCCCGGTCGATATCGAAGCCGGCCTCTTCGAGTGCAGGGAGAGTCTTGTCGATAAGAGAGGCCACATCCTGTCGTTCGATGGGGAGGCTCGACCCGCTATGGGAGAGACGGGCAATGCGCTCGAAGGTATTTCGAAAGAAGAGCTCCTTCTCCCGGTCCCGGGCGATAAGTCTGACCCCTTCTCCGTCGGGTTCGGGAAGGTAGTCTCCGAGGCGATGGCGGTCGGGGCCAAAGAGCGGGACAAAGACGGAGTCAGAGTAATGGACCTTCGGGCATATCTCAACGATGCCGCCGGGTCGGCCTTCAAGAACCAAAACAGGACGGGCCGACCGGCCGGGGGTATAGACCGGTTGCTGTTCCGGCGGAGAGAAGGTAAAGAGGGAGGAGATCGCCGTTCCCCCTCGCTCCGGGTCAAGAAGCGGCATCCATTCCAAAGGAGGGAGGGGACGCTCCTCGCGACAGTTGTCGACGAGTCTCTGGGTGGATGCGGTCCAGTGATGGCTTTGGGGAAAGAACTGGAGTTGTCCACGACCGCAGAGAATGGCAATCTCGCCGAATGAAAAATATAGATAATCCTTGGGGGAGAGGATCTCGTCACGGATTTCGATCAAGAATTCGAGGCCCATCTCTCCCCCGGGCTCGGATATCCAGCGTCCTTTGACTCGGGGGCGGGGCGCGGGGGACGGGAGGTCGAGCCGGTAGGGGGTTCTTGTCCTGGCTGAAAGGATGGGAAGTCCTGCCCGAACAAGCTCGAAGAGGGAGGCGCTTCCCCCCGTCCGGGGGCGATAACCCGGGAGGTGTTTCCCTTCGACAACGGAGGAGAAGGGAAGGAATGCATCGAGAAAGAGAGATGTTTCCGATGGCAGGGTGTCTCCGGATCGTTTCATCGCTCCCAGATGCTCAAACTCCTGCATGGATAAAGGGGCACCTGTTCCTGTGAGGGCAACGAAGAGGGGGGCCTCCCGGCGTCCGGCCAGAACAAGGCGGGTGATCCGGAGTCCGGAAGTCGGAAGGCTTGTCTGCCGCCGGGTCACAGAGGGGCTGGATGGGCGACGGGGTAAGTCTTCAAGGGGTGATTTTTTCGAAGAATTCTCTCGAAGGATTTCGATTGTGGCAATGGCGTGTCGGCAGGGTGGCTCTCCCTTCGTCTCGCAGAGGGGGCATGTGGACAGGAGTCCTTCCGGAGTGCTCCAGAGGGAAATCGTTATGCGGGGAGAGTTCGAAGAGAGGGAGAAGAGGACGCTGATCCGGTCGGGGGAGGAGTCCTCGCCCGCCGGTTCGACGGTTGCCGAGGGAATGAGGCGGCGGGCGGCGGCGAGCTGGAGAGGGGAGAAGACCCAGGAAAAAAGGGAAGGGCTCATGGAGTCGGGACTGACCTGCCCCCTACCGGGAGGCGTTGATCTCAGAGATCAGCAGGACGGCGGAAAAAAGGAAGCCTGCCACGAAGGCGCCCCCTATAAGAATGAAGGACCTGGTCCGATCCTTTTTTCGGTTCTCGGGGCTTTCGACTGCAGCCGAGAGCCGCTCTCCGGGGATGAAGGTTCTCCCGAGGAGGCCATCGACAACGCAGAAGGAGGCCATTGCCTGGATGAGAGAAAGAGCCGTGCCTGTGGCAAGAAGGACCATTCCGGTGGCATAGGGGGCAGGGTAGGTCAGCACAAGGCGCCATTTTTCGTTATAGATGACGACGAAGACAAGTCCGAGGAAGGCGCCTCCTCCGCGGATCCATCGTCCTTTCCTGTCGATGTTACAGACCCCCGGAACATAGGTGTCGACTCCGGGATCGCCAGGATTTCGGGAAGATGGGCCAAATTCTTCGTCTTTCATTGAGGTTTCTACCTTTCTTTGGAGGAGTCCCCGGAGTGATGAGGGAGAAGACTTCTTAATAGACCGACAACGCGCCCCCGGACAAGGCGGGCAAGCTCCTTTTTCCCAAGCTCATAGCGTCTCTCGGGATTCCCGGGGGAGGAGAGGGCAAACTGTCCATGCCTTTTTGAAACAGTGTAAAGGGTGAGGATGCCGGAGATGGGATCTTCCACGACTGCGGTCTCGCCCTCGGAAGGAGGTGCCTCCTGAACAAAAAGAATGTCGCGGTGGCGGATCTGTCCGTCAGGGAATACGGCATCCGTGTCGATGTGAAAGGCAAAGTCGGGGCGCTCACCGAAGAAATCGCCCGGAACCGGGATGGTTCCGGGCGAGCGGTCCTCCGAGTGCCTCGACGAAAGAAGGGGGATCTCGCGGGGGGGGGACGGTCCCGTTTTTTCAAAGAGTGAGAGCCCCGCCGGAGTCAGACGGATCGATCGGGCCTGTCCGGGTTCGCGAACGAGATAGCCTTTTTTTTCCAGGGCTTCAATGTGGCCTAGTCCCCGCCGGCTATTGTCGGAGCCCATATGGCGAGAGACTTCAATAATCGTTGGCGGACGTTGGGTGAGGCGAATCGTTGTCGCGATGAATGTGAGAGCCTCTCGCTGCTTTTCCGTGAGCGGGCGCACGGAGATTCTCTCTAGAATCCGAATTCGGAGAGGAGCTGGTCCACGGCACTCTGGTCGATATCGCCCCGTGCTCCCACCCCCTTAAGGGTCTCCTGGTGGCTCTCGCTTTTCGTTCCTGCCTTTTCAGGGGGAGCTCCTGCCATTGGTTCGGCGGACTGCAAGGCGGAGGGCTGGGATGTTTCGATCAGAATCTGGACGAGCCGGGACTCGAGATCGCGAAGGTGACCACCGATAAGCTTGATGTTCTGTCCGACAAGATCCTGGAAGGCCATCGCCTCAAATCCGTGCATGATCCGCTCGTCGGAGCGGTCGAGGAGCTCTTCGATGCGCTCCTTCTGATCGGCCTTCGTGGCCTGTCCGTCGGAGAGGATTTTGCGGATTTCCCCGTGTTCCTCAAGAAGTGACTCAAGGGTGTTCATCAGCTTGTGGGCGGCATCCTCTGTCATCTGGCTGATGACTTCCAGTCCGTGAGAGGTTTCCGGGAGCTTTCCCTCCATGAAGTGGAGAGAGTCGACCATCGAGGCCGAAAGGGAGAGGACGCGCTGGATGTCTCGAGCCGTCTGGCCGACCTGTTGGAGCAGGTTGGCAGAGGGGTCTCCCCCTTCCCTGTTCGGGGAGGAAGCCCCACTGGAGGCAGGGGTCGCCCATCCATTGGATTGCCGGAAAGCGGGAACATCGAGAACCCAGGCATCGGCGCCTTCGATGGTTTTGAAATGAGAAAGGAATGAGAACTCGGGATGGGGTGAACCGGACTCGTTATTGTCAGAAATCCGGAGGATCCTGCCGATCTTGGGGACGGCAATCAGGGCTTCTCGGCAGGAAGACAGGGAGATTCCCTTGATCTGCGAGAGGCTCTGAGGACGCGGAAGGTCAAACCACTCCTGAGGATAGGAGAGGATGTCGGTCCGTTCTTTCGTAAGATCCTTGAGGGATTCTATCTTCCGGATTTCCGTCATTCGGATACCCAGATCGATGCCTTTAGCCAGGGGAAATGTCATGATCTGCATCGAGTTTTTCCTTTCCCCGTTTGGATATATGTTGATGAAGGCATCCTTCGTATGGGCGCAGGTGCCCAAGGGCCGGAGGTCTTCGGATCATGACCTTTCCCGAGGGCGGGGCCCGTTTATAAGGTGTACTTGACTCCGGTTAGAATATCATATTTTTTCGGAGGGATCCATCAGGGTTTGGCAAGGCGGTCGAGCTCTCTCAGAACATCCATGCTGGCACTGTCCATCGAGGTCAAGGCTTCGATGGCGCGGTCGAAATTTCCGGCAAGAAACTGGTTCAGGGCCTCGAGCCCATATTTGTGAACGGCTTCGTGAGGGGCCTCGAGCTCCCGGAAGCCGGGCTTTCCCGAGAGCTTTCTTCCGTCGCCTTCGTAGTACCACTTTCCCAGCCTGCAGCCATGATGGTTGGCGAAGCTTTCCGGCTTCTTGTCGGAAAGGCCGAAGAGGACCTGGTAGACCTCGAATTTGAAGACGAGGTGGTCCATTTTGACCACTTCGATGAAGCCGCTGAGGGAGGAGTTTTCTATGGTGACCTCCATGTGACGAAAGGAGTTGACCATCCCCTCCATGCTCTGGGAGGCTCCCGTTCCTGCGGCGGAAAGAATTCCGGATTGTTCCGAAAGGGCCTCCATGGCGACCTTGGCAGATTGGGTCGCGTTCTGGATGGCGGTGACGAGGGATGAGATCTCCTGTGTGGCCGTCGAGGTCCGGCTGGCAAGTTTCCGGACCTCGTCTGCGACTACGGCAAATCCCCGGCCCTGCTCTCCTGCCCGGGCCGATTCGATGGCCGCATTCAGTGCCAGAAGGTTCGTCTGGTCGGCGATCTCCCGGATAGCATTGACGATGGCTCCGATCTGCCCGGCTCTTTCCGAGAGTCCTTCGACTTCTCTGGCGGCCGTCTGCGAGGTGTTTGAAAGCTTTGTCATGTTATCCGAGATGCCGTTGACCGTCTGTGAGGCCTGTGTGGCAATCTTGTCCGTTTCAATCATGGTAGTTCTTTCCTTCACCAGAACCTCCGAGAGGGAGACAAGGGATTCCCGGACGGCGAGGACCGACTCTCCAAAATTCTTGACGTGAGAGAGAACCTTTTGGGTGAAGTCGATTGTGGCCCGGGTTCGTTCGGCCTCCTGCCGGGCCAGACCGGCCTCACGCTCTGCATGCTCGGCCCTGAGCGAAAGTTCTGATATTCGACCCTCCTCATCGGTTTGACGAGAGCTACGACCATCGGTAGTGATGTTCTGCGGGGAGGGAGAGTGTTTGCTGAGGAAACCCATTGGCATCATCCTTTCAAAAATAGGTTCTGCGGGATCGCAGGAGGCGGAATGGTCCGCATACTCCCATGATCACTATAGTCTTTTCTGGGGAAAGTTCGCAAAGGTTCTGATTCCTCTCTCTTCATCCTCGGCATCTCTTCGGATGAATGGGACTGCCACATGACAACTATTTTTTCAGGATGCTGCCCTTCCGGCACGACAGGAATGAAAGCGAATGAACTTTGAGTTTGTATGGATTTTTTCCGGTGTGGAGGATGAGGGTTCCCCGGACGGGACACATTGTGGTCGGTGCCGAGCGCAGAAGATAGGTTCCCGGCGGAAGATCATAGGAGAATCTCCCGTCAGCACGAGTCAAAAACTCGATCTCTCCCCCCGGGTGATCCTTGGACTGGAGGAAAAGGGCGGCCCGGGAGACCGGATGATTTTCCCAGAGCATAATGCCCTCGAATCGGGCTGTCTGGCTGTCGGGAAGAGAATTCGGTCGCAGGCTCTGGCAAGAGAGCGGCAGGAGAAGCAGGCTCCCAAGAAGGATCCGGGAGAGCCATTTTGTCGGGGGGCTGGCAAAGGTTCGGGGGTGGGTCATTACGTATCTCCGTTGTAATATGTTTGTGCGGCGAGGAGGAGTTCTGCTTCTCTGCACAGGGTTTCCCTGGCATGGAGGAGGGCTCCCCCTCCGGATGCCGCCAGATTGTCGATCCACTCCCCCGCCCGATGGATTTTTACCTCGAGAAAGTCTCTTTCGGGCTTGTTCGGGTGGGGATTCCGGTTGAAAAAGTCGATAAAGGAGCGGCGGGCATCAATCCCTGTGTTAGAGAGGATGGTCAGGGTCTCCGGAAAAAGATCCGGCATGGCCCCTCCGAAGGACCAGATCTCCTCGGCATAGAGATGGCGTGCATAGGGAGAGGCAAGGCCCCCTGAGAGATCCATGGCAAGGCGTCTGTAGCCATCTTTTGCCTCTTCCGGGGCATAGGTCGGGGAAGGTTTCTCGACGGGATCGTTTATGGGAAGAGGATAGCCTCCCCGGCGAGAGTGCTCCCCGACAATCTCCCTGAAACGATGGAACTCATCTGCCGAAAGCTCCGCGCTCTTGTTGTCGACTTCGAGCGCCACCCCCTGGAGTGCCGGGAGCGGAAGCCGGGAGAGGACCTCCCCGAGAAGGTTGAAGAGGATATTGGGAAGAGGGGAGGCGTGGTCGTCGATCGGCCAGTCTTTCCCCTCAATCCTCTGGAAGCGCATCCCGCCGACGTGGATCTCGATGACACGATCAAGGGGGAAACCTTCCAGCCATTCGACCGTGTTTTCAATGTCGAATGGGCGACCGGATGCGGCCAGATAGGTCAGGCAATGGCCAAGGTCGAGGCCGATCCCCAGCGGGGTTCCTGAGGTGAGGAGCCTCAGGAAGATGGCAAGGTCCATCTCTCCCGCAGGATGGGGGGGGAAGGGAGGAGTCTCGACGAGGAGAAGCCGTCCTCCGAGGGCGTTCGAAAGGGCGAGTGCGCCCTCCCTGGCGGCCATGGCCCCGTGGTTCGTCAGAAGAGGGGGAGCATAGAGGCCGAAGGAAAATCCTTCCATGGCCTTCTGGGCGCATTCGTGGATCATCCAGGGGGACTCCAGTGCCTCCATGTGACGGAGGGCTCGTCTCTCCTCTTCCCGAAAGGCCGGATCCCGCGGATAGTCGGGCTGTGTATACCACAGGCAGTCTCCATGGTAGGTCAGGGGCAGGGAAGGGGGAAGAGTCCTGCGTGCCTCCCGGAGGTCGACCGTCCGTCCCCGGAAGATTTCAAGGTATCCTGGCGGCGAACTCTCAAGATGGGAGACAAGGTCTGCCAGCAGAGGGAAGTAGAGGTCAGTCGAGAGACCCGCCAGGGGCCGCTCTCCGGGTTTTATGAGAGACACTTCTTAAGGGCCTTCCTACGAATCGAGAGGGAACCAACAGCACTGTCAGCCATGGCCAAGTGGGTCGGTACTCTCCCCTGGTCATGGGGCTTTCCCGAGAGAAATAAGGAGGACACCTTTGCTCCGGTTGCCATCACCATTTCCTTTATCATGATAACAAAAGATTCCGAGATATGAACATGATCTTTTGCAGAGATCTCTTGACGTGGTTGGGCTCCCTTCGTATACTTTCGTTAATTGGTTAATCAATCAAAGGTGGGCCATGACGATCGGGATTCATGAAAGCAAAAAGAGGGAAAAGGTTGAGAAGCCCTCCGACCCCCACGAGCGGACCTCCCATCGAAAGCGGGAGATTCTCGATGCGGCCATCGTGTGCTTTGCCGAAGAGGGCTTCTTCCAGACGACAAACCGGAAGATCGCCCGCAAGGCGGGAATCACCGAAGGATTGATCTACCACTATTTCCCCTGCAAAAAGGCCTTGCTCCAGGAGATCATCGAGGAAAAGTTCCGGCAGGATCGCTCTCCGGCACAACGCTGCTATACACGGTGGGAGGGGGTGTTTGACGGGACCCCTCCGACGCGGGAGAGCTTCCGGGAATTTCTTCTCGATCTCGGGCGGGCCACCTTTGAAGGGCTCGACATGGATCGGGATGTCCTGCGGATCCTCCTTTCCGAATACCGCCTTCTTGACGAGGGGGCGGACCCCCTCTTTCCGCGTCTCGTCATGGAGCGCTCCATGAACCGCTTTTCCCGCATTCTTGGTCTCTACCTGCAGGCGGTGAATGCTCCGGATCCGACCTCGGCTATGAAGGACGCCTTTTTTATCGGTCCGATCGTCTCCGTCTTCCTTTTTCAGGACCTCCTTCAGGGGGACAAGATCAGGACGCTTGATCGGGAACTGTTTCTGAAAACGCTCGTTGACCATTTCATTGCTGGTGTCGGAACGATGGCGGTGAAAAAACAGGAAGAACATTCAGGGAAGGATCTTTCTCAATGAAAAGAGTGCGTCAGGCTGTTGTGGGAAGCATGCTGCTCCTCCTTGCCGGTGCAGGGGTCGTTCTCGAATCGGTCCATGCTCGGGCCGACTCTGTCCTTCATCGGTATGTTGGGGTCGAGACCTGCGAGGTCTGTCATTCGGCCAAGAGGATCGGCGACCAGTTCGACGTATGGGCGAAAGGTCCCCACGCCCGGGCTTATATCGACCTTTCGTCCCCACAGGCGCAAGCGATCGCCGCCCGTCTTCATGTGGCCGATCCCACCCGCGACGGCCGATGTCTGTCCTGTCATGTGACGGCCTATGGGAAGCCTCTTCCCGAGATCCTTTCAACATTTCGTCGGACCGATGGGGTTCAGTGCGAGTCCTGCCATGGACCGGGAGAGGACTATTCGCATTTTTCCGTCATGATCTCTCCCTCCAAGTCCAAAGCTGCCGGGCATCTGACGGCGGACGAGGCGACGTGCAAGACCTGCCATAATCCGAGCTCTCCGACCTATCGGGGCTTCGACTATCATGCGGCACTCAGGGAGATCTCCCATCCTGTGCCGGAAGAGGTTAAAAAGGAAACGCGAGAAATGGGAGGCGAACGGTGAGCGGGATTACAGCAGGGACGGGGGTAGCCGAGGGCGCCCCCAACAAAAAACGTTGGCGAGGAATCGTCATCGGGGTGGCGGGTCTTGTGGCTACACTTGTGGTGAGCCTGCTCTACATTCGTTACAACGAGTTCTATGTCGCCACAGAAGACGCCATGGTTGACGGCAATATCGTCATGGTTTCCGCCAACACCAGCGGCCGGGTGATGACCCTCCCCGTGAACATGGGCGATCCGGTTCACAAGGGAGATCTCCTCGCCCGCATCGACACGACCGGATTCGGGGCACTCCAGTCTATCGGCCAGAGGAACGTCTCCGCCTTCGGGGACCTGGCACGGACGAAGGCCCAGGAGGTCTCTCTTTCCGTACGCCTTGCCAATGCCCGGCGAGACCTGGCCCGGGGGGAGTCCCTGCATAAGGGGGGATTCATTACCGCATCCGACCTCGACCATCTGCGAACGGCGGTTGACGATCTCGAGGCACAGCTCGTCGAGATCCGGAAGCTTGCCTATGTCAACAGGACCGCGCTCGAGACGACCGAGTCCCACCCGCTCAACTACACCATGCACTCCCCCCTCGACGGTCAGGTGGCCGAGCGCATCGCCCAGGTGGGGCAGGTGGTCTCCCGGGGCCAGGCGGTCGTCTCCCTTGTCGACCCGCACGACACATGGGTGACGGCCAAGGTCAAGGAGACGCGGATGGGCCACGTGAGGATCGGCCAGAAGGTGGACATCACCATCGATGCCTTCCCTGACAGAAAGTTCCACGGCCACGTCTTCCAGATCCTTCCCACCTCTGCTGCGGCCATCTCGCTTCTTCCGCCCGAGAACGCTTCGGGGACCTTCGTCAAGGTAACCCAGCGCGTGCCGGTCCGGATTGCCGTCGACGACGGGAAGGGCATCGTCCTTCGTCCCGGTCTCTCCTCGGAAATTCGTATCCACATTCGCGACGGTTCCCCGTGGTGACACACGCCAGCGGGAGTCTCATGGGAGACTCTACGCACTACCGCTGGTGGGCCCTGGGAGTGGTGATGCTCTCCCTCTTCCTTCCGGTCCTCGACACAACCATCGTGAATGTCGCGCTTCCCTACATGATGGGGAGTCTCGATACCAACCAAGACGAGGTCCGGTGGGTCATCACCGCCTACTCCATGGCTTTTGCCGTAAGTACGCTGGCCAGCGCGTGGTTCCGGACGGTCTTCGGGATCAAGAATCTTTACCTGGCCTCAATCGGACTTTTCGTGGCTTCTTCCTTCCTCGCCGGGCTCTCTCCCAATCTGAACGTCATGATCCTCTTTCGCATTCTTCAGGCGGTGGGGGGGGGGATCATGATGCCGCTGGGCTTTACGATCATTACGGAGGCCTTTCCTCCGGCGGAGCGACCCAAAGCTTTCGGATTCTTCGGGATCGTCGTCGTCCTGGCCCCCACTATCGGTCCGATCCTTGGCGGGTGGCTCGTCGACAACCTCAACTGGAGGGATGTCTTTTTTATCAATGTCCCCTTCGGCTTCCTGAGCTTCTTCTTTACGGTATTCATTCTCAAGAAGGACCGGACCCATGATATTGTTCCCTTCGACTTTGCCGGCTTCATCTCTCTCGGTACGGCACTCTCCTTTCTCCTTGTCGGCCTGACCGAAGGAGAGCGATGGGGGTGGACGGCCTTCTTTGTCTACGAGTGCTGGGCGGCCGCATCCATCTCCTTCTGGATCTATGTGATCACGGCCTTTACTGTCCGACATCCCCTGATCGACCTCTCTATCTTCAAGGACTTTGACTTTGTGCTCATCATGGTGGCCAATTTTTTTCGGGCGATCGGTCTTTTCGGGAGGATGTTCCTTCTGCCCCTCTTTGTTCAGACCTTTAACGCCTTTACCGCCACCGATGCCGGTCTTGTCCTTCTCCCCTCCTCCCTTATGGCGGGGATTGCGATGCCGGTCCTCGGGAACCTCTCGGCCAAGGGCTCGGACGCCTTCAAACGTACGCTTCTTGTTGCGGGCTTTGTCATGCTGGCCTTTTCCCAGTTTCTCTATGCATTCCTCATGGGGGTTCCCTCTATGGGGCAGATCATCATATCCCAGTTGATCTTCGGTCTGTCGATGGGGATGCTCAACGCCCTGCTCTCCTCCATTCCCCAGACACTGGTCGAGCCTCGCCACATCGGTCTGGCATCGAGTCTCCAGAGCAACATGCTTCAGATCGGGGGGGCGCTGGGTGTCGCCATCCTGGGCAATATTCTCGACCATCGGGAGGCCGAATTCTACAGCCATTATCAGTCGAATGTGACCCTCCACTCCTACTTTTACCAGCGGGTGGTCTCCTTCCTGACCCAGTCCGCCATGCACGGAGCGGCCACAGCCGATCCGCAGGCCCGTGCCGGTGCCATGGTCGTCGGTCTTGCCAAAACACAGGCCGCCATCTCCGCCTACAACGAGACCTTTATCGTTGCCGGCATGATGGCCCTGCTTGGGATCCCGATGATTCTTCTCATGAGAAGGCTGTCGCACCGGAGCGATACCTCCCGGGGCATGCCTTCCGGAAAACCCGATGTCGTTCACGGAGGATTCGAGTGATACGTCCGACTATAGTGATAAATGCCCTGGTTGCATCCCTGCTGCTCCTTTCCTCAGCCTATGCGGAAACATCCCTCTCCCAACCGCTTCCTGATGACGTCACCGCGGTTACGCCTTCCGGTCAGACGCTCTCCCTTCAGGATGCGGTCGGAGAGGCCCTTCTCCGTCGCCCGACGCTCAAGGCTGCGACCGACAGCGTTCTCCTTTCAAAGGCTCAGATTGGTGCCTCACGATCTGGGTATCTTCCGACACTCCAGGCTACCTACTCCGATACGGTGGGCAACAGCATCTTCGGCTTCTTTCTCATCCCGGGCTACCAGTATGCAAACTACGACCTCCTGACGGTGGCGCTAACCCAGACTGTCTACGACTTTGGCCGCGTCCACTCCCAGATGCGGCAAAGCCGCCATCAGCTAGAAGCGGCCAAAGCCCAAAGCCGCCGGGAGGCCCAGCGGGTCATTCGCGACGTGGAAACGGCCTACTACGCGCTTCTCAAGGCTCAGCATCGGGTCCTGTCGGCCCGACAGAGCGTGGTCGACGCCTCTTCCCATCTTTCCGAAGCCCGGGCCCGGCTCTCCGCTGGGGTGGGGCTTCGGCTCGATGTGACCCAGGCCAAGGTCAACATCGAATCGGCCCGTCTCGACTTGATCCATGAGGAGACCCTTCGCCGGAAGGCCCAGGTCGACCTCGGCCGGGCGATCGGATTTCGGAAGAAACGTCCCTTTGTGGCCGTCTCCTCCGGGGAGACCCCGACGATCCCGTCCCTTCGGGATGGAAGCGATCTTGACCGCCTTCTGGAAAATCACCCGGAGCTTCAGGTAGACGCCGAAAATATTCGACAGAAGAAGGCGGCCCTTGATGCGGTCAAGGACCAGAACTATCCCTCGATCGTAGGGTCGGCCCAGTATTACCTCGCACAGATCTCTGTCCCCCTGTTCGGCTTGCCGACCCAGCCCTATTCGACGGTCAACGTGGGCGGGGTTCTGAACATTCCCATCCTGTCCGGAGGATTGACGACAAGCCAGATCCATGAGGCCCGTGCCGACATGCATCGGACGATGCATCAGGCGGAGGACGACCGGCTCAGGATCCTTGCCTCGGTCCGCGATGCGGCACTCGACGTTCAGGAGGCCGACGAGCGGCTCCGGGAGACGAAGACGGCGCTGGAGAACGCCCGGGAGAACGACCGTCAGGTCGAGGCCTCCTATCGGGCCGGGACCGCCCACTCGGTGGATGTGGTCGATGCCGAGACCGCGCTCCGCCGGGCCCGGGTGGAGGTGGATTCGGCACGATTTGACCTTATGAGCGCTATCGTCTCCTATCGTTACTCCCTGGGGACCCTTCGTCCTCCTGCGGTGCCCTGATGAACCAGTCGGATGTGGAACTTTTTGCCGACGGGGCCTGCTCCGGTAACCCCGGTCCGGGGGGATGGGGCTGCCTTCTTCGCAGTGGGGGTGTTGTCCGGGAGCTGTCGGGGGGAGAGGCCCTGACGACGAATAACCGGATGGAGCTTTTGGGTGTGATCTCAGGGCTTTCAGCGCTCAAAAGGCCCTGTCGGGTGATCGTGACGACCGACAGTCAATATGTGAAGAACGGGATGACGACCTGGATCTTCTCCTGGAAGAAGAATGGCTTCAGGACCACTGCAGGTCAACCTGTCAAAAATGTGGACCTTTGGCGGGAGCTCGACAGGCTCGCCTCCCTGCATGAGGTCTCCTGGCACTGGGTGCGTGGACACGATGGCCATCCGGAGAACGAACGTGTTGATCTCCTAGCGCGTCAGGCCATCCCCGGGAAAAAGTTTGCAGGAAAATAGGCGGAGCGGTTGGCACGGGATTGGTGAGAACGCAAGCGAACGGAATTGATTGGCTTCAGGCGAGCTCTGCGGACAATCGATGGGCTTGTGGTGTTCCACGAGGGAAGTAAGGGACGGGATTGGTATCGGGAATAAGTCGAATAAAATCCTGGAAATGAGAAAGGGCCAAGGTTTTTAACCTTGGCCCTTTTCTTTTTAGTTCTGCTTCTTGTCGTGATGCTTCTTGTGGTGCTTCATGTGGTGGTGCTTCTTGTGCCACTTGTGGTGCGGGTAGCAACGATGGTGGCGCATGTAGTACTTGGAGTGATGGTTGCAGTGACGATGCTTCCAGTGGCGCTTGTGGTGAGCCTTCTTGTGGGCCTTGTGCTTTACCGGGGCGGGAGCCGCTGCCGGAGCTGTCGCGGCCGCAGGGGCAGTCGCATCGGCCGCAAAGGAGACGGGGGCGGCGACCAGGGAAAAGGAAAAGATCACTGCAGCGAGAGAGCCGACAATGGATGCCAGTTTTTTCATTGAAACTCCTTGAAAGGGGTGGGCTGTCAGATCACACGGCTTTACATACGCTACCAAAGCTTTCGGAGATTCGCAAGGGGGGAGGGAAAATCGTCATGTTTTTTTATCGATGGTGAAATTTTTCAGTCTTTGCCGGAAGGGGGCTCGATTGTTTTCCGGATTTTTGCAAGTTTCCCCTTAAAAGAAGGCTCCTGCCCGGAAAATGTAAGGCTATGTTCCTCCTTTCTCGCCACTCGCCTCGAGGGAGAGCAGACCGGTCTTCTTATGGACGTCCAGACTCAAACCTCGCGCAATCGAGGAGGGAGTCATTGTTTCAGGAAAGGGTTGCAGATGGTCAGCTTCCCGCAACCTCTCCTGAGCCGTCCCTCGCAAAAGGGCGGATCGACCCCATCCGGACTGTGAAAGGATCGACCCGTCAGGATTTTTTTCTTGTCACGGGAAGAAGGATCTGATCTTCTGTTTTCGGAAGACGCCCCGTTATGATCCAGGCCGACCGGATCTCCATCGACAGGGAGATCCAGCCAAGGAACCCGAAAAAGCCCCCCGCCAAACGCAGACCTTCGAAGTGTCTCCCTTCCAGAAGAAAGGAGAGAATCGCCAGGGCGATGCCGGCCTGATAGAGGAGGTATGTCGACACAGATCGCCTTTTGTCGAGAAGGACGACGGGAGGTGTCATGTCTTTGGGTCCGTTCCGGAGAATTGCGAGGAGACGAGGACCAAGATGATAAAGGTGGGCCAGGAAAAACTGCCCCACTCCCCCGACTAGGAAGATCATGAGAAGCCCTGCCTGGGGAAGAGGAAGGGAGCCCAGAGAGGCAAAGAGAAGAGCTCCGCCGACAATGACCCACACAAGGGAGGATCGAAGAAACCAGATCGGATAGGGGTTTGATGGATGGGCGTTGAGAATGGCCGCTCCTGCCGGTCTCCCGTAAGGGATAAAGGGGACCTTCGGCGGTTTTGTGAGCTCCGCTCCGAACATAATGGAATGCTCAGCGCCGCCTGTGCTGGGGGCAGACCTGCCGTTTACCGTGACGTGTTCGTCCGCTTCCTCGCAGTCTTCCCGGCCAAGGCTCAAAAAAAGGGGCTCATTCGAGCCCCTTTTCCGCAAAGCCTCCTTTGAGAGCCGGAGGATCTCAGAAGTTGAACCCGGCCGTGACAGGAATATACCAGAGGGCGTTCTGTCCGGCGGTCTTGGGCATGGAGTCCATGAGATAGGCAATCTTGACCTCGACGAAGACGTAGTCGAGGTTCACGCCAAGACCAACGTCCCCGTAAGAGGACCAGGCATTGGTCGACCCCGTGGCGGAGAGCGTTGGAGATGTCGTGTTGGGAAGGCCGAGTTCGTAGGCGGCCCCTGCGTCCACGAGGGCGTAGACGTAGTAGTCGGTGTCGCCGTAGAGCTTGGCTTCAAATCCACCGGTGATCGGCGCGGACTCATAGGCCACCTTGGAGGCAACGCTTGAGGAAACCTGAACGAAGTTCCCCTGGACCATGAGCCGGAAGGCGATCGTGTCATTGAACCAGTAAGCCAGCCCCAGCCCCGCTCCGTAGCCGTTGTTCAGTTCGTTGTTCCATGTTGGCGTCGATGAATTCTGCATGACGGCGCCGGTGTTGGGGGAGACCATGTCGTAGTTTCCGAAGACCATCAGGTCCCAGACACCGGGGGCGGACGTGACGGCCCAGGACTTCGCCGGGAGCATCATTCCCGTAAAGAGAAGTGTGGCGGTCAGCAGAAGGGCGGAAAGCCCCTTGACCGTTTTTTTATAGCCGTTCATTGTTTCCTCCTTGAAGGATATTGTTCGGTGTTCTCAAATTGTCTTACATATCTCTCTTCGGCAGGCTCCGGAAAAAGTTGAGAGGGCCCCGAAAGTGCTCGAAATCGGGGCCGGTCCGCCTTCGGCAGCCTTGAAATCTTTATTCGGGGGGATTTTTGTAGAGTCAGCGGGGAGCGTGGCGGTCGACGATGCTCTGGGCAAGGCGCACGGCTTCAACGAGGGATCCCGGCTGGGCCAGGCCCTTGCCCACAATATTGTAGGCCGTTCCGTGGTCGACGGAGGTCCGGAGGATGGGGAGTCCGATTGTCACGTTGACCGCCTTCCCGAACCCCATGAGCTTGAGTGGGATCAACCCCTGGTCGTGGTATTGGGCGACCACGATGGCAAAGTCTCCGCGGGAGGTCCGGTGGAAAAGCGTGTCGGCTGGAACCGGGCCCTCCACGTCGAGACCTTCGGCCCGGGCCTCCATGACAGCCGGAAAGATGATGCGCTCCTCCTCGTCTCCGAAAAGGGAGGATTCGCCGGCATGGGGGTTTAATGCCGCCACGGCGATCTTCGTCTCGTTTACGCCAAGAAGGCGCAGGGCTTCGGCGGCCAGGCGTATTGTGTCGAGCTCTCGCTCCCGGGTGAGCTGACCTGCCACCTCCCTAAGGGCGATATGGATCGTGACGAGGATGACCCGAAGGGGACCGCCGACCAGCATCATTCCAACCCGGGGGCTGCCGCAGAGGTCTGCGATCAGCTCCGTGTGGCCAGGATAGTTATATCCGGCCGCGCGGAGGGCGACCTTCGTCAGGGGGGCGGTCGTCATCGCTGCAATCCGGCGTTCCCTTGCCAGGTCGACGGCCATCTTGACGCAGGCGTAAGCCCAGCGGCCGGAGGCGACGGAGGGCTGTCCGGGGGTAACGGAGTCGATTCCCGCCGTTCCGGGGGGGATGAGAACGGAGAGGACCTGGGGGTCGTCCGGGGCCTCTTCAGGGGAGGTGACCGACTGCACGAGCAGTTCGGAGTTGTAACGGCGTGCGGTGGCGGCAATCAGGTCGAAGTCGCCGATGACGACCTTTCTGACTTCGGCAATATCCTTGGCCGTCCATCCTTTTACGATGATCTCGGGTCCGATTCCGGCCGGATCTCCCATTGTGATGGCAAAGGGAGCGGCGGGGTTGATCCTGTCAAGGGATACGGGAAGCATGCAAGTCCTCCTTGTCGGGTTCGATATGGACGACGACGTCGACCACCGCAGGATAGCGGGTCCTGATCAGATCTTCGATGCGGTCGGCAATCTCGTGAGAGGCCCTGACGGTCATCTCTCCGGGAACATCGACCGTCAGATCCATTGTAATACGATTTTTCGATCCGCGCGCACGAATGGTGTGGCAGACCACAACCCCCGGGATGGTGGCCACGATCCGCCCAATCTCTTCGGGGGGGAGAGGGGAGGTGTCGGAGAGAACCTGGGTGCCTTCGCGCAGAAGGTTGTAGCCGGCATAAGCGATGAAGCCGGCAATCAGGATCCCGACGATGGGATCGGCCGATGAGAGTCCGTGGGCGGAGAGGAAAAGGCCCACGAGCACCGCTCCCGAGGCCAGCAGGTCCGAGCGGATGTGGGCGGCATCGGCTCCGACAATGCCGTCTCCTGTCATTCTCACCACGCGTTGCTCCCCTAGGTAGAGAAGGGTCTGGAGAAGGATGGAGGCCCCCATGACCCCCCCGGCAGAGAGCGTGGCATGGGGGTGGAGGTGGCGGACAAACTCGTCGTAACTATGGGAGAGGACCTCGTAGCCGGTAAAGAAAAGGAGAAGCCCGACTGCGGCCTGGGTCAGGGGTTCGTACTTGAAGTGGCCGTAGGGATGGTCGCTGTCGGGCGGACGGCTGGCCGCCCGTGAGCCCAGAAGGCAAAGGAGGTCGGAGGCCGAGTCGATGAGTGCATGATAGCCGTCAGCAAGCATTCCGACAGAGTGTATCCGATGTCCCCAGACGATCTTCAGAAGGGCCAGTGCCATGTTCACGAAGAAGGCCGTGGAGAGGATGTGGAGCGGGGAGGCAGGAAGGATCCGATTGGCCAGCCCGTGGTACCCGCTCATCGCTTCCGGGTCCTGGGCGGCGATGGACTTTGCCTGTCCCGGTGCTCCCGGAGCGCCTGGCCTGTGTAGGAGGTGGGATGGGCCATGACCAAATCCGGGGAGCCGGAGACGACAAGCGTCCCTCCGCGATTGCCTCCCTCGGGACCAAGGTCGATCAGATGGTCGGCATTGGCGATGACATCGATGTTGTGTTCGATAACGACGACGGTATTCCCGGCTCCGACTAAGGCATCGAGGGTGTCGAGAAGTTTCTGTATGTCGGCAAAGTGAAGGCCGGTCGTCGGCTCGTCGAGAATGTAGAGGGTGCTTCCTGTCGCGCGGCGGGAGAGCTCCCGGGAGAGCTTGACTCTCTGGGCCTCTCCTCCGGAAAGCGTGGTTGCCGACTGCCCCAGGTGGATGTAACCGAGCCCCACCTCCCGAAGGGTTTCGAGCTTTCCTGCGATGGACGGGAGTGCCGAGAAAAACTCGTTTGCCTCGTCGACCGACATCTCGAGGATCTGGGCGATATTCTTTCCCCGGTAGCGGATCTCGAGGGTCTCCCGGTTGTAGCGGGCCCCGTGGCAGAGGTCGCAGACCACATACACGTCCGGCAGGAAATGCATCTCGATCTTCAGGACTCCGTCCCCCTGGCATGCCTCGCACCGGCCGCCCTTGACGTTAAAGCTGAATCGGCCGGGGTCGTAGCCCCGGGCGCGGGATTCCGGAACCTGCGAGAAGAGCTCCCTGACAGGAGTGAAGAGTCCGGTATAGGTCGCGGGGTTGGATCGAGGGGTCCGTCCAATGGGGCTCTGGTCGATGTGGACGACCTTGTCGATCTTGTCGACCCCCCGGATCTCCCGGCACTGCCCCGGCCTCTCCCGGCTTCCATAGAAGAGCCGGGCCAGGCGGTTGTAGAGAACATCAAGAACGAGGGTGCTTTTCCCCGAACCGGAAACGCCGGTGACGACGGTGAGGACTCCAAGGGGAATCTCTACGTCGATCCCTTTCAGGTTGTGTTCGGAGGCGCCGACGACGGTGAGAGCCCCCTTGGGGGTGCGGAGGGGCGAGGAGCGGCTGATGCGCTTTTCACCCGACAGGTACTTTCCGGTGATCGAAGCCGGGTTTTTCATGATCTCCCGTGGCGTCCCGGAGGCCAGGATCTCCCCTCCGTAGCGTCCGGCCCCCGGGCCCATATCGATGACATGATCGGCCCGGGTGATGGTCTCCTCGTCATGTTCGACGACAACGACCGAGTTGCCCAGATCCCGGAGATGGAAGAGAGTTTCCAGAAGCTTCTGGTTGTCCCGGGGATGGAGTCCGATGGAGGGCTCGTCGAGGATGTAGAGGACCCCCGTAAGACCGGCCCCGATCTGTGTGGCGAGCCGGATCCGCTGGGACTCTCCGCCCGAGAGGGTCTGGGCCGAGCGCGAGAGCGTCAGGTAGTCGACGCCGACCTCGGCCAAAAAGGAGAGGCGCCCCCGGATCTCCCGTAGCACCTTGCGGGCGATCTGTTCCTCCTTGGCGGAGAGTCGGAGTCCGTCGATCGTCGCGAGCGCCTCCCTGACCGGAAGCTCTGAAAACTGGTGGATGTTGAGGTCTCCCACCGTAACCGCAAGGCTTTCCGGCTTGAGACGGGCTCCTTGGCAGGCGGGGCAGGGCTTCTCCGAGAGGATCGACTCCATTTCAGCCCGGGCCCATGCTCCCATCTGCCCTCTCTTGTGAAGCTCTCCCAGGATGGGGACAAGTCCTTCGAAGGCGGATTTTCGGGGGGCGCGGGAGGAGGAGCGCCCCTCCTCTGTGGCGGGGGCTCCATTAAGAATCTGGGCGAGGAAGGCCGGATCCATCTTCGAAAAAGGGGTGACCGGCGTGACGCCCCGCTCCTCCATGAAGCGGAGGACTCTCGTTCGAAGAGAGCCCATGTTGCGGCTCTCCAGGATCTTGATCCCCCCCTCGGCGAGAGAAAGCTCCGGGTGGGGGATCAGGAGGGCCGGGTCGACCTCCATGAGGGCGCCGATCCCCAGGCACTCGGGACAGGCGCCATAGGGGGAGTTGAAGCTGAAAAGCTTCGGGGCAAGCTCGGGAAGGCTGATGTTGCAGACGGTGCAGGCCTCGGACTCCGACAGAATCAGCTCCTCGGGGTGGCCTTTCCCCGCTTTCCCCTCCGGAAGGAGGATGACGACCCGGCCCTGGCCCTCCCGAAGTCCGATTCCCAGACTGTCCGCAAGCCGCTGGGCATTGTCGGGGCGGACCGAAAGGCGGTCGACGACGATCTCGATGGTATGGGCGCGTTTGCGGTCGATCTCGGGAACCTCCTCGAGGTCGTAGACCTCCCCGTCGAGGCGGACCCGGGTAAAGCCGTCCCGGGCGATGCGGGAGAGCTCCTTTCTGTATTCCCCCTTGCGGCCCGTGACGGAAGGGGCAAGGATCATGAATCGTGTCCCCTCCGGCATTGCCTGGATCTGGTCGACCATCTGGGAGATGGTCTGGGGGGTGACGAGCCTTCCGCAGACGGGGCAGTGGGGGTGGCCGGCCCGGGCGTAGAGAAGGCGAAGGTAGTCGTGGATCTCAGTCACCGTTCCCACGGTGGAGCGGGGATTCCTCGATGTCACCTTCTGGTCGATGGCGATGGCGGGGGAGAGTCCTTCGATCGAGTCCACGTCGGGCTTGTCCATCATCTCGAGAAACTGGCGGACGTAGGCGGAGAGCGACTCCACGTAGCGCCGCTGCCCTTCGGCGTAGAGAGTATCGAAGGCCAGGGAGCTTTTGCCCGACCCCGAAAGCCCGGTAATGACGACCAGGCGATTTCTCGGGATGTCGAGGTCGAGGTTCTTCAGGTTGTGCTGCCGGACACCCCGGAGTGAGATGAATCCCTCGGGAGCCCCTGAGGTGGTCTTTCCTGCCATCAGAAGGCTCCGGGGATCTTGGCGGCGGTGGTGCCGGGCGGAACGGAGACGTGAAGGTCGCTGGCGGGAACGCGGGAGAGAACGGTGAAGCCGTCGAGGCGGATGGAGAGTCGTGTGCCGTTCTGCTCCATGAAGAGAAGGCGGATCAGTTGACCTGTCCCCTTTCTGAGTGTGAGGGTCGCCTGGGCCAGGTGGGGGTCGGGATGCCGCGGGATCAGGACGATGGAGAGGGGCGTTCCGTCAGGAACCGATCCGGATTCGATAGGCTTGACGAAAAACCAGTGGGAGATCTGGGGAATGGAGGCAAGGAGGATCGCAGGTGTCTCGGGGATTCTGTGCTTCTTGATGGTCTTGATCAGAACCTGACGATTTTGGGGAACATAGAGGGCCATGCGGTTCCCGTCGAGCTTGAGCCATTGGCCCTCCGGGGCCGTATAGCGAAGAAGCATGAGCCCCGGTGCCCGGTAGACAAGGTTCCCCCGGGAAAGTGTTTTTGGGGCTCCAGGGGCGGCGAGCGTCTGGGTGAAGTGGGCACGGAACCCTTCCCCTGTCTTGACCTTGGCGACGAGCAGGGAGAGTTCGTGCCGGGAGGAGGGGCTCTCCTCTGCAAGGACGGTGGTGAAGGAAAGGGAAACAGGGAGAAGTGCTGTGAAAAACGCGAATACAGTTCGCCGGAGGGCGCTATTCATGCTGTTCAAATCCTTTCAGGAGGGGTCGGGGGCGGCTAGTTCCGTCGGAGGGGCCGATAACCCCCTCCTCTTCCATTCTGTCGATCAGTCGTGCTGCCCTATTATAGCCGATTCTCAGATGTCTCTGTATCAGGGAGGTCGAGGCCTTTTTCTGGCGGACGACCACGGCCAGTGCATCCTGGTAGAGCCCTTCCTCCTCCGGGTCGTTCTCGCCGGAGCCATCGCCTCCCGCTCCCTCCCCTGAGGCTCCTCCGGAGAGAAGACGCGACTCCTCCGGGAGGGGCGGCGGCGGGGGAACCCGTCTCCAGAAAGCGACGATCCGGCCCACCTCCTCCTCGGAGATGTAGGAGCCGTGAAGACGTCTCACGACGTCCGACCCCGGCGGCTTGATCAGCATGTCGCCGGCCCCCAGAAGAAACTCCGCTCCTCCGGTGTCGAGGATGACCCGGGAGTCAATCTGGCTTCCGACCTGGAAGGCGATCTTGGTCGGAATGTTGGTCTTGATGAGGCCTGTCACGACCTGGGCGGAGGGACGCTGTGTGGCGAGAACGAGGTGGATGCCGGCGGCGCGGGCCATCTGGGCCAGACGGATAATGGGAGGCTCAACCTCTTTTTTTTGCGCCAGCATGAGATCGGCCAGCTCATCGATGACGACGACGATATACGGGAAGAGGCGCTCCGGAGAGACGACCTTCCGGTATTCCGAGATATTTTTGACCCCCTCGTCCTTCATCAGGTCGTAGCGGCGGAGCATCTCGGTGACAAGGGAACGCAGACGGCCCACGGCGACGGCGGGCTCGGTGACGACGGGGCCGAGCAGGTGGGGAATGCCTTCGTAGGGGGCCATCTCGAGACGTTTGGGATCGATCATGAGAAGGCGCAGGTTCTCTGGGCCGTTTTTCATCAGAAGGCTTGAAATCAGGCCATTGAGGCAAACGGATTTCCCGGTTCCGGTGGCTCCCGCCACGAGGAGGTGGGGCATGCGGGCCAGATCCGCGGCGTAGGGCTCGCCTGCAACGGTCTTTCCGATGGCGAGAGCCAGGGGGGAGGAGATCGACCGGAAGGAGAGACTTTCATAGATCTCCCGAAAGGAGACCGGGGAGCGTCGAGGGTTGGGAACCTCAATTCCGACCGTCGACTTTTCCGGTACGGGGACCTGGATCCTGACCTGTGGAACCTTGAGGGTGAGCGCAAGTTCGTTGGCAAGTCCGGTGATCCGGTTGACCTTTGTTCCGGGGGCCGGAGAGAACTCGAAAAGGGTGATGACCGGGCCTGTCTGGGCCCCGACCATGCGGCCTGCCACCTGGTAGACCCGGAAGAATTCCGAAAGGGTCTTCTGTGTCTCCCGGATGAATTCGGTGGTGTCCTCCCGATCCTCCCCGGGAGGGTCGAGGAAGGAGAGGGGAGGTGTTGTCGCATCGGGGGGAATCTCGAGGATGATTTCAGTCTTCGGCGCTGATCGGGGTGCCGGGGGTTCAAAAAGTCGGGGCATCGGGGAAGGGGGGGGAGAGGGCATCTCCTCCTCTTCCCTCGTTGACAGGAGCTCGGTGGGTGCATTCGGAGTCGGGGGGAGACTCTCCCGGGTTTCAATATGGGGCTTCGCCTCTACCATCCGCCTCTTTTTGAAGCGATTTATCACCGCCCTCCACTCGGGCAGGACGGTCCCGGGGAGACGGGAGAGGAGGAGTGCCGCCCCGGCGAGGGCGAGTGTTCCGAAGAGAAGGATCACCCCGGGTCGGTTGAGAAGCGGCAGAGAGACTGTCAGGATGGCCTCTCCCACACTTCCTCCCGTGGGGTAAGGGGTGGGGAAGTGCCGACTGACGAGGATCGCGAGAAGCGGAGGGAGTGCGGCAAAGAGAAGAGAGAAGCCTGAAAGGTAAGAAAAGGAGGAGGGGCGGTGACGAACTCTCCGGAGTGCTTCGACGGAGAAAAAGAGGGGGATGAATAAGGAGGAAAGTCCAAAGAGTCCGTAAAAAATGTCGGCAAAGGTGGATCCGGCAAGGCCGAACAGATTGTGTGCGTGGTGAAAGCTTGCCCCCGTCAGAAGAGAGGGATCGTCGGGGGAGACGGTGAGGAGGGCCCCGGCGGAGAAAATTGCCAGGGCTCCCAAAATAAGAGGCGCCAGCGGAAAAAGGCCTCCGGACGACTCCCGGGAGGGTGTTGCGGGAGCGCTCACCGATCAGCTCTCGAGGATGACGGGAAGGATCATGGGATCCCTGTGAAACTGTTTTTTGAAGTATTTGCGAAGATGGTTGTGAATACGGGTCTTGAGGGCCTGGGTCTCGGCTCTGATCTCCGGTTCGGCCGCATCGAGTGCGATCTGCACCTGGGCGCGGACCAGGCCGTCGAGCTCCGCCGAGCGCTCCTGGGGGGCGACTCCCCGGGAGAAGACCTCCGGGCCGATCACGACTTCGCCGTTCTGGCGGGAAAGTCCCAGGATAACGGTCACCATCCCGTCAGAGGCCAGACGCTTTCTGTCCCGGATCACCCCTTCCCCGATCTCGCCGACATTCTTTCCGTCGATGAGGGTGCGTCCGGCCGTGACCTTTCCCGAAACACGCGCTCCTTCTATGTCGATGAGGAGGACATCCCCGTTTTCGATCAGGTGGATCCGCTCATCCGGAATTCCCATGCGCCTGGCCGTTCGGGCGTGGGCCGAAAGATGCCGATACTCTCCGTGGATGGGAACGAAATGGCGGGGTCGGAGCATGCGGATCATGAGTTTCTGGTCTTCCATGCTCGCATGTCCCGAGACGTGGATGTCCGAAATGGCTCGGAAGTGGACCCGGGCCCCCTTCCGGAGAAGAAGGTTGATGATCCGGTCGATCGCCCGTTCATTTCCCGGGATGACCCGCGAAGAAAGAAGGACGGTGTCTCCGGCGCCAATGGCGATATGCTTGTGGTCGTTCACGGCCATCCGGAACAGCCCGCTCATGGGCTCTCCCTGGCTTCCGGTGGTGATGATGGCCACCTTTTCCGGCGGAAGGGTTCCGACCGCCTCGACCTTGACGATACGGTCTGCGGGAATATGGAGGTGTCCCAGGTCGGAGGCGACCCGATAGTTGTTTTCCATGGAGCGGCCGTTGAAGACGACGAACCGGCCATGGCGGATGGCCACGTCGGCGACCTGCTGAAGACGGTGGATGTTCGACGAGAAAGTCGAGACGATGACCCGGCCCGGAGCGTCGCGGATCAGGTGGTCGAGGTTCTCCCCCACCAGCTTCTCCGAGAGGGAGAGACCTTCCTTTTCGGAGTTGGTGCTGTCCGAAAGGAGCGCCACGATACCTTCCTCTCCCAGGGCGCAGAAGCGGTGAATGTCGAAATGGAGATCGTCGATCGGGGTCAGGTCGATCTTGAAGTCTCCCGTGTGAAGGACGGTTCCTGACGATGTTCTGATTGCGAAGGCCACGCCATCGGCGATCGAGTGTGTAATCCTGATCGGTTCGACCCCGAAGGGGCCCATCAGGTATTCCTGGCGGGGAGAGAGCGTAATGAGCTTGGGCATCTCCTCGGGCTTTCGGGTCTGCTTCAGCTTCGATTCAAGGAGGCCGAGGGTCAAAGGAGTTCCCAGGACGGGAACATCGAACTCCCGAAGGAAGTAGGGGACCGCCCCGATATGATCCTCGTGGCCATGGGTGAGGAAGAGTCCCAGGATTCGGTCCCGGTTCTCGACAAGATAGGAGAAGTCGGGGATGATCAGGTCGATTCCCAGAAGGTCGTCCTCGGGGAAGAGCACGCCACAGTCGACGACGATAATCCGTCCTTCGGACTCATAGACGGTCATGTTCATGCCGACCTCCCCGAGCCCTCCCAGGGGAATGATCCGAAGTGAAGGGGCAGGAAGGGATCCGTCGGGAAGAAGGGCGGAATCGGTGGGGGGCGTATCGGGCGAAGAGTGCGAAAAATCGGTCAAAAAGTTCTCCTTTGTGGAAGGGTCATCCTTCTATCTTAGCAAAAATTTCCGGGTTGTGTTCCTGAAGGCGACGGGCCAGGTCGAGCCAGTCGCCGGGAGAGAGAGTTTCTGGCCGAACTCCGGTCCGGTCCGGTTCGTGTTCAAGAAGGAGGAGGACCTTTTCCATGATCCCGGCCGAGAGGCCTAGTCCCAGAGCGTTTTTCAGAGTCTTTCTTCGATAGGAGAAGGCGGCGCGGGCCAAGTGGATCGCTCCATGAATGGCAGGATCAAGGCGGGTTTCTGCCGGGGTAAACGAGAGAACGGTCGAGTGGACCTTGGGCGGGGGGTGAAAGGATCCCGGCCGGATATCAAAAAGATGGGCAGGGTTCGAGAGAAGCCGGGCCGCGACAGAGAGGGATCCGTAATCCTTCCCTCCTGGAGGTGCGGTGATGCGGTCGGCCACCTCCTTTTGAAACATGAGGACGGCCTGTACGGGCGGGGGGGTGGCGCCGATGATCTTCATGAGGAGCGGTACCGAGATGTTGTAAGGGAGATTGGAGAGCAGTATGTAGGGGGATCCCGGAACCACAAGGCTCTCATGGAGGGCGTCGGCTCTCCGGATCTCGACCCGGTCGCCAAGCTCCCGGAAGCTCTCCTCGAGCAGGGGGATCAGCCGTGCATCCTTTTCGACCAAAATAAGCCGGGGGGATCTTCGGGCCAGATGCCGGGTCAGGATCATCCGGCCGGGACCGATCTCGATCGCCGGAAGTCGGTCAAGAAGGTCCGGGTCGACGGAGTCCACGATGCGGGCGGCGATCCGGTCGTCGGTCAGGAAGTGCTGACCAAGATGTTTTGCGGGGGAGGGGAGGGTCTCCCGGTTTCCTTTGGGGCGAAGCATAGGGTAAAATGCAACCTCGCGAGATAGTGTTTTATGTGGACATATGGGTCCGGACTTCCGTCGGCCTTCGGGCCTTCGTGAAGCCGGTTTTCTCCGGAGATGGTGACCGCCATGGCCTTTTCGGCATCCTTACAGGATGGTCGAGGATCCTTCGACGAAAGCAGGGAAGGGGATCTCTGGGCCTTCCGATGGTTCGTTCTCGTCTCATTCCTCGTTCATGTAGCCGCAATCACCCTCTTTCTCAAGGATCCGGCCTTCCATCAGGCGGTTGAGAACCTCATTTCTGCCGCGCCCAAGAAGCTTTCCCCCCTGGCGCAGAGAAAAATGGCGCTCGAGAAGAAGCCTGTCTTCATCGATCTGGTCGACCCTTCGAAGGTCCCTCTCCAAAAGCAGTCGGTGGCGCCAGAGCTTCCGAAGGGCTTCTCCATAAACGGCAAGCCAAAGGGGGTGGAGCATCATACGGAGACGGCCCGGCCAGTTCCCCGCGCCGTTCCCCGACGCCCTGTTCCGCCGGAGCTTTTGACCCGGACGGAATCACCCCGGGAGGCACCGAAGGCCGACAACCTGCCGGGCTTCAAGCAGGTGAAGAAGTCGACTTACCATGAAAAGGAGAACCACGCGAAGGCGGAGAAGGGACACCCGACGCCCAAACCCGACAACAAGGCCACCGCCCCCAGGGAGCGACAGCAAAAACCCCAGAAACCCGTCGTCAGCCATCCCCTGACCAAGGAGCAGATCCGGAAGATCCTTGCCCAGGAATCCCTCGGGAGCCCTCTGACGCAGCATGTCGACCTGAACAAGGATATGCCGGCCTACAGCGACAAGCAGACCGAACTTGATCGTATCGCCGCAAATCTCGAGGATGAGACCTATTCTAGCTACATCAGGCGGATCCAGGAGCGCTTCGAAACGATCGGGGAGTATCCCCCCGATGCGGCGGCCCGGGGAACAACGGGCCGGGCTCTTGTAACTTTTTCGATCAATGCCGACGGAACGCTGGCCCGCGCCGAGCTGACCCAGAGTTCCGGAAGCGCCGCCCTCGACGAGGAGTCTCTCCGGATTGTCCGCGTTGCCGCCCCCTATATTGCCCTTCCGGCATCCTTCCACAAGAAGAGTCTCACCCTCACCTGGGCCTTCATCTTCTATAATGGCGGATTTCATGTCATCCAGTAAATTGCTCCGGACGTTTTTTTTCGTTTTTCTTGGAATGCTGATCCTTGCCGGTGTTCCCCGGTCCCGGGCTGCCGGGACGATGTCGGCTCAGAACCGGGGACTCGAACGCTACATGAGGCTCCTCTCCTACCTCTCTTCGGAGCCCCCTTTCCCCTCCATCGAGTCGCTTTCCCGAAGCTCCCGGGCCGAAAAGCTCAAGCTGTCAAAACTCGATCCCAAGGCTCTTCCGGAGCCCTACAGGAAACGGGCCCTTTTTCTCAAGGCATGGATGGGATCTCCGGACGTTCCCCTGACTCGGGACGGACTGGATCTAGCTCTTTCTGCCTATCCCGACCTGGCCCCGGTCCTTCTCTGGCACATTGCGAACTCGAGGGGCCTTTCAGCCGCGCAGAGAACGACTCTTCTTCGCATGGAAGCCTCCCGGGAGAATGCGGTCTTCTCCCCCCTCTCCCGGGGCTCTGCGGGCGATGACAGAGCGCGGGCCCTGCTAAAAAAGGCCTTGGCCTCCTCTGGAGATCGTCGTCAGGAGCTCTTCGGCCGCCTTGTCGCCTTTCATCCCCTGAGCCCCGAGAGTGCCGTCGCGCTGGAGGGTTTGCGCCCTGCCGTTCCGGGAGGAGATGTGCTCGTCCCGCGATGGACGACTCTTCAGTCGATGGGGGCTAACGATCTGGTCCTCCGCGAGACGGAGGCCTATCTTGCCTCCTCTCCTCCCTTTCCCTACAGGGACAGGGCCAGCTATCTCGAAGCCCGGGCACTGGTGATGCAGGGGGACTCGGTAAAGGCCCTGACACTGATTGACGGAACCCTTCTTGAAGCTCCCCGGCTTGCCGTTCGCTCGGAGATCGAAAGCCTGCGATGTCGCATTAAGATCTCTCGGGATCTGGAGACAGGAGTGGCCTGTCTCCACAGTCTTTTCAATGAGTATCCCGACTTCTCTGCTCTCCCGGGCATGGTTGTCATGTCCCTTCGCCAGGATATCGTCTCGCCCCTTCCGCACATTCCCGCAACTCTCGACCTTCCCCGTTCCCTCTGGAAGAGCCGGGATGGGCAGGATGCGGCCTGGCTTTACGGTCTCGACCTGGCCCTTCGAGGAGACCGGAAGGGCGCATTGGCGCACTGGAAGAATCTCTCGTCGGTCCTGCGCGATATTTCTCCGGAAAGAACATCACTTCTTGCCAGAACGCGCTACTTCCGCGCACGCCTTTTGGAGAAGCTCGGCCATCCTGCCCGCGCACGGATCCTCTACCGAAAGGCGATCGATGGAGGGGACGGGAGCCCGTACCCTCTTTGGTCGGCCATCGCCTGCCGGGGGGAGTGCGGAGCCTTCCACCTTCCTCCCCACCATCCCACAAGGCTTGAGCGGCCTCCATTTCGCATCAGGAAGGCCATGGAGGAGCTTTCCCAGATGGGTCTTTTTGGTCCGGCGCTCGTGATCGACCGCTTTTCTCGCCATCCCGGGATCGATCCCGAGCAGATCCTGCGCTACGGAGACCTCGATATGGCCGTCTCCCAGCGGAAACGACTTCTGATGGTCGACCAGATCTTTCCCGCCCACGGAACCGGGATGAGGCTGCCAACGGGGGAGTGGATGACTGCCTCGATACTGTCAGGATTCTACCGGTCGGGGGTCTCCCCGCTCTGGGCGCTTTCCATTGCCCGACAGGAGAGCCGTTTCCGCGAGCGATCCCTCTCGGTGGACGGGGCTCTCGGGGTGATGCAGCTTATGCCCAAAACAGCCCTGGCCGTGGTGGCTGGCGAAGGGGGGGATCTGGCTCCGGGGCTTGTGAAAAATCTGGGACAGGTCCGTTATCCGGAGATCAACAGCCTTATCGGGGGGCTCTACCTGAAGCGTCTGATCTCCGCTGTTCCCGGACATCCCGAGCGCGCGATCGCAGGATACAATGCGGGACTTCACGCCGTCCTCTCCTGGCGCCCCCTTTCAAAGACCGACTGGGACTTCTTTACCGAATCGATCCCATACCAGGAGACTCGCCGGTATGTTCGAGAGGTTCTCTGGAACTACGCCTATCTTGAACGGCACCTGAAAGGTGTCAGGAATGGCACTCCTTGATTGAAAACAAGATCCCGGGACTCAGGATGGGGAGTCCCGTGGACGATGAACTTCGAAGAAGGATCGACAATATTCTCAATGATCTCGCGGAAGAAGGCTCCCGGGATGATAAAACTCTTGCAAAGCTCAGGCAGGAGATCAAGGAGAAGAATCGGGAGCTGGCCGCACTCCAGCGGAAGATAACGGTACTTCGCCGCGAGCGAGGAAGTCTCTATCAGATCTTTCGCTCTCTCGAAAAAAAGCTCCATTCATTGGCGGGGAGAACGGGTGAGCCATCCGGTCCAGAAAAAACCTGAACATATTCAGGTCAAGGTTCTGAACGTTATGCTCGATGTTCGAGGGAGTTTTGATCCCCGGCGAATGGAAAGGGCCGGCAGGACGCTCGATGCCGAGCTCAAGCGGCGCGTCGCGAACGGGCAGGGAGATCTTCCGGAACAGAACGCGCTTTCCATCGCTTTGCTCGCGGCCATCGAAAAGATCTATGCGATGGAGCAGGCACGGGAAGAGAAGTCCCGACTGGAGTTCGAGCTCGATGCGTGGAGAAAGTGGGCGGCGGAACGCGCATCTGTCGGGGGCTTTACAAAGGATGCGGGAAAGGAATAGTCTATGGCCAAGGCCTGGGGTGTTCGAGGTTCGGTCAAGTTTGATACCTACAAGCATTTGAGAGAAGGCGCAAGCAGGTTTCGCGGTGTGCATGCCGGCTTCGAAAGAAGCCGGAAGCCTAAACAGCCTCGAACGCCGACATGTAGACATCGGGTATCTCAAATGGAGACCGGCACGGCACCCTGGACCCTTTTTCCATCACAGTTTCTCCTTCCTCCCATAGCCCAATGACTTTCTTCTCCCTCACTCAATCGGTGGCTCCGTGACGCGATCCCTCTTTGATCGCGGGAACGGTCCGGTTCCGCTTCCCTACAGGATGCGCCCCGCCTCGCTCGACGACCTTGTCGGGCAGGAGACGCTCCTCGGTCAAAACGGGCTCTTCCGGCGATTTCTGTCGGAGGGCCGCTGGCCGTCGATGGTGCTCTTTGGTCCACCCGGAACCGGAAAAAGCGGATTTGTAGAGCTTCTTCCCCGACTTCTTCCCGACCATTCCTTTGCCCAGATCAACGCGACCACCTCGGGGGTGCCGGATCTGCGGAAGGAATTGCTCCGGGGGGAGGCGAGACGGCGGGAAGGCGGGAGCCATCTGGTTGTGGTCGACGAGATCCATACCTGGTCAAAAAGCCAGCAGGAGGTGCTTCTCTCGGGAGTCGAGACCGGGCAGATCATCCTTCTGGGACTCTCCAACGAGACTCCGTATGCCGCCCTCATCCCTCCCCTGGCCTCGCGACTTCTTCTCTTCCCCTTCCACCCCCTGGAGGAAGGGGCTCTCTCGGTCCTCCTCGACCGGGGGCTGGAAAGGCTTGCGAAAGAGGAGAAAAAAATGCCGGTCTCTCTTGATCCGGCAGCGCGATCCCTTCTTCTCCGCTATGCCGGGGGCGATGGACGCCGCCTTCTCCTGGCGCTTGAGTCGGTTGTCCTGATCGCCGCGAGGAGGGGAGGGGACGCCAGGCTCGTTAACGAAGAAGACGTCCTGTCCGTTCTCTCCCGCGCAGGACAGGTCTATGGCGACAAGGACAGCCATTACGACATCATCTCCGCCTTCATCAAAAGCGTCCGGAACTACGATCCGGACGCCGCGCTCCACTGGCTGGCGCGCATGCTGGAAGGGGGGGAGGATCCTCTCTATATCGCCCGCCGTCTTGTGATCCTCGCCGCCGAGGATGTTGGTCTTGCCGATCCCCAGGCCCTGACGCAGGCGGTTGCGTGTTTTCAGGCGGTGAGTCAGGTGGGGCTTCCCGAGGGTCGCATCCCCCTGGCAATGACAACCGTCTTTCTGTCCCTCTCTCCCAAGAGCATCTCCGCCTATAAGGCCCTCGACCTGGCTCTTTCCGACGTGCGGGGAGGCTTTTCTCCTCCGGTTCCCCTTCCGCTCAGGGACAGGACCTCGAAGCGCGCCTTTGCCCGGGATGTAGCGCCCAGTGCGCTGGACTATCTCTATCCGCCTGACCAGCCGGAAGGGGTCTCTCCCCAGGAGCACCTCCCCGGGGGGCAGGGACGGCGCTACTACTACCCTTCGGATAGGGGGAGGGAGCGCGAGCTCCGGGAGCGCTTCGAGGCAACACGAAAGATCCGCGAATCTTCCCCCGTGATGCCCCCCCCGCCCGCGGGTGCGTGACGTCAGGTTCACTCTCCCGGCCCCAAATTTTCTTCATTGTTTTATGAGCCCTTTAAGAAATCCTTTTTTGACAGAATGTTAGCTTTTGGTTAAAGACTTTGGTCGGGCGGTCATGTATAATGAAAAGTCGTCCACGTCATTTATCGAAGGTGTTGAATCGGAAGTTGCCGCCTTGGAAAAGCTCCTTATTTTTAGGGGGTGCCGCATCTTCCTGAAATTTTGTCCGTTTGAATCATGCATACGAGAAGTGCGAGGGAACAATGGGATACGGACTTTGTCTTTTTCTTGCGGTGGTCGGTGCTGCCGCAGGGCTCTATTCCGGCTACATGATCGGGACGAAGCGACGTTCCGGGGCTATTTTTCTTGAAGAGAAAAGCCTTGCCGAACAGCGAACCCGTCTCGAAGAGCAGAAGCAGAACTCTTTAAAGGAAGCGGCGATTGAGGCACGGGAAGAGGCTCTTCGGATCCGGATCCAGGCGGAGGAAGAGGTGGCTCGCAAGAAAGGTGTCATCCATGAGGCCGAGCAAACATTGCGTGTTCGGGAGGGGGAGCTTGAGCAGACGGCCCGTCAGATCTCCGATGCTCGCGAGAAAAATGAACGGGAGAGGCAGAAGATAGCGGCAAAGGAGCAGGCGCTTTCCGCCAGGGAGACCGAGCTTCGGGCCCTTGAGGCCTCAGAGCTCCGCCGTCTCGAGGAGATCTCCTCTCTGACGGTGGAGGAGGCCCGGGAGCGTTTGATCCAGAGCGCAGAGGCCTCGATCAGGCAGGATGTGGGACGCCTGGCGCAGAAGCTCGAACAGGAGGTCCGCGACCAGTCGGTTCGCAAGGCCCGAGAGACCATGACCCTGGCCATCCAGCGTTATGCCAACGAGCATGTTGCCGAGATCAGTGTTTCGGTCGTCCCGATCCCTTCCGACGATGTGAAGGGGCGGGTCATCGGACGTGAAGGGCGAAATATCCGGTCCTTTCAGGCGGCCACGGGCGTCGACCTGATTATCGACGACACTCCGGATGCCATCATCATCTCCGGGTTCGATCCTTTAAGGCGCGAGGTGGCCAGGCTCGCCCTCGAACAGCTCCTCTCCGATGGCCGAATCCATCCGGCGAGAATCGAGGAGATTGTCGAGAAGGTTCGCCGCGACCTCGATGTCTCCCTCAAGGAGGAGGCGGAGAAGATCGCCTTCGAGCTCGGGATCACCGATATCCATCCCGAGATCCTGAAGCTCCTTGGGCGCCTCAAGTTCCGGACGAGCTACGGGCAGAACAACCTGCTCCATGCCCGGGAGGTGGCCTATCTCTGCCAGATGATGGCCCACGATCTGGGGCTCGACTCCCGGATCGCCAAGCGGGCGGGTCTTCTTCACGACATAGGGAAATCCCTCTCTCACGAAGGGGAAGGCTCCCATCCTTCTCTTGGGGGAGAGGCGGCAAAGAAATATGGCGAACCTTCCCAGGTCGTGAACGCAATCATGTCCCACCACGGGGATATCGAGCCCTCCTGCCTCGAGTCGGTTCTTGTCGCCGCAGCCGATGCCATTTCTGCGGCCCGGCCCGGGGCGAGAAGAGAGAGTATCGACGTCTACGTGAAGCGCCTCGAGAAACTCGAGACGATCGCCACCTCCTTCAAGGGGGTCGAGAAGGCCTATGCCATCCAGGCGGGACGGGAGATCCGGATCATCGTCAACCAGGACCAGGTCACCGATGCCGACCTTCAGGAGATCTCTCGCGGTATTGCCCAGAAAATCGAGGCGGAGCTGACCTATCCGGGACAGATCAAGGTCACCGTCATCCGGGAGAACCGGATCGTCGAGTATGCCCGCTGACACCGCCCCGGACCGGAAGGAGACGGTCCGTCTTCTTTTTGTGGGGGACGTCTTCGGGCGTCCCGGCCGTGAGGCCCTGTCTGCCGGGATCGCACTCCTGTCCAGGGAGGCGCCGCTCGACGGGATCTTTATTAACGGAGAGAATCTGGCCGGCGGCCGGGGAGTCACTCCCAAAAAGGCGGAGGAGTGCTTCCGGCTGGGGGTCTCCGCAATGACCACAGGGAATCATCTCTTTGACCAAAAGGAGGCAGAGTCCCTGCTCTCCTCCGAGAGGCGCCTCCTCCGGCCGGAGAATTATTCCCCGGGATGTCCCGGGAGCGGCCACCGGGTCTACGACCTTGCGGGGGGGGTGCGTGTGGGTCTGGCCAATCTTTCGGGACGGGCCTTCATGGGACCCTCCGACTGCCCATTCGCCGCTGCCGACAGGGTTTTGGAGGATTTTTCCCAAGACCTCTCCCCGCCGGACTTCATCGCCTTCGACATCCATGCCGAGGCGACGGGAGAAAAGCAGGCCTTGGCCTTCCACCTCGATGGCCGGGCCGACCTCCTCTACGGGACCCATACCCATGTTCAGACGAACGATCTCACGCGCTACCCCGAAGGCCTCTGGTTCGTGGGAGATGTTGGGATGACAGGGCCCCGCTGGTCGATCGTCGGAGCCGAGCCCCTGGCAGCTCTTTCCCGCTATCGGACGCAGGTTCCCCGTCCCTTCCGGGTGGCGGGGGGGGAGACGCTCTTCTGCGGCCTTCTCGTCACACTTGACCTCGGGACGCGCTCTCGCGGGGGCCGGGCCCATGTTCTCTCGACGAGGCTTGTGAGGGAAATCTTTCCCGGAGTCATCTCTGCGGGGCCCTCCCGGGGGGATGGGTAATGGAGTTGGGGGAGGGGCTGACCAACGAGGTTGTCTACACCGTTGCCGAACTGGCCGGATCTGTCCGCCAGGGGATCGACAGGCTCTACCCCGGACCGGTGGCTCTGACCGGGGAGCTGTCGAACGTCAAACTCTCCCAGCCCTCCGGCCACTATTACTTCACCGTCAGGGATGCCGCCGCAAGCCTTCGGGGGGTCATGTTCCGATCGGCCGCCCGGAGCCTCTCCTTCCAGCCGGCAGAGGGCCTCAAGGTCCTCCTCCGCGGTCGCCTGTCCTACTATGAGGCTCGCGGAGAGATCCAGATCGTGGTGGAGCGGATGGGGCCGGCGGGTCTTGGCCTTTTTTTCCAGGAGTTTGCCCGTGTGCGCGAACTTCTGGAAAAAGAGGGTCTTCTCTCGCCCGAACGGAAGCGTCCCATTCCCCGCTTTCCGCGAAAGGTGGCACTTGTTACATCCCCTCAGGGGGCGGCAGTCTGGGACTTCCTCCGCATCTGCGACCAGCAAAACCGGCTTGTCCCTGTGGTCATCCTTCCCGCCAGGGTTCAGGGAGCCGAAGCGGCGGGAGATCTTCTTCGGGCATTGGACTCTGTCCGGGAGATGCCGGAGGTCGATGTCGTTGTTCTGACGCGGGGAGGAGGATCGGCTGAAGATCTCCTGGTCTACAACCGCGAAGACCTGGCCCGGGCCATCCTGGCCTGCCCGGTACCGGTGGTCACCGCCATCGGCCATGAGGTTGATGTGAGCGTCGCCGATCTTGTCGCCGACCTGCGCGTGGCGACTCCCACGGAGGCGGCCAAGCGTGTCTTCTTCGACGCCGAGTCCGTCCTCGATGCCGCCCGCCAGGCGCGGCGTAGGCTGACGGACCTTATGACCACCGAAATGAAGGAGGAGCAAGAGCGGCTGAGAGGCTTTCGCCGTGCAGCCGGACAGCATTCCCGACGCCTCTCTCACCTCCATCTCACTCTTGTGCGAGGTCAGGAGAGACTCTCCCAGTCGACGCGCGAGCGTCTTTTGGCGTTCAATTCTTTCCTGAGGGGCCTGTCGGGACGCCTTCTCCATCCGTCCGCCCAGATTGTCCGCTCGGGAGGAAGGCTTTCTGAGAGCTCCGGGCGTCTCGTGCGCCTCTTTCTTGGCCGCCTCTCCGGGGCGGGAACGGAGCTTCTTTCCCGAAGAGGCCGCCTCGAACGTGCCGATCTTCTCCCGCTGGGAGGACTTAGGGAGACTCTGGCCGTTTCCCGGAGATCCCTTTCAACGGCCATGGAGGGACGTCTTTTTCGGGAATCCCGGCGGTTCGGAAGGCTTGCCGATACCCTTCGGGAGTCGGATCCGGAGAGACCCCTGTCGCGGGGATTCTTCCTTCTTTCGCGGGAGGGGGACGGTCGTCTTGTCACGAGTGCCAGGCCTCCCGCGATCGGAGAGACGCTCTCAGGGCGGACCCGGGATTTGTTCCTTTCGCTTCGAGTTATTGATGTCACCGGGGGGGAGCCGGATCCTTCAGGAGCCCTTCCGGATCGTGAAAAAACGGGGGAATGATGGCAAAGCCGACGGGCGTCAGTTCTGATATTCACGAGGGCGAACCGGTTCGCTCCTTCGAGGAGCGGATGAAGCGCCTCGACGAGATCGTTCGGATCATGGAGCAGGGGGATCGGCCACTCGAGGAGTCTCTCCGTCTCTTTGAAGAGGGAGTGGCACTCTCGGCGCAATGCCAGAAGATTCTCGAGGAGGCCGAAAGAAAGGTCTCGATCCTTCTCTCATCCCCCAGGGACAGCCCGGAAGGGGCCGCCATCGAGGCTCCCTTTCGCAAGGATTCCTGACAGAATTTAAGGGTAAGGTTTCTTGAGGCGGAATCCGCCAAAAACCGAAAGGAAAGCTTCTTTGGATATAAGTGCCTATCTCGATCGTCAGAAAAAGCGCGTGGACAGGGCGCTCGAATCGCTCTTCGAAAAAGAACTCTCCCGGGAGTATTCTCGTCTGACGGAGGGGATCCGCTACAGCCTTCTGGCCGGGGGGAAAAGAATTCGCCCGGTCCTTGCTCTGGCGGCGATAGAGGCGCTTGGGGGGGATGCCGAAAATCTTGTACCCCTGGTCCTGCCGCTCGAGTTGATACATACCTACTCGCTGGTCCACGATGACCTTCCGGCCATGGACAACGACGACCTGCGGCGAGGCCGGCCGACAAACCATGTGGTTTACGGAGAAGCCCCGGCAATTTTGGCCGGCGACGCCCTTCTGACACATGCGTTTACCCTGCTCTCGGATCCTGTGTATGATAAAATGGCCTCCGTTTCCCGGAGGATGGAGGTGGTCTATGAGCTCTCCATGGCATCAGGTCTTTGCGGGATGGTGGGAGGGCAGTTTCTCGACATCGTCTCAGAGGGAAAGTCGCTGACACTTCCCGAGCTCGAGAATCTTCATCGTCACAAGACGGGGGCCCTCCTCAGGGCCTCTGTCCGGATCGGGGGGCTGCTGTCCGGTGCCACTCCGGACCAGATGGAGGCGCTGACCCGTTATGGAGAGGCGATCGGAATTGCCTTCCAGATCGCAGACGACCTTCTCGACGTGCTGGGAACGGTCGAGGAACTTGGAAAGGCAGCACAAAAAGACGCAGGAAAGAACAAGAATACCTATCCGGGCCTTGTCGGTATCGACGGGTCCCGAAGACTTGCAGAGGAAAAACGCAAAGAGGCGCATGAGGCTGTGGCGCTCCTGGGACAGAAGGGAGAAGCCTTGGCACTTATTGCCTCCTATATCATAGAAAGAAGGAACTGATGGGAGCCCTTTTGGAGAAGATTTCAGGCCCTGACGACGTGAAGTCCCTGCCCATGGGAGATCTTCCGGTCCTGGCCCAGGAGATTCGCGAGGAGATGATTCGGGTCTTGTCCGGGATCGGAGGTCACTTCGGCGGGGGGCTTGGCGTGGTCGAACTGACCCTGGCGCTCCACCGGATCTTCGACACCTCCCGGGACAGGATTGTCTGGGATGTGGGGCATCAGGCCTATCCCCACAAGATGCTGACGGGCCGCCTCGCCGCTCTCCCGACGATCCGCCAGTGGAATGGCCTCTGCGGTTTCCCAAAACGGGAAGAGAGTCCCCACGATGCTTTCTCGGCGGGACATGCGGGAACCTCTGTCTCCGCCGCACTTGGAATGGCCGAGGCGCGTGATGTTCTGGGGGACTCCTACCATGTGATCGCCGTGATCGGAGACGGCTCCCTGACTGCGGGCATGGCCATGGAGGCGCTGAACCAGGCGGGTGCCCGGAAGAAGAAGCTTCTGGTGATCCTGAACGACAACAATCTCTCGATCTCCGAAAATGTGGGAGCCCTTTCCTCCTACCTCGCCAGGATCTCAGCCGACCCCGTCATCGATGAAATGAAGAGAAAGACAGGGGCACTCCTGCGCGACATCCCCGTGATCGGGGACCAGATGGCCAGGTTTGCCCGGGTTGCCCATGGTCAGGTCGTGGGAATGATTTCCCCTCCCGGCCAGTGGTTCGAGGAGATTGGTCTCTCCTACGTGGGACCCATCGACGGTCACGACCTGCCATTTCTCATCGAGACGCTTGCGGCAGTCAAGGAGCGGCCGGGCCCGGTACTTCTCCATGTCCGCACGGTCAAGGGGAAGGGCTATGCTCCTGCAGAAAAGAGCCCGATCGCCTTTCACGGGGTCGGCCCTTTTGATCCGGAGACCGGGGCTTTTTGGAAGAAAAGCGGGGGTCTCCCGACCTACACCAAGGTCTTCGGTCAGTCCCTGATCGAGATGGCCAGGGAGATGCCCGAACTCTTTGCGATTACCGCCGCGATGCCTGAAGGAACGGGGCTTTCGGACTTTTCGAAGCTGTTTCCGGAGCGCTTTGTGGACGTAGGGATTGCCGAACAGCATGCGGTGACGCTGGCTGGCGGCATGGCCGCCCAGGGGCTTCGACCCGTGGTGGCCATCTACTCGACCTTCCTTCAGCGGGCCTATGACCAGGTGGTTCATGATATCTGTCTTCAAAACCTTCCGGTTCTTTTCGCCCTCGATCGGGGAGGGCTCGTCGGAGAGGACGGACCGACTCATCACGGTGTTTTCGACATCTCCTATCTTCGCCATATTCCCAATATGACACTCATGGCTCCCAAGGACGAGAACGAGCTTCGGAAGATGCTCTGGACCGCCCTTCATCTTCCGGGTCCTGTTGCGGTTCGCTACCCCCGGGGAGAGGCGCTGGGGGTAGCGATTGACCCGGGATTCTCGGCCCTTCCGGTGGGGAAGGCCGAGATGCTTCGAGACGGCCACGACATGATTTTCCTGGCCTACGGCTCGATGGTCTCCGTGGCGATGGAGGCCTCCCGGATACTCGTGGAGGATGGCATCGATGCGGGCGTCGTGAACATGCGCTTTGCCAAGCCGCTCGACACCGAGCTTCTTTCGGAGCTCTCACGTCAGACATCTCTCCTTGTCACGGTGGAGGAGGGCTCTGTCATGGGCGGTTTCGGTTCGGCTGTTCTCGAGTGGCTCTCCGCTTCGGATCTCCTGTCGCGGGTTCGGGTCCGTATGGTCGGGATCCCGGATCATTATGTGGAGCACGGGGCGCCAGCCATCCTCCGGGAGTCAGTCGGCCTTACTGCGCCTCAACTGGCGGAGCTTGCGCGGAAGAGCCTTCAGACTCCCGTCTCCTGACAGGGCCCGTGTCCTCGAAAAAAGAGCCCCTTGATGCCCTGGTTTTCAGGAAAGGATGGGCCCTCTCCCGCGAGGAAGCGAGGGAGCTTATTGCCCAGGGCGTAATCCGGGTCAACGGGCTTCCCAGGACCGATCCCTCTGTTCGGACGGAGTTCGACCGGATTACAAGGGATGACACATTCGGGGCTCCCCGCTTCGTCGGGCGCGGAGGGGGAAAGCTTGCCGGGGCGATCGCCTTCTTTTCGCCCCCGGTTTCCGGCGCCAGCATGGCCGATCTGGGTGCCTCGACGGGAGGATTTACCGATTGCCTCCTTCAGGCGGGGGCTTCTTCCGTGCTTGCGGTCGACGTGGGAAAAGGGCTTCTCGACTCCGGCCTCCGGGCCGACCCGAGGGTGAGGCTTCTCGAGTCCGTCAATGTCCGCCATCCCGGATCCTGGATTCCGACGAGCGGAGTCGATGGTGTGGTGGCCGACCTTTCCTTTATCTCGCTTCGCCAGGTCCTTCCCCAGGTTCGGCTTCTGCTCCGGTTGGGAGGTTGGTTTTTGGCCCTGGTGAAACCCCAGTTCGAGGCTCTCCCGGAAGAGGTCGGACGGGGGGGGATTGTGACCTCCGAGAGTGTGAAGCGCCGCGTCGTAAGAGAGGTTGCGGCCGAGGTTGTCAGACTTGGCGGAGAGATTCGGGGTGTCATGCCTTCACTTGTCAGAGGGAAAAAAGGGAACCAGGAATACTTCTGTTACGCTCGCTGGAAGGGTGGTCTGTGAACATTGTTATTGGCGGCGGGGCGGGCTTCATCGGTGCTCCACTGGCCCGGGCGCTCTCCCGTATGGGCCACAACGTGACCGCGCTCGACGATATGTCGACGGGCTACCGCTCCTCCCGCGATGCGGCGGTGACATTTGCCAAGGGCTCTCTTGACGATCCAAAGTTTGTGGTGCGGACGATAGAGCGCGCACTTCCGGCTCTTTATATTCATCTGGCCGGGCAACCCGACATCCGGCTCTCCTGGGAGCGGCCGGCATGGGATAACCAGCGGACGGCCGGGGCGATATTGGGCGTTCTCGAGGCCTGTCGGACGGTCTCGGTTCCATGGATCATCCTTGTCTCTTCCGGGGAGGTCCTAGGAGGGGCGGGAGATGCGTTGACGCCCCTTTCAGAGGAGGCCCCGATTGCTCCGATCTCTCCGTACGGAATCTCCCATGCCCTGTCGGAGTTTGCCGTTTCCTCCCTGTCTGCGCACGAGAGTGTGCGACAGACAATTGTCCGCCTCGCCCCAGTCTATGGTCCGGGACAGACGGTCTTTGGCGAAGGAGGGCTGATTGGCTCGGCGATCCGTCAGACGATCCTTCGCAGCTCGGTCAATCCGCCCTCGATTCCGGGAAACGGGGCCCGGGTCAGGGACTATTTGTATATTGACGATGCGGTAGAGGCTCTCCTTCATATCATAAGCCGTGACGCTTCGGGGATTTTTCATGTGGGATCCGGCGTTCCTGTCAGCGATCGGGAAATCTTTCTGGAGATCGGGAAAATCCTGGGGAACTCCTACCCTGTCAACTACCATTCGAAGACCTTTCCCGACATCGAGAGTCGGATTCTGGGACATGGTCGACTCGCAGAGGAGACGGACTGGGCAAATGAGGTCTCCTTTTCAGAGGGAATGGCACGAACCGTGAAGTTCTTTTCCGAGGTGATCCAGTGACAGTCGATCTTGTTATCGTGACCCATCCCGACTCCGAGGCGGCAGAAGGGCTCGTGAATCATCTTGTCTCAAAACACCTTATCGCCTGTGGTCACATCCTTCCCCAAGGGACCTCGCTCTTTTTCTGGGATGGATCTCTCCAGCGGGAGGGGGAGGTGACACTCCTTTTGAAGTCGATTCCCGAGAACCGGTCTGTCCTTGAAAAAGAGATTCTCCGGGTGCACCCCTATAACGTTCCGGAGATATTGTTTATAGCGGCAGACCATGCCAGCCATGCTTACGCCGCCTGGGTCCGGGAGTCCTGCGGGGACGGTCAGATCCCGGAAGGGGAAGGGGGGCGGAATGTCCCGTCTTAAGAAAACGGTGACGATCACCGTTCTTCCCGGGATCACTGAAAAGTCTCGCCAGTGGACCTTTCCCCGGTGGGCCATCTATCTTTTCTTCCTGGGGCTTGCCCTGCTTTTTTCCGGGATTGTTCTTCTGGTGCTTTTTTATACTTATGAAACGAAGAAGTTCATGGCACTTAAAACGATCCAGGAGGAGACCCGGGTCCAGCAGGAGCATCTCGACCGCTACAGGAAGAAGCTCGACTCTATTGAGGCACAACTTTCCGAGGTCAACAACCTCGATGCACAGATCATGAATATGGTTGCCAAGGGGGCGCCCGATGTCCACCCTCCCTCCACCGGGGCGGTCTTGGCAGCGCCCTCCTCCGTTCCTCCCGTTGGAGAGAAGAACGCATTGTCTCCGGGGCTGGCTCGTCCTGAAAACCTTCTCCCTTTCGGGAGCGAGGGGGGTGGGTTGCGATATGCGCTTCCGGTGAAGGGGTGGATCGTGTCGGCTTTTGGTCACAGGGCCGGACCTGTGGGAGGTGGAGAAGAGTTTCACCCGGGCCTCGATATTGCGAAGGAGGAGGGAGCGACGGTCTTCCCGGATGCTCCTGGCGTCGTTGTTCTCACCGATCGGACGCCCGACTACGGAAACTATGTCATTGTCTATCACGGACTCGGCCAGTCGTCACTCTTTGCCCATCTCGACTCGATCGACGTTGTCCCGGGACAGGCGGTCGGAAGACGGTCGGCAATTGGTACGATCGGCCTGACCGGTCTGACCACGGCTCCCCATCTTCATTACGAGGTCAGGGAGTTTGGCCATCCGGTGGATCCCGCATCCTTCCTCTCCGAATCCCTCGCCCCTCCGGTTCCCTGAGTCGCTTGGTATTGTTCCTTAAATTGATCGTTCATTTTTCTGAAGTTCTCTTTCGAGAGGAGTCTTTCGCATGTTCAAGTCGCTCGTCCGTTCTCTTTTCTCCAGCCAGAACGAGAAAGAAATCCGGAAAGTTTCCCGGATCGTCGATCGTGTCAATGCCCTTGAGTCTTCCGTGGAGTCACTCTCTGACGGAGAGCTCTCCATGAAGACGGTCTCCTTCCGGGAACGCCTTGCTGCCGGGGAGACGCTCGACCAGATTCTGCCCGAAGCCTTTGCCGTTGTCCGGGAGGCCGGGAGGCGGGTCCTCGGAATGCGGCACTTTGACGTACAGATTATGGGTGGGGCCTTTCTACACGAGGGGCGAATCGCCGAGATGAAGACCGGCGAAGGGAAAACTCTGGTAGGAACTCTTCCTGTCTACCTGAACGCGCTCGAGGGCAAGGGCGTTCACGTCGTGACCGTCAACGATTATCTTGCCCGCCGGGACTCTGAGTGGATGGGGAGACTCTATCGCTTTCTCGGTCTGTCTGTCGGACTCATTCAGCACGACATGCCGGATGACCTCCGCAAGGAGGCCTATCTTTGCGACATCACGTACGGGACCAATAATGAGTTCGGCTTCGACTATCTCCGGGACAACATGAAGTACGAGCTTGACCAGTTTGCACAGCGTCCGCTGAACTATGCCATCGTCGACGAAGTTGACAGCATTCTGATCGACGAGTCGAGGACCCCTCTTATCATCTCCGGCCCCTCGGAAGAGTCCACCGATCTCTATGAGCGTATCGACAAAGTTGTTCCCAGTCTGATCCCGGTTCAGCACTTTACCGTCGACCTCAAGCACAAGACGGTTTCGATGACGGAGGAAGGCTCGGATGTGGTCGAGTCCCTCCTCGATGTGGGGAACCTATACGACCTGAAGAATATCTCCTATGTTCACCATCTCATGCAGGCGATCAAGGCGCACCACCTTTATCGGCGTGACGTGGACTATGTGGTCAAGAACGGTGAGGTGATCATCGTCGACGAATTCACTGGCCGTCTCATGACCGGCCGGCGCTGGGGGGAGGGGCTTCACCAGGCGGTCGAGGCCAAGGAAAAAGTAAAGGTCCAGATGGAAAATCAGACGTTGGCGACCGTCACTTTTCAGAACTATTTTCGCATGTACCGGAAGCTCTCGGGAATGACAGGAACGGCCGACACCGAGGCAACGGAATTTCACCGCATCTATGGGCTCGATGTTATCGTGGTTCCGCCCCACCGGAAGATGATCCGCGAGGACCTTCCCGACCAGGTCTACCGGACCCAGAAGGAAAAGTACGACGCAGTTGTTTTGGACATCGTCGATCGCCACAAGGTGGGTCAGCCGGTTCTCGTGGGGACGGTCTCGATCGAGAAGTCCGAGTACATCTCCCGTCTCCTGTCGGAAAAACAGATTCCCCACGAAGTCCTGAATGCGAAATTTCACGAAAAAGAGGCCGAGATCGTGGCCCAGGCCGGACGTCTCGGGAAGGTTACGATCGCGACGAATATGGCTGGCCGGGGAACGGACATTCTTCTTGGTGGTAATCCGGAATATCTTTTCAATGCAGCGCTCCGGAGCCAGAAGGAAGAGCCCGCACCCGAAGAGAAGGAGGTCCTTCTGGCCTCCTTTGATGAGACCGCCCGGAAGGAGCGGGAGGCTGTCATCTCCGTTGGGGGACTGCACATCATCGGGACGGAACGCCACGAAAGTCGCCGGATCGACAATCAGCTTCGGGGTCGAGCCGGGCGTCAGGGGGATCCGGGATCCTCACGGTTCTACCTCTCCCTTGAGGACGACCTGATGCGGATCTTTGGAGCGGAGAAGATCAAGGGACTTATGGAGCGGATGGGGATGGAGGAGGGGGTCCCCATCGAGCATACCTTTGTCTCGAAGGCAATCCAGAATGCCCAGAAGAAGGTCGAGACCTACCATTTTGACATTCGCAAGCAGCTTCTGGAGTATGACGACGTGATGAACCAGCAGCGTCTTGTATTCTATGAGCTCAGACGACGGGTCCTCAAGGGAGAGGCACTCTCCGAACTTGTTTCGACATGGGGAAGCCGAGTTCTCGAACGTCTTGTTCTTTCGATCATTCCGGAGGATGCCTACCCGGAAAGCTTCGACCTCCCGGCGCTCGTAGCAAAAATTGGGGAGAGGACCGGCCTTTCCCTTTCGGTTGAAGAGCTACAGGATATGGGAATAGAGGCTCTTGTCGCACACATCCTCACACGATTCGAGGCGCATCTTCTCGAACGCGAGTCTCTTTTTGGGACGGAGGTCTTTTTGTCGATCGTCAGGTATGTCTCGCTTCAGTCGCTCGACAACGGCTGGAGGGAGCATCTCCTGACCATGGACCGCCTGAAGGAGGGCATCGGGCTCCGTGGTTATGGACAGAAGGATCCGCTAGTCGAGTACAAGCGAGAGGGGTTCGATCTTTTCGAGCGGTTTATGGAAGAGGTGGAGGAGAATGTTGTTCAAGTCACCGGCTCCGTTCGGGAAGTCTCCGTCGAAAACTCGGACGAGGCTCCAAACTTCGACAGCCTCGACTACTCCTACCCGGATGAGTCTGGAGATCCGGTCATGGCGTCAGGATTTTTTCCCGCTCCGTGGGAGCAGACTCCGGTTGCGCTAAGCGCTGGACCTGATTCTTCGGGGAGCAGGGAAGGAAAAATTGGTCGGAATGACCCTTGTCCTTGCGGAAGTGGGAAAAAGTACAAGAAATGCCATGGTGCTGCCTAGATGTCCCATTCCTGACAATTCGAGGCACCCGGAGAAATGAGGCTTCGTGGGGCGCATTGGAGCGGATTTTTAGTTGACAAAGTCTTGGTCCAAAAATAGAATGATAAGACAAATTGAACTGAAGAACTAAGAGAGATCCATACATGTCAAGGCTTCGGTTTTCCGGAGCCGGAGGGTGCCCATGTTTTCTCTTTCCCATCCCGATCACTATATTCCGATCCTGATCTTTCTTTTAATTGCGATCGGGTTCGGGGCTGTCTCCCTTCTTGTCGGTCGCCTGATCCGCCCTCACAATCCCTACCGCGACAAGGATGCTCCCTACGAGTGTGGCGTTCCGCCCATCAACGATGCGCGCGAACGTATATCGATCAGGTACTATGTTGTGGCCATGCTCTTCCTTGTTTTCGATGTGGAGGTGGTCTTTCTTTATCCTTGGGCCGTTGATTTCAGGCGTCTCGGACTCTTCGGTCTCGTCGAAATGCTAATATTTCTTGTGATCCTGATTGTTGGATATGTCTACGCATGGAAGAAGGAGGCTCTTGAATGGGAGTAGTCCACCACAAGGATGGCGAGCTCTCCGTCGTGACCATGAAGTTGCAGGATGCCGTTAATGACATCGTGAACTGGTCTCGGAAATCTGCCCTCTGGCCGATGACCTTTGGTTTGGCCTGTTGCGCGATTGAGATGATGGGTGCCGTGGCCTCGCGTTTCGATATTGACCGCTTTGGAGCCGGTGTTTTTCGTGCCTCTCCCCGCCAGTCGGATCTGATGATCGTTGCTGGGACCCTGACCCGAAAAATGGCGCCTGTGGTCAGGAAGATCTATGATCAGATGCCAGAGCCCCGGTATGTCATTGCAATGGGCTCCTGTGCCACGAGCGGTAATATTTATGACAGCTACAGCGTTGTTCAAGGGGTGGACCGTCTGATCCCCGTCGACGTCTATGTTCCCGGATGCCCCCCCAGGCCCGAAGCTCTGCTCGATGGCCTGATCAAGCTCCAGGAGAAGATCATGCAGGATAAGCCGGTTTTCCGGAACTAGTGCGAGGAGACAACTAAGGATGCATCCCGTAGCCGAATCCCTTCACAGGAGATTCCCGGAGGTCGTTACAGGGTCCAGAGAAGCGCTCGGCGACCTGACCGTCTACCTTCGCGAGAATGGGGCGCTGGAGGTCTTTCAGGCCCTTCACGATGATCCGGAGTTTCGCTACGACTATATTGTCGACGTGACCTCGGTTGATTACCCCATGGACACTGACCGATTCGAGGTGGTCTATATTTTTTACTCGCTTTCCCGCCGTCACCGTATCATGGTGAAGATCCGGATCCCGGAAAGCCATCCCGTGGTAGACTCAATTGTCTCCATATGGAAAGGTGCCGAGTTCATGGAGCGGGAGGTTTATGACATGATGGGGATCCAGTTCCGGGGACATCCGGACCTGCGGCGGATTTTGATGCCCGATGACTACGACGAGGGGTACCCCCTTCGGAAGGATTTTCCGCTTGTAGGCAAGGGGTGGCGAGATGAGTTTTCCTTCGTCCCGAAATATCATGAGAATCTTCCTCCCCTTCCCAAAGAGGCCCATTAGGGCCGAGGGTGAATAGATCGGGCCCGGCCGGAAAGTTTGGCCCGTCGGAACATGGCTTCTGTGATCGTCTGTGGATAGGCAGGGAAAGGGGTTTCTCTTGGAGTCACTCGAAAAGGAAAAGATCGAAGCCGAGGCTTCCGGAACTGCGACCGTTCGCCGCGAAATAACGCTATCGACCCTTCGGCAGGCGGTTCTGAACGGACTTGATTCTTCGATCAAAACGGAGCAGTTTCTCCTCAACATGGGCCCCCAGCATCCCAGTACCCATGGAGTGTTGCGCGTCCTGCTCGATCTTGACGGAGAGCGTATCAAGAAGGCCGTTCCAGACCTCGGATATCTTCATCGGGGAACGGAAAAGATCGCGGAGTACAGGACCTACAACCAGATTATTCCGCTGACCGACCGACTTGACTATGTCTCTGCCATGGCAAACAACTATGCCTTTGTCAGGGCGGTCGAGAAGTTGCTTCAGCTTAAGGTCCCCGAGAGAGCCGAATATATTCGGACTATTGTCGCGGAGATGCAGCGAATCGTGAACCACCTCTTCTGGCTCGGGACCCAGGCACTCGACATTGGAGCCATGAGCGTCTTCTTCTATACCTTCCGCGAGCGGGAGGTCCTTCTCGACCTTTTTGAGAAGATTTGCGGGGCGCGCCTGACGACAAACTACTATCGCGTGGGAGGGGTGGAAAGCGATCTCACCCGCGAAGTCATCGATGCCCTCTATCACTTTGTTGACACCTTCGAGCCTCATATCAAGGAGTACAATACCCTTCTGGAGACGAACCGGATCTGGCTTGCCCGGACCAAGCACATCGCGGTCATTACCGGGGAGGATGCTGTCAACTTTGGCCTTTCGGGCCCAACACTCCGGGGTTCTGGCGTCGACTACGATCTCCGCAAGTACGAACCCTATGCCGCCTACGACCAGATCGAATGGGATGTCCCGGTAGGCCAAAATGGCGACATTTACGATCGCTACTGGATACGAGTCGAGGAAATGCGTCAGAGCGCCTCCATGATCCGGCAGTGTCTCGACAAGTTGCCCGAAGGTCCCTTCATGACGGAAGACCACAAGGTCTCCTTCCCTCCAAAGGGAAGGGTCATGCATAATATGGAGACCCTCATTCACCATTTTCTTCTCGTCGTGGAAGGCTTCCGAACACCGCCAGGCGATACATACTGCGGGACGGAGACTCCCAAGGGAGAGCTGGGGTTCTATATCGTAAGCGATGGATCGGGGAAACCTTACCGCATGAAGATAAGGGCCCCGTCATTTATCAGCATGGGGGCCTTTGATCATATGTCGAGAGGCTACATGATCGCCGATATCGTTACCATCTTCGGGACCTATGACATCGTCATGGGTGAGTGCGACCGCTAAGGACGCATCTCCCGGATAGGCTGCAGGAATGACCTGCAGCATGCGTGTGCTCCGGCTGGCGCCGGGAGGGTCTTCTTACTTCCCGGGTGCAGGATGGAGTACCTTGTTAACCGGAAGCAAATTTTCTCGGAGATAGCAGGATGGCACACTCTGATAGCGCCGCGATAGTTCAGATCACCGATGAAGAGATTGATCATATCTGCGAGGAGTTCGGTAACCGTGAAGGTGCGGTTGTCCAGATTCTTCAGACAATTCAGGAAAAATACGGGTATGTGCCCGCCGAGATTCTTGAGCGGGTAGGAGATGACCTGGGAATTCCTCACAGCAAGATGTTTGGGGTGTTGACCTTCTACTCCCAGTTCTATCGTGAACCCCGGGGAAAGTTCATTCTCAAGGTTTGTGTCGGGACGGCCTGCCACGTAAGAGGGGCGGGACTTCTTGTCGACAAGATCAAGGAAAATCTCAATATCGAAGAGGGGGAGAATACCGAGGATATGCTTTTTACCCTCGAACCCGTCTCCTGCCTCGGCTCCTGCGCACTGGCACCAATGGCCATGGTCAATGGAAATACCTACGGAAAGCTTTCCGGCGACAAGATGGTCGAGATTCTTCGCCAGATCAAGGACGAGTCTTCTGCAGAGCCTGTCTCGGAGGCCACCCCGGCCTCCTGACAAACCCCGGTTGCTTCCTTTTTGGAGAGTGGCCGGTGATCGAATGGGGTGCGAATCATCACCCCCGCAACAATGAGAGCCTATTGAATCAAGAAGGATATGAAAGTTCAGTTTTTCCCTAATAGCGAGGATCGGCGGGATCATTTTTTCTTCCCCCGATCGGAGGAGTGTTTCTGATGGCGACTCAAACAGTTGAGGAAATGGCGGCAGGCCTTTTCCACGATGTGGCCATTCCCACAATCCATATCGGAATGGCCACCTGTGGTCTGGCGGCCGGAGCACGCTCCATTGAGGAGCTTGTTGTAAAGGAACTCGAAAAGCGGGGAATTGACGCTCGGATCGTTCCCACGGGATGTATCGGTATGTGCCACAACGAACCCCTTGTGGACATCACTATGCCGGGAAAGTACCGGGTTTCTTACCGGAATGTGAAGGCGTTGATCATCCCGCAGATCTTTGATGCGCACTTTGTCAAGGGAGAGTTTGCCAAGAAGTATGCGGTCTGCCAGATTCCCATTGCTGGCCACACTGCCTATGAAGGACTTCCCCTGATGGCAGAGACCGGATTTTTCAAGGGACAGGTCAAGATCGTCTCGAGCCGGTGTGGACTGATCGACCCTTCGAGCATCGACGACTACATCGCCACCAACGGCTACAAGGCCCTTCGGAAGATGTTGACCGAGATGACGCCGGAGATTGTTATTGACGAGATGACAAAGTCCGGTCTTCGCGGTCGCGGAGGAGGCGGGTTCTACACCGGACTCAAGTGGAAGCTCACCCGACAGTCGCCCGGTGAGGAAAAGTACGTCGTCTGCAATGCCGACGAGGGCGATCCCGGGGCTTTTATGGACCGTTCGATCCTTGAAGGTGATCCCCACAGCGTTCTTGAGGGCATGCTGGCCGCGGCCTATGCTATCGGAAACGCCAAGAAGGGTTATATTTATTGCCGGGCGGAGTATCCGCTTGCGATCAAGCGTCTCCGGAAGGCGATCGATGATGCCAGAGAGAGAAATTTTCTCGGCGACAATATTCTTGGGACGGATTTCAGCTTCGATATCACCATTAAGGAAGGTGCCGGAGCCTACGTCTGCGGCGAAGAAACCGCCCTTCTGGCTTCTCTCATGGGCGAGCGCGGGATGCCGTGGCCAAAGCCGCCCTTCCCGGCCCAGAAAGGGGTCTGGGGAAAGCCGACGGTTATCAATAATGTCGAGACGCTTGGCAATGTAGGGCATATTATCCTAAGTGGCGGAGACTGGTACGCCTCCTACGGGTCGGAAAAGACAAAGGGAACCAAAACTTTTGCGCTCACAGGCTCTATCAAGAACTCCGGACTGATCGAAGTTCCTGCAGGGACCCCGCTTCGCTCTATCGTCTTTGATATTGGCGGCGGGATGCTCGAAAAGAAGATCCCCTTCAAGGCGGCTCAGCTCGGAGGACCGTCCGGTGGTTGTATTCCGGTGACCGGTCTCGACACTCCCGTCGACTTCGAGAATGTCATTGCTGCCGGGGCAATCATGGGTTCGGGCGGGATCGTCATCATGGACGAGGCCTCCTGTATCGTCGATACGGCGAAATTTTTTCTCAAGTTTACGCAGGATGAGTCCTGTGGCGAGTGCACACCCTGTCGGGTCGGTTCGAAGATCATGCTAGAGATCCTGACCCGGATTACTGAAGGTAAGGGTCAGGAAGGGGATCTCGACGAACTGATTCGCCTCTCCATGTATGTGAAATCGAACTCGCTTTGCGGACTCGGAGCGGCGGCCCCCAACCCCGTACTCTCCACCATCCGCTATTTCAGGGAGGAGTTCGAGGCGCATATTCGGGACAAGCATTGTCCGGGAACGGTCTGCGCCAACCTGATCAAGTATGTGGTCATAGAGGAGGACTGTACGACGTGCGGCCTCTGTGAGCCTGTTTGTCCGACAGGCTCTGTGACCTGGGACAAGGGCGAGGTGGCCCATATCAATCTTGAAACCTGTATCCGCTGCAAGGCGTGTGTTGATGCCTGCAAGTTCAGGGCGATCATTTAGTGGGTGAGGTCTCCTCCATGGTGAAGTTGACAGTTAACGGGAAAGAGGTCGAGGTTTCGGCCGGGACGACGATTCTTCATGCTGCCGCCGCCGCCGGTATTCCGATTCCGACATTCTGCTACAATCCCCGGATGGATCCGGCCGGCTCATGCCGTATCTGCGCGGTGGAGCTTGAGGACTCAAAACGGACGGTCATGGGGTGCATCACCCAGGTTGTCGAAGGGATGAAGGTCCTGACAGAGTCTCCCAAGGTCCATGAGGCCAGGAAGACAAACCTCGAGCTTCTTCTGCTCCATCACCCCCTCGACTGTCCAATCTGCGACTGTGGCGGGGAGTGTCCTCTTCAGAATATGTCATTTTCTTACGGAGGTGCCGACTCCCGATTCGAAAGCCACCGGAATGACGAATTGGAGGATATGAAGAGCGAGGTTCTGGTCTTCAACTCGAACCGGTGCATTCTCTGCGGCAAGTGCGTGCGCGTTTGCGATGAAATCCAGGATGTTCATGCCATCGGCTTTATTAATCGTGGCTTTGATACAGTGATCGGTCCCCCTCTCGGAAAGAAGCTTGACTGCGAGTTTTGCGGAGACTGCCTTGAGGTCTGTCCGACGGGAGCTATTACGGATCGATTTGTCCGTTACCAGTTCCGCCCCTGGCAGATGGAGAAGACCGAGACGACCTGCACTTCTTGCGGGTCCGGTTGCCGGATGATCGTTGACACAAAGAGTGAGGCGATCGTGCGAATCTCCGCGCGTGAAGGACTTGGGCCTAACGAGGGCTCAATCTGCGTGGTAGGTCGCTTCGGATACAATGCCGTCCAGAACAAGTCCCGTCTTGAGTCGCCCCATTTCAAACGGGCCCAGCGGCTCGTCCCCGGGAACTGGGAGGAGATTCTGCCGAAGGTTGCCGCACAGCTTGCCTCCATCTCATCTTCTGGCGAGGGCCGGGTCGCCGGACTGATCTCTTCTCAATTGCCGATAGAGGATGCCTTCCTTTTTCAGCGACTCATGCGTCAGACCCTGAAATCGAACTTCATTGATTCCGATGCGCGGCAGGGGCTCATGAATATGGCCATTCCCCTCGTTTCCGCAACCGGGTCACTGCGTCCGCTTGTGGACCATGAAGATATCATTGCGGCCGACATGATCGTTGTACTCGGAGCCGATCCCGCCGCCGAGTCGAACATCACCGGCCTTGCCATCAAGAAGGCGGTGAGAAAGAACAAGGCCGCCCTTTACCTCATTCATGGCCATGACGTCAGCATCTCAACTCGGGCCCGCGAGGTGATCCGCCTCCTTCCCGGATCGGAGGAAAGTTTCCTGACGATGCTCAGGGAGGCCCTTTCATCAGGGACCACATCGCTCTCTCCTGAGGGCCGTCAGCGGTTTCAGGGGCTGGGGGCATCGCCCGAGGCCGTTGATCGTCTGCTCTCTGACCTTCGTGCATCAAAAAGAACTGTCTTTATTACCGGGCGCAGGTTCCACCGCTCCGACCAGGGTTTTGGGGCTTCCATGCAGCTTATACGCCTCATGGCCGAACGTAACATGTTTGCCTCCGAAGGGAGCGGACTCTTTGTTCTTCCCGAGTCGGGCAATGATCTGGGAGTACTGATGATGGGAGCGACTGCCGAATGGCTCCCGGGACTGCTCGATGCAGCAAATGCCGAGCAGCGGTCCGTCTGGGAGACCCACTGGCAGACAAAACTCCCCTCTGGCGGTGGAGGACTTCGCGAGATCCTGGCGGGGATCGAGGCCGGCGAGATCCGGGCACTTGTCTCTTTTGGAGTGGATCCGCTAACCTTCCTTCCCGATGTTGCACAGATCAGAAAGACGCTTTCGAAGCTAGAACTCCTCGTTGTGGTCGATATGTATCAGGGGCCCCTGGCAGACATGGCACATTACCTTCTTCCCGCGGCGAGTCCCTTTGAGCGAACGGGGCATGTGGTGAGCGCTGAAGGCTTCGTTCAGCCCCTGGCTCCGGCGATGGCCCCTTGGGGCCTGGCGCTTTCCGAGTCGGAGATCATGCTCCGCCTTGCCCGTCACATGGGGCGCGCCCTCCCCTTTGACGATCTTGCCTCCCTTTCGTCTGAAGTTTTCAGAATTTTTCCTGATCTTCGTCCCTCGACGCGAAATGCCCCATACTTCCAGGGGGGGACCGGTGAAATCCTGCTTTCGGTTCCCCGCACACAGCCGCCGCACAAGGCCCAGCGAGAATCGGTTCTTGCCCGCGTAGCGAGCTTTGTGAAAGCGGACCTTCCTGCGACTGTTGCGCCGGCCTCTGTAAGCTCATCGGAAAGGCCCGAGAACTCATTTGTTCTCACCCTTTCGAAGTCGATCAACCATGCCGGAACGCGGACCCTGCTCGACTCAAACCTCATGGCTATCGAGGGGGAAGGTTTCCTGAAGGTTCCTCGGTCTTGGGCAAGAAAGAGAAAGCTCAAGAAGGGGGCATGTGTTCTTGTCTCGACACACCACGGTCGGATCTCTTTGCCGATCGACCCCGTGGCGGGCCTGGCCGATGGAGAGGTTCATTACCCGCTTCACTTTGCCGATGCGCGCTTTATGGCGCTTTTTCCTCGCCATCTGAGTTTTAATGCGCAATCCGGTACTCAGTCCGGGCAAGCCATCGACGTAACGGTAGAGCCGATCGCCTGACGGAGCACCCTCTCAAGAGTCATCGAGAACTTATCGATCGGACGGGAAGAATTCTTCCCGAAAAAGGGTTTTTGTGTGTTGAAAGCCCCCGGAATTTCGGGAGTTAACAGGAAAGGGTAGGGTTTGGCCAACGACCTCATCGGAGCCCTTGTCGTCATGCTGGGCGTCCTTTTTGTAGTGCTGACGATGATTGCGTATCTGACATATCTTGAGCGCAAGGTTCTTGGTTTCATGCAGGACCGTCTTGGTCCGATGGAGGTCGGTCCCTGGGGGCTTCTTCAACCTCTGGCGGACGGCATCAAGCTCCTTTCCAAGGAAGATATCATTCCGAGCGAGGCGAACCGGGTGATCTTTCGTATCGCCCCCGTCATCTCTCTGGTCCCTGCGATCCTGGCCTTTTCGGTTATCCCCTTCGGACATGATTCCTTCTCCCTCATGGGGATTACCCTTCACCCCTACATCGCCGACATCAACGTGGGGATCCTCCTTATTTTGGCACTCTCCTCCATTGGTGCCTATGGAATTCTTCTCGGCGGATGGGCCTCGAACAGCAAGTATTCCATTCTCGGAGCCCTTCGTTCAGCCGCCCAGGTCATCAGCTACGAGCTGACCGCCGGAATGTCCGTCATTGGGGTCCTGATCCTTTCGGGCTCGATGTCTCTCGTCAAGATCGAGGATGCACAGTCCGGAGGCTTCTGGCACTGGTACATCTTCCCCCAGATCGTGGCCTTTGTGATCTACGTGATCTCGGGCATTGCCGAGACAAACCGGACTCCATTCGATCTTCCCGAGGCCGAGTCCGAACTTGTGGCAGGATTCTTTACCGAGTATTCGGGGATGAGGTTTTCCCTGTATTATCTGGCAGAATATGCCAACATGATTATCGTCTCATCGATCGCCACCATTCTTTTTCTTGGAGGATGGAACCCCCCGATACCGGCCTTGAGCTTTATTCCGGGCGTCATCTGGTTTCTCCTGAAGGTTTATTTTTTCCTCTTCTTTTTCTTCTGGATCCGTGCAACGCTTCCCCGACTGCGCTATGATCAGCTTATGCGGTTTGGATGGAAGATCATGCTCCCTGTCTCCTTTGCGAATATCATCGTCACGGGGATTGCCGCATATTTTCTGGAACGCTAGCCGGACGGTAACGACTGATTGGAATAACGGGATATCTCAGGCAATCCGAGGAGTCAAAGATGTTGAAAAAATTTCTGAACACCATATTCTTTACGGAGATCGGGCAGGGGCTGAAGCTCACTCTCCGGCACATGTTCATGAAAAAGGTGACATCCCAATACCCGCGGGAAAAACTGGTTCTTGCGGACGGTTATCGGGGTTTCATCGTCCATCGCCGATACGAGAATGGGGTGGAACGGTGCGTGGGATGCGATCTTTGCGAGGCAATCTGCCCGGCCAAAGCGATCCGGGTCGTGAGCGACATTCATCCGGAGATTCCGGATAGACGCTATGCGCGCGAATATACGCTTGATTTCACGCGCTGCATCTTCTGTGGATTTTGCGTCGTGGCCTGCCCTGTTAACGCGCTCTCCATGACAAAGGAGTTTGCCCATTCCTCCTTCACGCGCAACGGGCTCATCTACTCGAAGGAACAGCTGCTCGCGCTGGGAGATCGCGCGGGCGCTGATTCCGACGCCTACCTCAAGGTTCGGAACATGTGGGAAGCGGAAAATTCTGGCAAGGACGAGGGGTATTACCATTTCCCCCCCATCTCACTGGGAGGATAGCGGCTTGATTCAGCAACTGCCTTTTTTCTACTTCGGCGGGATGGCACTTGTTTGTGCCATCCTTGTCGTTGCATCCCGCGTGGCCATTTACTCCGCCATGGCTCTCCTGGGAATGTTCATTCATGTGGCGGGCCTTTTCATCGTGCTCGACGCTCCCTTTCTCGCCGGGGTCCAGCTTCTCGTCTACGCCGGTGCGATCCTTGTCCTCTATCTCTTTGTTGTCATGCTTCTGAATCTCCAGGGGGGAGGATCTACGCCTCTCCAGAAGCAGACCCCCTGGGCGATTCTTCTTTCGCTTCTGGCTATCGGCGAACTGGGATACCTTCTCGTCAAGACCCATTTCTATCCGAAGCTTCCGGCGATCCCGCATCCCTCTGTTCCCACGCTTGGCAATAGCGAAACGATCGGTATGGTTCTTTATACACAGTATCTCTTTCCGTTCGAAGTGGCTTCCGTCATCCTTCTGATCGCTCTCGTGGGGGCAATCGTCATGGCCCGGGGCCGGGGGCGGTTCCGTCCGGAATAGTCGGACCGCGCTTTTTTCTCGTCAGAGTCGACTAATCGCAAGATTATCAGGGAGTGTCGATGGTTCCGTTGTCGTGGTATGTGGCTCTGTCAGCAATGATGTTTGTGACGGGTCTGGTCGGTGTTCTTATCCGCCGCAATATCGTGGTGGTCCTTCTCTGCATAGAGATCATGCTGAATGCCGTCAACATCAACTTTGTCGCCTTCAGCGACTACCTGCACCTGATCGACGGGCAGATCTTTGTCTTTTTTGTGATTACCGTGGCAGCGGCCGAGGTCGCAATCGGACTGGGGATCATTATCTCCCTCTTCCGGTTGAAGGAGTCGGTCAACATGGATGACTACAACCTGCTGAAGCTTTGATCTGCCGAGGGAGTTCCCGTAAATGATGCCGATTCTTCTTATTCCGCTTCTTCCGTTGCTCGGATTCCTGATCGTGGGAATCTTCTGGCCCTTTTTCAAGGGAAAAGGGCACCTCATCGCCCTTCCGCTTGTCACGATTTCCTGGGCCATTGCGACAATGGAGTTCTTCAAGAGCTTTACCGCCCCGCCAAGCCTGACCTTGGTCTACGACTGGATCCGATCGGGAAACCTTGATGTCGGGATCTCCCTTCAGTACGACCATTTGGCGGCCATCATGCTCTTTATGGTGACCACGGTGGCCATGCTTGTCCATCTCTATACCATCGGCTATATGCACGGAGACTCCGGCTACGATCGTTTCTTTGCCTACATCTCCCTTTTTACCTTCTCGATGATCATGCTGGTTCTTTCCGACAATCTCGTCGAGATGTTCATCTTCTGGGAGGCCGTGGGCCTTTGCTCCTATCTTCTTATTGTTCACTGGTACGAAAGAAGGCCTTCCTGGTTGGCAGCCAACAAGGCCTTCATCATGAACCGCGTGGGGGATTTCGGTTTTCTTCTCGGGATTTTCCTTATCTACGATACCTTCGGCTCTGTTCGCTTCGCGGAAATCTTTCCTGCTATGGCCTCACACCTTCACGAGACGGTGAATATTTCGGCGGCCTTCGGCGGAAACTGGCATGTTCCGGTTCTCGATGTGATCGCACTTCTCCTCTTTCTTGGTGCCGTCGGCAAGTCTGCCCAGATTCCCCTTCACCCCTGGCTTCCTGATGCCATGGAAGGTCCAACACCCATCTCCGCACTGATCCATGCCGCGACGATGGTGACGGCAGGCGTTTTCATGATTGCCCGAATGAACCCTCTCTACAATGCGGCTCCATTTGCCCTTCATGTGGTGGCCTGGACCGGTGCAATCACCGCCATCGTTGCGGCGACCATTGCACTGACTCAGCCAGACATCAAGAAGATCGTGGCCTATTCGACGATGAGCCAGCTTGGCTACATGGTCATGGTTTGCGGCCTCGGCGGTTATGGGGCAGGCATTTTTCACCTCCTGACGCATGGTGCCTTCAAGGCACTCCTCTTTCTCGGCGCTGGATCGGTGATCCACTCCCTCTCAGGGGAGCAGGATGTTTTCAGGATGGGAGGTCTCCGAAAATACATCGGTCTTACCTTTGCAACGATGCTGATCGGCTCACTGGCCCTTTCCGGGATTCCTCCTTTTGCCGGATACTACAGTAAAGACCTGATCCTGGTCACCGCTTACCAGCAGGGTCCCCTGGGGCAGATGCTCTGGCTTATCGGGGTTCTGACGGCGGCACTGACCGCTTTCTACACATTCAGACTCCTCTTCCTTGTCTTCGGCGGGAAGGAGCGCTTTCACTCCGAGGCCCACGGCCATGCCGTCCACCCTCACGAGAGCCCTCTGACCATGACGATCCCCCTCATCGTTCTTGCAATTGGCGCGATCTTTGCCGGCTGGGCTGGGGAACACTACGGGATTCTGAATTATCTGGCTCAGGAGTTGCCCCTCCCTCAGGTCCACGAAGGTGCGGGTGGCCTTTCCGAAAATGCCCTCAAGGGGATTTCTGTCGCAGTCGGGTTCTTGGGTATCATTGGTGCATGGGTTCTCTACGGTAAAGAGTCCGCTGTCCCCGGGGCTCTCGCGAAGAATCTCTCCTTCTTCTATAGGATCTCTCTTCATAAGTGGTATTTTGATGAGCTTTACGATGCTGTTTTTGTACGCCCCTCCTTCATTATCGGTCGCCTCTTCTGGCAGGAACTCGACAAGGGGGTCATCGACGGCATTGTCAATGGTGTCGGAAGCTTCTTCCGCGGAAGCGGTGTAGTTATGCGCAAGCTGCAGTCCGGCCAGATCCAGAACTATGCCATGGTCATGGGGATCGGCGCCTTCGGACTTCTCGCCTTCTATCTCGTGTTCAACAGATTGTAGGATCCGAATCCTCTGAACCCGTCTGGGGGAATGAGGGTGGGATTCTTTTTCCGGGGAGGCATTTGCCCGCTCCGGGGACCAATATCGAAGAGGATGATGCCTGATGACTTTTTTGTCCGTACCGATTCTGACATTTTTGATCTTCTTTCCGGTTGTCGCCTCCCTTCTCCTCCTGCCCTTCTACAAACGGACCGGAACGGACGGAGTCGTCAAGTGGATAGCGCTGGGGATCACTGTCATCGAGTTTCTCCTCTCGCTCTCCCTGCTGATTGGAAACAATCCTCACCTCTACCAGATGCAGTTTGTCGAAAACCATCTGTGGATCCCCTTCGGGAACATCCACTACGCATTGGGAATTGACGGGATCAGCCTTGTGCTGATCGTCATGACCACATTTCTCATGCCGATGACGATCCTCACCTCCTGGGTCGGAATCTCGAAAAACCTTCCCCTTTTCATGATCAACATTCTGGTTCTGGAAGGGGCGATGATCGGTGTCTTCTGTGCTACCGACTTCGTTCTTTTCTACGTTTTCTGGGAGGCAATGCTCATTCCCATGTACCTGATCATCGGAGTATGGGGAGGTCCGAACCGCATCTATGCCGCCATCAAGTTTTTTCTCTATACTCTTGCGGGTTCCCTGCTTCTTCTCGTCTCGATCATCGCCCTTTACTTCGTCGGTGGCCATACCTTTGACATCACGCGGCTTTCTGGCCAACACTACGGGATGACCTTCCAGATTCTGGCCTTCCTTGCGATGTTCGTCGCCTTTGCGGTCAAGATCCCGATGTTTCCATTCCATACATGGTTGCCTGATGCCCACGTGGAGGCCCCGACAGCCGGTTCGGTCATCCTTGCCTCCATCATGCTCAAGATGGGAGCCTACGGGTTCCTCCGATTCTCTCTCCCGATGTTTCCCGATGCCTCACATTTCTTTACGCCCTTCATGCTGACCCTTTCGGTTATTGCCATCATCTGGGGCGCTTTCATGGCGCTTGCCCAAGAGGACATGAAGAAGCTTATTGCCTACTCCTCCGTCAGCCATATGGGCGTTGTGACGCTGGGTATCTTCGTGGCGAATGTTCAGGGGATCGAAGGCGCCCTCATGCAGATGCTCAACCACGGAATCACCACTGGAGCGCTCTTTCTTTGCATTGGCGTTCTCTACGACCGCTCTCATTCGCGCCTCCTCTCCGAATACGGGGGACTTGCGAAGCAGATGCCGGTCTACTCGACCCTTCTTGTCATCTTTGCCCTTTCATCCCTGGCCCTTCCGGGAACGAACTCATTCGTCGGGGAGTTTCTTGTCCTGATCGGCTCGTTCAAGACTCATGCCGTGGTTTCCTCATTGGCCACGACGGGAGTGATTCTGTCGGCCATGTATCTTCTCTATATGCTCTCCCGGGTCGTCTGGGGTGTCTACACACCGAAGAATTACGCCATGCCGGACTTACACGCTTACGAATGGGGATCCCTTCTTCCCCTGGTCGTCATGGTGATCGTCATCGGTCTCCTCCCGAACCCTGTTCTCTCTCTCTTTCACCAGAGCGTGGCGCACCTCGTAGGGCAGATGCAGCCCGTTCCGCTGGCGTCGCTGCACTAATCGATACTGATGTCTTTTTGTTGGGGATCTTCAACCGTCTGAAGGAGTTTTTTTGATGAATTTCTCCCCGGTCAACATCATGGGAACGATGCCAGAGATCTACCTGACTGTTCTGGGAAGTCTCCTTTTTCTCATGGAACCCTTCGTTCCAGCGAAAAAACGTTCACTTCTCGGCATCTTTGCCATCTTCGCGCTGGTCTTTGCGATGATCGCCACCCTAGGGCTCAACGGAAAAGGTCTTCCCCTCTATCAGGGACTTTATATCGTCGACCCCTTCTCGAACTTCTTTAAGATGGTGATCTATCTGGGGACGATCCTCACCATCCTCTTCTCGCTTCCCTACCTCGAGAAGGAGGAGATCCATGTCGGGGAGTACTACGGCTTCCTTCTTTTCGCCGCAGTCGGCATGATGATCATGGTCTCGGCCGGTGATCTCATTACCCTCTTTCTGGGAATCGAGCTCATGTCCCTGTGCTTCTATGTTCTCGTGGGGCTTAAGAGGAACTCGCTTCGTTCGGTGGAAGCCTCATTCAAGTACTTTCTCCTCGGGGCCTTTGCTGCCGCGATCTTTCTTTACGGGGTTTCTCTTCTCTACGGAGCCTCGGGAACTGAGACGCTGAGCGGGCTTGCCCAGTTCATTTCGAACCCCGGAGCCCTTCGTCCGATGGTCTTTGCGGGGATGATCCTGACGATGGTTGGGTTTGCCTTCAAGGTCTCGGCCGCTCCTTTTCATATGTGGACGCCCGATGTCTACGAGGGGGCCCCGACCGTTGTGACCGGATTCATGGCCTCGGTGGGCAAGGTCGCCGCCTTTGGTGTCTTCCTCAGAGTCTTCTGGGTGGCCTTTTCCGCCAACCGCGACCACTGGTCACTTCTCATCGTAATGGCGGCCATCCTCTCCATGATTGTCGGAAATATCGTCGCCCTGGTTCAGACGAATATCAAAAGGATGCTGGCTTACTCCTCAATCGGCCACGCCGGGTATGCGGTTATCGCCCTTCTGAACCCGAGCCGGGAGAGCCTCTTTGCCCTCATGTTCTATATGTTCACATACCTTTTCATGACGCTTGGCGCCTTCGGCATCATCCTGATCCTCCGCCGAAAGGGGGTCGAAGGGGAAGAGATTTCGGACTTCGTCGGCCTCAACAAGAAGAATCCGCTGGCAGCCTTCCTGATGCTGATTTTCATGTTTTCCCTCGCAGGAATTCCCCCCTTCGGCGGATTCCTTGCGAAGTTCTACATCTTCATGGCCGCCGTCCATGCCGGATATACCTGGCTCGCAGTGGTCGGCGTCCTTTTGAGTGCCGTCGGTGCCTACTACTACATCCGGGTCGTTATGGCGATGTACATGAAGGATCCTGTCGAGACTGTCGAGTTTGCCCCCAACCGCATGGAAGGGATGGCCCTCTTCGTTACGGCAGCCATGACGGTCATTCTCGGGATCTTTCCCCTTCCGTTTGTCCACTACATCGAGACCTCGCTTGCGATTCTCGTTCCCTGAGCGGGATCCCCACGAGCCGGTTTTTTCCTCCACGAGGAGAAAACCGGTGTATACTTATAAGACAGGGATCATCCAACGGGAGGTATTCGCATGCTGACAGGACTTTTTGAGCCGGTCCACCTGATAGTCATCCTTCTTATCGTCATGCTTGTCTTCGGGGCAAAGAAGCTTCCCGAGATCGGCTCTGGCATGGGAAAGGCGATATCGAATTTCAAGCGCTCCATTAAAGAGACGCCCGAGCAGTCTGACCACGACGAGAAGCTCGAGTCAAAGAAGTAACGGAGGCCGCTGTGTCTTTCTCGCGGCGGAAGCTCTGGGGCCTCCTCCTTGCCGGTCTCATCTCCGAAGCTATCGGCTTTGTCCTGATCAAGAGAGGCTTGGCCATCGTTCCTGGATTTTCTGGGAAGTCTCTCTCCTCGCTTTCCTTTCTGATCCCCGTGGTCAAATCTCCCCAGGTCCTCATCGGAACCGCCTTCGAAGCTCTTCATTTCGGGATTCTGATGGAACTCCTTTCTGTGTCGGACGTCTCCTATATCATTCCGCTTACATCCATCGGCTATGTTCTGACGCCACTTTCAGCACTTTTCTTTCTGGGGGAGACGATTCCCCCCCTACGCTGGTCAGGAATTCTTCTCGTCTGTGCGGGAGTCGCGGCCGTTTCGGTCTCTGATAGAGGTCAGAAGGGGGGGGGCGGGCATCCACTTCCTGAGAGCGAGGCTTTGTCGTGAGTCAGTCAATTCCAATAGAGAAATGAGTCTGAAACCAAGTTCTATGAGAGAGAAGGATCAGGCTCGTTCTGAGTGAATGTTAGGGTCTGAGTCTCAAGAGTCTCAGGCCTGTTTATCAAATCTTCTGGTCCAGGACTGAAAGAGAAGCTCTCTGGCTTTGTTCATCTGCTCTACGGC